>Ga0172373_10009117_pt1 | contig 12415 bp, 9 predicted proteins | sample Lak10m_2_FD_114546 | JGI IMG/M metagenome (GOLD analysis project Ga0172373, IMG submission 114546) | Freshwater microbial communities from Kabuno Bay, South-Kivu, Congo - kab_092012_10m | ecosystem: Environmental > Aquatic > Freshwater > Lake | place: Democratic Republic of the Congo: South-Kivu... | reverse complement strand
GTTGGCGCGGTTGCCGATGTCGGGTTTGATGGCTAGTGGTCTAGCAAGATTCAAGTGAGCCGTAAATCTCTCCCCGTCTCCCTATCCCCCCGTCTTCCCTGCTGGTCTCAACCCGTCACGTTAAGGTTGATAGAGCATTAGGTCAGCCCTGGAGATCGTCGGTCTACCCAGTCCAGCACCCGGTTCCAGGCCCACCACGGATCGGGGTCCTGGCTGCGGCGCTGGCCGGCCAGGCTGCTGTAGTAGCCGACATGGCCGCCATGGCGGGTCAAGACCAGGTCCAGGTGGGGGTTGGCGGCGCAGATCCCCTGCAGGTCAGGGATGATGTTGGGATCAAATAGGGGATCATCGGCGGCATAGAGGATCAGGGTGGGTACCCCCAGGTCTGCCATGAAGGGCAGGGGGCTACTGGCGGCGTAGTAGTCCGCCACGGTAGCAAAGCCCAGTCGGGGAATCACCAACTCCTGATCAAAGGTCCAGATGCTGTGGGCCCGGGAGATCGCTGCGGCGTCCAGGTGATCGGGATGGGCCCGCTGGAGTGCCTCTGCCAGGCGCCGTAACTCCCGCGCGATCGATTGCTCTAGATACCGGCCCAGGGGATGGGCGGTGAGGTAACGCAGCGATCGGTTAGCATCCAGGTTGGGGCAAACCACCGCTACCCCACCGATATCCTGCCGTCCCAGCCCTGCCCCCGCTGTTCTGGCTGGGGGCAGGGCCATGGCCTCTCGTCCGCCCCACAGGGCCAGTTGCCCACTCAGGGAGTAGCCCACCAACCAGTAGGGGGGCGGGCAGCCCAGGTGCTTGGCGGTGGCCGCCAGGGCCAGGTAGTCCTGACCTTCGTAGAGGCCGTCGGAGGTGAGGGTGGGGGAGAGTTCGCCGGTTTTGCCGTGGCCCCGCCAGTCAAACACCACCACCCCATAACCCCGTTGGTGGGCCTTGCGGGCTAAAATCTCGAGAAACCATTGGTTGTCCAGGCTGCCGGTAATACCGTAGGTGGCGATGATGGTGCCCCGGCAGCGGGGGGACCCCACCCAGCGACCAAAGATCGGCACCCCCCCCTGGCCCGTAAAGATATGATCCTGGTAGGCCAGGGGGGCAACCTCCAGGGTTTGATCCCAGAGGCGGGGAGCCAGGAGGGCGGTGTAGAGGGTCATGGCTAGACCACTCTGGAGCAGCCAGGGGGGAGTAAAGCAGGCCATGGGAGCGGTTCTGTAATTTGGCTTAAGGTCAGGGGTAGAACACCGGAGTTGGGGTAGCTTAAGGCTAAGCCCCTTGTTAAAGCCCCTGGGATACTGCCATGACTACCCCCATCGTCGAGATTTTGCCCGACCCGGTCAGCCTGGTGCAACGGGCACTGGAGTTAGTGACGGCATCGATTCAGGCCGCCATCGCTGAGCGGGGCTTTTGCACCCTGGCCCTGGCCGGTGGTAGCACCCCCAAACCACTCTACGCTGCCCTGGCGGCCCAACCCCTGGCCTGGGATAAACTTTATATCTTCTGGGGGGATGAGCGCTACGTGCCGGTCAGCCATGGCGATAGCAACGCCGGTATGGCCAAGCAGGTGTGGTTAGATCGGGTACCCATCCCTGCCAATCATATTTTCATTCCCCCCACCCACCTGGCGGACCCAGCCCAGGCCGCCGCCACCTATGGGGCCCAGATGCGATCGCAATTCTCCCAACTCCAGGGCCTAGCCGCCGATCAACTGCCCCAATTTGACCTGATTCTATTGGGCATGGGAGACGATGGCCATACCGCCTCCCTCTTTCCCCATATCGCTGCCCTGACGGTGCAGGATCGGTTAGTGACCCTGGGTCAAAAGGGTAACGACCCACGGCTAACCTTTACCGTGCCGCTGATTAACCAGGCCCGCTGCGTTATCTTTTTAGCGGCGGGAGCTGGCAAACGCCCCGCCCTGGCCCAGGTCTTTGCCGAAGTCGGCGACGATCTGGCCTACCCCTCCCGACTGGTACGCCCCGCCGGGCAACTCTACTGGCTATTGGATAGGGCCGCCGGCGAGGAGCTGGGAAAAACCCCTTGAAGGAGTACTAGCGAGTGAGGAGCAAGGAGTCAATAATAAGCCCCCACTGCGCGGGGCAATGGGGGCGGGTTAGCATAGAGTTTTAGAGAATAACCAGTTAAATGTTTTGACCAGTTTGGGGCAGAGCCCCAGCCTTGTCAGAACCATAGTTGACAGTCTTATATTGCCCAAAGCCTTCAGCCAGGGGAAGTCCCCAGGGGCAAGCTTCACGGGAAGTTAACAAAACTTTATTAGATAAAAACTTTTACAAGATTTTGCTGTCCGCCTCCCGACGCTACCGTAGGATTCGACTGAAACTGGCCCCCCCTGGCAGATCCTAAAGTCTAGCCAGCGTATATCATGGTCCTGAACTGTTAGGGATTTTGGGCTGTATGACCGTGACGGCACGCTGCTATGATTCCTATCCTGATCGCCCTGATGGAGTGAGGAGCTAACCTATGCCTGGAATGCAAGGACTGATCATCTCCCTGGCCATAGTCTTTCTGATCGGTGTCATTATTGGCTTCTATCTTCGTCAAGCCAGAATCAATGAACTGACCGAGGGGCTAAAGCGCAGCCAGAAGCGTCAGGAGGAGCTGGAGGTTGAGCATCAACAGCGGCTCCAGGCGGCCACCGAACAACTGCAACGGGACTACGAAACGCAACTGGCGGAACGGATTGAGGCCTACCAGGTTCAGCATCAGGCTCGCTTAGAGCAATTGGAGGCGGAGTACCAGGCCCGCCATGGCGCGTTGTTACCTGCGGTCACCGGGGATGAAGCCCAGGCCTATCGGGAGACCAGCCCGGTTGTCGAGCAGCAGCTCCGTCGCCAATACGAGACTCGCCTGCGGGAGGCGGCGGTAAAATTGCAGCGGGCCTACGACGACCATCTACGTCAGAAACTGGTGGAAGCTCGCCAGGCCTACGATCGTGACTATGAGAAACGGCTGACCGCCGCCCTGGAACGTCACCACGATGACCTGCTAGAGCGGTCCCAAGCCCTAGATTCCGACGTAGCCAATCGGCTGCAGATGATGCAGGGGCTCTCACCAATACCGACCCCCTCCGGGCCTGATCCAGACCAAATCGTTCGCTGGCGCCAGGACATTGAGGCGAAAGTACGATCGGAATACGAAATGCGATTGGCGGAAAAAATTGAGCAGTATCAGGAGGAGCTCAGCCGCCGTACCGAAGACCTGGAGCAGCAGATGGAAGGCCGACTGCGGTCCCTTGCCCAATCTAGCCCTACAGCCGGTAACCTACCCGCGGAGGAAAGCCCCCTAAATCTGGAAGACCTGATCAATGCCGCCATTGATAACGCTGTCGCAGATACGACCCCTGGCTCCGACTCCCTCGATAGCCTGCTGGGGGAAGGCACCCCTGGGGATGAGGCGACCGCTGAGCTGCTCAGTAGTCTTGAAAGCTTGCAGGACCTTAATCCCTAGCCTATGACTCTCTGGCAATGGCAGTCCTGGCAAGGAAAGGAATTTCTCACCTGCCAACTTCTCCAGGGCTGGTGCCATGGTTTCTTTACCCGGGGGTTTTGGCCCGAAACCCCTGAGCAACTCACCCCCATCCTCGATGCCACCGCAAGGGTGCAGCGGGTTAAGCAGGTGCATGGTAATCGGGTGGTGATGGCTGGGGATCCGGCGATCGCTAGCCAGGATAGCCAGGCTGACCCCCTGATCGAGGCCGATGCTCTGGTTAGCAATTCCCCCAGTCAAGCCCTTTGGGTTTGTAGCGCCGACTGCAACCCGATCCTAATTGGCGACCTGGTGAGTGGTCGTGTCGCCGCCATCCATGCCGGCTGGCGAGGCACCGCCTTGAAAATTGTGCCCCATACCCTGGAGCAATTACAGGCCCAGGGTAGTCGCATTCCAGACCTGGTGGTGGCCATTGGCCCCGCCATCGCCGGTTCCGTTTATCAGGTTTCCCAGGCGGTGGCAGCCCAGGTGGGAGCCACCCTGCTGGCGACAGGCCTAGACCCCCTGGAGGCGGAGGGGCTGGCTTACCTGCAAGATCTCAAGTATCCCCCGATCTTGCCTGACCCGGAACCGGGCAAGCGGCGGTTGGATGTGCGGCGGGTGAACCACTGGCAACTGATGGGTCTGGGGCTGGCAGCCGAACAGATTGAGATCGCCCCCCACTGCACCTTTCAGGAACCGCAGCGGTTTTTCTCCTACCGTCGCACCGGCGAAAAGTCAGTGCAGTGGTCAGGTATTGTCAGTCGCTAAGCCGGTTCACCGTACCTGGCGTCGCCATCCAATTCCGATTAACTTATCTATACTAAAATAATTTTCAAGCTCTACTCTCTGTCCTAGTCCAAGCCAGAGACACGGTTAGAAAAGTGATATAGTATCTCGACCCTTCGAGATGGATCAGACATGACCTTAGACAAATATCGTCTCCGCTCTGACTTCTTAGGTACGCAGGTGATCACCCGTAACGCGGGCCAGCGCCTTGGCATCGTCAGCCAGGTCTGGGTAGATGTGGACCAACGACAGGTGGTGGCGGTGGGTCTACGGGAAAATATTATGTCGGGGTTAGTATCCAGCACCCAACAGGTCATGCCCCTCACCAGTATCCGACAAATTGGTGATGTGATCCTGGTGGACGACGATACCAGCCTGGATGATGAATCGAACGTAGCCCCCTACAGCACCCTCATCAACTGCGAAGTGATTACCGAAACCGGTGAGCCCCTGGGGCGAGTCCGGGGCTTTAAGTTTGACGTCACCAATGGGCGGGTAGAGACCATTGTAATTGCCTCCTTTGGCTTACCCCAGATTCCCGATCAGGTGATTAGCACCTACGAACTCCCCATGGATGAGGTGGTCAGCAGTGGCCCTGACCGATTAATTGTCTTTGAGGGGGCAGAGGAAAAACTGGTCCAGTTGAGTGTAGGGCTGTTGGAGCGCCTGGGCATTGGCAGCCCCCCCTGGGAGCGCACCAGCGACGGCGAGTATATTATGCCGGTTTCCACCGCTAACCAACTGCCCTCCGGGGTGCAGACCCCGGCGGAGTTTACTAAAGCCCGCACCCCCGCCAAGCAGGATCGCTGGAGTGACGACGACTGGGATGAGGCGGAACTGGTGCAAGAACCCGCCAGGCGCAGTCAAGCCGCTGAAGGCTACCAGGCGGCTACCCTGGGGGAGACCCCTAACTGGAACAGTCCTACCCCATCCCCCTACGAGGTTGAGGTGAAGGACGCAGACTATCGAGAGGTCAACGACGATGTTTGGTCTGCCGAGGACGAAGCTGAGCCCTACCAGGCGCCACCCGTGAATATTCCTCAAAAGAAAAAGGTGACCGAGTACGAAGAAGAGTTGGATTATTAGGGTTACCCGATCTACGACTAGGGTACTGGGTGGGCTTCCTCTGCCGACTGTTGTTGGCGATAGACCATAGAAACCCCCCCTGGCTTGGCCAGGGGGGGCGGTTTTGAATGGGAGGTAGAACTCAGAGGGGGCCTGGTCAATTCTGACGGGAGGGCCGGCGGCGATCGCGACGGCGGGTACCCCCCGCCATGGCGTACTCGTAGCTGTCCTTGCCATAGCGGGCGGCCACGGCAATTAACATCCGCTCCGACAACGCCCGCAGTTGCTGTTCGCTATCCCGCACGGTTTGACCGGCGCGGTCGAGGGCAGAGATAAACTCGTTATAGGCCCCCACCTGGGCCCGCAGCGTGGCCATCGCCTTGCTGTAGGCCTGCAGAGAGAGCCCATGGCCCAAATCCAGAGCGGGATCGATGGACCGCAGCCCTGTCGCCCGCTGCTCTGCCTTTTCCAGGACTTGAGAGGTCCGTTTAATTCTGGTCATGTGATGCACCCTGATGAATTAGTTTACCTTACGTATCTAATTCAGGAACTAAATCTAGGATGCCATCCCCAATCCGGAATGCCCTCCAGATTTATTCGGAAAATAGGACCTCAAGTTGACACCCTCTCTCTCCGTAATTTCCCTCAGCCAAACCTGAGGAGGGGGTAAAGGGCTAGGGATTAGGGAGCGGGGGCTGGCGAATAGGGAAAGATTCCTGGCAAAGGTTGATTGCACCGCTCCGTTTCCTGATCAGGGGCTGGCGAATATTGGAAAATCCTTGGTAAAGGTTGATTGCACCCGTCCGTTTCCTGATCGGGGGCTGGCGAATATTGGAAAATCCTTAACAAACCTTGGTTTCGCCCGTGCGTTTCCTGATCAGCCGTTGCTAAAGATAAGAATTTCCTTGATAAACGTTGATCTACCCAAAGAATTTATTATGTTTGACATGCTAAACATAGGAAAAACCTTGGGGAACCTAGGTTTTGCGAATGGTTTTATTATCGATCGCCGGTCAAAGATAGGAAAAACCTTAGGAAATGTTGATTCGATCAAAGAATTTATTATGAATGGTCCTGTTTATCCAGGTCCGGGCCGCCGGCCAGGAGAGGTGCAGGCACGCCAGAGCCCAAAGCTAGCCTTGAAGACAGTGACGATACCTGTGCAGTTTTCGGGGTACGCTTGAGGGGTAATGGCTAGGTGCCGCCTGGTGGTCAACCCATAATGCCCTGGGCCGGTTTGGGCGATTTGGCCAGTAGATAAGGCCGGATGATTGGCCTGGAGGTCCGGACGAGATGACGACAGAGTAGGGCGAGCCACCACCCGAGGTAAAGACCTGGTCAGCGTTCTATCCGTTGGCGGATAGGGTGTAACGGTGCCGTAGTGGAAGGTGACACTAGGTTTAGGGACAATCTCCTCCAGTCCTGTCGGCGACTCAGGAAGGGCTAGGGTTGGTTGATCGAGCTGGGCACTATGGAAGAGCATGGCTGCACTCTGCCCCAGCACTTCAGCGGACGGGGCCAGGGGCTGCCAGGTGGCGGGGGACTGGCCGCCTCTGGCAATGCTGGCGGTACTGGAGCCTCCCAATAAGCCCATGACTAAACACAGCCCGGTTAGGCTGACTAACTGACGTTGCTTAGCCTTGGGCTTCATGACCAGCACCGGAACGGGTGGGGTGCGACGGGGACCGATCTCGGTGACGAGGACGGGGATCATGGGAGTCGTTTGCCTCACCACTGGCGATTTCGCCAAGGATGAGCAGCATACCCGCAGACCAATGTAGTCATAGGCCCGCAGGCTCAGTTCCGCCTGGCGACTGGCAGCGGTGCATTGTTCTGGGGGAAATAGCCAACATCCTCCCCGCAGAACCCGTTGAGCGGGTTGGGACCCAGCAATGTCATCGACCCCGTCCCTAGCTTCATCGACTCCAGACCAAGCATCCTGGCACCATTCCAACACATTGCCATGCATATCACTAAGACCAAAGCCATTGGCGTACTCAAATTGGTCTACGGGGGTGGTGTGGCCAGGGATCAGGGGAGATCGGGGGTCTAGCTCGGTTTGGAGCCAACGGTAGTTGGCTAGCTGGGGGTTAAGGCTAGGGCCGCAGTTAAAAAGGGTGGTGGTGCCAGCCCGACAGGCGTACTCCCACTCGGCTTCGGTGGGTAGACGATAGGCACGTCCTGTGTAGAGGGATAGGCGATCGCAAAACTCCACCGCATCATGCCAGGAGATCCGCTCCACCGGGCGGTTGTCCCCCTTAAAGTGGGAGGGGTCAGGATGGAGAGGGCGATTAACCTGGGGTAAACGGGCTACAGCCCGCCACTGAGCCTGGGTGATGGGGTAACGGCCCATGAAGAAGCCCTCAACCGTGGCGGTTGAGGGCAGGTCGCCTGAACCATGGCTGTCATCCAATGCACTGGCCTCCTCTGACCTGGCCAGATCTAGCTGCCCCCCAGGAATGGCGATCATCTCCAGCCCGACCCAATCGGTGAGGGTCTCCATAAATCGATAGGCTTGCCCGGGTTGTCCTTGCACCACCGCCAAGGGGGGCTGATTGGACACCTGGGGTAGGGTGAACTCAAACACCTCCAAGTCCTCAGGGGAAGTCGCCAGAGCTGGTGCCATAGCAATGGGGATTATCAGGGGCGAGAGGTCCCCAGGACTAGGGGGAAGGAACAATGCCTGGCCATGGTCATACTCACCCTGGGTCTCGGCTTGGTCGATCTCCCGATCGCTATCCCCCAGCAGCGAGGGTTGATCGCTAATCAGTGCTTCGGTTGACTGTTCCGCTTCTTCACCCTGAAGTTGCCATGCCAGGCTTTGGGTCAAGGTGGTCAGCTTCTGGATTTCAGCCTGATTAGCCCGCAACAGTGCCAGGATTTCTGCACTTTCTGCTCTAGCCACGGTTTGGGATCCGGGCTCAACGGATTCACACCTTGAGGTCGGTGAACCCAGGACATCGGTGGACTGATGTGGCGCCAAGCCATGATTTGTCGACACGATTAGATGCTCCTGATGTTAGCGATAGGTTTCGAATCGGTTATAAAGCTGTCAGAACCTACATTAGCAGTTGCTAATTCTAACTCTTGGAAGAATATCCGGATTGAAGATCAGGGTGAGGTTCGTCTAGTTCGGCATAGGGATGGTCACCTTGTAAAATTTTCTTTTGTTGAGAAAAAAGAGATTTTCTCGCCGATATTTGGGAAGAATTTGAATTCTATTACTTGTCGCATTGAGGTACGACGAGGAACGGAATTGCAAGGAATTCACGTTAAAGATGGATCCCATAGCGATCACACTCCTTTGCTCTGGCGTCCAGGCGATGGAAATTTTTTCCGATTCACCCCTTTCTATGGTGATCCAAGTTTGAATTCCTTGGAGGTACTCATAGGAGATGAGTGGAAAGCCATTCATATTGAGAGTCAGTCAAATGATGACAATACACCTCTCATTTTGCATAGAAATTTTGGTAATTTCTTCAAAATTCAGAAAACTAATGAAGTTAGCAATTCAAATATTGATAATATACGGCAAGCTCGAGAGGCAAAGTCTCTAGAGATTAGTCGAGTTGAAAAAGAGCTAAAGTCACTTAAGGATATTTTGACTGCAACCCCTGCAGATAAAGCCGCTTGGGATGCCCGTCTGGTCCAGGTGATTGCCCTGGTCGCTGGGCTCCAACCAGATTTAAATACCCTGAACACCGACTTTCTAAATGCTGTCAAAAACACCCAGGTCAAGCCCCAAACGATGCCCCAGGTCACTAAGGATGGCAAGGGGTTAGTCACCCAGGCCGCCTTGCTGGGTTTCGTTCAACCGGTCAGTCGTTTAAATGCCCTGGCCACCTGTGAGGGCAATGTCCAGTTAAGCTATCTAGACCGGGACGGGCGGATGCGACAAACCCACTACGATGCCACAGCCGATGGCAACAATGCCGCCTTTGAACAGTGGATTCCCGATGCCCAACGGGCCTGTTTAAACTTTAGCAATGGCAACAGTTTGATTACGGTCAATCCAGCCCTGTACTTCCCGGAGGACTGGAGTATTGAAGCCTGGTTCGTCCATCCTTTGCCGGCGGCAGGGGAGTGGAATACCTTAATCCGGGGCAAGGACACAGACCACCTGATTAAGGTCAGAAATCGCAGTCAACTGGGCATCTACTTGAACCAGGATCCCCTGGGGCAGGGCTTCTACGATAGCGGCTTTAATATGGATTCCCTAAGCGAGGGATGGCATCATCTCGCTGCCGTCGGTCGCGGCGATACGACTCTGTTTTATATCGATGGCAAAAAAGTGGGCGACCTCAAGGCTAAGGCCTGCAAAGATGCGGAGGAGGCATTGAATAGAAACCCCAAGGACGCCGCCGCCAAACAAAGGCTTGAAGCCCTCAAGGGGGCCATCCTCAAATCTAAGAGCAATGTTTATGCGATTGGCAACTATCAGGGAGGGGGGCAACCCTTTGGCAAAGTGGCTGAGGTGCGCATCTGGGGAGTAGCCCTTAGCGATGAGGAAATAGCCGTCAACAGCACCCTGACCTTGAGTGGTAACGAACCCGGTTTAATCGCCTACTACCCCATGGATGAGGCCACCGGAGTGGAGGTGCGTGACCATTCTGGCAATGGCCATAACGCCACGGTGGCGGGGGCGAGTTGGTGGGGCTGTACGGCAGCCATTGGTAAAATTGATAATCCTGGATCTGCTGATGCCGTGGTTTGTGCTGAATACAGCACCGTGACCTTGTCATCCTTTAGCCAAGCTAAGGTTGCCATAATGCGCCGCTTCTTTGCCTATGCTGCGACGAGTGGGGTCACCCTGCTACCGGATCAGCGGATTGAAACCCTGGAACTGAAATGGATTGGCAATGCCCAATTTGCCCCTACCTTGTTGGGTTATATGGAGGGACCGCCCCCGGTGCCCAGCGAGAACCTAACCCTGTCAGACGACTATAATGGCGCCACCTCTGTGGAGTTAACCATGTCTGAAGACGTGGAGTTTAACTGGAACCGTTCTCAGGATGCCGGGTTAGGGGCATCGGTGGATACCTTTATCGGTGCGGGGGGGACCATGTCCATACTCACAGCCCCGATGGGGGTGGGAACCTCCATCGACACCAGTGCCAGAATCGGCTTTAAGGGTAACTTTGACTTCAGCTACCAGTTTCAAAATGAAAGTAGCATCACCTCCAGTTCATCTCTGAGCATGACCGATAAGCTGGAGCTGCGGGGTACACCGGAGGAAACGGTCAAGTTTCCCCACTTGGGGACACGGTTTATTCCCAAGAACATTGGCTACGCCCTGGTGGTTTCTGCCCTGGCCGATGTGTTTGTGACCCGCCTGGCCCGCAGTGGCAAAATGGTGGGTTACCAGGTGCAGCCGGTAGATGGAATTCCGCCGGATGTTAACACCATCACCTTTTTGATGAATCCAGCCTACACCATGAACGGTAGTTTGGATGGCATGACCGGTAGCAGCGCCACCAGCGATCGCTTCTTCAAGCATGTCCCTGAAATGCGTAGTCAATACGGTTCCCTCTACCCGGCCAGCTACTATCGCCTGAAAGAGGCCTATGACCTAAAGCGCCAAATCGAAGCAGAGGATAAACGGCGGGAATCTTACTTTTCTAACTTCGATGTGCGTACCGTAGACGAAACCTCCCTCGGCCGGAACATTGACAGCGGAGAGGCCGCCGCCACCATGGGCCTAAAACGGGAGGAAGATAAACCAGATCCTAAAATGACTGACGAGGAGAAGAAGAAGGCCCAAGACAAGAAATTCGATGAATTTGCAGACAATGCGGCTGCCGGCGCTGATCGGACTAGCGCCGCCGCTAAGGCGAAGCGAGCGGAGATTCAAAGTAAAGTTCGTGACCAAGAGAAACAGGTACACGCAACGGAGAGTTTTGCCGGCTGGCAGCGGCGGATGGAAAGTATCCAAATCCGGTCTGGTAAAAGTAACATCGTCAATACCTATGTCTGGGATGCGGACGGGGGGCTGAGGACTGAAGCCCAAAGCTTTGCCAACACCGTAGAGCATAGTATTGGCGGCTCATTTGCCATGAATGCCGGGGTCGGGGTTGACAGCGCATTCGTCCTGGGGAAGGCTGATGTAGAACTCACCGCCCAGGCGACTGTTAATCTGACCCAGACCATGAGTAAGACCGAAGCTCGGAGTAAGGGGTTTGAGTTGACGGTCGACCTGAGTGGTTTGGAATATAAGGGCATCACCAACTACAACGACAACCCGATCATGCCTGGGGAGAAAGTAGACCGCTATCGGTTTATGAGCTTCTACCTGGAAGGTAGTACCAGCCACTTTCAGGACTTCTTTAACTATGTTGTAGATCCGGAATGGCTACTCAGCAATGATGAAGAAGCCCGGGCTCTGCGCCAGGTTCAGGCCGGTAAGCCCAACAAAGCCTGGCGGGTACTGCACCGGGTCACCTATGTGGAACGTCCAGCATTGATGGGCTTTGGTCGAGACCTGCGTAAGCTGCGATCGACGGCGGCGGTCAGTGAAAGTCAAAAACTGTTGGACAAGATTAGCGAGTTAGAAAAGAAGAATAGCAAGTTCGAGGAAAAATTGGATGCGATCATCAGCCTCTTGAAAGAACGTAAATAGAGCCCTTATCCAATCGATGCCCCCCTGACCCAACCCTCTCCCGGCCCCCTCGCCTCTGCGGTGGTTTCATCCAGTACTGGCGACCCATGGAAACCCGGGGCGAGGGGGCCGGGGGAGTCGATTTATGTGGTGATTGGTGGTGCGGGGATGATCGGGCTGGGTCTAGCCCAGCGATTGTTAAACCAGGGGCATACGGTTGCCATTATTGATATCGATGCCAGTGCCATTGATAGCGAGCCTTTAATATTGCCCAAGACTAGGACGTGCTGCCAGGGCAGATGGGTAGCAAGTTAGACTCTGAGACCTTCTGTCAAGAGGTGGCTGGAAGGGCGTAGATACAGGGACTGAAGTCAAGGTTTTTCGGCGGTTTACGGACAGTTTTGATAACACCGAGGTCTCGGTTTTCAGGCGCAGCTAAATAGGCAACCGGGTCGGTTGCTTGACCCTTATTGTAGGCATGAT
>Ga0172373_10009114_pt1 | contig 12416 bp, 12 predicted proteins | sample Lak10m_2_FD_114546 | JGI IMG/M metagenome (GOLD analysis project Ga0172373, IMG submission 114546) | Freshwater microbial communities from Kabuno Bay, South-Kivu, Congo - kab_092012_10m | ecosystem: Environmental > Aquatic > Freshwater > Lake | place: Democratic Republic of the Congo... | reverse complement strand
TCTGTATTGGAACCCGTACTTTGCCTGAGTTTTCGACTCGTTTCAGCTGTTTAACTGCGGTTTCTAGGATCATAGGTGGTACCGCTGGGTCATTACGTCGGATGCGAGCAAAAGCGGGAATTGGGAACCTCTCATGCCTTGGAATTGCAAGGCAGAGGATTTGATCACGGATGCCTACGGCTCAACAGTACCGACTTCCTGACCCGCATACAGTTGAAATGGACCGGCCAAGGCCATGGCGCTCCCTGACCCCGGCTGAAAATAACGTCGAGGTCAGCAAGTACCGGCAATGCTGAAATGGAGTATGGGTCAAAAAAAACCCGGCACGGTGGCCGGGTTTTGTTTGTGCGCCTCGCACGAAAGTGGGCCGAATCCAATGGCTCCATCAGGGCTCATCAACCCGTGGGTGCTATCGGTCCTCCACCCCTTTTATCACAGCCCCTGTTCGCATATTGGCAATGAACTTTCAGAGGCAATGCTGAAGGGTGCCAAAGGTTGCCAACTCACGATTGAACAAGCTGTTTCACCCTTCTGCTTTGTCACCCACCACAACGGCGTATAAGCAATAACAGGGGGGTTATGAACCAGCGTGTCGGCCGCGAACGGGTTGCCATTGTCCACGTTACATCCGTTAACGGCCGTCGAGGCCAACGAGGCTGTCCCATAATCTACTTCCTGAGAGGTCTTGCTGGCCCCAAAGTACGTCAGCAAGTTGGAGTAATACATCATCCGGTTGATGCCCAATTGCCGCATGGCATCCGTGTCATCTTTTGTGTAAAGCGCCCCTGTATTCGGATCCTTTACTTTCCCAATAAAAATCTCGGGCGAACATTCGCGCCCGCCATTGATCAGGGAAATGGTAACCATGAATTTGTCCTCAGGATTGCCAGCAGTCTGCAAGGTCCCCGTCCAATCAGTGTAGCTTTCGGACACAACGGATACCCCCCCGGCAGGCCCGGTGGGATGGTAGCCGCCTCCGCCGGTAAGGACATCGTGCATGGAGGGTTTGGGCGGTTGGGGCGACATGTGGAACCACAGACCGGATCCAAGTCCCAGCAGGCCATTTTTTGCCGCGGCATCCGGATCGGTCAGCAATGTTTGCGGATCACCCAGCATCTGGCCACTAAAGCCCATGTAGTTGTAGAAATAGGATATCTGCTTGATGCCCCTACCGTAGTAATCTGCCGGGCAACTGTAACCGACCGGACAAGAGGCGGTATCGGGGTTGTATTGCTTGCAGTTTTTGGCCGTGTAGCAACTCCCTTCAAACACCTTGGAAAAGGCTTGCTTCCACTCGGGGATGCTGAGGGTCTTATCGTGGGCACCGGTTTCCTGAGCAGCGTGGGCAAATATGGAGGCCAGTTCTCTCCGACACGTTTCTTCGAGACTGCTGTAAATCCCCTGCTCTCCACAAAAGAACGGATATTTTCCAACCATTCTCAGGAAGTTTTCATAGCTGTAGGTCGCAAGCTCAGCAGTGGACAGGTTGCCAATTTCCCCTGAGCCCAACTGCGTAGTTAGGTCATCCCATTTTGCACGTGTAAGAATACTTTTAACGAGTTGGACGTTTACAGGGACATTGGTGTCCGTATCTCCAACCTTAGGCTCACACGGCAACATGTATGCACGGGCAATAGCCAGCTTCTCTGAATCATTCAAATGGCGCCCCCAGTCAGCGGTACTACTTTTGAGTGACTGAACATCGGGGCGAGCACTGACATAATCCAGCACCCACTGCTTGGTCACGTTCTCTGCCGTGCAGTCTCCTGAGGGCTTGATCAAGTTGGTAGAGGCCGTGTTTAGGACCGTTTGTGTAGCCGCGATGTCCACGCCATCGGCGGGCACTTTCACTTTCCGCGTAGTGAAACGAATGCCCTTGCTCAAGAGATCGTGTGGTGTCTGGGTCGCATTTTCCACCCACAAGGTATTCATGCCCTGAAAGCGTCCCACCGGCATCGATTTGGCCAATACGGCAAGCTCAGGCGAATCGCTGATTGATGCCAGCAATGAGGAGGGCTTTGCCTTGAACTTCGCTTTGAACTCCAGCGTTTTGTGGTCTGAAGATAGCCTCGGCGGTCCCATCTTGATGGCTACCCTGCGCCTTTTCTGGCTGGCGTAATCGGACAGCACCATCTCTGCATTCGCCCACTTGTTTTCGTAGAGCATGTTCCAGGCATTCAGGAACAAATCCAGATTCTTCTGACTGGCACTGGGGTGCTGGCCATCCCCGTCGACGTCACGCCAGGAGAAATAGGTCGGTGCCTCCATGCGAATTTTGTAGATGCCATCGGCATTTGGTTTTTTTATCGTGATGACCTTACCGCCCACGCTGGGATCGTAGGCACTCAGAATGATTAATTCCCAACTGCTTTCCGCCGCCTGCAGCGAGAGGCAGGGTAGCATCAGCGTCAGCCAGCACAGGGCCCTTTTGATGTTTGTAGTCGTTATGTTCATGGAAGTCCCTCTATTTCGTTTGACTGATCTACAGTCTATGCAAAGTCACCTTAGCGTGGGGATGCGCTAATTCAGCGCATCACCCATCAACCTGACTGCTTGATTGCCGACCGGATGAAGGCGCGAATCTGCGGATTGCTTACCCGCGTATAAACCGCCGGGCTGTATTGTGCTGCACAGCCACTGATCCAACTGACGATTCCCACCTGAACCACTTTGCCGTTGATTTTTCTGAAGAGTGGTCCGCCGCTGTCACCTTGGCAAAAGCTGCGGGCTTCCTCATATGTGCAGACCTGAACATCACTCTGGAACCAATCCCCGTAAAACATGCTGCAAATGTTGGGCTCAAAGATAGGCGACTCGAGCGAACGCAGCTTCGTCGGGAAATACTGTGGGGGCTCATACAAATCTGGATACCAGGCCACGATACTCCCCCACCCCGCCACCGTCGCAACAGTCCAAGGAGCGTCATCCCCCCCTTCAGCAAGAGATACCTTGGGGATACCAGCCACCTTCCTGTCGAGCTCCAGAACCGCCACATCATAGGTCAAAAATCCAGCCCCCTGAAGGAACTCAGGATTCACCATAATGGACTTCACCCGCCTGGTTTTGCCCTGATCCCTGCCAAACTCATTCATCCCGACCACTGCCGTGTACAGATCCTTGTCCGCAACAGTCCATTCGCGTTCATCCCCTCCTCCATGATCTGTCACGCAGTGGGCGGCGGTCAGCACATGTCTGGGAGAAATGAGGGTACCGCCACAATAAAATCCGTTCGGCACCACATCCTTCAGATCATCGCGCAGCAAGGCCACCATGAATCTGAACTTGCCTCGGGGCACGGCATCCCCATTGACCACCTTGGACTGAACGTCCTGACCTGAGGGCTTAGAAAGTAAATGGGCAGGGTTCATCAGCGATAAACCCAGAACACAAGCCAGAGAGAACCGTTTGTATTTGCTCATTGTTGTTCACCATTGATCTTGAATTGAGGCTGCACGGCCGGATGGTCACGCTACATCAAGCGTTTGGCATAGGGCACGTTATCCCAACGGTGGATCGACTTCCAGCCTCATGCCCCACCCACGGGCAGAATGATCACAGGGGGAGCAAGCTCGAGCCACAAAAGGCCCTGCAGCCATCAAGGGTCACAGCGGGAAACGGATAGAAATGACCGCTGAAGTGCGATCAGAGCAGATGTCGACCAACGGGCTCGTTGCAAGCGGAAGGTCCGTCCTCACGCCGCAAACTGGGGTGAGCCATTGAAAACGGGGCCTCGGCCAACAACCGAGTTGAAGTGGACGGGCGGAGGGGAGCAGACCCCGCCGCGTCCGATACGAATGATTCCAGGCGGGGCTTACTTGCCTTCTTCCTTCTTGACATCGTCAAGCGCTTTCTTGACCTCATCGGCCGCGTCACCCGCCAGCTTTGCATTGGCGTCCCGCTTGGCCTTCTCCAGTTCAAGAATCGCATCGGCATCCGCCTTGGCTTTCACATCCTCACCCGTCCAGGTTTTCAGTGACTGCGCATAGGGGCGCTTCTTGTCCTCCTGAATCAGCGTCTTTTCAGCCGCGTCAATTTCCTTCAGGGCCTTGGCCTCATCACCGGAGCGTGCGTCCTTCTCCGCTTGCTGGAGGGTTTTTTCAACGCCGACCAGATTCGGCTTTGTCGCCGGCTTTTCGGCACAGCCGCCAAAGGCCAGCACACTTGCGACCGTCAACAGGGAGAGTTGGGTAGGGATTTTGAAATTTGTCATGGCAGATCCGTCAATAGTCAGGTTGAGAGCGTAAACAGGGCGGCTGACTTAATTCAATGCACAAGGGCTAACCCCCTCGGGGTACTTCACCTCTGCGATCCATTTTTAAGGTTCACCATCCGTCATGGACTTCGGTTAGAAGTGAAGCAGAAGCCGTGCCAACTTCTTAACCATTCCAATACATGGGGGGCGAAGTACACCAATTCGTTCGCAATCCCGGTCATTCCTGATCTTCCGGAGGAAGACCAACATTGACTCCGGGTCCCCAGGAGTTCGCCCAACGGCGCAGGTTTGGTGCATGGCGACCATGACAGGGCACGACGGATGACTCCTGATTGAGAGGATCGAAACATTCGTCCCGGCATCTAGTATCGTATAAGAACCATCTATGAGGTGAAGGCAAGGACAAGCGATGGATGATCTTCGCGTCATCGCCCGAAGATTCTGGTGCAAGCATGCAAAGGACGCACTAAATTCCTGCACACCAAAATCCAGGCTAGCTACAACGGTCATATGAATCAGTAACTTGCAAAGTGGCACGCGGATTGCTTTGTCTAACCATGAGAATCCATTCTTCCAGGAGACGCCTCATGAAAAACTCTAAACGGATACCGATACATCCCCTACTCATCGGACTCCTCACCAGCCTGAACGCCCTTCCGGCCATCAGCAGTGAACTCGAGGAATCCACCGGCCTGTTCAACTATTTGGGCGCCGATCCCAACGAGCTCGACTTCATGAAGGACAGCGGCGTCCAGATTGGCGGTTGGGTGGACGTCGGCATCTCCGGCAACACCAATAATTCACCGGGCGGCTTCAACGGCCCCGTCACCTTCGGTGACCGTGACGGCTATGTTCAGATGAATCAGCTGTACTTCTACCTGGAGCGCGCGGTGGACACTGCCGGTGATGGCTGGGATATCGGTGGCCGTTTTGACTTCATGTACGGTAGTGACGCGGTTTTCACCCAAGCGTATGGAGCGCCTCAGGGAAACTGGGATCTTAATCTGATGCCCAATGATGCTTCCCGCTTCTACAAGATGGCGCTTCCCCAGGCCTATGTGGAAATATTTGCACCACTTGGTAACGGCCTTTCTACCAAGGTTGGTCACTTCTACACCATCATCGGTAACGAGGTGGTGACTGCACCGGATAACTTCTTCTACTCGCATGCCTACACCATGCAGTACGGCGAACCCTTCACCCATACCGGTGTGCTCTCCAGCTACCCCATTGACGATAACTGGACACTGAATGGCGGTGTGGTTACCGGCAGTGTGTTTGGCGGCTGGGACGGTGGCTTCAACCAGGGACTCGGCAATTGGAACGGTTTGGGTGGCGTCAACTGGACCAGTGACGACAAGGGCACATCCGCGGCACTCAGCTTTACCAGCGGCGCCATTTCCGAGACCAATTCAAACAACCTCAGTATGTACAGCCTGGTCATCAAGCATGACATCATCGAAGGTCTCCATTACACCTTCCAGAATGACTGGGGACAGGCGGAAAACTTGGTGACCAATCTGAATGGACAGCAACAGAATGCCTCGTGGTACGGCCTTAACAACTACATTGTTTACGACATCATGGAAAACCTCGGTATCGGCCTGAGGGGCGAATGGTTCCGTGACCAGAACGGTACCCGCGTCTTCTCCCCGGGCCGGACCCTGGGCCTGATCGATCCGGTCATCGACCCGATCACCCAGGAATTCACCGGATTGAGCAAGCCGGCCAGCTACTACGCCTTCACGCTAGGCCTGAACTGGAAACCGCTGAAGTGGGCCATGGTACGGCCGAGCATTCGCTACGACTGGTCAGATAACGCCAACGCCTTCAACAACGGTACCGCTGCGGTGGACTGGAAGGGTAACCGCCAGGATCAGCTGCTGTTCTCAACCGACTTCGTCATCACGTTCTGATCGAAGAAACGACTCTCCCATAGGCTGGATCTTCAGGGGGGCATTGCCCCCCTCTTTTTTGGTTGACACCGAATTTCGCTAGACCTGATTCAGTCAAGTCCGGTACCTCCGGGGCGTGTGTCCGCGTAAAATGGCGGCCCATGCCCACTCAAGCCCTGGATATCCTTCGCAGCCTCTTTGGCTACCCCTCCTTCCGGGGCCTGCAGGCAGACATCATTCAGCAGCTTATTGCCGGCCAGGATGCCCTGGTACTCATGCCCACCGGCGGCGGGAAATCCCTGTGCTACCAGATCCCGGCACTGGCAAGACCCGGCACCGGCATCATCATTTCGCCCCTGATAGCGCTGATGCAGGATCAGGTCGAAGCACTGCAACAACTCGGCATCCGGGCAGCGTTTCTGAACTCCTCTCTGGCACTCGATGATCAGCGTGCGGTCGAGCGCCAGTTTGTCTCGGCCGAACTGGACATGCTTTATATCGCGCCCGAACGTCTGAACACCGAGCGCTTCCTCAACCTGCTGACCCAGACACCCGTCAGCCTGTTTGCCATCGATGAAGCCCACTGCGTGTCGCAATGGGGGCATGACTTCCGGTCCGATTACCTGCAGCTATCCCTGCTGCATCAGCGCTTCCCGACCATTCCGCGCATCGCGCTGACGGCCACCGCCGATGAGCGCACCCGCCAGGAGATCATCCAGCGACTGGGGCTGGAGGACGCCAGAATCTTCTGCAGCGGCTTTGACCGACCCAACATCCGCTACACCATTGCCCCCAAACAAAATGCCCGCGCCCAGCTGCTGCATTTCCTGCGCGCCGAACATCCTGGTGACGCCGGCATTGTCTATTGCCTGTCACGCAAGAAGGTCGAGGACACCGCCGCCTTCCTGGTCTCGCAGGGGCTGACTGCCCTGCCCTACCACGCCGGCTTGCCGACGGATGAGCGGCAACGCAACCAGCGGCGGTTCCTGATGGAGGACGGCATCATCGTGGTCGCCACCATCGCCTTTGGCATGGGCATCGACAAGCCGAATGTCCGCTTTGTCGCCCATCTCGACCTCCCCAAGAGCCCGGAAGCCTACTATCAGGAAACCGGCCGGGCCGGACGCGACGGCGAACCATCCAATGCCTGGATGGTGTATGGCCTGCAGGATGTCATCACCCTGCGGCAGATGGTGGAAAATTCGGAGGCCGACGAGCGTCACAAGCGGGTAGAGCGCCACAAGCTGGATGCCATGCTGGGGCTCTGCGAAGTCACCTCGTGCCGCCGCCAGACCTTGCTGCGCTACTTTGGCGAGGAACTGCGGGAGCCCTGCGGCAACTGCGACAACTGCCTGTCCCGGCCCGCCACCTGGGATGGCACCGAGGCCGCCCGCAAGGCGCTGTCCTGCGCCTATCGCTCCAGCCAGCGTTTCGGCGCCCATCATCTGATCGACATCCTGCTCGGCAAATCCAACGAACGGATCGAGCGCATGGGGCACAAGCATTTGAGCACCTACGGGATTGGGCGCGATCTGGATGAAAAACAGTGGCTCTCCGTCTTTCGCCAACTCATCACACTGGGCTATCTGGATGTGGACCATGAGGCCTATGGGGCCCTCAAGCTCACCGATGCCTGCCGCCCGGTGCTCCGGGGCGAGGCACAACTGCTGCTGCGGCGTGACGAGGAAAAGCGGCTGGCCCGACGTCAGTCCAGCACCGCCACCCCGCTGGCCGACCCCGACAACCATCAGCTGTGGGAAGCCCTGCGCGGCCTGCGCAAGCAGTTGGCCGAAGCCCAGGGGGTACCGCCCTATGTCATCTTCCAGGACGCCGTCCTGCTCGATATGGTGCAACGTCGGCCCGGCAGTCTGACCGAACTGGGCCGGCTTTCCGGCGTCGGCGAGAAAAAGCTGGAACGCTACGGCAGCGATTTCCTCACGCTGATTCTGAGGCATCGCGGAACCTCGTCACTGCCGAAGCCGGCCATCAGCGAGACCGCCCAGGAGAGTGCCAATCTGTTCCGGCTGGGGATGAGTCACGAGCAGATCGCCCAGCACCGTGGACTGAAAACCAGCACCATCCTGGATCATCTCGCCATCGTCATTCAGAACGGGCAGCTCTCGGGGCACGAAGTGGTCGGACTCAGCCCAGAGGAAATCGGGCTGATCGAGCGTGTCTGGCAGGGACTTCCGGACGAGGAACAGCGCGGTCTGAAACCGCTCTATGAAGCCTTCGAAGGCAAGTATGAGTACGGCATTCTGCGTTGTCTGCGAGCGGAGTGGGATCGCAGCGGCATCCAGCCGCTCTGATCTGAAAGGCGCCGGCTCAGGCGGACATCAGCGAGGGCTCCTGCAGCGGCGCAGTCGCCCTGAAGCAATAGCGCCCGGCAAGACAATGATCCAGCCAACGGGCCAGAAAGTAGTTCAGTGACCACTTGTAATCGAGCACCGCTTCCGGCTCCGCCGCCTGTCGCAGCGCCTCGTGCACCCCGGGGCGCGCCGTGTCGCTGAGCATCTCCACCGTCCGCGCATCCAGACACACTCGCAACCTCACGGCGGGCTCAGCCAGCATGGCATAGCGGCCCGTGAAGTCGTGCGTCAGTTCCAGCACCAGCGTGAAGGGCGAGCGCTCGATCAGCCGCACATGAAGCGGCGGCTTGCCCGGCACCTCCGCCGTCAGCCTGTCACCGATATGATCCAGCCCCGGGATCAGCTGATTCAACCGTGCGAAGTTGGCCTCGCACACCTTGTGCAGCCAAAGCGATTTTTCGATCGGGCTGAATGCGTTCACGGTCGGCTGCAGAACTCAGAATTCGCTATAGGTCGCACAGGCACTGGTGGTTTCCCACAGCGCCACGCTCTGCACGTTCAGCCCCTGAGCCGCGATATGGCGGTAAATCATCTGAGCCAGAAATTCGGCAGTCGGATGTTCGTCCAGCAGCAGGAAGCGCTCGCCACCCTGCTTCAATGCCGGCACCAGCGGGTCGTCCCGATGCAGCAACAGGTTATGGTCCAGCTCCGCATCGATGTAGCGATGAGCAATCGCACTGATGTCGGCGAAGTCGCACACCATGCCCTGATCGTTCAACTCGGACGCGGCGACGGTAATGGCGGCTTTCACACTGTGGCCGTGCAAGTGGCGACACTTTCCGCCATGCCCCATCAGGCGATGGCCGTAACAGAAGTAAATATCCTTGGTAATCGTGAACATGATCGGTCGACTGAATTGGATGGGGAGGCGGGGGAGCGGATCAGTGGGTAAGAAGCCCCTTGACCGTCCCCTCGATGCAGAACCCCAGGCGATCGTCCGGCTCGCAGCGGCTGATTTCGATATAGGCGGTCAGCGGGGGAGACAGTCCCCTGACTGCCTCGATCTGTACCTCGGCGGCGGCTCCTTCGGACAGCGACTGTCCGCCCGAAAACCGGATGCGGCTGCCGCTGAAGGCAATCCCTCCCCCCTCGATCGGCTCGGATTGGGCAATCGGGCGGTAAAGCACTTTTCCACGGAGGGGATTTTCCGGACCTTCCCGGGGTTCTTCGTTTTTCACAGACGTCGCTTGGGTGATCGGAGGATGGCTCATTGTAATGCAGACCGGCCTTGATGAACTGCGGTTCCATGGCATGCAAGGCGGCCTCGTTTTGGCCGTCAAAGTGGGGCTTGTGCTATTGTTCGCCCGTTTTTCGAGCGGGTCGCCGCCCTTGCCCAGGGACCCCCTCGCCCACCCATTCATCCTGACCGACGCCCTGAGCGCAGCGCATTCATGAGCAGCAAACTGCATGTACTGACCGGCATCACCACGACCGGCACCCCCCATCTTGGCAACTACGTCGGCGCCATTCGGCCCGCCATCGAAGCCAGCCATCGTCATGACGTGCTGCCCTTCTACTTTCTGGCCGATTATCACGCCCTGATCAAATGTCAGGACCCCGAGCGCGTGCGACAGTCGACCCTGGAAATTGCCGCTACCTGGCTGGCCCTGGGGCTGGACACCGCCAATGCCGTGTTCTACCGACAATCGGATGTGCCGGAAATCGCCGAACTGGCCTGGATCCTCAACTGCGTCACCGCCAAGGGCCTCATGAACCGCGCCCATGCCTACAAGGCAGCCGTCCAGGCCAATCAGGACAGCGGCGAGGCCGATCCCGACAAGGGCGTCACCATGGGCCTGTTCAACTATCCGGTGCTGATGGCCGCCGACATTCTCATGTTCAACGCCCACAAGGTGCCGGTGGGCCGTGATCAGGTCCAGCACATCGAGATGGCCCGTGACATTGCCGGCCGCTTCAATCATATCTACGGCGAGCATTTCGCCATCCCCGAAGCCGTGATCAGCGAAGACACCGCCACCCTGCTCGGCATGGACGGCCGCAAGATGAGCAAGAGTTATGACAACACCATTCCCTTGTTCATGGACGAGAAAAAATTCCGCAAGCTGATCAACAAGATCAAGACCAACTCGCTGGAACCGGGCGAACCGAAAGACCCTGATACCTGCACGCTGTTCAGCATCTACAAGGCCTTCGCCACGTCCGAGGAAACCGCTGCCGTGCGAGTGCGCTATGCCGAGGGTATCGGCTGGGGCGAAATGAAGGGCGTCCTGTTCGAGTACCTCAACGAGCATCTCAAGGCGGCTCGCGAGCGCTACGTGGCGCTGATGGAAGCGCCCGAAAAAATCGAGGAAGCGCTGCAGGAAGGCGCCGCCAAGGCCCGCGCATACAGCACCCCCTTCATGAAGGAAATCCGCGCCAGCATCGGCATTCGTCCGCTAGACTGAGCCGGACCGACCCCTGTCGCAGACCCCACCCATGCCGGAGACTCCCATGCACATCGTCATCATCGGCTCCGGCATGGCCGGCATCATCCTCGCGGAGGAACTGCGCAAGCAATCCCCCGCCACCCGACTGACGGTCCTGACCCAGGAAACCCATGGCTACTATTCCCGCCCCATGCTCTCGCATGGGTTTTCCCGGGACGATGTGGAAACCAAAATTATCCTGAAATCCTTCGATGATCTGCGGGCCGCCGGCATCGAGATTCAGTCCGGCACCGAAGTGCTCTCGATCGACCGCAGCGCCAAGACCGTGACCTGCCGACAGACGGGGACCGAGTCGACCCTCAGCTATGACAAGCTGATCCTTGCCCCGGGCTCTGCCGCCTTTATCCCGCCCCCATTCCGCAAAGCCGAGGGCCTCTATCGGGTCGTCAACAGCCTGGACGACCTGATCGACCTGCGCCGTCAGCGCACCCAGCGACTGGCAAATGGGAAACAGCCCCGCTGGGCCATCATCGGCGGCGGACTCATCGGCTGCGAAGTGGCATCCGACCTCGCCAAGGCAGGTGATCAGGTCACGCTGTTCCACGCCCTGCCCCGGCTGATGGAGCGACAGCTGGTCGAGGAAGATTCCGCCACCCTGCTGACTGTCCTTGGGGACATGGGTATTGATGTCCGCCTGAATGCCGGCGCCGAGGGCTTTGAACAGGATGGGGAGAAACTGGCCATACGCTCGGCGAACGGCATTGAAAGCGGATTTGACGGCATCATCGTCGCCACCGGGTTCAAGCCCCGCACCGAACTGGCCCAGGCCGCCGGCCTTGAAGTCAAACGCGGCATCGTCGTCGACGCCGATCTGCGTACCTCGGACCCCGATATTTTTGCCCTGGGCGATGCGGCCGAGTTCGCCGATGGCCACCTCTACGCGTACGTCATGCCGATCCGTCAGCAAGCCCTGTGGCTGGCAAAATCACTGGCCGGGCAAACCAGCGATCCGTGGCCGGTCCCCGAATTCAAACCCCGCGCCAAGGTGCATGGCTTCACCGCGACGCATCCCTATCTTTTTTGACTCAGCCCCCTAGGCGGCCTCCAAACAGCCGCCGCAGGCCTTGCCCACATGAATTCTTAACCCTCAAGGAAATCCGCAATGAGCAAAATCACCGTCGAACACAACCCCAGCGAAGAACGCCTCAAGGAACTGGGAGTGGCCCAATGGGAAATCTGGGAGAAGGAAGTCTCCAGGTTCCCGATCGACTTTGACGAAACCGAGTGCGCCTATGTTCTCGAAGGCGAAATCCTCGTCACCCCGGCCGGCGGCGAACCCGTTCGCATTGTTGCCGGCGATCTGGTGTCTTTCCATGCCGGCCTCGATAGTCAATGGGAAGTGGTCAAACCGCTGCGCAAGCACTACACCTATGCCTTTCCCGACGGCGTCTGACCCGGCGCACAGCCATCCCGCAAATGAAGGCATCTTCGGATGCCTTTTTTACGGCCGGCTCGCTGGCAATGACCGCGCCGCAACACGGTGCTTGCCATT
>Ga0172373_10009113_pt1 | contig 12416 bp, 10 predicted proteins | sample Lak10m_2_FD_114546 | JGI IMG/M metagenome (GOLD analysis project Ga0172373, IMG submission 114546) | Freshwater microbial communities from Kabuno Bay, South-Kivu, Congo - kab_092012_10m | ecosystem: Environmental > Aquatic > Freshwater > Lake | place: Democratic Republic of the Congo... | reverse complement strand
GTTCTCAGAACTCCCCCCGGTTCTGAGGGTATGTGGAGGTTTTGAGAAGTGGGGGTGGTTCTGAAAACCTGGGGAGGTTCTCAGAACTCCCCCCGGTTCTGAGGGTATGGGGAGGTTTTGAGAAGTGGGGGTGGTTCTCAAAACCTGGCGAGGATCTGAGAACCACCCCGGTTTTGTGGAGGGTTTGGGTTTTGGGTGTAGATGAGGGGTCAGGTCCCCGCTTCCCAATTGGAAGTTGCCGTGTTGATGAGGGTATCGCTGTCGGAGGTACGGATGCGGATGGAATCCTTGTCGAACTCGATGCCTTGTTCATTATATTCCTTTTCGATTCGGTCGCGCATTTCGTCGAGGACTTCCCTTCGGGTCTTGAACATTTTCTCAAGTCCGTCGGGTTGCATGATGTACCAGACGCCATGTCTCCAGAAGTAGTTCTCTGATCCGTAATCCTGTCGGAGTTGGATATGGATTCGGGATTCATCGCCAATGACGTCGAAGAATCCGAACCAGTCGACGTCTTCGTCGATTCGGATGGATTTGCCGACGGGTACTTGGAAGACGAGGATGACCTGTTGGTTATGGAAGCCGTCGGCCTTGGCGATGGGGAATCCTTTGGGTAGGCGAAGGATGCTGTCTTGCTGGGTGGTCTCGAATTGGATGGCATCGGCCCGATCTTCGGCCTGGGCGGAGCTGTTTCCCCTGGAGCGGCGGAGGATCCGGAGGTGGTAGAGGCTGTCGGGGCTTCGGGTGATGCGGATGCGGATGGTGTTCAGCAGGAGGGTATCCTCGTTTTCGCTGAGCAGGGGGATCGCTTTTTCGTCGACATCGATCCAGGACATGGGGTAGAATTTACCCGGTGTCGGTCCCAGTTCGACCCGCAGTCGTCCGCCGGTGGGTTGTTGAAGGGGTATGGTGTTTTCGATCACACCTCTCCGGCTGAAGTCTTTGCTTTTGAGGGAGCCGAATGCGAAGAGGGATATCCAGCCGAGGGTCCAGAGGCCGGCGAAGATCCAGCCGAGGTAGTGGTGTCTGGATCTGACGCCCAGGATCCGTCGGATGATCCAGACGACGATGGCGACGACGGGGATGGCGAAGAAGAGCAGGAAGGTTCCACCGGCGGTGAGGTTCTGCCAGAACCCCTGGAGGAAGAAGTCGCTCAGCGGCATGACGACGGCGAAGGCGATGAGTAGTGCGACTAGTGTCATGAGGAGGGCGAAGGCGACGATACTGCCCATGAACAGGAAGAACACCTTGAAGAGGATGCCGATGGCCCTTCCGATGCCGCTGCCTACACGGGTGGCCGTCGGACCGACCTTTGCGGAAATGTTTTCGGCGCTATGTTCCAATTCCTTTCCCAACTGCTTCATGCGGGCTTCCACGTCTGGGGACATCTTCTGCGCTTTGTCTTTCAGTCCGCCCAGTTCTTCCTGTATGGTGTTCCGGATGCTTTCGAGGTCTATCTTCTCTCCGCGCATCTGGAGTTTTTCGGTGGCGGTGAGGGCCTCCGGGATGATGATCCAGAGGATGACATAGGCCAGGAAAAGGGTGCTGCTGAAGGGGATGGATATGATCTCAGGGAGCCAGGAGTCTGACAACATACCGGCGAACAGACCCAGTAGGAAGGGTGACAGGAAGAGGACCCTGGGTATCCATACGGCGATATTGAAGTAGGAGGCGAGTCCGGAGCAGACCCCGCCGATGAATTTCTGGTCCGTATTGCGGAACAGTCTTCTGCGGATATTGACGTTGAGGTCTTTGGCGGGGAGGACGATCCAGAGTATGAAATACAACAGGATACCGGTGCCGAATCCGCCGAAGGTGATGATGGCGAAGAGTATGCGGACGAGGGTGGGGTCGATGCGGAGGTAGTGTGCGAGTCCGGAGCAGACGCCTCCAAGGACCTTGTCATTGTTATTCCGGTAAAAGGAGCCCCTTGGTTCTTCTCGGTCAGGCGGCGGGGTGTTGGGATTTCCCTCCCGGCTTGCGGTGATCCCGGGTTCTGAGGATGCGTCTTCCCTCTCGAAGTCCTCCGGTCTGCCGATCGAATCGATGACCTGTTGGAGGTCGGCCTCGGTGATGCAGCCTGCACCGGTCTTGCGCAGGCTTTCGGTGAAGAGTTCGGCGATGCGGTTTTCGATATCGTTGATGATCTCATCGCGGCCCTCTTCCTGGGCGAAGTGACGTCGCAGGCTTTCGGTGTAATTCCGGAGTTCCTCGTAGGCGGGTTCCTCGATGGGGATGACCCGTCCCTGGAAGTTGATATTGATGACCTTTTTCATGGCTCGGTGATGTTGATGTTTGGGGATTCCTCCGATCGGACTTCCTCCGTGCGGGTTTCGGTTGGCGTTGTGTCTGCTTCGGGTGGGGTCTTGGCGGTGATCTGATCGACGGCATCGGCCAGTTGTCGCCAGGTGGCTTCGAGTTCCCGGTAGAACAGCAGGCCTTTTTCTGTCAGTCGGAAGTATTTCCTCGGGGGGCCTGAGAGGCTTTCGACCCATCGGTAGGAGAGTAGGTCGGCATTTTTCAGGCGGGTGAGCAGGGGGTAGAGGGTTCCCTCCAGGATGTGGAGTTCGGATTTCTTCATCTCCTCGATGATGTCGCTCGGGTAGGCTTCCGCCCGTTGGATGATGGAGAGGATGCAGAATTCCAGGACCCCCTTCCGCATTTGGCTCTGCGTGTTTTCGATGTTCATGGCGTTTGCGATGGGTTAATGGATCCGGAAAGTGCTTTCGGGTTGGGCCGGATCGATCGTCGGCCACTTGGATCCCTCAGTTTTCCGTTGACCGGACAAAAGTAGGGAACATTTAGTACTATGCAAAACAAGGTAGCAAGTTTTTTTTAGTACTATTTTTCTTGTCCTCCTGCATGCGAACGTTGACTTTCACCCTTAGGGTGGGGCTACCCTTGGAGAGTGGGGCTACCCTTGGAGGGTGTTTGAGGGTAGTAGGGAGATGGGGGATTTACCAGGGACGCTATCAGGAACGGGGCGTCCGTTTTTTCAGTCGGGCTCGTTGGTGGAGGTAGAGCCAGGTGGAAAAGACCCCGAGGAGGGGGTATGCGATGCAGAACAGGTAGAAATTGACCTCATAATAGGAGAGACCTGTCAGGTTGGCCGCACTGATGCAGAAGTCGGTGCAGTACACATAGAGTCCGAGGATGAGGTCGTAGAGCCAGCTCATGAGTTACGAGCGAGTTTTCGAATGGATAATTCCATCTCCATGCTCCGGATGAGCATCCACAGTATGGCGGTTGGGACGATGATGACGAGGAAGAGGATATTGGCCATCGTATAACTGCCCGTGGAGTCCAAGGCACCTATGATGGCATTATAGGGGATATCCGTGAATGTCAACCATTTTCGGTCAAACCTAACATGGTTCTTCTTGCACCATTGGGTCTTGTAATAGCATTCCCAGGTACAAGAAAGCTTGTTTGCTTTTCTAGGATGAATTGTGGTTTGATACTGAAAGGCGAAAGAATGTGCCGGGACCCTGGGTCGGGTCGATTCGTTGACGGCCACCATGATGCCCAAAAGGCTTGCATGCACCACAATGATCTTGAGGAATGTTTTCAGGATCTGCGTTGATTTTTCTGCACTCGACAAACAGCGGGCGGGACATTCATGAAGTATGCCCAAACGAGTGACCCATCATTGTCCCAACTGCCGGGGGATGCGGGGGATGAGGAGCAGTTCCTTCTGTCTTCCACTGATGTAACGGAAGCCTTGTCCGTCGAAGAAGCCGTCTTCTTCGAGCATGATGCGGATGGATTTCTTCCATTCGGGGATCTCGGAGGCCGCGTTGAGTTCGATGGAGTAGGCGGTGTTGGGGAAGACGGGGTAGTCGCCGCTGCCGGGGACGCCGCTCTGCTGGTCCCAGAGGCCGATGGTGGGTCCGGCCGCATGACCGTGGAGGCCCAGGGGATGGGTGTAGATGGTGGCGGGGATGCCTTCCTTGGCGGCCTGTTCGAGGGCGCCTTTGAGTATCTGGTTGCCGGTGCGACCGGTCTTGAATTGAGAGGTGAGGATGTCTTGCAGGCGGTTGCTGCGGGCGAGGGCTTTTCGGATGCTTTCGGGGGCGTCGGTTTCGCCGGGCCGGAGGACGTAGGCGTGTTGTTGGATGTCGGTGTTGAGGCGGAGCCAGGTGATGCCGATATCGACGTGGAGGAGGTCGCCGGGGCGGAGGAGGTCGTCTTTGGGGCGGTTGGAGAAATTGCGGAGGTGTTCGAAGTTGGTGGGGTCGTTGCGTTGGACGGACACGGAGGTATGGAACCAGGTGGAGAGGCCCAGGTTTCGGATCTTTTCCCGGAACCACCAGACGAGGTCGTCGGTGGTGGTGATGCCTGGGGTGACGGCTTTTCCGGAGAAGCCTTCGTCGATGATGTCGTGGGTGATGTCGACGAGTTGGGTATAGACCTGCATTTCGCGTTCGGTGCGGGTCTCGAGCCAGGCGACGGCCAGGTTTTCGGCAGAGACGAGGCGGTTGCGGAGGTCCGGGGAGAGTTTTTGCAGGAGCAGGTCGTGGTGGGTATGGTCGAGTCCGTCGGCGTGGCCGAAGTCGCGGGAGGTGTTGATGCCGATCTTTTTGGGGTTTCGGGTGCGGATGATGTCGGCGAGGGCTTCCCATTGGTCGGGTTGTTTGTCGGGGTCCCAGGCTTTGGCGATGGTTTCGCCGACGTTGTAGCGTGCGACGGCGAGTTTATCGAACCGATTGTTGGCGGCATTTCGGTAGAAGACGAGCATGGTGGTGCGACGGGCGGAGAGCCAGGTGGCGGGGAGCATGGTTTTGAGGACGGGGTCTTCGTTGTATTCCCGGGAGATGAGGATCCACATGTCGATGCCGGTCCGGTCCATGAGGTTGGGCAGGAGGTTGTCGATGCGTTCTTTGAGGATCTCGTCGACGATGCGGGCTTCTTCGCGGAGGTTGACGATCTGTGCGGAGGGTCTGAGGCAGAGGAGCAGGAGGGTGAGGGTGGCGACGGCTCTCATCTGGGGATTTTTATCCAAATATACCCTGTGTGGGGATAAATCGGTTTCGGTGTGGGGATGGGAGAACCGGTTGGGGGTTTCGATTGTCAATAGGCCTATGAGGAAGGCGTATCATTTGAAGAACTGCGGCACCTGTCAGCGGATCATCCGGGATCTGGGTTTGGTGGAGAGGGGTTTTGTCATGAAGGACATCAGGCAGGATATCATCACTCCGGAGGAGCTGGATGTTTTGGCGGGGTTGACAGGTGGTTATGAGCCTTTGTTCAGTCGGCGGGCGATCAAGTACAAGACTTTGGGTTTGGCGGGTCGGGCCTTGACGGAGGGTGACTATCGCCGGTACATACTGGAGGACCCTACTTTTCTGAAGCGTCCCGTGGTGGTGGTTGGGGACCGTGTTTTTGCGGGCAGTGAGCGGGGGACGTTGGAGGCATTGCGGGCGGTCCTTTGAGGGGGGTGGCCGTGGGTCATTCGACGATGCGGATCTTGGCGTAGTTGAGCATGATCTTTTTTTCGCCGTTGGTATCGAATTGGATGGTGGCGATGGGGTTATGGGAGGCGCCTTCCATTTTCAGGACGGTGCCGAAGCCGAATTTCTGGTGTTCGATGCGTTGACCGGCTTTGAGTTGGCTGGTGTCGCTGGCTTTGAAGTCGGGCGAGGGGGTATGTTCGACGGGTGTGGGGCTTGAGGGTTTTGGGGGCATGTAGGCGGGTCGGGCCGGGGGTTCCGGGTTGCGGCCGTTGCGGTGTCCGGCTGGTTTGGGTGTAGCGGGGTTGGGGTTCCATCCGCGCATGCGATCGGCGGCGTTTTGGGTGCCGAAGTCGGTGCCGACGTTGCGCATGCCACCGCCGGCGTAGGTTTTGTCGATATAGGCTTCGGGCAGTTCGTCGATGAATCGGCTGGGTTCGTTCTGGACGATCTGGCCGAATTTGTAGCGGGTGTTGGCGTAGGATATCCAGAGGCGTTGTTTGGCTCGGGTGATGACGACGTAGAATAGGCGTCGTTCTTCTTCGAGTTCGTCGCGGGTGTTGATGCTCATGGCGTTGGGGAAGAGCATTTCTTCGAGTCCGGCGGCGAACACGCAGGCGAATTCCAGGCCTTTGGCGGCGTGGATGGTCATGAGTTTGACGGTGTCGGCGTTTTCGTCTTTTTCGTCGGCGTCGGTGAGGAGGGTGATCTGTTGGAGGTAGGCGCCGAGGGTGACGTTTTCGAGGGCTTTTTTGCGTGCGGCTTCTTCTGTGGGGCCGGAGAAGAGGTCGGGTTGTGCTGGGGGGTCGTTGATGTCATCGAAGGCGGAGTTGTCGAGGACGACGCCGTCGGCATCGATCTGGGCGCGGTTTTCCTGGTCGTCCACCCATTCCTTGATGGAGTTGAGGAGTTCCTGGATGTTCTCGTAGCGTTGGACGCCTTCGGTGCTTTTGTCGTTGAAGAGTTCGCGGACGATGTTGGTCTGTTTGCCGACGTGTACGGCCACTTCGTAGGCGTTCTTCTGTCCGAGCATGCTGGCGAAGCTGCGGATCATGGTGACGAAGGCGTCTATGGCTTCGAGGGTGCCGGCGCGGAAGCCGTGTCGGGCGGCCTGGGAGAGGACCTCCCACATGCCGGTGTTCTGTTCGTTGGCGATGAGGATGACCTTGTCGAGGGTGGTCTTGCCGATGCCGCGGGCGGGGTAGTTGATGATGCGTTTGAGGGATTCCTCGTCGCGGGGGTTGACGAGGATGCGCAGGTAGGCGACGAAGTCTTTGATCTCCTTTCGCTGGTAGAAGCTGATGCCGCCGTACATGGTGTAGGGGATGTTCGTGCGGCGGAGGGCTTCTTCGAAGGCGCGGCTTTGGGCGTTGGTGCGGTAGAGGATGGCGAAGTCGCGGTTGAGGCAGTGGTTTCGGAGTTTCTGTTCCTGGATGGTGTCTGCGACGAAGCGGCCTTCGTCGTTGTCGGTGAGGGTACGGACGAGTCGTATTTTCTCGCCTTGGCCGTTTTCGGTCCAGAGGGCCTTGGGTATCTGATTGCGGTTGTTGCCGATGACCTGGTTGGCCGCTTCGAGGATATGTCGGGTGCTGCGGTAGTTCTGTTCGAGTTTGACGAGGTGTACGTCGGTGTAGTCCTTTTGGAACTGGAGGATGTTCTGGATGGTGGCGCCGCGGAAGGAGTAGATGGACTGGGCGTCGTCGCCGACGACGCAGACGTTCTCGTGGGCGGCGCCGAGGAGTTTGATGATCTCGTACTGGGCGGGGTTGGTATCCTGGTATTCGTCGATGAGGATATAGCGGAACTTGTGCTGGTATTTGTGGAGGCTGTCGGGGAAGTTGCGGAGCAGGTCGTAGAATTTGAGGAGGAGGTCGTCGAAGTCCATGGCGCCGTTGCGGAAGCATCGTTTGACGTAGGCGGCGAAGATCTGGGCGATGGCGGGTCGGTTGGCGCGGGCGTCTTCCTGTTGGAGGAAGGTGTCGGCGGCGTATGCTTCGGGTCCGACGAGGGCGTTCTTGGCGTTGGAGATGCGGTTGAGGACGGCGGCGGGTTTGTAGTGTTTGTCGTCGAGGTTGAGTTCCTGGACGACGGTCTTGACGACGCCGCGGGCGTCGTCGGTGTCGTAGATGGTGAAGGCGGGCGGGAATCCGAGGCGTTGGGCTTCGGCGCGGAGGATGCGGGCGAAGACGGAGTGGAAGGTGCCGATATACAGGTTTCGGGCTTCGTGGTTGCCGAAGATGGCTTCGACGCGTTCCTTCATCTCGCGGGCCGCCTTGTTGGTGAAGGTGAGGGCGAGGATGCGGAAGGGGTCGACGCCGTTGGCCATGAGGTGGGCGATGCGGGTGGTGAGGACCTTTGTTTTCCCGCTGCCAGCGCCGGCGATGATCATGAGGGGTCCGTCGAGGTGGAGGACGGCTTCCCGCTGTCGGTCGTTCAAACCCTTCAGATAATCCTGCATATCCGCAAGGTAGGATGAAAGCCGCTGACGGCGTCGGATGTTGACAACAAAGGGGTCGCCCGCCGATGGGGATATCCCTTGCCGGGTGCCGGTCTGTTGTACGCCCGGGGTAGGGGTCTGCGGCTCGTACATGTACGATGGGGAATTGAGTACTAGTCGGATTGACGGCCGGTCGGGCCTTGTGTTCCTTTGTTTCAAATCCGGACCCCCATGAAACTCCTGATGTTCGTCGGTGACGAGCTCATCGAGTCCGTATCCCTGGACAAGGAACTCGTCTCGAAGCCGGGCTATCTGGGCAATTACAAGCGCAGGCTCCAGAACAAGTACCGGGACCTCTACCTGAGCGATACCCGTCCTGAGTTCTTCGTTGCGAACGACACGACGGAGATCGTGCCGACGGAGCGGCTGATCCGGGGCTGAGTCTGTCATTTAACAGGCCCTTTTCATCGTATCCCCGTCTTTCGGGCTATCTTGGTGATGTCTGTCACCCTCCAGCGTCGGTATTATCTCTATTTTCGCCTTTTACAATCCCCAGCAGATGAGAAAGTTTTCCAATATGTCTGTCCTCCTGCCATTGGCATTCCTTTTTTATGGTGTGGAGGCGGATGCGCAGGTGCGGACGCCGGTGAAGTGGTCGTACCGGGCGGTCCCGAAGGGACCGGGCAGGTACGAGGTGGTTGTGCGGGCGGTGATCGAGAAGGGTTGGCATCTGTATTCGCAGACGACGCCGGATGGGGGGCCGATCCCCACGGCCTTCCAGTTCACCCGGAACCCGTTGTTGACGATGTCGGGTCCGTTGAAGGAGTTGGGTAAGATGGAGAAGCACCATGAGAAGTTGTTCGGGGTGGACGTGCATCAGTATTCCAACGAGGTGAGTTTCGTGCAGGCCGTCACGGTGAAGGGCAAGGTGAGGACGAACCTGAGCGGTTCGGTGGAGTACATGGTCTGTAACGACAAGGAGTGTCTGCCACCGGCCACGCAGGCCTTTTCGGTGGAGTTGAGATAAGTGAATCCCGGAGGTGATGCGGATGGTTCTCCGGCTTTTGCTGATCCTTGTCTGTCTGTCAGCCTCACCGGGCCTTGTCGGTCAGGACACGCTTCCCTTGTCGTTCCGGTATTCGAGGGAGCGTGTGGATGACAGCACGGTGGTGTTGTCTGTGGCGGTTCGGATGGCAGAGGGTGTCCGGCTGTATGCCTTGCCGGCGGGTGGTGGCGATATCCTGTTTTCGGAGTGGGTGTTCGACAGCCTGTCGATCCCGTATTTGCGGGGCGGGGTCACGGCGAGGGGTAGGGTGACGAAGGAGCGGGATGCGGAGTTGGATGCGGAGGTATCGTTCCATCGGGATTCGGTGATCTGGCAGCAGTCTGTCCGTGCCGGGGTGTCTGACAGTCTGGTGGTCAGGGGGTCGTTCCGGTACCTGTACAAGTCGGGCGGTGATTATGTGAATGGCGAAGAGCCGGTACGTTTCAGCATCCTGCCCGAGGGGGATGGTGGTGTGGCGGTGGCGGACCGTTCGCTCTGGTGGGTCTTTCTGGCCGCCTTTGCGGGCGGGTTGCTGGCCTTGTTGACGCCCTGTGTGTATTCGATGATCCCGGTCACGGTGAGTTTCTTCACGAAGCGGAGTACGAACCGTCGGGAGGGCATCCGAAATGCGGTGACCTATGCGTTGTCGATCGTGGTGATCTTCACGCTGTTGGGATTTCTGATCACTGTCGCCTTCGGACCTGCCGCCTTGAACAACCTGGCGACCAACTGGGTGGCCAACCTTTTGTTCTTCATCCTCTTCCTGGTCTTCGGCATTTCCTTCCTGGGTGCCTTCGACATCAACCTGCCTGCGTCGTGGATGAACCGTTCGGATGCCAGGGCGGGCACGACCAGTTTCGCGGGCATCTTCTTCATGGCCTTGACGCTGGTGCTGGTGTCGTTCTCGTGTACGGGACCGATCATCGGGAACCTGTTGGTGTTGGCTGCCCGCGGCAGCTACATGGGTCCGCTTGTGGGCATGTTCGGTTTCTCGCTGGCTTTGGCCCTGCCTTTTGCGCTCTTCGCCTTCTTTCCCAGCAAGCTGAACATCCTCGGCAAGGCGGGTGGGTGGCTGAACGCGGTGAAGGTGACGCTGGGATTCCTCGAGTTGGCGCTGGCCTTGAAGTTCCTGTCGAACGCCGACCTGGTGAAGGGCTGGCGGTTGCTCGACCGCGAGGTCTTCCTTGCGCTCTGGATCGTGATCTTCTTCCTGCTTGGCCTCTATTTGCTTGGCAAGCTGAGGTTCCATCACGATGACGATTTGCCGAAGAACGATTTCGGAATTCCGTACCTCTCTGTGACGCGGCTTTTCTTTGCGATCACGTCGTTATCTTTTGCCGTGTACATGGTTCCGGGCATGTGGGGTGCGCCCTTGAAGGCCATCGGGGCCTTCCTGCCACCGGTGGGGACGCAGGACTTCATCCTCTCGGATGCTTCTGCGGGCCTGTCGCCGGGGGCTGCCACGAGGGCGGAGGGCGGGGCGCTGCCGCATCCCGAGAAGTATTACGAGCGCATGCGTGTGTATGAGCCCGAGGTGGTTCGGACCTACGGCATGACGACCTATTTCGACTATGCGGAGGCGCTGTCGGTCGCACGCCGGCTGAAGAAACCGCTGATGCTCGACTTCACCGGCATCAACTGTGTGAACTGTCGCAAGATGGAGGCGGAGGTCTGGAGCGACCCCGAGGTGATGCGTCGGCTGAAGGCGGATTTCGTGATCGTCTCGCTGTATGTGGACGTGCAGGACATCGAGTTGCCGGAGGCGGAGCACTATCGTTCGGAGGCGTTGGGGAAGAAGGTGATGACACTGGGCGACCTGAATGCCGACATGCAGGTCACCCGTTTCCAGGCCAACAGCCAGCCTTATTACTTCTTTCTTGACAACGAGGAGAAGCGGCTCGTATCGGAGGGGTATGGATATGACCCCGACATCTCGAAGTTCATCCGGCTGCTGGACGAGGCGAAGGGGAGGTTCGGGAAATAGTCAACCCGATAAGGGCGGCTATTCGACATTCCTGCATCACTCAACCCCCCTTTCTATAGTCTTCCATGGCTATTTCGAACAGCGATTCCGCTGCGTGTCCCGTTGTGTCGGCCTTCCTCAATGGTCACTTTTCCATTGACGATGACGAAGGGTATGCCAGCGGAGAACTGGTGTGGGTTGTCGAAGGTGGAGCGGTCGGATACCGTTTCGGGGTCGAACACGACGATATCGGCCTGAAATCCTTCGCGGAGCAGTCCCCTGTTGTTGAGTCCGAATTTCTGTGCCGGGAGGGATGTCATGCGTCTGACGGCTTCTTCGAATGTGATGACGGCTTTTTCGCGGACGTATCTGCCGAGTACGCGGGCGTTGGTGCCGTAGCCGCGGGGATGGGGCATTCCTTTGCCGGTGCTGACGCCGCCGTCTGCCGCGGGCATGTTGAAGGGGTATCGCATGAAGTGGATGACGTCATCCTCGTTCATGGTGTGATAGACCATCTGTGCATTGGCGACGGATAGCATGTCGAGGATGGTCTCGGCTTCGGCCTTTGGGCCTTTCCTGCGTCCTTTCCGGATGTTGATTTCGCTGATGTTCTTGCCGTTCAGGGTGGAGTCGGGTCCGTAGTTGGCGACGACGGCGTAGCTGTAGTTTTTGTTCCTGCCTTTTTTGAGGCTTTCGACCATGTCAGAGGTGATGCGGTGGCGGGTGGAAGGGTTTTTGATCCGGACGCGGAGGGAGTCGAGGCCGCCGTCGAGGGCCCAGTCGGGAACGGTGACGGCGAGGTTGGTGCTGCTGGCGGTATAGGGATACTGGTCGATGGTCACTTCGATGCCTTCCCGGCGGGCGGCCTGGACCATGTCGAGGGTCTGGGTGGATCTTCCCCAGTTCGATCGGCCGGCCACTTTGAAATGGGAGATCTGGACGGGGATGGCCGCCTGTCGGCCGATGGTGAGGGCTTCCTCGATGGCATCGGTGACCTTGGCGCCTTCGTTGCGCATATGGGTGGCGTACACACCGCCCTGTTGGGCTGCGATGCGGGCCAGTCCTACAATCTCGTCGGTCTTGGAGTACATCCCCGGGAGGTAGATAAGCCCGGTCGATAGTCCCACCGCGCCATCCCCCATGGCCTTTGCCATGAGTTGTTCCATCCGACGCTGTTCGTCAGGTGTCGGCTGCCGGTCGCCCAGTCCCATCCCCATGCGCCGGATGGTGTTATGTCCTGCGAGGGACGCCACGTTGATGGAGGTCCGGGTGCTGTCGATCTTCTTAAGGAAGTCGCCAAGGTCGTCTGCGGAACCTCCGCAGTTGCCGGTGACCACGGTGGTGACGCCGTCGTAGATGTAATTGTCGGCTGTGGGTCTTTCGAAGATGCCTCCTTCAATATGGGCGTGGACGTCGATGAAGCCGGGCACGACGAAGCGGTTGGCGGCGTCGAGGATGCGGGTGGCGTTGCGGGGCAGGTTGCGTCCGATGCGTAGGATGCGTCCCTGGTGGACGGCGATG
>Ga0172373_10009110_pt1 | contig 12417 bp, 7 predicted proteins | sample Lak10m_2_FD_114546 | JGI IMG/M metagenome (GOLD analysis project Ga0172373, IMG submission 114546) | Freshwater microbial communities from Kabuno Bay, South-Kivu, Congo - kab_092012_10m | ecosystem: Environmental > Aquatic > Freshwater > Lake | place: Democratic Republic of the Congo: South-Kivu... | reverse complement strand
TTTTTCCGGAAAGCTCTCCCGGCAACTTTACCTATGATCCGTCGTCCGGAAAATGGGTCATGACGGTTTTTCACCATTATCAATGGGATTTAAATTACGCCAACCCGGTAGTGTTTTGCGAGATGTTGGACAACATCCTTTTTTATGCCAACCTGGGTGTGGACTTATTGCGGATAGACGCTCCGGCGTTTATCTGGAAACAGTTGGGAACTACCTGTCAGAATTTGCCACAGGCACATACCTTGCTCCGACTTATCAAGAAGTGTGTGGAAATCAGCGCACCGGGTATGGCATTGCTGGGTGAAGCCATTGTCGCCCCTGCTGAGATCATGAAGTATTTTGGAACGGGCGCGTTCACGGCACAGGAATGCGACTTCGCCTACAACGCAACCCAGATGGCACTGCAATGGGATATGCTGGCTACCGGCGACACGCGCGTCATGCTGGCTGCTCAGTCTGAATTGCTCAACAAACCATTTGGTGCTTCGTGGATTACCTACACCCGTTGCCATGACGATATTGGACTTGGATACGATGATGCCATGATTCAACAAAGTGGCCAGGATCCCTACGCGCACCGAAAGTTTCTGAAAGAATACTTTTCCGGGAGTTTGGCCTACAGTCCATCCAAAGGGGCTCTTTTTTCCTCGAATCCAAAGACTGGCGATGCCCGTATCAGTGGGTCACTCGCCTCGTTGTGCGGGCTCGAAAAAGCCCAGGAAAACCAGGACGGCGCGGGAATCGATGAGGCCATTCAAAAAATCATCCTCATGCAGGCCCACAGTATTTTTCTTGGAGGCCTGCCTATGCTCTTTTACGGCGATGAGGCGGCGTATATCAACGATTACAGCTACTTGAACGACCCCGGGAAAAGCTATGATAACCGCTGGATGCACCGTCCGGTCATCGATTGGGTACGCAATCAGCGAATCGACCAAATTGGTACGTCGGAAAACAGGGTGTTCGTAGCGACCCAGAAGCTGATTCGCATCCGAAAGGCACTGCCTTTGGTAGCTGACCTTAAAAACCTAAGCTGGATGTCGCCCCACAATATCCATGTTGCGGGCTACCTGCGTGCCCAGGAAGCGCGTCGTCTGTTTTGTGTATTCAACTTCAGCTCGGAAGAAGCTTTCCTAACTTGGTACGCGTTCAAGGAACATGGCCGGATACCAACCCGTCTTTTTGATCATTGGACGGGCAAGACATTCCAGGTGGGTCTGGATCATGAATTTTTAATCCTGCCTCCTTATGGGTTTCATCTGTTGGAAACTATCGACTAGTTAGTCGGGGTGTAGCCAGAAAGGGGTAAAATGTGCAACTGATGAAAAAAATCGGTATCGGCCTACTCGTATTAGTAGTAGGACTTGCCCTGGTGGCTATCCGCACCCTGTACTACGCGGGTGCTTTCAAAAGCATTGAGCCGACCCCAGTGGCTGAACCCCTGCGCCTAACGAATATTGTTGGTGCAGAGGATATGTCGGTGGACTATGTTACCGGAATGGCCTTCGTTTCTTCGGATGATAGAAGGAGCACGCGAAACGGTCACCCTGTGAAAGGCGCCATTTATTGGGTTGATTTGAATAAGGGGGGCTCGGTGGTTCGAAACCTAACCAGCGCGTATCCAGATTCCGATTTCCACCCGCACGGAATTTCTGTGTATAATGATCCGATGGATTCGACGCAATGGGTATTTGTAGTGAACCATCGAAAGGATAAAGAGTGCGTGGAGATTTTTCAAATGGTCGATTCAGCCCTTGTGCACCAAACTACGGTGTCCGGCTCGCTGCTGGCGCATCCCAACGATGTGGCGGCTATTGGTCGCAACGAGTTTTATTTCACCAATGATCACGACCAGCCCGGTGGGATTTCTTCCTGGAAGGACTACCTGGTAATAGGAACGGGGCAGGTTGGCTATTTTGATGGCGAACGGTTGCGCATTCTGGCAGATCATATCCGCTATGCAAATGGAATAACCATCAGTCCGGATGGCGAACGGCTGTATGTCGCTGCCTGCACGGATGGGTCTATTTTAGAGTTTTCGCGCTTTCCATTTCAGCAAACCGCCCGGATTGCATGCGGCACTGGGGTGGACAACCTGGAATGGGATTCGGAGGGCAATCTCTGGTCGGGAGGCCATCCCAAGATGTTGGATTTTGTAGCCCATTCAAAAGATGCTCAGCGCGTTTCCCCTTCTGAAGTGATTCAGGTTCAGTTTCCCGCGAACGCAGCCCCTCAGGTGACCCGCAAATACCTGAACGACGGCAAACCCTTCTCGGGGTCCTCGGTCGCCGTGCCGTATCGCGGGCGGCTCTACATCGGAAGCGTTTTTGAAAGGGGGATTCTTCAAGTGGATTTACCTACTGAATAGCCTTTTCAGTATCTGGTAGCAGGGGTCTTGTGACCGATCATTTTCCTCCGACGAGAAAGAGCTCCTTTCCAATTATCTTCCCATTGCTGACAGTACATGGAGGCAACGTGTCATTGTGGCAGTATTTTTACACTAAAGTCCTTTTTGTTGTCGTGTTTTTTCTTTTTTTATGAAAAAATGACAGACTTTGGATTACATACCGGGGCTGGCACATCACTTGATAGGAGTAAAGGGAACTGTAAATTCTTTTTACCATAAATAAATTGGACAACAATGGGTAAAATTATCGGGATAGACCTGGGGACCACCAACTCCTGTGTAGCAGTAATGGAAGGGAATGAACCGGTGGTAATTCCGAACGACGAGGGCAAACGAACGACTCCCTCTGTCGTTGCATTCATGGATAGCGGAGAGCGCAAAATCGGGGATCCTGCCAAGCGTCAGGCCATCACCAATCCGCTGCGTACGATTGCGTCCATAAAGCGTTTCATGGGCCGTCGCTTTGCAGAAGTGCAGGGTGAAGCTTCAAAAGCTGCCTATAAGGTAGCCAAAGGAGACAACGATACGGTTCGGGTAGATATTAGCGGACAGTTATATACCCCGCAGGAGATTTCTGCCATGGTGCTTCAGAAAATGAAAAAAGTGGCGGAGGATTTTCTGGGTCAGGAAGTAACGGAAGCAGTGGTCACTGTTCCTGCTTATTTCAATGATTCCCAGCGCCAGGCGACTAAGGAGGCTGGTCAAATTGCCGGACTGACGATCAAGCGCATCATTAACGAGCCAACGGCGGCGGCGCTTGCGTATGGCTTGGACAAGCGCAATAAAGACCTTACGATTGCAGTATATGACCTGGGAGGTGGAACCTTCGATATTTCTATTCTCGAAATGGGGGGTGGAGTAACGGAAGTGAAATCGACCAATGGAGATACCCACCTCGGTGGCGACGACTTTGACCACGTTATCATCGATTGGTTGGCAGATGGATTCAAAGACCAGGAGAACGTAGATCTCCGCAAGGACCCTATGGCTTTGCAGCGCTTAAAGGAAGCCGCAGAAAAGGCAAAAATTGAGCTTTCCTCTTCGACGGAGACCGAAATCAACCTGCCCTACATCACGGCGGTTGATGGGGTGCCCAAGCACTTGGTTACGAAGCTTTCGCGTTCGAAATTCGAACAATTAGCTGATTCGCTGGTGATGCGTACTCTGGAGCCTTGCAAAAAAGCCCTCCAGGACGCTGGCCTCAGCACGGCGCAAATCGACGAGGTGATTTTGGTGGGTGGCTCTACCCGTATCCCAAGAATCCAGCAGGCAGTAGAAGATTTCTTTGGCAAAAAACCGAACAAAGGGGTAAACCCGGATGAAGTAGTCGCCGTTGGCGCAGCTATCCAGGGTGGTGTCCTCACCGGGGAAGTCAAGGATATGCTCCTCCTGGATGTTACTCCGCTTTCGCTGGGTATCGAAACGATGGGCGGGGTATATGATGTCGTTATTGAAGCCAACTCCACTATACCGACTAAAAAGACTAAAGTGTATTCGACGGCAGCAGATAATCAGCCTTCCGTAGAAATACATGTGCTCCAGGGAGAGCGTCCAATGGCTCGGGACAACCGCTCGGTTGGTCGTTTCATCCTGGACGGTATCCCACCGGCTCCCAGAGGCGTGCCTATGATTGAGGTTACCTTCGATATGGATGCCAGCGGTATCCTAAGCGTATCGGCCAAGGACAAAGGCACCGGTAAAGAGCAAAAGGTTCGGATTGAAGCATCCACCGGTCTTACCGATTCCGAAATCGAACGCATGCGCACCGAAGCAGCTCAATTTGCTGATGAGGACAAACGGACGCGCGAGCGGGTGGATAAATTGAACGCTGCGGATTCGACTATTTTCCAAACGGAGAAGCAGCTCAAGGAATTTGGAGAGAAGATTCCGGCAGATAAAAAGGAGGCTATCGAATCGGCACTCGCCGCGTTGCGCACTGCGCATCAGGCGCAAGACCTGGATGGCATCGACCGCGCTTCTGAAACCCTGAATTCCGCTTGGCAGGCAGCCAGCCAGGATATGTATCAGGCAGGTGCCGGAGCAGAAGGTGCTCAGGAAAGCCCTTCCGAAGGCCAGGCTTCCGGTGCTAAATCGTCGGCTGAAGTGGATGATGCCGAGTACGAAGAAGTTAAATAACTTGTGCTTATATCTGATGAGCCTATTCGCCAACGGTGGCGAATAGGCTTTTTTTTTGGCTATATGCGCTTGAGCCCCAGCCCGCTGCCCGGTGCCAGGGACAGCAGTCCGTCGTTGATTTGAAATCCACCTGAAACCACATCCTCAGCTAAATCCAGGCTGCCATCCAGATCGAGATAGCGCGTATTGGGGGAAGCAAATGCCGTATGCAGCGCGGCGCTGATGCTCACGATGCTTTCATCATTGCAGCCCCAAAAGAGGTCTATCCCTGCTGCCTGGGCAATCCGGGCGATATCTAACCCACCGGTTATTCCACCGCATTTCATCAGCTTGATATTATAAATGCCAAACGGGCGCGGAGTCTGCGCCCATTTCAAGGCATAGGACGCGTCTTTTAGTGATTCATCGGCAGCGAGCAACCGGCGTTCATCGGCAGAAAGCACTAATAGGTCGCTTTCATGGCCAACGGGTAAGGGCTGTTCTACGAGTTCAATATCCAGGGATTGAACGGCTTTTAGGAATCGCTGTAATTCGGGCAGCGAATAGCCTTGGTTGGCATCTACCCGCACGGTAAAATATGTCCCGAATACTTCCCGCAATTTGCGCAGTCGCTCCAAGTCCTCCTCCAAATCGAGGCCGAGTTTCACTTTGAGCACCCGAAAGCCCATTTTTTTGTATTCTTCGGCCGTCTGTATGGTGTCGTGCGCAGTCATAATGCCAATCGTGACAGAGGTAGGTAGCTCTTTCCAGTATTGGCCATAAAAGGCAGCAACGGGAATATCCAGCCATTGGCAAAAGGCATCGTGCAAGGCGATATCCAGCAGCGCCTGCGTACCGGGCAGATTGGGGAATTGATGCTGACAGGTTCCGATCCATTGTTTGAAATAGCGAATGTCGCTGCCTGCCAGCTCCTCAAAAAAGGAACTGTGGGCATTGGCCAGGGTTTGTTCCGGGCCTTCGCCAACCACTTCCGGTGCGGGGTTCGCAGCACCTGTTCCAATCATGCCGTTTTCCAGTTCAACCTCCAGAAAAACATTTTCGACGTCGGAAATGGTCCGGGAGGCAATGGTATATGGGCGGGTGAGTGCCAGGTTGCGGATATAGGCACGGATTTGTTTAATTTTCATGGCATGTGTTTTTGAATAGCGGGAATTAAGGGATGTACACCTTCCTGAATGGGTAAGACAACGGGTATTCCCAGGCGTTCGGAATAGTGCGACTGGAATTGGAGGGCCTCATCCGGCGTACAGGCTTCCGTATGCAGGCCCAGGCCAATTACTTCGGCGCCAAGTGCTCGGATGAGTGCTATTTCTGATTCGACACTGGGTATTTCTCCCCAGTGTGGCTCTTGGTCAAACCAGGTGCGCTTGGGTGCGTGGAGGAGCACCACATAGCGGGCATTTCCCGAAATGATGAATTCGGATCCACAAGGCCCGCTCGGGTTTCGAAGAGCGGATTGTCCTTCTATAAATATGACATCCGGCTTGGTTTCCCTCCAACAGGATACAATGGCATGCTCCAGTTCCCCGCTTACAAAATCGTTGAGGGTGGAGTCAAAAATAAACCCGTAGTTCCCTCCCTGAAGCCATCCGGTTTGACCGGTATAAATCATCTGGGCGTTATAGCCGGAAGACAGGCATGCTTCCTTGAGAAGGCGAGCAGTGGTGCGCTTGCCCATGGCACAATCCATACCCAAAACGGCAATGATAGGGCAGGTTACATCGTATATTTCACCCGACCAAAAGTGCATTTCCGAACGATGTTTTGGCTTTCGGATATCTTGTAAGGTCACTCCGTTCGCGGTAGCGAGCGCCTGTAAGGCTGGCCGCTCGGATAGGTAGTCGTGCAGCCCGTTTACCAAATGCAGCTTTCGCCGAATGGCATCCTCCAGCAACAGCACCATATCGTCGGGCAATACGCCGCCATGGGTCGCTATGCCAATAATGAGGTGCGTAGTTTCAGGTACGGCCAACAGCGCCGTATCGAGGTCTGTAAAAATCGGAATACCCCGGTGTTTGCCGTCGAGAAGTACTCCGGCATCCTGCCCGGCTGTTTCACCGTCCAGTACTCCGGTAATCTCAAACCGATCGGTTCCCCGAATAAGCCCATGGGCTGTTTTGGCATTGGGGGTATTCAGCATTCCGTTGGTAAGGATAAATGCTTTGGGTTTCATGTGCGTTGATTTAATTGGGTGGCGTACTCCATGTAGCGGTTGAATAAGTGGGCCGCCTGGGGATAAGCAGATTGCGGACTCATGAAATGGGAGAACTCGAAGGTAATGGCTTTTTCAAGACCCGCCTCGCGGGCTGCTTCCAGCTTCATCCGAAGCTTTTCCCATTTGATAGGCAGGAATTTAATAGGCATGTCCCGGTCGAAGCTCTCGGCATTGGTCCAACATTGCATCTTGTATTTATCGGCCAGTAGCTTATTGATATGGAAGTAGTCCTGTAGGGTATGCAGCTCGACGTGCCCATCCTGAAACGCGACTATATCCACTACCTGGCGGATTCCGTCAAATATTTGATCCCATTCTTCTTCATGTTCTCGCAGGGTGATTTGCTCCTGCCGGCTCAACTGGCTTTGGCTGGAAAGGATCGCTTTGGTGCCGTCAATATAGGGGGAGATGAGAATAGGAAGTCCGCTGGAAACGGACTTGCAGTGTCCCCCAAGCTGGGCGTATAAGTCGATGATTTTGCCTGTTTTTCGACTTACTTCCTGACTCAGATACCAGCCCTTGAAAGCCGGATAATGGCCATATCGTTGCCAGACCTCATCGATAACCTGGAGGTTAATGTCGATCTCTTTCTGGTAATCGCCCTGATCCCACCAATATTTTCCGGAATCATATAATCCAAAATAAAAATTCATTCCGAATTTTTCGGATAGCCGCAGGAACATATCCACTAAATCCACCGGAGGGGCATAGCCTCCTTCTTTTTGCTGTACCACCCTGGAAGGGTAGCTTAGCCACCGGCGGTAGCCACAGCGGATGAGGATGACGGTGTCAATGCCCATGGTTTTCATGTGATGGAAATCCATGGCCCATTCCTGTTCGCTCCAGTTTTGGTGCGGTATGTCGTGGGAGATTTCGTCGAGAAAGGTACCCGTAATGTGCATAAAAGGGATGGATAACGAATCATTAATGGTTTTGGAAACAAGGGTGGCCGGAAGTCGTCGGTGCCGACTGCTACGCCTGTTCCAGTTTGAGATACCAGTTTTTTCTCAGCAGCCAGCTTGTAATTAAGAAAATCCCAAAGGTAACAGCCAGGGAGGTATAATCCCGCATCAATAGGTAAAAGGGAAGAATTACCTGGGTCATTTGCCAGATTATACCAGTCAATACGTTCACCATGTCCCGGCTGAAATTTTTGTTAGGTAAAAAGGAGGGATCTTCGGCGAGCACAGCTTCCTGAACAGGTTTCCAGAAGCCCCATGGCCGGGTTTGTTTGTAAAAGGCTTTGAGCGTAGCCATATCTTCTGCCGGGCTAAGCCAGACGCCTATAAAGCACCCAAGCCCGGCCAATGCCAGAATTATCGGAAATACGTAGATAGCCGGGGTGTTCGGGAATAGTCCGGGAATAAAGGTAGCACCTACCAATCCGGCCAGCATCCCATAGAAATACCCCATGCCGTTAAACCGCCACCAAATCCATTTTAATACATTTGCTGCTGTATAACCTCCATATAGGGCAGAGGTGATCCAGAGGGTAAGGCTATTGAGCGACTGCGCCATAAACCCAAATACCAGCCCAATGAGTACCAGGGCGATGCTCGACCAGTAGCTAAGCCGTACATAGGTGCTTTCCGACTCATTCGGGCGCAAGTATTTGCGATAGAGGTCATTGACTAAATAAGCGGGTGCGGCATTAATAAACGCGGCAAAGGTGCCCATAAAGGCTGCCAATAATCCGGCGAGGATGAGTCCTTTGAACCCTACCGGAATAAACCGCTCTATTGCCAGCGGAAGTACTTTTTCGAAATCTGGCTGACCACCCATTTGAGCCAGCTCGGGTCCGAGAAATGCAATGCCTAGCAATCCCAACCCCACAATCATTAAATAGCGTGGAAAATAAAGGAAAAGAATCGTGTAGGCACTCATTTTGGCGGCTTCTGCCGGGGTGCGGGTGGATAACACCCGTTGCATATCATAGCTCGGCACTGGGCCGGCCAGACTGGCAAATATTCCCTTGAAGACCATCATGGCCACCAAAAAACCAAACAGCTCAAATCCGTCTTCGCGAATTTTATCATTTACTGCCGCCAGGCTGCCTGTCCAGTCGAGCTGTAAGTGCCAGCCAAAAAACAAGTCGCTCCATCCGGCAGGTACCATTGCGTGAATCATTTCCGGCTGTACCTTATTCCAGGCGATGACCGCCACGACCAGGCAGGAAATAGTCATCACTACCCATTGTAGCACTTCCGTTGCCACTACGCTCCACATGCCTCCCTTGATGGTATATAGCGTGGTGATGCCTATCAGCAGGAGGGCATAGGATTGCTCCGAGCTGACCGTCCACGCCCCGAGGCTCCAGTGCAAGTCCCATGGAAAAAAAACGGCGGCAAATTTACCAATCCCCTCGAAGAAGTAGGCTATAAACCCAAACACACTCAGGATAGCAAATACCGTTACAATGATATGCGATAGCCGCGCACCTCTACCTGTTCCAAACCGAAAAGTAATCCATTGCGCACCCGTCAGGGCATTGGACCTGCGCAACCAAATGGCCAGAAAAACGAACACAAAAACCTGGTTCCACACCGGCCATAGCCAGGGAATCCAGGCACTTTTTAACCCGTATACGAAAAAAATGGTGACCGTCCACATGGTGCCCGAAATATCGAACATACCAGAGGCATTGGACAGCCCGAGAAAATACCAGGGTATGGTGTTGCCCCCAAGAAAATATTGGCGCATATCCCGGGATGCCCGCTTGGAAATCCAGAAACCAAACCACAAGGTGATTGCAAAATACAGCAGGATGATACCAAAATCTAGCGGTGAAAGCAGCATGAATCAGCAGTTTCCGGCAAATTATAGAAATTTTTAGTTTGTGCCTAACTGGTTTTGCCCCAATTTTTCTTTGCGTTTGAAAACAAATGGGGGCGGGGTGCTCGGTACAGTCGGAATTGTGTACCTTGCAACCACCTTGTTCCGGTGTACGTAAGACTATACCGGGTTTTTCCGGGTCCATTATAGAGGGCATCCGGACCAATCTGCCTTTATTGACCAACGCATGCATGCTATGTCGGATTACAGGATGGTGCCCCATGTAGGCCGCTGGATTTTTTTGTGGGTTTTTCTTGCCCTTATGACAGGCCCACTGCGTGCCCAGGAGCCGCATCCTGTTTTTCAGGAACGGAGTTATACTTTCTCCGGACAGATTAAGACGGTAGAGGGTGACTTGCTTCCGGGTGCCAGCATTATCGTACAGGAAACAAAAAAGGGTACTGTAGCTGACCAAAACGCCTTTTTCAGCCTGACGCTTCCCATGGGAATTTACCACTTCGAAATCAGTTTTGTAGGCTATAAGACCAAGGTGATTCCCGTGTCGCTGCGGCTCAACCTAAACCAGGTTATCCGCCTGGAGGAATCGCTGGAAATCCTCGATGAGGTAACGGTAACGGAAGGAGGGGTAGGCCGGAATATTCAAACGGCCGACCAGGGGATTACCCGATTAAATGTCGATCGCATCCGGCAACTTCCCCGACTACTTGGCGAAAGTGATGTGTTGCGCAGTGTGCAGACCATGGCGGGTGTTTCCAGTGTAGGCGAAGGAGCCGGCGGATTTAATGTGCGCGGCGGGAATGTCGATCAAAACTTAATCCTTTTGGATGATATCACCCTCTTTAATGCGAGTCACCTGATTGGTCTGTATTCAGCGATTAATCCAGATATGTTGCGCGATATTACGCTGTACAGAAGTGGAATGCCGGCGCGGTTTGGCGGAAGAGCCTCTGCCGTACTGGATGCCCGCCTTCGGGAACCTTCCCGCGACTCTTTTCAGCTAAAAGGTAGTGTGGGCTTAATTGCGAGCCGGTTTTTGGCAGAAGGACCTATCCTAAAGGACAAATGGTTCGTAGGGTTGGGAGGGCGTATTTCGTATGCTGATTATTTTTTCCGTTCGGTTCTTCGTCCGGAATTCAGAGATACCGAAGCCGGTTTTTCGGAGCTAACTCTTAAGTCGGTGTATAAAATCAATGCAACAGACCAGCTTTCGGGTACCTTTTATACAAGCGGAGATGCTTTCCGGCTTTCGGGTGATTCGCTTTCTACCCTGGAGGTGAACGCTACGTCCACGCGGTTTAGCTGGAAAAATACAGGCGCTAGCCTTCGGTATAATGCGTTCTTCACCGAGCAATGGGGGTTTTCTCTGCTTGGAAGTATGAGTCGCTACAAACCCGGCTTTGATATGCCTGGTGCGTTGAATGCGGCTGAATTCCGTTCGGGGGTAGTACAAAACCAGGTTCAGACAGAGATTAAGCACTTCAGCCATCAGCATACGGCGGCTGCGGGTGTCAGTCTTACCGATTACCACATCCAGCCGGGTGATTTTCAGCCGATAGGCAATTCTTCCTTTAGCCCTGTTCACCTGTCCTCCGAGAAGGGCCGAGAGGGGGCAGTCTATGTGAGCGATGACTGGAACCTGAGCCCCCGGATTCGCGTCAGCGCCGGACTGCGCTACTCTGTATTCGCTCTGCGCGGTCCTACCCGCGTATATGATTATTCAGATCCGCTCTATCGGGATATTTCCACCTTGATTGACACCACGGAATACGCGGCAGGTAAGGTGGTAAACTGGTATGGCGGGCTAGAACCTCGCTTTTCCGTGCGCATTAATGTGGGAGAAGATGCATCCATAAAGGCGGGTTATCAAAAAGTATATCAATACCTGCATCTGGTTTCCAATACGACCTCTGCCTTGCCTACCGATCGGTGGAAATTGAGCGACCCCTTTCTTAAGCCGCAGATTGCCAACCAGTTTTCGGCCGGATGGTTTCAAAATTTCAAGGCCAACCAATGGGAGGCAAGCCTGGAGTTGTTCTACAAAACGACGGAAAACGTGCCGGACTACCGAAGCGGGGTGAGCCTGTTACTGCTCGATGCGCCTGAAACCGCGATTATCCAGGGATTAGGCCGCGCGTATGGGGCAGAGCTGTCCATTCAAAAGAAAGGAATCCGAGTGGAGGGTTTTTTGAATTATACGTTCTCGCGTTCTGAAATAAGGATAGAAAGCCCTTATCCGGAAGATCGGGTGATCAGTGGGGTGTTTTATCCGGCGAATTACAACCGGCCCCATTTGTTGAATATGAATGCCCAATATCACCTCAACAAACGCCTCACGCTTTCGGCGACGTTCACCTACCAGTCGGGTAGAGCGAGTACGCTACCTGAAGACAGATACGAAATTGCCGGCTTCTTTTTACCCAACTTTACTTCCAGAAACGATACCAAAACGGCTGATTATCACCGATTGGATTTGGGGTTGATGGTGGATCCGGATCCCCGAAAAAACAGACCATACAAGGATCGTTGGGTGTTTTCGGTCTATAATGCGTATGCCCGCAAAAACCCATATTCGGTATTCGTAGAAACCATTAACGACCGTCCACTTTCTACGGCAAGCCGCGCTCGCATTTATCAACTTTCTATTATTGGAAGCATCGTACCATCCATAAGCTATGAGTTTGAATTTTAAGTCCTCTGCGTCCGCTCTATTTTCCTGGGATATGCGCAAGAGCACAGTCCTTTTGGGAATCCTGTTCTTAGCGCAAGCCTGCATTGACCCCTATGCCGGAGATATCAATTTCAGTGGCCCTAAGCTGGTCATTGAGGGTTTGGTGACGGATGCGTTTGCCCCGTATCGGGTGAAAAT
>Ga0172373_10009109_pt1 | contig 12418 bp, 8 predicted proteins | sample Lak10m_2_FD_114546 | JGI IMG/M metagenome (GOLD analysis project Ga0172373, IMG submission 114546) | Freshwater microbial communities from Kabuno Bay, South-Kivu, Congo - kab_092012_10m | ecosystem: Environmental > Aquatic > Freshwater > Lake | place: Democratic Republic of the Congo: South-Kivu... | reverse complement strand
CACGCACGGCTTCAGTCAACCCGGTCCGCAGCCCATTGACATGGGTGCCGCCCTGCGCGGTGGGCACCAGGTTGACATAACTTTCCGTGACCGGCTCCCGGGTCTCGGCGGTCCAGACCACGGCCCAGTCCACGGCTTCCTGCTTGCCGGCAATGTTGCCAATGAAGGGCTCCTCGGGGAGGCAGTCAATGTCGCCGATGCGGTCCAGCAGGTATTGCGGCAGGCCGTTCTCGAAGTACCAGCTTTCAGTTTCCCCGTTATGATCATCGACCAGATTGATACGGAGGCCGGAACAGAGCACGGCTTTTGCACGCAGCAGCGCCTTGAGTCGTGGCACGGCAATGCGAGGGGAGTCGAAGTAATGCGCCTCCGGCCAGAAGCGCACGGTGGTGCCTGTCTCCCGTTTGGCGCAGGAGCCGGTCTCGGTGAGGTCACGAACCTTCTCGCCGCGGGCAAAGCCGATATCCCAGGTCTTGCCGTCCCGGCGGACTTCCACGTCGAGCCGATCCGAGAGCGCGTTGACCACGGAAACGCCCACCCCGTGCAAGCCACCGGAAAAGCCGTAACTCTTGTTCGAGAACTTGCCGCCGGCATGCAGTTTGGTAAGGATGACTTCGACGCCGGAGACGCCTTCCTCGGGATGAATATCCACCGGCATGCCACGGCCGTCATCGCGAACCTCTACCCCGCCATCGTTCATTAGTCGTACGTCGATGGTCTTGGCAAAACCGGCCAAGGCTTCGTCCACGCTGTTATCGATGACCTCTTGCGCCAAATGGTTGGGTCGGCTGGTGTCGGTGTACATGCCCGGGCGCTTGCGCACCGGGTCGAGTCCGGATAGGACTTCAATGGAGGCGGCGTCGTAAGTCTGATTCATGCTCATAAGAAAAACGGGTCGGCCGAAATCCGGTTTCGACGGTCCGGGTCAACAGAGGTTGGGGCGGGAAGGTCGGAAATCGCGGTTAGATTTATTCTGTGATGTCGATGTCACGGACTAGGCGGACTCCTCCTGACGGCGGACTTTCCGCCGGTGCAGATAGGTGTAGACCGACCCCAGGATCAGGCTGAACAGGATGACCGCCAGTACTGCTTCATGCGCATACTTGGTGATCAGCGCTTGTTCGGCACCGATGAAATAGCCGATCCAGCTGAGGATGCTGACCCAAAGTGCGGCTCCGACCGTGGTGTACAGGCTAAAGCGCCAATGATTCATGCGCGCAATCCCGGCTGGAATAGAAATGAGGTGGCGGATAACCGGCAGCAACCGACCGATGAAGGTCGATATTTCGCCATGCTGCACAAAGAAGTGCTCCACTTTGTTGAAGTGTTCCTCGGTTATCCAGACATAACGTCCGTACCGGATGACCAGGGGTCGGCCCAGCCAGCTTGCCACGAAGTAATTGGCATAGGCCCCGGCCAGACTGCCCAGTGTTCCGCTCAGGATAACGAGGCCCATGTGCATCTTGCCCTGCTGCACCAGGTAACCGGCGGGTGGCATGACAATCTCACTGGGAATCGGGATGACCGAACTTTCCATGGCCATGAGCAGGAAAATGCCAGGGTAACCCATGGCGCCGATGGTGCTGACCAGCCAGTTGATGATTTCGTGCATGTGGACGGTGATTCGGGGCGGTAAGAAGAGCCGGAATTATCTCCGAAATGGGCGGCGCATGCCTTGTGTGAGCGCTGATTGATTCAGTCTTATGTCGGGTTGGGCCGGCCTTGAGTGTTTGCCGAATTAATTGCCAAACCCGTTGGTCATCGGGTAGCGCCGGTCACGGCCGAAGGCGCGGCGGCTGATCTTGACGCCGGGCGGGGCCTGGCGACGCTTGTACTCGTTGCGGTCGACCATGTGGGCAACCCGGATGACATCGTGCTCCGGGTAGCCGGCGGCGATGATGTCGGCGATCGACTCGTCGCGCTCCACATAGCGCTCTAGGATGGCATCCAGCACCGGGTAGGGCGGCAGTGAATCCTCGTCCTTCTGATCCGGGCGCAGTTCAGCCGATGGCGGCCTGTCGATGACTCGCTGCGGGATGACCGGCGACAGGCTGTTGCGGTATTCGCACAGGCGGTAGACCAGCATCTTCGGCACGTCCTTGAGCGGCGCGAAACCCCCGGCCATGTCACCGTACAGCGTGGCATAGCCGACACTCATCTCGCTTTTGTTGCCGGTGGTCAGCAGGATCTTGCCGGTCTTGTTGGAGAACGCCATCAGCAGGATGCCCCGGCAGCGGGCCTGAATGTTCTCCTCGGTGGTGTCGGGCGGCAGTCCAGTAAAACTTGGCGCCAGCATGTCGAGAAAGGTATTGAAGGCGGGCTCGATGGGAATCGTGTGGTAGCGGCAGCCCAGCGCCTCGGCTTCCAGAATGGCGTCCTCGTTGCTCATGTCGGCGGTGTACCGCGAGGGCATCAGCACGGCCTCGACCCGCTCCGGCCCCAACGCATCGACGGCCAGCGCCAGCGTCAGGGCAGAATCGATGCCGCCGGACAAGCCTAGAACGGCGCCCTTGAAATGGTTCTTGCGGACGTAATCGCGGATGCCGGTGACCAGTGCCTGGTAGATGCTGGCGTCGTCGGGCAGCGGGGGGGTGATGGTGCCGGGGAGTGGCTCCAGGTGGACGCCAAGGTTGAAATCGACAGCAATCAGGGATGTCTGAAATTCCGGGGCATGGGTGGTGATCTGACCATGACGGTTCATCACGAATGACGCGCCATCAAACACCAGTTCGTCCTGCCCACCGACCAGGTTGGCGTAGATCAATGGGATGCCTGCTGCCGTCACCCGTTCCCGCACCACGGCTTCACGCTCACGGATCTTGCCGGCCTGATAGGGCGAGGCATTCAGGTTCAGAATCAGCTGTGCACCGGCATGGGCGGCCTGCTCCACCGGTCCCGATCTCCAGACATCCTCGCAAATGGTCAATCCGACCCGGACCCCGTCCAGCTCAAAAACACAGGGGGCGTGGCCGGGCAGGAAGTAGCGTTTCTCGTCAAAGACGCCGTAATTGGGGAGATGCTGTTTACGGTACATGTGCTGGACCGCGCCGCCGGCGATCACGGCCGCGCTGTTGAAAATACCCGCATCGGTGATTTCCGGAAAACCCACGACGGCGGTGATGCCGAACAGCTTTTCGGCCAAATCGTCCAGGGTGGATTCCACCGTCGCCAGGAAGTCCCTCCGCAGGATCAGATCCTCCGGCGGATAGCCAGATAGCGTCAGTTCCGGAAAGACGATGGCGTCGGCATTCAACCGATCACGCGCCTTTTGAGCCGCGTCCAGCACCCGGCCAGCGTTGCCGTTGACGTCGCCGACGATGAAGTCCAGTTGGGCAATGGCGATACGGAGGGTCATGCGGGTAACAGGAGGTGAATGCAGGTGAAACTGGGGTCAAGCCATCAGGAACCTTCGGCTCCTGTGATTCTATAACGGGACTGGGCCAGAGTTGATTTGGCAGATGGGCTTTTGTGACATCAGGTTCACGCGCACCCCTGAAAATTCCTGACGCAAACTGTTGTGGGACAATGCTCTTAACATTCCAAGGAGTTCTGCCTGTATGAAGAAAAGCACACTGGCTCTGACCACGATCATTCTTGCATCCAACCCGCTTGCCTGGGCAGGTGATCCCGGGGTGAATCAACCGGGCATGGCCGGTAACCATGGGCCGGGTCGGGCAGCGGTGCGTGACCCGGGCATCAATCAACCGGGTCTTGCCGGAAATGCGCCTCTGGCGCGTGGGGCGGCTCGTGCACCGGGGGTGCAATATCCGCGCGGGGCGGACGTGGCCACTCCCAGATGGGGGGTAGATCCCGGAGTCAACCAGCCGGGGCGGATGGGCAACATCCGCCGTTAAAGCACCCGGCGTATGAACCATCGGTCCAAGTCCGGATATCGGTTTCCGGGGGCGGCGGAACCTCTTGTCTCATCTGCATGAAGCCAATCCATCCAATTCGCCGCACTGTTAACGACCTGGAATCTAAATCGACCTTCCTCCAGCTGACGCAACTGTTCCGCCTGCAAAAGGGCGTCGCCAAATCTATGGGGCCGACCCTGACGATTCCCGTGCGGTGAATGGGGGCACATGACGAGCTTTGATGGCCGGTACGGGTTTCCCGGTTTTCATAAACAACCGACGGGCTATTTGCTGAGCCTGTTTTCCATGCAGTCTATGGGATGCTCAATCCCAAAGTATTGAGGTTATGAATGAGTAAGCTTGACATGCGTGTAACCGCCTTTTTTGCTGTGGCACAAATTTTATTATTTTTCGCAGGGTGCGCGAGTGTGTACAAACCACAAAACACAGCAATTACCGTTGTTGATAGCTCCAAGGGATATCGGCAAGTTCACAATCATCAAGGTGATCCAGGTGACTATCTTATTCTTCTGGCGTTCTCTGGTGGCGGTACGCGTGCCGCAGCGCTCTCCTATGGTGTTCTGAAAGAGTTGAGGGATACTCAGATCAATGTTCGGGGAAAACAGGAAAGTTTGCTCAAGGAGGTTGATAGCATTAGTTCGGTTTCAGGGGGGAGTTTCACAGCGGCATATTACGGGCTATTTGGTGATCGGCTTTTCTCCGACTATGAGAAGGTCTTTCTAAAGCAAAGCATTCAGTCAGCTCTGATCACAAGTCTGTTCGATCCTATTTATTGGTGGAAAAGTATTTTCAGTGGCTTCGACCGAACGGAGATGGCCATTGAGTATTACGACAAACATATTTTCGATGGCAAGACATTTGCCGATATTCGCGTCAATGACGGGCCATATATTGAGATCAATGCAACTGATCTGGGGAGCGGAACCCGTTTTTCCTTCATACAAGCTTATTTTGACTTCATCTGCTCAGATTTGGATTCCTTTTCCGTTGCTCGAGCGGTGACAGCCTCATCGGCTGTTCCCATCGCCTTCCCGCCGGTGGTTCTACAAAACCATGCAGGGTCGTGTGACCCGAGTCAGGCAAAGTTCGTCAGCTACATACTCTCTCAGCCACCGGTAGAGCCAAGAACGCGGGAGCTACAGCAAAGAATTAAAGCCTACAGTGACCGAAAAAAGCATGGGTATATCCACCTGGTCGATGGCGGCGTCTCTGATAATTTGGGTTTGCGTGCGCTAACTGATCGAATTGAGGGTATTGGCAGTGGGCAGACTTTAGTTGAGATCAAGAAAATTCCCAAGAACATACTAGTGATTTCCGTCGATGCAGAGGTGATACCGGAGCATAGTCTGGATGAGACTCCCCAAAAACCATCGGTCACTGAAACCTTCGAAGCGTTTTCGGATGCTCAATTTCGTCTATATAACGATGAGACCCGACTGCTTTTGCAGAAAAAACTACAAGATCTGAAAGATTATCTACAGGAACAGGGAAAGCCGACTGAAATCTTCACCGCGAACGTCTCATTCTCATCGGCCCAGTCGGCTTCTCTGAAGTCTTACCTCAACCGACTGCCTACCACGCTCGAGTTATCCGAGCATGACGTGGATATGCTTACCCGCGTCGGCGGGGAGTTATTGAGAAGTTCGCCGGGGTATCAGGATTTCCTCAAGAAAAATGGCGGACGACGGATTCTCCAGTCCATCAAGGCCCAACCCAAATCGGGCTCTAATGACGAAGTCAATCTGTCGAGGCCGAAAGGCAGTATGCGGCATTGAATGGAATGCCAATATAAAACCATACTTGATACATCTTCCCAAATGGATTGGTTCTCTTTGTTCCATTTGTATGACAAAAATTTATAATATCCGCCGCAGCTTGGCATTGTCGCTTGCGGTGTTCAGTGGCTGCCATTCCTTTGGCCCCGAGCAACTTCGTGGTACCCATCCGCTTTACAACGCTGCCATTGTCGACAGCATCAATGGCCAGTTTCTCAGTAACCTGGTACGACTGCATTATCGCGACCCGACATTCTTCCTTGATGTTGCCAGTGTTGCGGCTACCGTGCGTCTGGGAATGAGTGGTGATGCGGGAGCGAACTTTGATGCTTCGCAATCCGGCAATATCGGCTTTGGGGGCAGTTACGAAATTTATCCGACGATCAGCTATGCCCCTCTGCAGGGGGAGGATTTCGTCAAGAGTCTCCTGTCACCCGTTTCAATCGAAGCGGTATTGGCGCTTACCGGCTCCGGTTGGTCGGTGCGGAGGGTCTTTGCCCTGTGTGTCGAGAGCATCAACGGTATTGACAATGCGCCTACTGCCTCCGGACCCACCCCTGCGCTGGCACCAAAGAACTACAAGGAGTGGAATCGCCTGATGGAGATTTTCGACCGGGTGGCTGAAGATAATCTGATACAGGCGAGGCAGGACCCCGTCACCAAGTCGTTAAAGGTCGAGATCCGATCGACCCCCGAGCATGCTGACACCATCCGCGAAATCAAGTCGATACTGAATCTGGATCCAGGCCGCACCGTCTACCAAGTGGAGGGCGATGCCATCGACCGCCGCTCGGATACGATTCATCTTGTGACCCGGCCGCTGATGGGTACCTTGTTCTACCTGTCTCATCGCATCGATAGCCCGCCAGAGGATCAAATGGCTGGCTACGTCACCGTGACACGAAATCCCGATGGCTCGGTATTTGATTGGGGTGATACCCCGGCGGGGCGGATTTTCCATGTGCGACAGAGTGACGAGCGGCCTAATCATGCCTTCCAGGCGGTCAATTTCTATGATCGTTGGTATTACATTCCCAATAACGATCTGGAGTCGAAATCGACCTTCCTCCTGTTGACGCAATTATTCAGGTTGCAGGCGGGTGCCGCCAAATCCATCGGTCCGACACTGACCATTCCGGTGCGCTAATCGGTTGAGCGTTTGACCGCATCCTGGATGACCATGGGTGGCTTTGGTGTTGTCGGGTTGTTCAGGCGATAAGCTCAATCTCAAACCAGAATCACCCCTTCCTCCTCGGCTTGTCCCAGGATGGCTCGCAAAATCTCGTGACGTAGCCTCGACTCAGTCGCCCCCTCTGGGACTTTCAGGTTGAAGCTGACCAGAATGTCCAAGTTTCCCTCCCTGAAGTCCTGCAGTTCCACCCGTATGTCCGTTTTGATCGTCTGCGGGTGAGCCACAAGCATCTCTCTGACGCCGGCTAGGAAGGTATCGAGTTTCACCCCCGGCATATCGGCAGGGAGTCGCAGGCGTGTCTGAATTCGACGATGGTTGCGCCGGTCCAGATTGTCGATAGTGCTGTTGACCAGATCGCTGCTGGGAATGGTAACCACCGAGTGCTGCGAAGTCCGGATGCGAGTGCTGCGAAACCCGACACTTTCCACCTTGCCTTCGATGCCCTTGACGGCAATGGTGTTGCCGGTGACAAAGGGTTTCTCGAACATGATGATCAGGGAACCGATCAGATTGGCCAGCGTTTGCTGGGCGGCCAAGGCAAAAGCAAGACCGCCGACGCCCAGACCGGCGACGACCGAATAGGCCGGCAATCCCAGTCGGTCTGCGCCTGTGACCAGAATGAATACGACTGCGATGACTGTGATCAGCCGCACGACCAGTCGGATCAACTGGCTGTCGAGGCTGCCAACCCGGAGGCGTTCCGAGGCGATGACAGATTCCGCCAGCACCCCGCCGATCGACCATGCCATCCAGGCCAGCGCAAGATAAAGCAGGCAAACGAGTGGGAACGTTACCCATTCGTACACTGGACTCGACACTCGAAGAAGGTCTGACAGAAGGAAGGCGGTTGCCGGTGCCGTCAGCATGACACTGACCGGTCGCAATAATCGCTGCCAGTTATCGCGCGGAATTTGACGCGTGAAACGGAAGACCGTCATGACGGTGAGCATTGCCAACACCAGCACCGACGACAGACCGAACCAGCGCCAAATGGGCTGGTTGAGAAACAGTTTGCGGGTCCAGTCTGGCAGTTCAAGCAGCCAGCGGGGCGGAATGGTCTGGTGAAGGGTATAGGCCAGGGCGATCGGCTGGCGCGAGTACCACTCATACCACTCCGGGGTCGCGCCCGGTCGATAGGGTAGATGCTTTATCTTCTCGTAGAAGCCCGCAACGCGCCGCAAGGTCTCCGGATCAAACAGGTACTCGCCGGTCCGTGGTCCGGTTTCTACCTTGGTAATGCGGATCTCGGTGTCCGGCAGCACCCAATACGATAAACCCAAGGCGGCCATCATTTTTGTGTCGGGGATGGACTCTGGACTCGGGAGATCAAGCCGATCAAGAATCTCTTTTAGCTGAATCGCAAGTCGCCGGGCCGACTCGTCGGCCATGGCTGGGGGCAGCTCACTCAGGTTCAGGGTCCTTTCCGCGGTTTCCAGATGTGCAAGGTAGGACTCATGACGGGCCAGTTCCGCCGGTTTGGCATAGAGGTCCCCGGATTTCAGGTATTCGAAAAGGACTCCATAGCCATTGGGATAGGCCTGATTCATGCTGTTCACGAAGCCTTCCAGGGTCGATCGTGGGCTGGATGTGTCAATGGGTTTCAATGGGTGTGTATGCCGCGCGTCCCCACCGGCATAAGTGAGGTTGGATAGACCGATCATGATCAAGGCGAGCATCACCCGCCGAACATAAGCAGGGCGCATGGTCAAGGACCTTGGTTGGGTGTTCATGGCTGGATTCTCGGAGATTTTTGGGGCGATAGCGATGATATTTTCGCCGTTAGGGTAAGGCCGTCGGGTGGGCTTTTTCCTGCAGGGCCAGGCGCTGATCGATCAATTCGATCCAGTGATGCACCGGTATTGGCGAAGACGCTTGGAGATGGGCAATGCACCCGACATTGGCGCTCGCAATGCTGGCGGGCTGGTCCGCCAGCAGGGCGGCTAGTTTGTTGTCTCTCAGGCGTCCGGATAGTTCAGGCTGCAGAATCGAATAAGTACCCGCGGACCCGCAGCAGAGATGCGCGTCCCGGACGGTGGTGAGCCGATAACCCGCCGCTTCCAGTAATGACTCCACGAGGCCATGGATTTTGAAACCATGCTGGAGTGTGCAGGGACTCTGAAAGGCGAGGGTTCGTCTGGATTCAGGTAAAGGAGGGCACTGCTTCAAGAGCGCTTCAAGCGTGCTGGCCTGTTCCGCAATGACCGTGCTGATATCCCGGGTGACATGGGTGAGTTGATTTGCCCTGTCAGCGAACAGGGAGTCATTCTGGAGGAGGCGGGCATACTCAAGTATGTGAGCCCCACAGCCGGAGGCTGTGATGGCCAGGCCTTCGGCACCGGCTTCGAGCAGTGGCCCCCAGGCCGTGAGGTTGCGCCGGGCATCCTCGCAAGCACCCATCGGGTCGTTCAGATGGTGGCGCAGGGCGCCACAGCATCCGGCTCCGGGCGCCTCGATCAGGTCAATACCAAGGCGATTGAGTACTCGGCGTGCGGCGGCGTTGATGTTGGGTGCCAGTGTGGATTGTACGCATCCGGAAAGCATGATGAATCGTCGCGCGGATGACGGGCTCGGGTTGATTTTGGCGGAAATGCGTTGCGGAATCCGCGCCTGCCATTGGCGAGGCAGGACGGGTCGCAATAACTGGCTTAGCCGGATTACTGCTCCGAACACCTTGGGGCGTGGCAAACCCCAGCGTAGCAAACGGCGCAAGACCGCATCCCGACCCCGACGTGGAACCTGGCCTTCCACCACCTGCCGGCCAATGTCGAGGAGATGACTGTATTTGACGCCGGAAGGGCAGGTGGTTTCGCAGGCACGGCAAGTCAGGCAACGATCCAGGTGCAGCCGAGTCTTTTCGGTGGGCTTGGCGCCTTCGAGGACTTGCTTGATCAGGTAGATTCGGCCGCGCGGGCCATCCAGTTCATCACCCAGCAGTTGGTAAGTCGGGCAGGTCGCATTGCAGAAGCCGCAATGGACGCAGCGCCGCAGAATGCTCTCGGCCTCGTGGCCGCCGGGGCTATCACGGATGAAATCGGCCAGATGGGTTTCCATCAGAGCTCCGGATAAAGCCGTCCCGGGTTGAATATTCCGCCAGGGTCAAAGCCCTGCTTCAGGCGCTGGTGAAGCTCCCGTAGACCCGGGGATAGCGGGGTGAACACGTCGCGCCGGGTCTGGCTGCCGCGAAACAGGGTTGCGTGGCCGCCGGTTGCGGCAGCCCTGTCCCGAATGTCGGCAATGCCGGCCTCGCTGCGCAACCAGCGCTGGGAGCCACCCCACTCGATGAGTTGTCGCCCCGGCAAGGCAATCGGCTGGGCAGTGGAAGGGATCGACAAGCGCCATAGTGGCTCGTCGCCGGCAAAGAACGATGACATGTGTTCACGCAGGCCAAGCCAGAACTCCCGGGCCGATGCGGGGTCGAGCCGCTCACCTCCCAGTTGGGATTGGGCAGATGCCACGGCGGCCGCGGCGCCTGTCAGACGCACGGTCAGCCAGCCCTCTTCCCAGGCGCTTGCTGTCAGGGGCCAGGGTTGACCTGCCCACAGGTTTAGGGTGCGCAAAGCCTGCTCCTGCGTCATCTCGAATCTAAGGCTGGTCTCGGACAGGGGCAATGGCAAGACCTTGAACGAAACCTCCAGAATCAGGCCCAGCGTACCCAGGCTGCCTGCCATCAGGCGCGAAATATCGAAACCCGCCACATTCTTCATGACTTCACCGCCGAATCTCAGTAAAGCACCTTCACCATTCATTATGCGAACACCAAGGATGTGGTCACGCAGACTTCCGAGACTGGCCCGGGTAGGCCCGGACAATCCCGCGGCTACCATGCCGCCCACGGTGGCTGCTCCAAAATGCGGGGGATCGAAGGCCAGATGCTGCTTGTGCTCTGCCAGGGTGTTTTTCAGTTCGGTGAGGGGAGTCCCGCAACGGGCGGTGATCACCAGTTCTGTCGGATCATAGTGGACGATGCCGGCATAGGGGCGGGTATCGAGGATGTGACCCACCGGTACACCACCGTAAAAGTCCTTGCTGCCGCCGCCACGCATGCAGAGGGGTTGGCGCTCGCGAATCTGGGCGCGAAATTGGTCAAGTGCCACGTGACCCATCAGAAGCGCTCCAGATCAGGAAACGCCTGTTGGCCCCGGTGCACGTGCATACGGCCCAGTTCGGCGCAACGGTGCAGGCTGGGGATGGCTTTTCCGGGGTTGAGAAGTCCCTCCGGATCAAAAGCGCATTTGACCGTGTGGAAAAGCGCCAGCTCGTTGTCACCAAATTGGTCGCACATCGCGTCGATCTTTTCGAAACCAACGCCGTGCTCGCCCGTGATGGTGCCGCCCAGTTCAATGGAGCGTCTGAGGATGGCCGCCCCGAAGGCTTCAGTGCGTTCAAATTCGCCCGGAATGTTGGCGTCGTAAAGGATCAGTGGGTGGAGATTGCCGTCGCCGGCATGAAATACGTTGATGCAGCGCAAGCCGAATTCAGCTTCCATTCTGGCGATATCGCCCAGCATGGTGCCGAGTTGTTTTCTTGGAAGGGTTCCGTCCATGCAGTAGTAGTCGGGGGAAATCCGACCTGCGGCGGGGAATGCGGATTTGCGTCCGGCCCAGAACCGTTGTCGCTCGGCTTCGTTGCGGGAGACGCGGATCGTCGTCGCTCCCTGGGTATTCAGTACGGCCGTCATGCGGTCGATTTCCTCCGCCACCGTTTCGGGCGTGCCGTCCGACTCGCAAAGCAGAATTGCCGCCGCCTCCTGATCGTAGCCGGCCTGCACGAACGGCTCGACCGCCCGGGTGGCGGCCTGATCCATCATCTCCAATCCGGCGGGAATGATGCCGGCGCCGATGAGGGCGGCAACCGCGTCGCAGGCAGCCTGGATCTCCCTGAAACTCGCCAGGATCACCTGGGCCGTTTGCGTTTTGGGCAGGAGTTTCAGCGTGACTTCGGTCACCACAACCAGCAGTCCCTCGGATCCGATGATCAGCGGCAGAAGATCGTAGCCCGGGCTGTCGAGTGCTTGCTGACCGAATTCAAGAATTTCACCCGACAGGCAGACACCGCGTACGCGCATGACATTGTGCAGGGTCAGGCCGTATTTGAGGCAGTGCACACCGCCTGAATTCTCGGCCACATTGCCCCCGATGCTGCAGGCGATCTGCGAACTTGGATCAGGGGCATAGTAGAGGTCATGAACGGCGGCCGCTTCGGAAACGGCCAGATTGCGGACTCCGGGCTGAACCACTGCCGTCCGCGCCATCGGGTCTATGGCCAGAATTTGGTTCAGTCGTGCCAGTGAAAGGACGATGCCCTGCGGGTGCGGTAGCGCGCCCGCGGACAAGCCGGTGCCAGCGCCTCGGGGCACGACCGGTATGCCGAACTTGTAGCAGGCCTTGAGGATCGCGACGACCTGCATTTCGTTATTCGGCAGTGCTACGGCGAGGGGCAAGCGTCGGTAGGCGGAGAGTCCGTCGCTCTCGTAGGGCCGCATATCCTCCTCGGACACCAGCAAACCATCGGGCGGAAGAAGGGTGGCCAGGGCTTCTATCAGCCTTGCCCGTAAATCTGCTCGATGGTTTGCTGGT
>Ga0172373_10009103_pt1 | contig 12426 bp, 7 predicted proteins | sample Lak10m_2_FD_114546 | JGI IMG/M metagenome (GOLD analysis project Ga0172373, IMG submission 114546) | Freshwater microbial communities from Kabuno Bay, South-Kivu, Congo - kab_092012_10m | ecosystem: Environmental > Aquatic > Freshwater > Lake | place: Democratic Republic of the Congo: South-Kivu... | reverse complement strand
GGATGCCCAACGGGACCAGAGTCTCCGCCCCCCGAGTTTGGAATCAAGGCAAAGCCTCCGCAGCACGTGCGGCAATTCGGACGGTAGTCTCCGCCCCCCGAGTTTGGAATCAAGGCAAAGCGCATAACGCGGAGCTGCGCGCGCGGGCGCGAGTCTCCGCCCCCCGAGTTTGGAATCAAGGCAAAGCGGTTCGGGATAGCAAGCGGGGCGGCTCGGAGTCTCCGCCCCCCGAGTTTGGAATCAAGGCAAAGCCGGTCAGCTCCGCGCCCGCCGCCCGCCGCGAGTCTCCGCCCCCCGAGTTTGGAATCAAGGCAAAGCCAGTGATTTGTTATACCGCATTCGTGCCCGAGTCTCCGCCCCCCGAGTTTGGAATCAAGGCAAAGCCCGTTACGGGCTGACGAACGGCGGCGAGGGAGTCTCCGCCCCCCGAGTTTGGAATCAAGGCAAAGCACCCTCTCACGATGGCGCACGGGGCAAGGGAGTCTCCGCCCCCCGAGTTTGGAATCAAGGCAAAGCGCTTGGCTACCCTCGGTCTGGCTGTGCTCAGTCTCCGCCCCCCGAGTTTGGAATCAAGGCAAAGCCGGCTTGGGCAAGCTGCCGCGCGGTGCGGTAGTCTCCGCCCCCCGAGTTTGGAATCAAGGCAAAGCCGTAACCAAGTGCCTAACTGGTGACGGCAAGTCTCCGCCCCCCGAGTTTGGAATCAAGGCAAAGCGGAGGGGCGACGAAGGTGTTGACCGGCTTTAGTCTCCGCCCCCCGAGTTTGGAATCAAGGCAAAGCGAGTTCAGCGGGCGAGCGGTGTATCGCTACAGTCTCCGCCCCCCGAGTTTGGAATCAAGGCAAAGCTTGGTCCCGGGCTGGGTGGACGCCGTCCGCAGTCTCCGCCCCCCGAGTTTGGAATCAAGGCAAAGCGAACGTGGAAGGCGTCACCAACGCTTTCGAGTCTCCGCCCCCCGAGTTTGGAATCAAGGCAAAGCGGCACATGGTCAAGCCGGCATGGGTCCGCTAGTCTCCGCCCCCCGAGTTTGGAATCAAGGCAAAGCACGGGTCCAGGACCAGTCACGCCGGCAGCGAGTCTCCGCCCCCCGAGTTTGGAATCAAGGCAAAGCCGCCGTGCGCCGGGGCTACGTGGCGTCCAAAGTCTCCGCCCCCCGAGTTTGGAATCAAGGCAAAGCGCTGGTTGGGTTGCCTGCGGTAAAGGGTCAGTCTCCGCCCCCCGAGTTTGGAATCAAGGCAAAGCTCCGTCGGGGCGTGGATGGGGGCGCGGTGGAGTCTCCGCCCCCCGAGTATGGAATCAAGGCAAAGCAGCTGAACAGCCCGGGTTCGGGTGTCATCCGCGAGCGGAGATCGTGGTTTTCCCTACGCCTATGGATTGCCGTGTTTGCTTTTCAACCACCGCAGCGCATCCAACTCACCGTGGAGCTTCACCCGGTCGAAATAGATGTGCGCCTCAGGTTCCGGGAGGCGCGGGAGCATCTCGGTGAAGGGGGTGAGCTCCCGGATGGACTGCCGGTGCGCGTCCAGTTCCGCCAAGCGGTCCCGCACCGTTCGGCCGTCGCTACCGAACGGTGAGTCGGGGGCCTGCGAGGCGAGGAACTTCTTCTCCACGGCCATGCCCATCAGTTCACCGATCAGGGTTCGCCCCGACTGGCCTTCCATCTGCCATGCCAGATTCAGTCCCAGTTGTCCGACGGCCTGGGCCAAGGCGGCGTCGCCAGCCTGGGCGTATTGCTTTTGCAACTCGGTCATTTGCGTGCCGAGTTCCCGCAGCGATTGCATGTGCGGCAGCAACACGCCGAACATTCCGGCGGCCTTGGACTCCAGCGCTCCGTAGCCGGCGGCTAGGAACGCCTCCTCGGCGCTCTGGGCGTGGTCGAGCGTGTAGTCCTGAAGCCGGTGCTTCCCGCCCACCTGCAACAGGTCTTTCACCCCGTCATCCGTGCGGCCGGACTTGAAGTGGTCGAGCGCGGACAAGTAGTCGCCGAGCGGGTTGTCGCGCGCGAGTTGCCGGAATGCGTCGAGCGCCTTGCGCTTTTCCTCGGGGGTTTCACCGCGCAGGGCGAGGTCCAGTTGCACACGCGGGTCGTTGGGGAATTTCTCCGCCGCCTCGCGCACGAGACTCAGGTTGCCGGTCAGGCGCGCCGCTGCGAGGAGTGCTTCGGCGCTGCGCTTGTTCTGCTGGAGATAAGCCTCGGCCTGTTCCGGGGTAAACTTCAACGCCTCACCGTTCAACAACTTGGCCAACGGGTTGGGTGCGGCGGCTTCCGGGACGGACTCGGCTGGCCCGGGCGTCTGCGGCAGGCGCGGGGCGGGCAACCGGGGACGGCGAGGCTCGGGGGCCATCGCATTGGTGGTGGGCTTCGGCTCCGCTGTCTGGCCTGCGGGACTGACCGGGACGACTGGACGCCGGGTAATCATCACCACCGCCATGGCGAGCAACAGTCCCACCGCCGCCCATGCTAAAGGCCTTGAACTCATCCTCCGTGGAATGCGTGCGGACCGATGAGGTTCATTTGGATTGGAAGGTCGGTGAGCCGACTACCTCGTGAATCAGAGCCCGCAGGCCATACTTTTGCGCCCTCGCCTTGCGAACGAGGTCGGTCAGCACCACCTCATCCGTGAACTCCAGACCGTGGCCGCTCGCGTAGATGAGGAGCTTCTCGGCCAGACCGCGGGCGAGGCTGTCCGGGTCGGCGAGGAGGAGCCGCTTTAATTCGGCAAGGTCACGGAACTGGCGGCCATCGGCGAGGGTGTCGCCGGGGTCCACCTTCGGGCCGAGGGCGAGGCGCAGGTCGCGTTGGTTCACGTTGAGGGTGAACCACTCGACGCCGTTGCGCTGGTTGGGCGCGGGCGAGATGCGGTAACGCTCGCGCCAGCCTCCGATGACATCGTAGCTTTCCAAGGCAAAACCCAGCGGGTCAATGCGCGCGTGGCAGCCGGCGCAGCTTTCCACTTCGCGGTGCTTGGCGAGCTGTTCGCGGATGCTCTTCGCGCCGCGAATGTCCGGCTCGACGGCGGGAACGTTGGGCGGCGGCGGCGGGGCGGGCCGGCCGAGGATGCGGTCCAAGAGCCACACGCCGCGCAGCACCGGCGAGGTGGTGGTGCCGTTGGCGGAGACTTTCAGCACGCTGGCATGGGTCATGACGCCGCCGCGATGCCACTCGGGCCGCAGCGCGACGCGCCGGATTTCGAGGCCGTTGACGTCCGGGATGCCGTAGTGCTTGGCCAGCCGGGAGTTCAGCATGGCGAAGTCGCTCTCCACGAAGTTCAACACGCTCAGGTCCTTGGTCAGCAGTTCATCGAAGAACGCGTGGGTCTCGCGGAGCATGGAGACTTGCAAAAGTTCATCGAACTCGGGGTAGAGCCGCGCGTCCGGCGTGGTGAACTCAATGTTTCGCAAGGCGAGCCACTGGCCGGTGAAGTCCTCGGTGAACGAGCGGGCTTTGGGATGCTTCAGGAGCCGCTCGGTCTGGGCGCGGAGCACAGCGGGCTTGGTCAAATCACCTTTCGCCGCCGCCGCGAGCAGTTCCGCGTCCGGCATCGTGCTCCAAAGGAAGTAACTGAGCCGGGCCGCGAGCGCGTGGCCGTCCAGCTTGCCGGGCTGCTCGTCGAGCATCAGGAAGCGCGGCGAGACGAGGATGGCCTTGAGCCCCACGCGCAGCGCGTCGCCGAACTTCACGCCCTTGTCCAAGCGCTCGCGCACCAACGCGAGATACGGCGCGAGGTCGGCCTCGCTCACGGGCCGGCGGAAGGCGCGCGGGGCGAACTGCTTCAGAATGCGTTCGGCGTCAGCGAACGTGCCGCGCTCCAGGTCCGCGTCGCCAAGGAGCTGCCGACGCGGGGCTGGCGGCCAGTCCTTCGCATCGAGCGGGCCTTCGACTTCAATCCACTGCACCGCGAAGCCGGGGCCGGTGTATTCCTCCGCCTTGTTCTGCCAGGGAATCGTGCCGTAGGAGATGACCTTGAGCGTGTCGCCGCGGCCATCGAGGCGTTCGACCATTTCGACCACCGTGGGCTGGTCCGCCGGCACCTCGAAGTGGCCGAGGAGCTTCGTCTTGCCCCCCACGCCGAAACTGCCGCCATAGACGCGGAAGGTCGCGGGCTTGCCGTCGGTCTGGAAGCCATTCGCCGAGATGCGGATGCGGTAACGGCCCGGCGCGGGCGCGCGGAACTTGCGGAGTTCCGTGGGGGAGTAACCGGAGTTAAACAGCGCGATGCCACCGTCAGGCAGCGGGCGATGGCTCTTGCCGTCCCAGCCTGCAAGCAGGTTTGTGGCGGCAAAACGCTGCTGAACGAACTGCGGCTTGGGCCCAATACCAATGGCCGCATCGAGCGCGACATCCGCAGCCTCGAGATACTTCTCGACCTGCACCGGCGAGAGCGTGAGCGCGGAGGAAACCTTGTCGAAGCCGTGGGCTGAACCGTCCTCGGGGAGCAGCTCCATGAGGTTGACCTCAATGCCGAGCAGGTCGTGCATCGTGCGCTGATACTCGACGCGGTTGAGCCGGCGCAGCGCCACGCGCCCCTCGGCCTGCTGCCGGGCGGCGACGGCAGCGCGGAGCTGCGGCCCGAGCCAGTGGAGCATCGCCTCGCGTTCGGCGTCGGAGGGCTGGGCCTTCTTCTTCGGCGGCATCTCGCGGCGTTCAAGCTGGGTGAAAACCCGCCCCCACAACTCCGCACTGGCCGGCGCGGTGAAGTCAGCCGCGAGATTGTCGAGCCGGACCTTGCCCTTCTGCGTCTCGGCGTCGTGGCAATCGGTGCAGTGCTTCTGAAGGAAGGCCTTGGTGGGTGGTGGCACGGAAGCGGCGAAGACCAGCGCCGGTGCCAGCATCCAGGCGAGCGCCGCGACCATGACCGGGCGATGACCGAACCATGCAAAACGGGTAGAGTTCATGGTGTAGATGAATCCTCGCGGAGCACGTCCCCGATGAGCGTCAGCAAGGCTCCCCGGCCCTCATGCGCGGTGGCGGAAGTGGCGAACATGGGGGGCGTTTGCTGGAAGCGGTCGGCCAACTCGGCGCGAAACAGCTCCAGGTGGCGCGCGAGCTTGGCCTGCGTCACGGCGTCTGACTTGGTGAACACGACGACAAACGGGACTTCGGCGTCCGCCAACCAGTCCACAAATTCCAGGTCGATCTTCTGCGGTTCGTGGCGGGAGTCGATAAGCAGGAACACGAGCTTGAGGCTTTCGCGATGCGCGAGGTAATCCGCGACAAACGTGCTGAACTTGCTGCGGTCTTTACGGGCAACCCTGGCATAGCCGTAGCCGGGCAAATCCACGAGATACCAGGCGTCATCCACCCGGAAGAAGTTGATCAGCTTGGTGTGTCCGGGCGTGGCGGACACCCGTGCCAGGTTTTCCCGGCCAGCCAACAGGTTTAGCAGGGAGGATTTGCCGACGTTGGACCGACCGATGAAGGCGAACTCCGGCAAGGACGGCTCCGGGCACCCGGCCAGGCCCGGCGCGCTCATCTCAAATTTGGCGTTTCGCAGCTGCATGACGTCAAGCTAGCCGCCTCCGGCTTCGATTGCGATGCTTTAACAAGACCCGGAAGGCAGGATTGTCCATCCGCCTGCGCAGTTGTTTTCATGGGAAGCCCACCCGAATCACGTCAAACTCCGCTCATGAGCGTCCGCTTTGTGTCCACTCGTCGCCTGTTGGCCGGGCTTTGCCTCGGAGCCGGCCTTGCCGCACCGGCCGCGGAGGCACCCAGTTTCAATCGCGACGTCCTCCCCATCCTCGCGGACAACTGCTTCGCCTGCCACGGCCCCGACGCGAAACAGGCCAAGGGCGGCCTCCGCCTCGACTTGCGCGACAGCGCGACGAAGCCCGCGAAGTCCGGCGAGACGGCCATCGTGCCTGGCAAACCCGCCGCCAGCGCCTTGGTGAAGCGCATTGAGACGAAGGCCGCCGACAAACTGATGCCGCCGGCGGACTCGCACAAGCAACTCACCTCCGCACAAAAGGACGTGCTGAAGCGGTGGGTCGCCGCCGGGGCAAAGTATGAGGCGCACTGGGCGTTTGTGCCGCCGCAGCGCAGTAGCGGGGACACTCTTGTCCCCAATCAGTCCACGCTGGTTGGGAAAAGCAAACCCACCGGGGACAAGGGTGTCCCCGCCACGCACCCCATTGACCGATTCGTCCTCGCCCGCCTTGCGCAGGAAAAGCTCACACCCTCGCCCGAAGCCGCGCCGCACACGCTCATCCGCCGCCTCAGCTACGACCTCACCGGCCTGCCACCGACGCCCGCCGAGGTGGAAGCGTTTGTGCGCGAATTCTCTCCTTCGAGCGGCCGGGAACGCGCGGTCGCCGCGCTGGTGGACCGTCTCCTCGCCTCCCCGCATTTCGGCGAGCGCATGGCGATGTGGTGGCTCGACGCCGCGCGTTACTCGGACACGGACGGTTATCAGGCCGACGCCACGCGCTCGAACTGGCCGTGGCGCGACTGGGTCGTCGCTGCCTTCAACGCCAACATGAAGTTCGACCAGTTCACCCGCGAGCAGTTCGCGGGCGACCTGCTGCCGAACGCGACGCCCGAGCAGCAGCTCGCGACCTGCTTCCACCGCAACCACATGACCAACGGCGAGGGCGGCCGCGACCCCGAGGAGTCGCGCGTGGACTACGTCATCGACCGCGTGAACACCGTCGGCACGGTCTGGCTCGGCCTCACGCTCAACTGCGTCCAGTGCCACGCGCACAAGTTCGACCCGCTGCCGCACGCGGACTTCTACCGGCTCGCCGCGTTCTTCAACTCGATTGACGAGGACGGCAAAGCGGGCGGCGGCGCGAAGCCGTATTTGAGTTACCAATCGCCCCACGCCGCACGCGCCGTGACCGAAGCGCAGTCGCTCGTGGACGCCCGCAAGCCCCGCGAAGCCGAGGCGCGGAAGGTCGCGGAAGGTCCGTTCGCCGAGTGGCTCGCCGCGCAGGCCAAGGCCGTGGCCAAGGGCTTTTCTGCGTGGCACCCACTGCGCGCGACTTCGCTGGAAAGCGTCGAGGGAACGCGCCTTGAGCAGAACGCTGACAGCGTCGTGCAAGCGAGCGGGCCGAACCCGAACCACGAGGATTACCGCGTCATCGGCGCGGTGAAACTCGCGCGCGTGACGGGCCTGAAGTTGGAAGTCCTGCCGCACACGAGCCACACCGGCGGCGGTCTGTCGCGCGGCAAGTCCGGCGAGTTCATCCTCACCGACATCAAGGTGCAGGTGCGCCGTCGCGGCAGCGCGCAGATTCGCGACATCCTCGTGACCGGCGCGGTGGCCGATGCCTCCGCCGACCAAAAGGGCGCGCGCGAATACGGCGACATCAAGGGCGTGCTCGACGACGACCCGCGCAACGGCTGGACCACAAAAGGCCTCGACCCCAAGCAGCCGCGCACTGCGGTCTTCGCACTGGCCGAGCCGCTCGTGCTCGAAGCGGACGAGGAACTCATCTTCGAACTGCGCCACCGCTCGACGCTCGGAGACGCGAACATCGGCCGTTTCCGCGTTTCCGTGACGGACCAGGCCGGCGACGCGATTCGCAGCGTGGAAACCGCCCCGCTGGAGCAGCTTGCTGCCGCGAAGTTGACCGACCTCAGCGCACTTGACGGCAAACTGCGCGCGAAGCTGTTCAACCAATTCCTCGCCGATCACGCGCCTTACCAAGTCGAGAAGGCCGCGCTCGACCGCGCAAACCGGCAGTTGAGCGAAGTGAAGGCCGCCGCTGGCAAGTTGAACGTGATGGTGCTCGCCGAGCGCAAAGAGCCGCGTGCCACCCACGTCCTGCTGCGCGGCGTTTGGGACAAGCCCGGTGAAAAGGTCGAGCGCGGCGTGCCCGCCGCGGTCGCGCCCTGGCCGGCGAAGGCGGAGCCGACCCGCCTCGGGCTCGCGGAGTGGCTTACCGCCCGCGACAACCCGCTCACCGCGCGCGTCGTGGTGAACAACCTTTGGGCCCTGCTCTTCGGCAACGGCCTGGTGCGGACGCCGGAGGATTTCGGCCTCCAAGGCGAGCGGCCCACGCACCCCGAGTTGCTCGACTGGCTGGCGGTTGAGTTCATGGAGAGCGGCTGGGACGTGAAGCACATGCTCAAAGTCATGGCGACAAGTGCCACGTATCGGCAAAGCTCGGCCGTCTCCCCTGCCCTGCTCGCGCGTGACCCGGAGAACCGGCTGCTCGCCCGCGCACCGCGCTTCCGCCTGCCCGCGTGGATGCTCCGCGACGGCGCGCTCCACGCCGCCGGGCTGCTCAACCCCGCGCTCGGCGGACCGCCGGTGAGGCCGCATCAACCCGAGGGCGTGTGGGAAGAAATCTTCATGGGCCGCTTCAAATACGAGCCGAGCGAGGGCGCGGCGCAGCATCGCCGCACGCTCTACGCCTTTTGGCGACGCAGCATCGCCCCGACGTTTCTCTTCGATGCCGCGCAGCGGCGCGTCTGCGAAGTCCGCACGCCGCGCACGAACACGCCGTTGCAGGCGCTCACGTTGCTGAACGACGAAACGATGCTCGAAGCCGCGCGCGCGCTGGCGGCCGAAGTTCTCCGTGCAGGTTTCAAGCCAGAAGACAGCCTTGCGGAAATCTGCCGTCGCATCCTCGCCCGCCCGCCCAGCGCGAAAGAAGCGTCCCTGTTGCGGCGGGAGTTCGACCGTGCGCTGATGCTGTATCGCGCCAAGCCGGCCGAGGCGACAAAGCTGCTGGCAGGAGCTGCGTTCAAGACCGACGCCAAACTCAACCCCGCTGAACAGGCTGCTTACACTGTCGTGGCAAGCCTCGCCCTCAACCTCGACGAAGCCATTACCCATGAATAGCTCTCTCAACCTTTCGCGCCGTTACTTCCTCGGCGAATGCACCGGGGTGAGCCTTGGGGCGATGGCGTTGTCGCAGTTGGTGCAAAAGGCCGCCGCTGCTTCCACGCCAAGCTCGCCGGGTGGCCTGCCTCATTTCGCCGCCAAGGCCAAGCACGTCATCTTCCTCACGCAGTCTGGCGGGCCGTCGCAGTTGGAGCTGTATGACCACAAGCCGCAGTTGGAGAAGTGGGCGGGCATCGAGATTCCCGACTCGGTGCGGCAGGGCCAGCGCGTGACGACGATGACCTCGAACCAGAAGCAACTGCTCATGCCGGGGCGGACGAAGTTCGAGCGCTGTGGCCGCAGCGGCGCGACAATCGGGGAATGGCTGCCGCACTTGCGCGGAGTGGCGGACGAGCTGTGCTTCATCAAGTCCATGCATGGCGACCAGATCAACCACGCGCCCGCGATGACGAAGTTTCTCACGGGGCATCAAATTCCCGGCCGGCCGAGCATGGGCGCGTGGGCGAGCTACGGCCTCGGCAGCGAGAATCAGAATTTGCCCGACTACCTCGTGCTCATCTCGAAGATGCAGCGCCCGAGCGACCAGCCACTTTACGACCATTACTGGGGCAGCGGCTTCCTGCCGTCGCGCTTCCAAGGCGTGAAGCTCCGCAATTCCCGCGACCCGGTGCTCTACTTGCGCGACCCCGACGGCCTGCCACGCGAGTTGCGGCGCGGGATGCTCGACGGCCTTGGTGAGTTGAACCAAATGCGGCTCGCGGAAACGGGCGACCCCGAAATCGCCACGCGCATCCGCCAATACGAAATGGCCTTCCGCATGCAGACCAGCGTGCCGGAGTTGACGGACCTGAGCGGCGAATCGGAATCCACGTTTGAACTCTACGGCCCGGACTCCCGGCGAGCGGGCAGCTACGCCGCGAACTGCATCCTGGCCCGCCGGCTCGTCGAGCGCGGCGTCCGTTTCGTGCAGTTATTCCACCCGGATTGGGACCATCACAGCCGTCTGCCCAGCTGGTGCGTCGCGCGTTGCCGCGACACCGATCAAGGCACGGCGGGCCTCATTCGCGACCTGAAGCAACGCGGTCTGCTCGACCAAACGCTGGTCATCTGGGGCGGGGAGTTCGGTCGCAGCCCGGTGGGCCAGGGCAAGTGGGACAGCATCGAAGCGGGCCGCGACCACCTCCCGCGCTGCTTCACTATGTGGATGGCGGGCGGCGGTGTGAAGGCCGGCCTGACCTACGGCGCGACGGACGACTTCAGCTTCAGCGTCGCCGAGAACCCCGTCCACGTTCACGACCTGCACGCCACCGTGCTGCACCTGCTGGGCTTGGAACACGAGCGCCTCACTTACCGGCACCAGGGTTTGGATTTCCGCCTCACCGGCGTGGAGCCGAGCCGCGTGGTGCGGGAGATTCTCGCATGATTCATCCGCAGGCGTCAGGCATCCGCTCTCCGCCTTCGATGATTGCCGAGACCAAACCTTTGGATGAAACTTTACCCATGCTTCGCCCTCGCAAAAAATACACCGTTCACGATCTGCGCCAGCTCAAGGGTCAGCGTTGCCTCACGCACATCCATGTGAAATCCCCCGAGGAGGCCGCCGCCGCCGAGGCTGCCGGCGTGGATTTGATGAGTTGCAGTTTCGACTCCCCGGAGGCTCAAGCGCGTTTGCCGCTGCTGGTCGCCGCCGCGCCCAATAGCTTTCTTTCCTGCGCCACACCCCACGGCATGGCGTCGCCGGAGGAAGCCATCCGTATCGCCTTTCGCGCGCTCGAACTCGGGGCCAGCTCAGTCTATTGCTCGGCGAGTCCCTACCTCATCGAAGCCATGGCACGGGAACGCATCCCCGTCGTCGGCCATCTTGGCATGGTGCCGCGCCATGTCACCTGGACCAACTATCGCGCGATCGGCAAGTCTGTGGCCGAAGCCCGGGAACTTTACGCCGCGATGAAGCGCCTCGAAAGCGCGGGGGCTTATGCCGCTGAACTGGAGTGCGTGCCCCACAACCTCGCCTCCTGGCTCACCACCCAGACCTCCCTGATCATGATGTCGCTAGGTTCCGGCGGCGGCTGCGACACGCAGTTCCTGTTTTCCGACGACATTCTGGGCGACTACGATGAGCGCCTGCCCCGCCATGCAAAGGCTTATCGAAACTTCCTCGAAGAGCACCGCAGGCTTCAGCGAGAGCGCGTCGCCGCGTTCAGCGAATACATCGCGGACGTGAAGCATGGCCGCTTCCCGGAAGCCGGTCACTTGGTCCAGATGGAGGAAGCCTTGTTGCGCGAAGTCGTCGATTCGCTTGGCAAATGAGCAGGAAAAACGCCGTGCTTGTCTGATACCGATCAATCCAAATGAAAGCCCTCTTCTCAGTAGTCATCGTCACTGGCTTGCTGGTCACTTCGCGCGGTGCTGACGCGCCTCGGGAGATTCCGCTCTGGCCCAAAGGAATGCCCGAGCCGGTCGTCCCCGCCGAGCCGCCGGAAAGTGTGGAAAAGGGCGCGGATGGCACCGCCCGCCGTTACAACGTCTCACAGCCGCGTCTGTTCGTGCATGAGCCGCCGGCGGGCGTGAAGCGAACCGGGGCCGGCGTGATCGTCGTGCCGGGCGGCGGGTTCGGCAGGCTGGCGGACGAACACGAAGGAGCCGAGGCCGCCGTCTGGCTGGCCAAGCAGGGCATCGTCGCGTTCCAGCTCGCGCACCGCACGCCCACCTCCAAACACAAGGAGCCGCACGCCGGGCCCTCGCAGGATGTTCAGCGCGCTGTCAGCGAGGTGCGGGCCCGCGCGGCGGAACTAAAAGTGGATGCGAAGCGTATTGGCGTGCTGGGCTTCTCCGCCGGCGGGCAGGTAACGCTCATCGCCGCGACCAACGAGCGGTTGTTCCCCGACTCGCAGGCCGCCGTCTCGCACCGGCCGGATTTCCTGCTGCTGATTTATCCCTACAAAATCTACGACCCGGCGACCAAGGCCATCCGCGCCGACATCCGCCTCGAAGCGGGTCTGCCGCCCACCTTTATCGCGCAGGCCGGCGACGACACCGGCTCCCTGCCGCAGGGCAGCACGCTGCTCTACCTCGATCTCATCAACCGGAAGACGCCCGCTGAACTCCACATCTACGAAAAGGGCGGCCACGGTTTCGGGATGCGCCCGCGCCCCAATGCCACCGGCCCGACCGACTGGCCATTGCGCGCCGCGGACTGGCTCCGTCTGCGGGGCCTCGCCGCGCAGTGATGCCCAACCGATCACTGGCGCAGTTGCCTATTGTCACACTGGTTTGCCTCGCTACCCTTCCCCCATGAAGCCAATTCGTTTGCTCCTGCTCGGCTCCGCGCTCGCAGCGCTCCCGGCCCACGCTGATTTCAAATCCGACCTCGCCGCGATCCGCCATGTCGGCGGCGAAGGGAAAGGCAACGCGGCGGCCAGCTCTGCGTGGCAATCGCTCGCGAAGGGCGGCGCGCAGACGCTCGTGCCACTGCTCGCCGCGATGGACGACGCGAATGACTTCGCCGCGAACTACCTGCGCTCCGCCGTGGACGCCATCGCCGACCGCGAGCTGTCCGCCGGACGCAAGCTGCCGCAGGCCGAGCTGGAGAAGTTTCTCGCCGACACGAAGCACAATCCCCGCGCGCGCCGGCTGGC
>Ga0172373_10009099_pt1 | contig 12426 bp, 12 predicted proteins | sample Lak10m_2_FD_114546 | JGI IMG/M metagenome (GOLD analysis project Ga0172373, IMG submission 114546) | Freshwater microbial communities from Kabuno Bay, South-Kivu, Congo - kab_092012_10m | ecosystem: Environmental > Aquatic > Freshwater > Lake | place: Democratic Republic of the Congo... | reverse complement strand
CAACCGCGGCTTGCAGCAGTTGCGCGTCCGCGGCCGCACCAAAGTCCGGAACGTGTTGCTCTTCCACGCCCTGGCCCACAACCTGATGCGCACCTTGGCGTTGGTGCCCGAGGTTCTCGGGCTAGGGACCGCTGCGCCCGAAATGGCAGTCATGACACGATAATTCGCGGAAAAACAGCAACAAACGCCCATTTTGTTCTGTTGACGGCCACTTTGAGTCCAATCGGAAGCCGATCAGACTCCGCGAGCCCGCTCGCTGCAAAGTAAAGGTTCGTCGACAGTGCCGCCGCAAAATTGAAAAGTTCACAGGCTCTGAGGACGCTCTCCAGCCAGGCATAAAACCGATTGAAGTAGCGCAGGAACAGGCCCAGAGCCAGCGTGGCTAGCAGCGTGAAGACGACACCACTGGCCAATCGCTCATAACTGTGGGCTTTCCGGTACTGCAGGAGGGCGGATCGCAGGATGTTCGCCAGTTGCGTGGCGCGTTCCTGCCGCGTGATGCCCTCGGCGGCGACATCCAGCCCGAAGACGGAGAGGATGATCCTGTCTTTGGCCAGAAGATCCGCGGAGATGTCGTCAGACACCACCGTGATGTCGTCCAGATTCAAATAGGGATCGTCCGCGAGCCTTTGAATGCGCTCGGCGATGGCCTCCGCCCGCCTCGTGGCCGTGAGGCTCTTGATCCCCCGGACATCAAACAGTACCTCGCCATCCAGCCGTACCGGCATTGAAGCCTTGTGATGGCTGTAGGCCGTTGTGGCTGGCGAATGGGGCTGGGGCGCTTCAACAGCCCCGGCCATGAGGGCGAAAACCCAGAGCAGTGTGGCCACCAAATAGCGTTGCATATCTTTCCTGTGAATCGTCTGTTGATACCAGTGTGGCATCGCCCGTTGCGGCTGACTGCCAGCGATGCACCCTATCGTCACGGCTACCATTTTAACGGCGCCGCGACCGGAGTAGTCCGGGGGTTTCACCGACACTCAAAAGGCCACGGCAAAACCCACGTTGCTCAACAGGGAAGGACTGGCCTGATTGGTTCCCGCGCTGGTCTGGCCCCAAACGGAAAGCCGTGAATTGATGGTCCAGATGAGCCCCGCGCCCACGACATTCTGTTCATAGTTCGCAAGGCTGGACTGGGCGGCCATGTTCAGAGCCGTGCCATTGTGCACGCGCGGGAGCGACGGGGCATTCAAATACCCATGAATGAAGAATGCCAGATTCTGATCGAAAAAATCGCGCTGTAGCGACCATTGAAAACTGAATTCCCAGACATTGGCATTGCGCCCGTCAACCGATTCCCGGTTACGGACGGCGCCCAGGTTGTATTCAAAGTCGATGCCCCAGGGCAGGGACTGGTCGAAATTGAAGTTGATGCTCGGCTGGGCTCCGGCATTCGTGGCCGAGTTCCCTAGCCACTGCGTCTGGATGTAGGCCTCGACTCCGAGGGCCGGCAGCCAGATTTCGCGCTGTTCTGACCAGACATGAACCTTCGTATCGAAGGCCAGCGGCGAGAAACTCCAAGCCTGGGTGTCACCCAGGGTCCGGGTGGGGCCATTACCAAACAGACGCAACTCGATATTGTCGGTCAGGCCATAGCGCAGCAGGAAATCCATGCTGTATTGGGGGGGCTGCGACGTGCCAACGCCAAAGCCCGCGCTGTAACTCAGTGGCTCGAATTCGATGTAGGCCCGGCCCTCGGGCAAGGTAAAGGCGCTGTTCGGCCAGTTCGCCAGATCCGCGCCCGGGTTGGCGATATCGGGCCGCGAACGCCAGGTATCGATATTGGCTCATGATGGATTTCGGACAGCTCGCTTGAAAGGCTGATTTCCGCTAGGCTGCGAGCTTTTCCCGCGATGGACGAGAATAGGATGATCCACCTTCAGAACTTGCTGGACGATGCCAAGTGTTACGACAAGGTGCGGGAACTGCGCTGGCCGGAAGGGGTAAAGTGCCCCCATTGCGCCTCGGCGACCGTGACCAAGCAGGGCCGTGACACGACCCAGCCCGCCCGCCGGAAGTATCGCTGCACAACCTGCGGACGGTATTTCGACGACCTGACCGGAACGGTGTTGGCGGGGCATCACCAACCCGTGCAAGTCTGGATCCTGTGCCTGTATCTGATGGGCCTGAATCTCTCCAATGCGCAGATCGCCCAGGAGTTGGGGCTCAACAAGGATGATGTGCAGAGCATGGCTTCCCAATTGCGGGCTGGGATCGTGGCGGCCCAGCCCACGCCCGAATTGTCGGGCGAGGTGGAGTGCGACGAGGTGTACATCGTCGCCGGGCACAAGGGCCATCCCGACGCAGTAAAAAAAAGGCCGGAAGGGACGTCGGCGTCGGCTCAGGGGCGCGCGCGGACGCGGCACCTTGGAGAAAGAGAAGCCTCCCGTTTTTGGGATGATCCAACGCGGCGGTGACGTGGTGATCCGAATGCTGGCCAACGTCCAACAGAAAACCATCCAGCCCCTCCTCACCGCCGTGATCCAGCCCGGCACGCTGATCTACACCGATGAGTACGACATCTATGCCCGCCTGCCCGAGTGGGGTTACGGACACAAGACGGTCTGCCATGGCCGGGGCGAGTACGCGCGGGATGACGACGGCGATGGATTTCATGAGGTTCACGTCAACACCATGGAAGGCTTCTGGTCATTGCTGCGTTCTTGGTTGCGTCCCCATCGGGGGATTTCCCAAGAGAAACTTCCGGTGTATTTAGGCTTCTTTCAATTCGTCCACAACGCTCGCCGGCGGGGGAAGGGCTTGCTCGAACCCCTCTTGGCCGCTCTCGTGGCCTAACCGTCCGGATTCCATAATGAGCCTAAGACCAAAGGCGGCCAAGGTCAGTTGAGCGCCACTGATTCGGGCAACGCTGGTATCGAAATCCTGCTGCGCGGACCGGAATTTAAGACCGCCTGCAAACATGGCCAAGCCCAAACCAAACAACAGATTGCCAATGATGGAGCCCGTAATCGATGCCTTGACAATGGTTACCAAACCTTTATGCAGGGCGAACAACCCGATGATGATCTCGGGAACATTGCCAAGTGAGGCGTTCAGCAGTCCCCCCAACGTCGGACCCAACGCAAGCGCCAGAACCTCGGTCGCGTCCGCCATGAGTTTTGCCAGGGGGACAATGGCAAGAGCTGAAGCCAGGAAAACGTAAAGGGGGTTGGCTTCCAACCCGTCCAGTACGAGCGCAACGGGAATCAGCGCCAAAAGCCAGTTGAGTGTCATCCTGGAGTCCTCGATTGATTTGCAATAAAGGCATGTTCTGTTTATCCGGCGTATCCCAAAGGACTGCAAGAATGCGCATGGGATTCTGTTATGGTACTAACGATTTACAAACCGATGATGCAATTCATGGTCAGAATACGTCAAGCATCTGATTTCATTGGGAATTACATGGACGTTCAGACATTGCCCCAACGGGTACATTTTAACGAACCCCAACAATCCAGCGGATGTCGTTGGTTGCTACCTTTGCCTTTCGGGATCGATCGATTTGACTTTGGTAGACAACCCTTGAATTCGTTTGCTAGCTTTATTTCAGACCGCACCATACCATTTGACAGTCACTCATCTGTTCAGGAGATTACCCATGACCCAATCCACGACCACGGAAGCAACGCTCGACGGCAACGATCCGTTAGGCTCCATTTCCCAGGCCATGCGTGACGCGGCGGCCAGCGCGGCCGAGGATGCCGCCAAGGCGCGCGAGAAAATCGGCGAAATCGGCTCCGGCATGACCCACTCGGCTTCACGCTTTGCCTACACCAGTTCCTACATGGTGGCCTATGGCGTGGTCTATGCCACGGTGTTCGTGGCCCGTGCGATCCCGCGGAACAATCCCGTGGTGGAAGGCTTCGTCGACGGTGGCCGCGCCGCCCTTGACGCACTGAATGAAGCCAAGTCCGCCTCCGGTGCCGAGTAAGCGCACCACCCGAACCTTGCACATCGCATGAATGCCGCCCTTTCCGACGAAATCACCCGCCCACCGGTCAACCGCGCCCGCGCCGCTCACAAGCCGCCGGAGTCCGGCGCACCCGAAGCCGACTTGGCGCCTCGTAAAACCGCCCCCGTCGCCGAGCCTGCGCCACAACCGGCGGTCAAGGTTGAACTGACCCGTAACGGGGGGATTCGCCTTTTGAGTCCGGCGCTATTCACCCATCCCGACAATCCTGACTGCGCGCGCTTCCTGCGTCGTGCCTTCGAGGTCGGGACCTTGCGCGGCGCGCGCATCACGGGAGGCCACGCGGCCGCCTGCGATCTCTACTTCGAGTCAGGCGTCAGCCCTCGCGAGGGCCTGTCGCTACTGGCGGACTGTCTCGATGCTCCCGTCACGGTAGACACGCGCGCGCCCGTGGTTTCGCCCATACCCACGGCGACCGACCGCCACGGCGTGACACGCTATCACCGCCATGGCCATCGCATCAGTGGCTGGCAGGTCGTGGCACGCAAGCCCGGGTCGGTCAAACTCGCCAATCCGGCGCTCTACCGGAAGAGCGTCCTGTGTGACGCCGTTGAGCGCGAACTGATGAGCGTGCTCGGTGTCGACCGCTACCAGACTCACACCCTGCGCTGCACGGTGCAGATCGATTATGACCCGCGCCGCCTCGGCATTGGACAACTGATCGGGATTCTGGACAGCGCCCTGGCGCAGGCCGAACAGCGGGCCGAACTGGACAAACTCGACCTCGACCTCACGATCTGCACCGTATCCCTGCCAATCGCGGCGGCGGCCCAGTTCGCCATGCCGGCCCTGTTGCCGGTGGCTGCCGGCCTGTTCGCCTACACGTCGATCCCCTGCTTCAAGGGCGCCTGGGAGGTGGTAGTTAAGGAGCGCCGCCTGGGCATCGACTTGCTGGATTCCATCGTGGTGCTGGGCTGCCTGGGTACCCTGCAGGTGTTCCCGGGTGCGGTGCTAGCCTGGTGTCTCTCCTTCGGCCGGCTGCTGGTCAAGAAAACCGAGGACAACTCCCGCAAGATGCTGCTCAACGCCTTCGGCAAGCAGCCGCGCACCGTCTGGCTGGTCAAGGACGGCGTCGAGATTGAAGTCTCGCTGGACAAAGTCGAGCGCAATGACATCGTTGCCGTACACACCGGTGACATGGTGCCGGTGGACGGGCACATCGTCGAGGGCCTGGCCATGATCGACCAGCACGCCCTGACCGGCGAATCCACCCCGGCCGAGAAGGGCGTGGGCGATCGGGTTTACGCCTCCACCATCCTGGTGGCCGGCAAGATTTTCGTCTCGGTTGAACAGGCCGGGACCGAGACCGCTTCGGCCAAGATCAGCCAGATTCTCAACGACACCGCCGGCTACAAGCTGACCTTCCAGCACAAGGGCGAGCGGCTGGCCGATATGGCGGTGATTCCCACCCTGGCCCTGGGCGGCGTAGCCTACGGGATGTTGGGTCCCTTTGGCGCGGTGGCGGTGCTGAACAGCGACCTCGGCACCGGCATTCGCATGGCCGCGCCGCTGGCCATGCTCTCCTCATTGGCGCTGTGCGCGCAGAAGGGCATCCTGGTCAAGGACGGTCGGGCGTTGGAACTGATGAACGAGGTCGATACCGTGCTGTTCGACAAGACCGGCACACTGACCCGCGAACGGCCCGAGGTGGGTGACATCGTCGCCAGCAACGGCCACCGGGCGGAGGACATCCTGCTCTACGCGGCGGCGGCGGAGCGCAAATTCCATCACCCCATCGCCCTGGCCATCCTGCACAAGGCCGAGGAACTGGGGCTGGAACTGCCCGCCACCGACGAGACCCAGTATCAGGTCGGGTATGGCATCCGGGTCGGCGTCAATGGCCATATCATCCGCGTCGGCAGCCGCCGCTACATGGAAATGGAAGGCATCCCCATCCCGGAGGACGTCGACCACAAGCTGGAGGCCGTGCATGCCGACGGCGACACCATGGTCATGGTCGGCATCGATGATCAACTGGGCGGGGCGCTGGAATTGCGCGCGGCATTGCGACCCGAGGTCAGGGACATCATCCAGGGCCTGCGCCAACGCGGCATCAAGCACCTTGCCATCATCTCGGGCGACCATGAGGCGCCGACCAAAAAGCTCGCCGAAGAACTGGGCATGGACCGCTACTTTGCCCAGGTGCTGCCGGCCGACAAGGCCGACTATGTCGAAAAGCTCCAGCAGGAAGGCCGCAAGGTCTGCTTCGTCGGCGATGGCATCAATGACTCGATCGCCTTGAAGAAAGCCAATGTGTCCATCTCACTACGCGGCGCCACATCCATCGCTACCGACACCGCACAAATCGTGTTCCTGGAACAGGGCCTCGGCAAGCTGTGTGAACTGCGCGACATCGGCCAGGCGCTGGAGCGGAACGTGCAACGCAGTTGGGCGATGATCATCGCGCCCAACGTCGCTTGCGTCCTGGGCGTCTTCACCCTGGGTTTCGGTGTCGGCATGTCGGTGCTGACCAATAACGTCGCGGCGCTGGGCGCCCTGGCCAATGGCGTTTGGCCCATGCGCAAGGTCGCGCAACTGGAGGCCGAGCGCCGGCATCTGCTGGAACTGGAACTGCAAGCCACGGGCAACCTGCAGACTGCCGAAGAAGAAGACGACGCCATACCAGCCTGACCTTTACCCATCATTCCACGGTGACCCACCCATGAACGAGAAAAAAGTCGTGATCAAGCCGACGAGAAGGAATCGTCAGAATGTCGAGGCCCCACCCGCGGCGGTCGAAGCGGAATCAGGGGCTGCCCCCGAGGACTGCTGTGACGAGCCAGAAGCGGGGGCAACGCACGATCGCATGGATGGGCCAAGGTTTCTCTTCTTCCTCATCGATTCCGGCTGGAACACAACCTGCACGCGGATCGTGCGGGAAAACCTGGACATGATCACGCGCTTCCAGAACAACGACCCCCTCTACATTCTGACGCGAGAACAGTCCATCGCTCTGCTCAAACGGCACCCGCACATGATCGGCAAGGATCCCATCTTGCTCGCCAGGGACCTGCATGCGGGCAAGGGCCAGTGTTCCAACGATTACCACGGGTTTCACCTGAATATGGGTATGGTCTGGGAACCCAACCGGGCCGCCGACGGGCTGCGGCAGTTCCTCAACTTCCTCTCGACCCACCGGCACAGCAGCAACATCGAGAACGACATCAGGCAAAAACTGCATCGCGATGGCCTGCAGGGCGCCATAGAAGTCCTTAGACAAACCGGCGAGGCCATGGTCGGCTGAGTCCATGAGCGGAGTACAGTGGCGGCTGACCGCCGGATAATCTGACAGCATCAGCCCATCGCATCCGTTTGAACCCCCCCCCACCTTGAGGAGCATGACATGGAACAATTCAACCAGGCCCTGACCAGTGTGTTCGGCATCTTGCTGGTCACGGCGATCGGCTACGAAATTCGCCGCCGGCGCAAGAAGCTGCGCGAGGTCTACAACCTGCTGGACAGCGAGGACAAGGCGCTGGTCGTCGAACTCGAGCAGTTGCTGGCCGCCGGCCAGTTGCAGCGATACGAACCAGCCTGAGGCTGACCAACCAGCCCGTACCCCTTTCCATTGTCCACTCATCGAGCCACAGGCACGAGATTCCTGATTTTCAACCCATGGCTGCTTCCACCGACAACACGCTCGATCATCATGAGTTGACCCAGGAGGATGCCGCCGTCTTCGGCGCCCAGGCGCATGCCAACGCCCGCCTGTTCGCGCGGCGGGTCCTGGCCATGCCCGAGGTGAGCGGGCTGACAATAGAACCCGGCAATGCCAGGATGCGGCTGGGTTATGAGGCCGGACACGGCCAACGCCAAACTGTTCTGAACCGCCTGGCCGATGCGATTCAGGGCAGCGGCGCCCCGCTGACGGAGGACGAACTACCGGATTGGCCCGAGGATGAGACCGTCCGCTGGGTACGCGGCGGCGGTCAATTGACGCGGCTGGATATCGACGCTTCCGCACCCGGCCGCTTACTGTTGACCCACCCGTGGCTGCAAGGGCCTGACCACGCCTTGAGACGACGCCTGGACAAGCATCTGAGGTCATTGGCCGGCGTCCGTGGCGTATCCATCGAAGCCGTCGAGGGATGCCTCAAGGTGCTATACAGCCCCGCGCGGGTCACCTTGGAGCGCATCATCCGCGCCATCGAAACCGCATTCCGGCAATGCGTCCGGCTCGACGCGGCATTAAACCCGGCCGAAGTGCCCATGGCCTTGTCCAACACGCTGGTGGGACTGAGCACCGTCGGGGAACTGCTGCTGCCCGTGGCGACCCCGGCTGCCGCCGGGGTCCTGGTCATCAACCACTTGGGCACGGCCCGGGACGCGGTGACCCAGTTGGGACGGGGCAAGGTCGGTGTTCCCCTGTTCTATACCGCCTTGCTGACCTGCTCCATCGTCACCGGACAGGTGCTGGCCTTCGCCTTGACCGACTGGTCGCTGCGCTACTGGCAGCGACGCTGGCGTAAACAACTGACGCAAGAAACCGGAAAATTGGTCGATGAGTATCTGCCGCCGGCCGTTCAGGTCCGCCTGATCGATACGGCGGGGCGGGAATCCGTGATCGACGCCGCCGCCCTGGAACCCGGCCAAACCCTCCGCGTCCTCGCGGGCGAGATCATTCCCGCCGATGGGCGCGCCCTGGCCGGCTCGGCACTGGTCGATGAAGGCCTGATGGCGCGCGCGCCGGCCCCTCTACGGAAGGGACCGGGGGATGAGGTGTTCGCCGGCGCCCGGGTGCTGGCCGGTGGGCTGGACATCCTGGCGACGCAGGTGGGCGCACAAACGCGGGCTGGAAAGATGACCCAGGATATCCTGGCGGCGGTGGCCGGCATCCCGGGTGATGCGCGCTTGCGCGAGAAAGCCGCCCGCATGGCCGACAGCAGCGCGCCGCCGACCCTGGCGACAGCCGGCGTGGGCTGGCTGGCGGGTGATCTCATCACCGTGGGCGCCATCCTCCATCAGGACTGGATCAGTGGACCCGAACTGGCGGTACCGCTCCTGACCCTGCATCATTTGCGCGCGGCGCTTGCCCACGGCGCCCTGGTGCAACACCCTGGGGCCATACCCCGTCTGGGTGAATGCGATTTCGTGGTACTGGACGGGGACGACTCCCGACTCATGGACCCGCCACTCGAACTGTGCGCCATCCACAGCCCCATTGCCGATACCGAAACCCTGCTACGGCTGGCGGCGGGGGCCGCACTCTATCTGGGCGGGGATATCGCGGTAGCGCTGGCCGAGGCCTGTCACCAGCAGGTCCTGGTCATACGACAACCCGAACTGCTGGACCTGGAGGCGGAGGGTGCGCTCGTCAGGCAGGACGGGCACAGGATTCGGGTCAGGATCGAACCTGGGAGCGAAGGCAAGCGGCTTCAGCTCGACATCGATGAACACGCCGTCGCCGAGCTGATACTACAACAAGGCGGCATGCCCGCCATGACGGACACCGTGACCCGGCTCCAATCGCTGGGCCTGCAAGTCTTCCTCATGGCCTCGGCGCCGGAAGCCGACACCCGGGCGCAGGCCCAGACCCTGGGCATAGCCTTGTATGGCAGTGAACTGGATCACTCCGCCAAGCTCCGCTTCCTGGCGGGCCTGCGGCGGCGCGGCATCAAGGCACTGCTGGCGGGTCGACTCACCGATCAGGCGGAACTCGTCCATTCCGCGCATGTGGCCATCGACGTGGCGCAAGCGCCGCACCACCACGATCCCGCCGATATCATCCTGATCAACGGCGGTTATACCCGTCTCGCCAGCCTGCTGGAAACCGCGCGGGGCTTTCAGGCCGATCTGCACCGCAGTACCCGCATGGCGACCCTCCCGAACCTGCTCTGTATCGCCGGCGCCTTTGGCGGACTGTTGAACGGCATCACCTCGGGCATCATCGCGAACATGGGCGTGGCCAATGTGGATAGACAACTGCGCCGCCAGTTGGAGGCAGGCCAGACTCGCCGTGCCGATTACCTCCTCCGTTTGCCGCACTGAACCCGTCAGGCCTAATTCATCCCCAAGCTCATTCCGGAGTCGACGCACATGGCTGCATCCACACGCAAATCCCCGTCCAACCGTAATCGCCCCCATGCGACCGACCCTGATTCCGCGACAGGCGCGGTTCCAGTCAGCGCGCCGGAAGATACGGGAGCCGGGGAAGCTCTGGACGCCGACACCCTGGCCCTGGAAAAAAGCCTGGTTGCCATGAATCTCGACCAGGACACCATCCAGCGCATCGAACGTCTCCCCCGGGATATCGGCTGGCTGCTGGTGACGGCCGGCATGGTGGGTATCGTGATGCCGGGGGTGTTGGGTTTACCTTTCCTGGTGCTGGGCGGCCTGGTCATCATGCCCGTCACCAGTCGCCACGCCGAACATTGGTTGAGCGGTCATTCACCTTCGATCTTCAAGGGCAGCGTGAAGCAGATCAACCGGTTCCTGGACGATCTGGAAAGGCGGTATCCACGCAAGCCGAAATGACCGCGAGCCAATCCTGGCTTGGGATCAACCGGCACCGCATGGAGGATTTTGAGGGTGATTCAGGGAAATCACCGGCCCTCCCAGCCCGAATGCAGGCTCCACGCCCGCAATTCCCATACGCCGATGATGGGTCCCGTTGTAAGCCGGAATCAAGCCACTGGTTCCGACCGACTCCGGCAACGACCGCCGTCGAACCAGGGTGCGGACAGGCGGCTGATGAACCTAAAAACGGCAGTTGAGCGATTCAACATCCCGTTCGCCCAGAGCGATACAAGCCCCGCGCACGGGGCAAGGCGTTACCATGAAACTGGCGCTGTTTTGAGCTGTTTGAACGATTTTTTATGTCGGCTAAGCCCATGATATACATCGATAAAAAAGCTGTTTCTTGAGAGCCACGTCGAAGCATGAACGGCTGTTCGGCGTACAGACATGGGGAACATACCCTAAACATCCTTAATACCCACCCTCACACCGTCGATTCATGCACACGCCACCCCCCTCGATCCAGTTTCCCCTCGGGACAGAAGGTCCCTTCTACCGGCTCCAATTGGCTTTGCGCCTCGCGGCGGAGGACCGGCCGAACGTCATCCGGCGGGCCGCCGCCATACTGGGCATCACCTGGCTGCCACTCGCCCTGCTCTCGCTCATCCAGGGCGTACCCGAATCCAGCGGCGCTAACCACCTGCCGGCTGAGTCCCTGTTCACGCATGTCGCCACCTATGCCCGTTTTTTTGTGACGGTGCCCCTGCTCATCATCGCCGAAAACGCCGTCCGTCCACTGCTGGAGAGCACCCTGCAACAAGCCGTGATCCGGGAGGTGGTGCCGCCAGCGCGGCAAGGGGCGTTTTTCGAGCTGCTGCTGGCGGCGCTGGAATGGCGAAAATCCCGGCGGGCCGAGGCGGTCATGCTCTGTCTGGCTTACCTGGCCGCTCACTTGGCCATGGCCATCCTGATGACCGAGCAACACGCCAGTTGGATGCACTTCGGCGGTCAGCTCACCTGGGCGGGCGCCTGGTATGCCTATATCAGCCTGCCCTTGCTGCAGTTCCTGATTTTCCGCTGGCTGTACCGGCTGATCATCTGGTGGCGGGTTCTCTATCGCATGTCCCGTCTGGGACTGAATATCCAGCCCGCCCATCCGGACGGGCGTGGCGGCCTGGCCTTCATCGGCGACTCGATCCAGGCCTTTGGCATACTGGCGTTCGCCTTTGGCGCCACGGCGTCGGGAGCGGTGGCGGATTTCATCTTCAATGAGTCCGCCCCCCTGACGGAGCTCAAGGGCTTCATTGCCGGCGCGGCCATCTTTATCTTGCTGCTGTTTGTCGGCCCGTTGGGGTTTTTCATCAAACCGCTTTACGAAGCCAAGGATGAGGCGCTGCCGCGGTATGAAGGACTCGCCGAAAAGTTCTGGCAAGCCTTCGACCGCAAGTGGCTGGAGGCGCCGCTTGCCCGGCCCACGGCCGATCAGATCGCCCAGTCCGATTTCTCTGCCCTGGATGACTTGAGTTCGGTCGTCAAGGCGGTGCGGGAGATGAAGACCTTCCCGCTGACCCATGAAGGCCTGTTGCCCTTGGTGCTGGCCATCGCCATCCCGTTCCTGCCGATTCTATTTGTCGCCTTTCCAATCCAGGAACTCCTTTCCGGAGTCCTGCACGTCTTCATGGGGCGGGCTGAATGAGGCCGGCGTCCCGCCAGTCACAGCCATGCTCATTGTGCAATGGTGAGCCCCACGGCGGGCCGGCATAAGGCGGCGGCGCCGGAAACACCCCTTCTCGCTGGGGCTCGAAGGGGCCCTTCGGCTCCGCTCAGGACAGGCTTATTCCGGCACCACATACACGCCCGCCCCTCGCTGGTGAAACTGGGTGCGATTCAAAGTGATGCGTTGCCGAAATAAGCGGGTCATGCCGCTTGCTGTTCGAGGCCCTGCCAATAGGCATCCCATTCGCCGTTGGCGCGGTTGATCCGCAACGCCAACATGGCCT
>Ga0172373_10009096_pt1 | contig 12433 bp, 5 predicted proteins | sample Lak10m_2_FD_114546 | JGI IMG/M metagenome (GOLD analysis project Ga0172373, IMG submission 114546) | Freshwater microbial communities from Kabuno Bay, South-Kivu, Congo - kab_092012_10m | ecosystem: Environmental > Aquatic > Freshwater > Lake | place: Democratic Republic of the Congo: South-Kivu... | reverse complement strand
AGGTACGCGCGGCGGGATTTGAACCCGCGAAGCGGTTAGCATTGGAACTTAAGTCCAACCCCATTTCCAGACTCGGGCACACGCGTACGGTCGCGTGACCTCGGTCGAGACCTCTGATACGTCGACATTTTTCTAACTTGTACGATTGTCTGTTTCTGCGCCGACGCCAACGCCGCCGACGGTCCAGAGCGCAAAATCGAGCACAACCTTCCGTCGGCAGTAGCTTAGTGGTAGAGCATCTCGACGATTAACGAGAAGGCGGTGGTTCGATTCCACTCTGTGGCAAATGCAATCATTTTTTTGTAAGACTGGTTTTTTGTGTGCGTGCGCGAGTGTACGCAATTGTCATCGTCGACCCTTACTGAGCTCGAAGCCGCGCTTAACCCTCCGTCGGCAGTAGCTTAGTGGTAGAGCGTCTCGAGCGTAATACGAGAATGCGGTGGTTCGATTCCACCCTGTGGCACTCACAATTACGTTTTTTATTGACGCATGTTTGACACGTCACTGTGGAACAGCTCAGTACGTCGACCTCAACTCGAGAATTGCACGTGTCTTCGACACTACAATTCTCTCATTCCGACTCGACGTAGCAGCAGTCACGTTGACGTCGGCGCGCTATCTCGATTACGTACGCTCTTTTCGCGCGCGCACGAGTGTACGCATTCGTCAACGTCGCCCCTTCCTGAGCAGAGAGCTGGACACGGTCAATCGTCGGCAGTAGCTTAGTGGTTGAGCGTCTCGAGTATTAACGAGGAGGTGGTGGTTCGATTCCACTCTGCGGCGCTTGCGCACAATTTTTGAACACCGCGCGCTTTCGTGCGTTCTGAAAGCGCGCGCCTTCGTGCGTTCTGAAAGCGCGCTCTCTGTGCGCGCGCGCTTTTCAAATAATCTTCGACACTGACCTGACAAGCTGCGTCGCGCCCGCTTCTTTCCCGCGCTTAGTCCCTCTTGTTGTTGATTTCTTTCGCGCGCGGGTTCTTTCTTGTCGTTTCAAAGCTCTGCTTGTCGCGCGGAGCGTTCACTCAATGGTGCGGTGGAATTCGACCAGCGTCGCGTGTCCGGTGTCGCGGTCGACGCCGCCGAGGTGCGAAATGCGCAAGCGAGGTGCGCCGGGCGACGTGTCGTGGTTGAGCACGAGCGCGACGCCGCGCGCGAGCCACCATAGGTTAGAGTCGGATACGCCGACGGCTTGCGCGCGCTCGAGCGCCTCGGCGCCAGAATACGCGCGCGGCTCCAGCAGACCAATGCGCCGACAGAGCCAGTTCAGGCGGCGATGAAACAGCCGCGAGTCCGGGTGCACCGGCATGCGGTCGCGCGTCGCCGTCGCGCTGACCGCAAACTCCAGCTGCAGCTGCTCCGCGGTCAGCTCGCAGTGCTCAATCAGTGCGCGCCGCGTGAGCGCCGCCTCGTCGAGCGCGAGCTCCGACGTCACAAACGGACGCAGCTCATGCAGCGAGTAGAGCTCGCCCACGCGGGCGACCGCGCGCGCCAGCACGACGTCGAACGCGCCGCCGGGCACGCGCGCGTCCGCGTCGCCCGACGCCTTCAGCAGCACTAGCTGAACAGCCAGCGGAACGTCGTCGGCGAAGGGCGCGGTCGGCGCGCGCGCCGGCAGACCCTCCAGTCGCTGCATCGTCTTCTGGTCCTGCTGCTGCAGCGTCTGCAAAGCGATGTCAAACAGCGCGCGCGCGTCCGCCGGCGTAAGACGCATCTCTTCGCGCGCAATGCTCTCCGCAGCGCGCCTGCCCGCCGCGCGCATCTCGTCCACGCCCTGCTGCGTCAGGAATCCGTTGCGCACGCACGGCGGCTGCAAGATGATGGGCTGGAGCACTGCGCGCAGAACCCAGGCGGCGTGGTGCGCGTTCGAGAACGTGCGCCAGCTGGGGCACTCGGGCCACGCGTACGGGTCTTGCGCGCCGGACTCGTCGCCTGCGCCGATGAACGCAGACAGCCAAGTCAGCATGTCGGCGCCCGACATGATGTCCGGAAGAAACGCCAGCGTGCCGGGCGCGCGCGTCTTGATCGCCCGCAGCGCCGCGCGCGCCGCGTCGACGCTCTCGCCAGCACCCAGCATGAGCGCGCGCCCGGTCTGCTCGGCTGCGTCGGAAACGCCGACCGCGCGCAGCAGGTCGTCCGTCGCGCGCGCGATCAGAACGTGCGCGTCGGGCAGGCGCGCGATGGCGGCGACGCGCTTGCGGATCAGCTCTGCTAAAAGCGCGAGCAGCGACATGTTCTGCACGCCGAGCGCGAGGTGCATGAGCGCGGTGCGCAGGCTGCGCATGACGACGGAGCCGGTCGGGGCGGCGGCGACGGACGCGCGCGAGGCCGCGAGCGGGCAAAGCGCGTCTCTCTGGAAGTGCGTGATGGACTCGGGTTGCAGCGCCAGGAAGAGCGAGCAGAGGTGCGCGTCGGCGGAGAGCTGCAGCGGCTTTGCGGTCAGCAGGTGGTTGAAGTCGAGCAGTCTGGAGGCAGCGGCGATGAGCGCGTCGCAGCCCTGCGGCGGCAGCGGCAGCAGCTCGCCGATCATGAGCGCGCCGGCGGTGATCGGTGCGAGCGCGCGCAGCGTGTCGGCGTCGTCGGTCGGGAAGAGCACGATCATGCGTCGGTGCAGCGGATCCAAGCCGTGCTCGACGTCGGCGACGAGCGACGCGTGCGTCAGGAAGCCGGCGACGCTGGCGCGTGCGCAGTCGCCGTGGTTTAGCGCGATCGCCACGCGCTTGGTCAGCTGCTCGTCGTTCGTCTCCGGCTGGCGCGCTAGGTGCTGCAGTTCGCAGCCGGGCGCGTCCATGAGAACGAACAGGGCGTCGCCGTTCACGCGGTCGATCTCAGCCATCTGTAGGTCTTCGTCCAGGTAGGCTGGGTAGGCGTCGCCCGTCGCGGTCGCAAGCCGCGCGCGCACGTCGCGCTCAATGACGCCGAGCGCGGTCGAGTGCTCCGTTCCTCCGAGCGCGGCGGCGGCGAGTCGATTCAGTCGTGACGTGGCGCCGCGGGCCGCGCTCGTTCGGTTGCGCGCGCCGCCGAGCGCAGCCATGGCGCCAACAGAGTCGAGCAGCTGCAGCAGGCTGTCAGGCGCGCGCGTCTGCAGCGAGCTGGATGCGAGCGCGTAGGTGCGCGCGGGCGCGGCGGCGGCTTCGCGCGCGGCGTCGCGCTCGAAGTCTGCGAGCTGTTGAAGCAGCACGCGCGCTCCGTCGTCGTTCTCGGCGCGCGCAGCCAGGAAGCTGCGCGCTCGGGCGGCGAGTCGTGCGCGCGCGTCGGGTTGCAGGTCGACCTCGCCGGCGAGAGCTGCGCGCAGCTGCAGCAGCGCGTCGCCTCCGTGGTCGGTCTCGGCGGTCTCGGCGGGTTCGGCGACGATGGGTACGTCGATGCAGGCGTCTGTTGAGGAGTCGGTTGCTGTGTCAGCGGCGCGTGCGAGTCGAATGCGCAGCACGGAGTCGCCGTGTTCGTCGATGGTGACGGGCGCGTCGGGCAGGAAGCCGACTGCTTCGCGGTCGTGCGCTCCGAGCACGAGTCGCGCGCGCGCGCCGTCGCCGGCGGCGGTCATGAACACTGGGCGCGCCAGCAGTCCGCGCGCGGCCTGCAGCGCCTGCGTCAGTCCGTCGGATCCGGTCGTGACCAGGCGCACGCGGTGCAGCGCAAAGTCTTCGAACGAGATCTGCTCCGTGTGCGCGGCCAGGTGCAGATCGTACAGCGTCTGCAGCAGGCGCTGCGTGTGCTGGCTCGCCTTCTCCTGCTGCGTGAACAGCACGGGCTGCAGTTCGAAGGCGGGGTGCGTCCTGATGAGCGTGCGCGCAACCTGGATGTGCGTGTTGTCGTCGGGCTGTCCGTCGGTCATGAATAGCGCGGTAACGCGCGCGCGCAGATCGGGGTCGCGCCGTTGGACGGCGTTGATGGCGGCGTTGAGGGCGGCGCGGTAGCTGGTGGACGATCCGACGTTCACGGTGCGATCACCGAGCCGCGTGAGGTTGGAGACGTCGGTTCCGCGCAGCAGGGCGAGTTCGTCGGCGTTGAGCGCGGCGGCGGAGCTGCCGAAGACGACGCCGATGAGTCGGTCGGCGGTGCCGGACTCGAGCGCGGCGGTCGCGATCGCGGCGGCGGTCTCGTTCAGTCGCTGCTTGTAGCTGCTCATGGATCCGGAGTAGTCCAGAATGAGGACGACGAGGTCGTTGACGGCGCGCGCGTCGTCTCCGAGCGCGCGCAGCACGGCGGCGACGGGCGCGCGCACGTGGAAGCCGCCGCCGTCGGGCGCGCGCCAGGCGCACAGGCGCGGCGGCGCGGTCCGCTTCGTCTTGCACGCGATGACGTCCATTTCCTCAGCGAGAGCGGGGGGTGGGGGAGCGCTCAGATTATGACTTTTGCCCGCTTCTGTCGTGGTAACAGACTGTACGAAATCGCGTAGCGCGCGAAACGGTCGCGTATTTTCTGTTCGTTCGTTTGTCAATCACATTTCTGTCTGTCGCTCTCACTCGCTCTACGGCGTCTATGTCTCCAGACCATTGATGGCGGACCGTAGTGAAGACAGAAAGGCGGCGGCGTTGTGTGCGACTTCGAGCTGCGCGCTAAGTTTGTCTGGATGACACGCCAGGATTAATGTGCGGAACTTGGCGTGGTTCAGTTCTCCATGTCGCGGAATGTAAAAGTCGATATACCATTTCAGAACGCCTTGAGGATGTTCTCTGGCTCGGTGCTCGTATTGTGCGAGCTCTGCGCACGAGGGCACGGTCGTCGCGCCGGCGGCGGCGTCGGCTTCGCTGACGGCGGCGTCGAACTCGGCTTTCGACGGCATCCAGATTCGTTGCACTGAGCTCGGAAAATCGCGCTCGGACTGTTCATTTCTTGCGCGATCGACACCGCGCATAAACTTGCGCATAAATCTTCTGTTTTTTCTCCGTTGTTTTTCTGCAATCTCGGCGTCTATTCGCTCCGACTCTTTGAAATCTTGTTGCGCGAGTGCGGCAGCTTGTCTTCGCAGTGTTTGCGCACGCGCGACGTCGTCCTCGCGCCACCATCTTTCGAAGCCGGGTCTGAATGCGTCGCCGGCGCTTTCGACGTCGTCCTGCACGAGCGCGAACCAGTCGTGCAGGTCTTCGTTGGTCGCTTGCAGTGCGAGCAGCGTCTGCGGGCTGACTCTTTCCGCGCTCCAGGTTTGAGCGATCGATCGCGGGTCCGTCACGCCGGGTTCGCCCGCGACGGCTGCGTTGTAGAGCGCGACGGCGAGTTGTCGCGCCTCGCGCGTCAGCTTGCGGTCGCTGGAGAGCGCAACAACGCGGTTCTGAAAGTCTGTAATGTCGGCGCGCGGATTGAGTCGTTCGAATGAGCGCAGACCGTTGTCGGCGGGTTGTGCTGGTTGTGCTGGTTGCGCTTGCGGCGCGGCGGCGGCGCCGGCTACTGGTTGTGCAGAGTGCGGTTGTGTTGCAGGCGTGAAAGGGAACGTCGAGTCGGAATGAGAGTTTTGAGGTCCGTTAGAACCGAGAATTCCTCGAGTGGAGGCCGCCGTACTGAGCTGTTCCACAGTGACGAAGGGTGGTGGTGGATAGAGTTGATCGAATTCGTATGCTGCTGCTGGTGTTGAAGCGGGCGCAGGCGGCAGAGGTTGAGTAGCTGCTGATGCTGCCGCCTGCGATCGTGCAGGCGGAAGATGTTGAGTAGCTGCTGCTGCCGCCTGCTGCGATCGTGCGGCGGCGGAGGCGCGTTTCTCAGACACGCCGGCGTTGGCGAGGGCGGTGCGCGAGGCGGCGTGCGCTGCCGCGCGCGCATTTGCGGGCGAGGCGCCGGCTGCGATTGCTGCTTGGTAGGCGGCGTCGTAGGCGGCGCGCGCGGCCCTGTAGGCGGCGAGCGCGGTTTCGTCGGTTTCTGGTTCGTCCGGTCGCGCGCGTCTTTCTGGCGGACTTTCGTCAGCAGCGAGGTCGACCTCGTCTCGCGTCAGGTCAACGACGGCGCGTCGGCGCTCTTCTTGACTGCGCTTCATGCCGCCGGCGAGCGTGCGTCGATGGCGAAACATGAACAAGATAGGCGGAGTTTTTCTGAATCTTGTCCGCGCTCGCTTTATTCATGTCTGTCTCAACTATCTTACAGGGCGGCGTGGAACGGGCTCTTGACGCCGCGGTCGGCGACGGCGCGCTGCACGCGTTCTGCGACGTCGTTGCCGAGCAGCAGGCTGAGCGTGTTGGTCTGCGGAATGTGGATGCCGCCGTAGATGCGCGAGTAGCCGGCGTCGGCGACGAGCGCGCTGATGGTGGCGTAGCGCAGCACCTGTGCGCGCGCGGGCGCGACGCCGGGTTCGACGTCGGAGCTGCCGGGTTCGACCACGTACTCGCCGAGCGCCTGCGTCTTGATCGCCATGGACAGGTTGTTGGCGATGAGGCTGCAGTCGGCGACGGGCACGACGGAGTAGCCGTCGTAGAGCGCGTCCGAGTTGAACCACCAGCGCAGCACGCCGCCGGCGGCCGCGGAGAAGGTGGAGTGCCCGGACATGACGTCGGGAAAGGGCGGGACGACAAAGTTGAGCGTCTGGAACGGCAGCCACTGCGCGCCCGTCATGTCGACGACGCCGCGCCCGGGCGCCCACGAGCGAATCGCGCGCTCCTTGTGGAAGTGGCGAATCAGCGTGATCGGGCGCGCCTGCGTAAACGTCGCCTTGTAGTACCAGGCCGCGATCGAGGCGTCGTAGACGGCGGCGCCCAGCGCGAACAGCAGGTCGACGTCGCCCCAGACGGACTGGCGATGCTTGCGCGACAGCCCGAGCGCGATCGTCAGCATGAACGCGGGCGGCGGCAGCTGTCGCGGTCCGGAGCCCGCAAACAGCTCCGCGATCGCCTGCTCGCGGTCGCCCAAGCTCGCGTACACGCCCAGCACGGCCTCGATCTCGCGCTTCAGGTCCGTCTCCCTGCTCGCATCCTCCCACGCCGTCGCAATGCGGTCGTGCAGCGCGAGCACGTCGCCCGCCGCGGGGTCGACGGCGAATCCGCGCACCTGACCCCACGTCGCGCCCAGAAAGCGCTGCTTGCCGAACGACGCCGGGTTCGCGGCGTCCACGACCGGCACGCCGTCCGCGTTCCGCACCGCGCCCGTCGGAATCTGCAGCGGCTGCCAGTGCAGCGGACTCGGGTTCGCACCATTGTCCGCGCCCGTCACGTCTGCTCGCACGTGGAACGGCAGCACGGGTCCGAGCAGCGCGTTCGGCAGCACGGCGTCGAGCGCGTGCGCCAGCGCGCTCGCCCACGAGGAGACGAGCGCGGTCCACGCCGCCGGCAGCACGTACTCGCGCGCCGACAGATCGCGCAGCGTCAGACTCGCCTGCGCCGCGTACGCCGCCCCGAAGCGCGCGCTGCAGAACGACTGGTGCGCGACAAACAGCAGCTGCGCCAGCAGCGCGTCGGCGAAATCCGCCTGCGAGCGCAGCAGGCGCTGAATGTCGGCGCGCACGGCGGCGAAGTCTGCGGGCACGGGCGCGGTCTGCTCGGCGCCGTGCGGAACCACGGGCGCAGAGTGAGCAGCGTCCGTCGCGACCAGCAGCTTGACGTTGTACAGCGCGGTAAAGTAGAGATGGAAGAAGAGCGCGGTGACCGTCGGCTTGTTGTTGTTGGAGTCCACGATGGCGCGGAGCAGCAGCTGCACGATCCTGTGCAGCAGCTCCTTGGCGTCGGTCGGCGCGACGCCCGCGTAGCCGTCGGCGAGCGGCAGCGGCGCGCTTCTGACGTCGTCGCTCGACGCGCGCTGAATCATGCGCAGCGTGAGCGGCAGCGTGCGCGCGCGCAGTGTGGTGACGGTCGCGGTCAGACAGATGAACTCGCCCTCCTCGAGCGCGAGCGCGAACGCGGGCGCGTCGCCGACGTGCAGCGCGGGCGCGGCGGACGCCGCCGGGCGCTCGGCCTCGTTGGCCGCGCTCAGCAGTGCGCGCGCAAACGCGTCAATCGCGCGCTCGGTAAAGAGCGCGGAGGCGGGCAGCGCATCCTCCGCGGTCAGCTGCAGCGCAGCGGCGACGCGCGCGTTCAGCACGCTCTCATTCTGTGCTAGAATGGCGGCGCGCAGCGCTTCGGTGTACGCGGTCAGGAAGGCGCCGTTGGTGCTCGCGGTCAGTCGCGCGGCCGGCTGCGGAAACAGGTTGCGCACGTTGACGACGTCGAGGTCGACGACGTTTTCGAACGCGCGCGCGACCAGCGTCGTGCGGACACTTCCCACCAGATGCGGCATGTCGTTTCGTCTTTGTTCTAGTTTGGTCGTGTAACGTGTCTATTGTCAACGTAGAACAAAAGTCACAATAGTCATATTTATTCTGCGCTCGTTTTTTTTTCATGAAGCTCGTGGCGCTGGAGGGCAACATCGGGGTCGGAAAGAGCACGCTGCTGCGTTCGCTTGATGCTTTGGGCGACGAGGGCGTGCTTGTCGTGCAGGAGCCGGTGGACGAATGGCGCGCGCCGGTCGCGTCGGCGGGCGGCGCCAGCGTCTTTGGCGCCTACTACGCCGACCCCGCTCGCCACGCCTTTCTGTTCCAGTGGTTCGTCTGCGTCAGTCGCGTGCGCGCGCTGCGGTCGGCGCTGCGGGCGTACCGCGACGCGCACGACGGCCGCGAGCCCGAGATCGTGATCATGGAGCGCTGCATTCACGCCGACCGCGAGGTGTTTATGAAGCATTTGCGCGAGGGCGGCGCGATCAGTGCGCTGGAGATGCACGTCTACGACGACATTGTGTCTTTTCTGCTGGAGCACGAGGGCGTGCTGCGTCCGCTGAACCAGGCGCTGGACGCGGTCGTCTATCTGCGCGCGTCGCCGCAGGTCGCGGCGCAGCGCGTGCGCGCGCGCAACCGGGCGGCGGAGACTGGTGCGGTCGACCTCGACTTTCTGCGCGCGCTGCACGAGCGCCACGACCGCTGGCTGCTGCGCGTCGCGGACGAGCACGCACCGCGTTCTCCGCAAGAAGCTACGGAAGCTACGGACTCAACGGAAGCGTTGCGTCCGCTGCCGCAGCACGTGATTGTGGTTCCGACCGACGACGACGCGCCGGACGCGGCCATCTGGGCGCGCGACGTCGCGCGCGACATTCTCAGCGACTTGCGCGCGCGGTTCGCCGCCACATGAGAATCATGAAATATCTCTCCACTACGCGCGCGGGCTGCGATTCACGAAAGGGAACGGGCGCGCGCTCTCCGCTGATTTCTAACGACGACGTCGCGCGCGCGTACGTCGACGACCGACATGCGTCGTCCGTCCACTGTGCAAGTGGACGCAGCGGTTGACGTCGAGTGGAGGCCGACTCGACGCAGTGACGTTGAGAACGCGGGGTGCGATTCACGAAAGGTGGGTGTGCGACGCGAGCGAACGGGCAGAGAGCGGAGTGTGTGCGTCATGGTGTGGTGTATACAGTTTCAAGTGTCTGACGCGTCGGAGTCGGTCAGGAAGTGCGAGACGAAGTCGTCGGAGCAGGATCGGCTTCGTGTGTGTGTTGCAGTTGATGTGGATGGGTCGGCGTCGTCTTCGTGCACGTGTGCGTGTGCGTGTGCGTGTGCATGTGATTGGTGTCGGCAGCGAGCGGCGGCGGCGGCGGCGCTGGTGGTCGTCTTGGTCGTGCGCTGTGTTTCTGCGTGGTGCGCCATGACGTGCAGCAGTACGTTGAGTTCGGGGTGCGGATGCGGCCGTCCGACGGCCTCGTAGGCGCGCGCGGCGCCGTCGTCGAGTTCTTCCGTCTGCGCGAGCAGCAGCTGTTGCGTGAAGACGGGGTGTCCGACGCGTCGTTCGCGCGGCGCGAGGTTCCAGTCGTGCAGCGGCGTCCAGCCGGCGTCGCGCGCGTAGGCGAGCACGAGTTCTGAGTCCATGAAACCGAACAGCGCTTCCGTGGGCACGTACAGCTGCAGCACGCCGTTGAGCGCGATCACTTCGCGCAGCCAGTGCGACGCGGTGAGACAGAAGGCGCGCGGTCGTCCGTTGATGTGCGTGCCCAGATGTTCGCGGTGTGCGCGCGCGATGGCGGACGGCGAGACGGAGGAGTAGAACGGGTACTCGAGCTTGCCGGCGCCGACGCGCCCGCAGCGATAGAGCGCGGCGACGTGCACGGCGACCCACGGAGGCTGCAGCTGCTGTTGCTGCAGCAGATGATGAGTATGTATGTCGTCGCCGGCGGCGGCACCGGAAGCGGCGCGCGCGCTGCGCATGAGCAGCGATTCGAGCGTGTAGTGTTCGCGCGCGACGGCGACGAGTGCGTCGGACACGTTGTTGGCGGTGTGCAGCAGGATGGAGTCGTGAAAGGGCGCGAGCGCGGGCGCGAAGCCGCCGTCGCCGGAGACGAGCACGGCGGCGCAGGCGGCTTCGGTGGCGGCGGCGCCGCCGAGGCAGATTCGCATGGCGCGCGCAATGAGTCGGTCGGCGGCGTTTTTTCCGGAGGGCGCGACGGCGACCTCGATGCCGTGCTGCGCGAGCGCGTCGACGAACGGCTGCGAGAAGCAGCAGAGTTTGCCGCAGGCGAGGCCGCGCACGACGGTCGCGGTCGGCCGCAGCGCGCGCAGACTGGCGACCAGCGCGTGCACAAAGTCCGCCTGCGCCGCCCCGCACCCCGTATTTTCCACGTCCCAGAAGATCTCGATCGCGCGCGCCTGCTCCATGGCGACGACGACGACGACGACCTAATCTAATTTGTTCTGTAAAAATTGTAAGTTTACGTGGAGGGTGGAGCGTTTCTAGTTCGATTCTCTGACGATTGACCGCACAACCTGACGCGACGTGTTATTGTTATGTTTCTTGGGTGAAATCAGTAGCCGAGGAATGTGCTTTCGGGTGCACCGCCTCCGCTGATGCGCGTGCTCCAAGGCAGACCGCAGCCGCCGGACAAGTAGTCGCTGCGGCAGCCGCCGCGGACGCTGCTGTCAGAGTCGGAGGAGTCAAAGTCGCCGCCGCTCATGTAGGAACGGCAGCCGCCTCCCAGTTGCTCTCCATGAAGTGCACCTTGCGACATTTCTTCCGTATTCTCCGTCCTATCATCGCCCTCCTCGCCCTCCGCGCCCTGCGCGCCCGCCGCCGCAGCCGCAGCCGCAGCCGCCGCATTCTCAATGATCTGGCGCGACCGACGACTGAACTTGTGCTCGCTCAGCATCTTGGCGATCTGGCGCTGACGGCTGGACGGCTGCGTCTGCACGCGCAGACCGACGCCCACAGTGCCCGCCGCCTTGCGATCCTTCTGCGTCTCCTTGATCATCTGCTGATCAATGCACTTGCGGCTGCGACGCAGCACGTGCGCCCAGTGCACGACGCCGAGCTTGTCGTCGCGGTGCGCCAGCAGTCGCTCGTTGTCCTCCTTGGGCGTGTACATGAAGTGCTCGTGCAGCATGTTGGCGAGTTCGCACAGCGCCGTCTTGCGCCCGAATAGATTGCCCACCACGCCCGCCTCGCGCGACTCGCACGCCACCGAATCGCCCGCGCACTTGAGCCAGATCACGATGCTGGGCTCCGGGTACGCAATCGTGTACACCGTCTCCCGAGCATCCGCCTCCGTGTCGCGCGAACGACGAATCCTCACCTCCTCCAACTCCTGCAACTGCACCAGCTTAGTCACGTCCACCGAGATCACCAAAGACGACTGCGGGCCATCAAACTGAACAGAGTCGTGGAACAGCTTCTTGTTTCCCAGCAATTCGCGGTCATCAATTTGCGAAATGGAGTCATCCGTAAAAATCCAGACTGCGTGTTTCTCCACTTTCAAATGACCTTCCTCCTCAACCACCTGCGGCACCGTAAAGGTAGCCTGTTCAGTTCCATTGTTATCTTGTTTAGAAATTATTTCGTCATCATCATCCTTTGTCGCCAAGTAATTGATAATATCGTGCTCCAACTCGAGCGGCACCAGCAGCGTGCGAATGGGCGACTGCTGAAGATCGACCACGTTGCGTCTGATCTGTTCTTGCATGATCGCATTGTTCGTCAGGTCAAGTCTGCGCTGCGCCTCGAGCAGCATGAGCAGAGCCCAGCGCTGCTGCACCAGGTACAAGTTCAGGCAGCGCATCAGGATCAGATTGTGGCGCACCATGCGTGCAATCTCGAGAATCTTCTTGGTGCGACGGCTGCGCAACGACTCGTAGCTGCGAACCTGGCGCGCGCCGCCGCGCAGCGAGGTTTGCGACGCGTCCGAGCCGTACGACGACAGCGACCCGCCCGTGGCGACCGAGCTGACCGACGCCTCGCTGTCTGAAACGTACGACGACTCGTCCGACGACCCGCCCGACACCGTCGAGCTGCTGTCGTTGTCCGACAGCGTGATCGCGCCGCCCTGAAAGCGCTCCACCATGGCGGACGCGTCGCCGCCCTGCAGCGCACGCATGATTCCCTTCACAGCACGGCGCTGCTCTCTGCGCTCCTCCTGCTCGTCCAGGTTCTCGTAGCGCAGCTTGTTCAGGTAGCGCCCAATGTAATACTGAAGATCATTCGTGTTATTCCGATCGCCCATTAAGTCT
>Ga0172373_10009095_pt1 | contig 12435 bp, 9 predicted proteins | sample Lak10m_2_FD_114546 | JGI IMG/M metagenome (GOLD analysis project Ga0172373, IMG submission 114546) | Freshwater microbial communities from Kabuno Bay, South-Kivu, Congo - kab_092012_10m | ecosystem: Environmental > Aquatic > Freshwater > Lake | place: Democratic Republic of the Congo: South-Kivu... | reverse complement strand
CGGATTTCGGTATGTTGCTCAATATATTTGAATGCAGATTCTAACTGCTTCATAGAAATTTTTTCCGAATCACCAACCTTACGTTTTCTAGTGCAGAATCTACAATACATTGCGCATTGGCTCGTAACAAGAAATAAACATCTATCGGGATAACGATGAGTGATGTTTGGAACTGGGCTCATTTGATCCTCAGAAAGAGGGTCTTCAAAGCCATCAATATCATCTAACTCCTCTTGAGCAGGAACGCACTGCTTCCAAATAGGATCCCCCGGATAACGGATTAGACTTAAATAATAAGGGTTTATTCTTGCCTGAAAAAATTCATCAAGATTTTCAGCTACTTTTCTATCAAGTTTGAATTTTTCAACTAATTGATCGACAGAATGAACACTGTCTCTAATCATTTGTTGCCACAATTCCATGACTGCTTCCTTTAGTTTTTTAGATATTTTCCGAAGATAATTAAATTGTCTCCTGCTTTATAAAAATCTTTTATTTCAGTGACAATAGTATAAAAATTTCTTAAATAAAAATTTCTTGTTTTCTCATAATTATCTTTTGATGATGTTTCGATCAACAACCAATTACCATTATTCATTTCAACGAATTTTTCAGCATGATCAATTAACTTTTTACCAATCCCTTTTGATTGAGATTTTGGTCGTACAGCGATCCAATACAAATCGTAAACCCCTTGAGTAAGTGGTCTTTTCCCGATACAATAATATCCATCAATTCGTTCATTATAAACTGATAAAAATATTTTGTATTGACTTTTTTCACCATTTGTAATCGCATCATCAATTAACTCAAGCGCAATTTCTTTTTCTTCTGTTGTAAATTCATCAATTGAAGTTACCAAATCATAAAGTTGATCTTTATCTTGATTAGAAATTTTTCGAATCATTTTCTTTTCGATTTGATGCGCATTGAGAAATTTTTAATAACAAATTTTCGTAGTCTATTCCTGCTGCCATTGCTGAGCGCACAAATCCAGCATCAGGGGAGATGTCAGGATTCGGATTAACTTCGATGACATAAGGAACGTTATCTTCAGACAATCTAATATCCACACGAACATAATCTCTGCATTCAAGAGCATTATATGCAGCCATTGCATTGCTGACTATCTTTGATTTTACATTTTCTTCAAGGGCAGCTGGACATATTGGATTGCTGTATTGATAATAAATACTTTCAGGTGACCATTTGGCTTCGTAAGTTACAATAGGAGGGAGTTCATTTGGCAACCCGGAAAAACTTATTTCAGAAATCGGTAGAATATCACCATTAAGGATTGCTACATTCAACTCCCTTCCTAAAATAAATTCTTCAGCCAAAATATCTTGATTGAAATTCTTACGAAGATAATTCACTTGTTTTTTAAATTGCTCATAATCATATACAACTGAGTTTTCCGAAATTCCAATGCTTGCATCTTCATTTGCGAGTTTTAATATCATTGGATATTTCAAGTTGGGGATTATGTCGTTAAACTTTTGTTCTTTTTTAATTAAGGAATATCGAGGTGTAGAAATATTCTGTGATGACAAGATTTGTTTTGTCCGATTTTTGATCAAGCAATTGGCAAGACAGAGTGGAGTATTGCCTGTGTAATTAATTCCTAGTAACTCATATAAACCAGTCACAAAAATTTCATATTTTGCATTACCTTCAATCGATTCAACAAAATTGAAAATGATATCTGGAGAAAATTTTTCTATTTGCACAATGGCATTTTTAATATCAGAAGTAAATCCAAGTGATTCAACAAAAGAAAAATTCTTTTTTAGAAGTACAACAATATTTTCTAAATTTGATTTGAATTCTGTTTCAGACAGATCACTTTTTGCAGATTCATCAACATTTTTTCCATGATAATTTTCATAAAAACTAAAAGGCTCGTTATAGCAAATTAAAATTTTTTTATTTAGCATTAGATCATTCCATATCTTTTCAAAGCAAAGTATAAAACATTGTTAATCATTTCATCGTATGTCAGACCAGAAGTTCTTGCAGATTTTGGGAAACAAGAATTATTTTTTGGGTCAGGCAATATTCCAGGGAGAGGGTTTACCTCAATAATATTGGGCTCATTTTTGCTATCCATCCTTACATCAATTCTACTCCAATCTTTGCAGTTCAAAACATTATAAGTTTTAATGCAAATATTTTTTATCTTTTCTTCGATTTCAGAATCAAGCATCGCAGGACAAAGATACATGTCAAGTTGATGTTCAGGTCCATCAAAAATCCACTTGGCTTCATAGGAATAAATTGGATTTACATTTGCGGGTAAAGCGGCAAAATTAATTTCAACAATAGGAAGTACTTCAACTTCATCTCCATTACCCATAATCGAAACTGTAAATTCACGACCCGGCAGAAATTCCTCAGCAATTAAATATTGGTTGTATGTTGTATAATATTTATCGATAAATCCATTAACCTGCGATCTTTCATAAATCAAAGAAGAATCAAATACACCTTTGCTAGAGCCTTCACTTACTGGTTTTACAATCACCGGGAAATTTAAATTGCTATTAAATAATTCGGTTGAAGAAGAGATAGTTGCAAAATTTGCAGTGGGGATTTTATTGTAAGTCAAAATTTCTTTAGTTCTTGCTTTATTCAAACATAATGATAAAGTAAGCGGATCACTCGCAGTAAATGGAATGTTTAGAAAATCTAACATTGCTGGGATATGTGCTTCACGACTCGAACCAATACTTCCTTCGGCAATGTTAAAAACAATATCAGGTTTCGTATTTAATAATTTTGAGTAAGCATTAACATCTGCTTCAATAAGGATTACATCATGAAATTTTTCTAAAGCATTTTTAACCGCAGAGATAGTTTCCCATTCGTCCCATTCTGCAAAAAAATCTTCCAAATTCTGTTGCATGCCCGCCAATTGTGGATAATTCGTAATTGAAAAATTCTTATTATCTGATGGTCTTAAATTATAAGTAATAGCGACTTTAAATTTTTTATTTGGTAAAAATATTTTAATAAAAACTCCAAAAATTTTATGGAAATATAATTATTAATTTTTTATATGCAAGAGTTTGTAAACATTTTGAAAAATTTTTTGTAAGAAAAGAAAACAAATTGCTTTATGAAATTAAAATTGGAGAGGAGTGAGAAGCCAAAATGATTGCTAGCTTTTTCTTAATGTTTTCATTATCAGAATCAATTAATAGAGGATCTGAACTTATTAATGTGAATGCAGCTTCCCTTGCTTTAATTAGTATCTCAAAATCATTTGGGAGAGATGCATATTTCAGTTCAGGAAGGCCTGATTGTTTTGTCCCAAAAATATCTCCGGGTCCTCGGAGTTGCAAATCAAGCTCGGCAAGTTTGAACCCGTCAAGTGTTTGTTCAAAAGATTTAAGTCGTATCGCAGTTTTGTTTTTCTCAACTTGTTGTTGGGACATAAATTCAAATGAATAATTTTCAACGGGAATTTTTGAATCAAAATTTTTGTTGACAACTAAAATGCAATAAGATTGTTTGTCTCCTCTGCCTACTCTTCCGCGTAGTTGATGCAATTGTGAAAGACCAAACCTTTCCGGATTATTGATTAACATTATGGTGGCATCTGGAATGTCAATTCCAACCTCAATCACAGTTGTGGAAATCAAAATATCAATTTCCTTTTTCTTTAACCTATTCATTATTGTTTCTTTATCATTCGTGCTCATTCGGCCATGAAGTAATTGAACTTTATATTCATTAAAAATATCCTTTGAAAGCTTATCAAAATACAACTCTGCAGATTTTAAATTTAGATTTAAATTTATACTTTCATCAATGATTGGATAAACAATAAAAGCCTGTTCATGCTGATCGATTCTGCTTTTGATGAAATTATAAATGTTGTTTAAATCATTCTCAGTACGTAACAAAGTTTTAATCGGTTTTCTATTCATCGGCATTTCATTTATCGTTGAAACATCAAGGTCGCCGTATAAAGTCATTGATAATGTTCGTGGAATTGGTGTGGCTGACATTATTAATACATGCGGTGAAATTCCTTTCTTAATTATTTTAGAGCGTTGCAAAACTCCGAATTTATGCTGCTCATCGATAATTATTAGTCCAAGATTTTTTAACGTGATGTCTTCTTCAAACAAAGCATGTGTTCCAATTATAATACTGTTTTTGGTAGAATTGATTTCTTCTAACTTTTCTAATCTGTCCCGAGGCGACAACCCTCCGATAAACAAAAAAATATTTTTATTAAAGTCATTAAAATATTTTTTAAGATTGTTGAAATGTTGACGGGCTAAGACTTCAGTGGGTACGGTGATTACAGATTGATAATTGTTTGATGAGGCAATTAATATGCAGATAAAGGCAACTATTGTTTTACCACTTCCTACATCCCCTTGCAACAATCTGTTCAAAGCTTTGCCGCTTTCAAAATCTTTTCTGATTTCACTCAAAACTTTTAATTGAGATTCAGTTAGTTCAAAAGGAAGAGATGATAAAAATTTCTTTATAACAACCGGATCAATTTTTAACTTATTGCCATTAATAAGTTCATTAAATCTATTTTTTTTAATTCCAATGATCAACTCAAGAAAAAACAACTCTTCAAACTTGATTCTGTAAAGTGCTTGCGAAAACAGTTCATGATCAATAGGGAAATGATAATTCCTAACAGAAGTAGTTAAATCAATTAAGTTATTCGATTCAACAATATTTTTAGGCAATGAATCTTTTAATAATGGAGAATATTTTTCGACTACATAGCTCATTAATTTCCTGAGACTAAAATCACCAAGTTTATATTTCCTAAGTTTTTCTGGAATTTTATAAAATGGAATTATCTTACCTGTGTGCATGTAATCATTTGTTTCGGCATTTTCAAGTTTGTCAAAATCGGGATGGGCGATTTGAATATGATTATACTTTGTGAAAACAGGTTTGCCGGAGACAGCATAAAATTCATTTTCGATAAATTTATTCTTTAAATATTCAATTCCGTTAAACCATACTAAATCAAAAAAACCTTTTTCATCTTTCATAGTAACTTTCAGCACGTGTTTCTTTCCATATCGTAAAAGGTCATTCGAGTAAACTTTTGCAACGATGGTTACTTCACCCTCATAACCAGTGGCTAAATAATGTGCTAATTTTTCTGAATCAACTATATTTCGTCTATCAAGATGTTTGTGAGGGAAAAAAAATAATAAGTCTTTGACTGTTCGAATGCCAATGGAATTGAAAAATTCTGCCCTCTTTAGTCCAATGTTTGGTAATAAATGAATTGGGTCATCTAATGACATTTGCATGAAAAAAATTATTCTGGTTTCATTTCACGAGTCATTAAATCATAAGTGATTTTAATGGGGTCTTTCTCTTCAAATAAAATTTGATAAACCGCTTTCGAAATTGGTACGTCGATATTGAATTTCTCCGCTAGTAGATAAACAGATTTGGATGTTTCAACTCCTTCAGCAACCATTTCCATTTTTTTTAGAACGTCTTTTAATTTCATTCCCGAGCCGATTTTTTCTCCCACAAAACGGTTCCTGCTATGTTTACTCATACATGTAACAATCAAATCACCCATACCTGAAAGTCCTGAAAAAGTTTTTGGCTTTGCGCCCATTGCAATTCCCAACCGAGAAATTTCTGCAATTCCTCTTGTCATAATTGCAGCTTTTGTATTATCGCCAAAACTTGCCCCGTCAATTATACCAGCGCCAATTGCAATAACGTTTTTCAGTGCTCCACCTAATTCCACTCCAGTTATATCTGTGGATGAGTATACTCGAAAATATGAAGTCATAAATGCGGCTTGTATTAATTCAGCCGTAGCTTGACTTTCGCTTGCTGCAACAACTGCGGTGGGAATTTTCCTGCTTACTTCTTCTGCATGACTCGGTCCTGAAAGAACTCCAATACTTGAACTATCTATCGATGGAATTTCATCAAGAATAATTTGGTGCACAATCGAATGAGTATCTTTCTCTATCCCTTTTGCAACGCTAACAATGGTCGTATTTGAAAAATTTAATTTGGAGATTTTGCGAATTACGCTTCGTATAAATTGTGTTGGAATAGCTATGACAATCAAATGTCTGTTTTCGGTTGCTTCAAATAAATCATGAGTGATGAAAATTGATTTTGGAATCGAAATGCCCGGGAGAAAAATTTTGTTTTCCCGATGCTTGCTCAAATATTTTGCATAATCTTTTTTATACTCCCAAAGAGTAACTTCATGCCCATTATTTTCAAGAAGAATCGCAAGCGTTGAACCCCAACTTCCTGCACCAAGTACAGATACTTTCATTCTATCTTTTCTTTTTTAAACTGATTTTGCTCTCAAGTCCTAATGCTAATCTTCGAATGTTACTTCTATGAGTATATAAAATTAAAAAAGCAATTGCGATTGAAAAGGGTAGAACAGTTGTATATCCTGAAATGTGAACATTAAAAACGTTTTCACGAATTATCAAAATAAATGGAATTGAAACAGCTGCAAGGATTGAACCAAGAGACACATATTTCGAAAGTGTAACTACTAAGATGAATACTCCAAGAGCAATCAACATATCAACAGTAATTATAGTAATTAATATACCAAGTCCCGTGGCGATTCCTTTCCCGCCTTTGAAGCCTGCAAATACTGTCCAGATATGCCCAACCACAGCAAATAATCCTGCAATAATTTGCACTAAAGTGAAATCGTCAAACGGAGTTGCATTTGGAAATGGGAAGTTACCAAAGTAAAGTCTTGAAATAAAAACAACAGCAACGGCTCCTTTGAAAGCGTCGAATAAAATTACGAACAAACCATATTTCCAGCCAAGTACTCGGAATACGTTTGTTCCACCTGCATTTCCACTGCCATGTTTTCTTATATCTATGCCATTTGATAATTTACTCACAATAATACTTGTTGGAATAGATCCAACTAAATAAGATAAAAGTAGTATGAAAATTAAGTTTAACATGAAATCACCAAAAAATTTAGTGCAACTTATAGAATTTGGTTTATAGAATCAAATAAATTTTCTGATAGCTTGGAAAACAGTTTGATATCCAAATCTGTTGTTACTTTGAAATTAAAAATCGAGCCATTTACAAAATGAATTTTTTCATTAATAAAATTTACCATCATAGATTCATCTGTAGCAAGGAAATTGTTTTTCAGGCATTCCTCAAAAGCTTTTTTCAAGATACCGAACCTGAAAATCTGAGGTGTTTGAACATAGTAAATTTTCTCACGATTTAAGTATTCTAAATCCTCATTTCCTAACATCGCCAAAGTATCATTAGCTTTTATGGCTACAACTACATTATCGAATTTAATTGCTTGATTTAAAGCATCTTCCAAAATATTGGGCGGTAATAAAGGACGTGCTGCATCATGCACGGCGATTAGATCATTTTGGCTTGCATCAATATTTTTTAACGCATGAAAAACGGATTGCTGTCTTGTAGCTCCACCAACTATAATAGATTTAAGTTTAGAAAAATGATATTTGTTTTTAATATCCTGCAGAAGCTTAATGAATTCTTCTTCTGCAGGAATTGTAATAGAATCAATTTTATTGCTATGTTGAAAAATATTAATAGTATAAGCAATCATTTCTTTATCCCAAAATTTCAAATACTGCTTTGGAATGCTATAACTTGTTCGGCTACCTCTGCCTCCAGAGGGAATAATTGCGTGAACTTTCATATTATAAAATCAACATTGCATCGCCGTAACTTAGGAAGCGATATTTCTCTTTTATTGCCTTTTTATAAGCCTTCATAGTCAAATCATAACCAGCTAAAGCTGCGACAAGCATTATTAATGTCGATTCTGGCATATGAAAATTAGTGATTAATCTTTTTGTTAATTTGAATTCATAGGGTGGAAAGATAAATTTATCAGTCCAGCCTGAATTTGACTTACAAAACCCTTCAGCAGTAGTAGATGTTTCCAATGCTCTTGATGCGCTTGTTCCTACCACAAAAATATTTTTCTTTTCTTTCAGTGCTGCATTTATCGTATCAGCGGTTTCAGAAGAAATTTCAAAATATTCAGAATCCATTTTATGCTTAGTTAGATCCTCAACTTCAACAGGTCTAAAAGTTCCCAAACCAATATGAAGAATTACATTAACAATCTTAACACCTTTTGCTTTTAACTTTTTTATCACAGCAGGAGTAAAGTGCAGTGCGGCTGTAGGAGCGGCAACTGAGCCATCGATTTTAGCAAATATTGTTTGATAATTTACTTTATCTTCTTCAACTGGTTCACGTTTAATATAAGGCGGTAAAGGAGTTGTCCCTATTCTTTCAATTGCTTCAAAAATATTTCCCGAATCAGCATTGAATCTAACAGTTCTTCCTCTTGAGGTTGTATTATCAATTACCTCACACCAAATTTTGTCATCAAAATAAATTCGATTTCCAATTCTTACTTTTCTTGCTGGATCAACAATAACATCCCATATTTTTTCATCATGATTTAATTCACGAAGCACAAACACTTCTATCTTTGCGTTAGTTCTTTCTTTTTTACCGAACAAACGGGCTTGCATTACTTTGGTTTCGTTGACAACTAGTACATCACCTTTCTCAAAAAATTCAGTTACATCAGAGAATTTTTTATCAACAATTCCATTTGTTTTACGATCCAACACCATCAACTTTGAACTATCGCGTGGTTCAACAGGGAATTTTGCAATTGATGTTTTAGGCAAATTATATTTAAAATCTGATAACTTCATTTATTTTCCCCTTAGCAAAATACTTATAAATATTGAGTTCCCCCGAATTCTCAGGGGAACTATTAATTATTAATTTTATTTCTTTTTCTTTATAACTTTCTTTTTGGTTGCAACCAGAATTTCCTTTGCTTGTGCTTGAGCAGCAGCCAATCTTGCAATTGGAACTCTGAAGGGGGAACAACTTACATAGTTAAGTCCAATTTTATGACAGAACTCAACTGATTTTGGTTCACCTCCATGCTCTCCGCAAATACCAATTTTAAGATCAGGGCGGGTGCTTCTGCCGCCTTCTACAGCAATCTTCATGAGTTTTCCTATTGCTTCCTGATCAATTGATTGAAAAGGATCTTCAGGAAGAATTTTCTTCTCAAGATACTCTGGTAAAAAGCCACCTATGTCATCACGTGAAAATCCAAATCCCATTTGCGTTAAATCATTCGTACCAAACGAGAAAAACTGAGCTGTTTCTGCTATCTTGTCGGCGGTTAATGCTGCTCGTGGTATTTCGATCATTGTTCCAGTCAAATGATTGATTTTTTTCAAACCAAATTTTAAACAAACTTCATCATGAACTTTAGAAATAAGTTTGTATTGGTGATTAATTTCATTAACATGACATGTAACAGGAATCATAATTTCCGGATAAGCTTTTTTACCAGCAATTAATAATTCTGCTGTAGCTTCAAATATTGCTCGAACTTGCATTTCTGTAATTTCAGGATATGTAATGCCAAGACGAACACCTCTATGTCCCATCATTGGATTATTTTCATGTAATGAATCTGCTCGTTCGTTCAATTCATCCATAGAGATTTTCAAGCTTGTAGCAAGTTTTGCTCTTTCGTCGGTATTGTTTGGAACAAATTCATGCAATGGTGGATCAAGAGTTCTGAATGTAACTGGATAACCATCCATTGCTTCAAGAGTATTTTTGACATCAGACTTTACAAATGGAAATAATTCACTTAATGCGTTAATTCTTTCTTGTTCAGATTTTGAATGAATCATTTTGCGAAGTATAAATAGAGGTTTCTCGGAATGTTTTCCGTAGAACATGTGCTCAGTTCTAAATAATCCAATTCCTTCTGCGCCAAATGCACGCGCCCTTGCAGCATCTTCGGGAGTATCAGCATTTGTTCTAACTTTGAGTTTTCTTACTTGATCGCAAAGTTTCATGAATGCCTGAAAACCAGGATTTTCTTCAGCAGCTTTTTTCATTGGCAATTGTCCTAAATAAACATTTCCCTTTGAGCCATTTAATGTCAACCATTCACCTTTATAAATTTTCTGTTCGCCAACAGTAAAATATTTCTCTTCAAGATTAATTTTGATTGCACCAGCACCAACTATGCAGCATTTACCCCAACCCCTTGCTACTAATGCAGCATGTGAAGTCATTCCACCTCTTGCTGTCAAAACAGCCTTTGCCGCGCGCATTCCTTCGATATCTTCAGGATTAGTTTCTTCTCTAACTAAAATTACTTGCATTCCGGATTTGGCCTTGTCAACTGCGTCCTGTGCAGTGAAAACGACTTGCCCGCTTGCCCCACCAGGTCCTGCAGGTAAACCTTTTGTAACTGCTTTTGCTTTAACTTCAGCTGCTGGGTCTATAATTGGATGCAATAATTCATCAAGTTGGTTATGATTTACTCTGAGTATAGCTTCTTCTTTTGAAATCAATTTTGATTTGTACATATCTAAAGCCATTTTCACGGCTGCTGGTCCATTGCGTTTACCAACACGACATTGAAGCATATATAAATTGCCTTCCTGAATAGTAAACTCAATATCAAGCATATCGTGATAATGATTCTCTAATTTTTTTTGAATTGCATTTAATTGCTTATATGTTTTTGGCATTGCTGTTTCCAAAGATTCTTGATGAACTGTGTGTTCGCTTTTCCCAATCTCATTAATTGGATTTGGAGTACGAATACCAGCAACAACATCTTCCCCCTGAGCATTTGGAAGCCATTCACCATAAAAATAATTTTCACCTGTAGCTGGGTTTCGAGTAAATGCAACTCCTGTCGCTGAAGTATCACCCATATTTCCGAAAACCATGGATTGAACATTTACTGCCGTTCCCCAATCATCTGGAATGCCTTCAATTCTTCTATATGCAATTGCACGTTTTCCCATCCAACTTTGGAACACTGCTGAAATTGCACCCCATAATTGATCTTTAGGATTTTCAGGGAACGGTTTGCCAAGAACTTCTTTAACTTTGATTTTATATATCTCAATTAACTCCTTTAAATCTTCAGATGTCAAATCAGTATCAGAAGTTACACCACGAGCCACTTTCATTTTGTGCAACTCACCTTCAAGTTGTTGCCTAACACCTCTGCCTTCTTTTGGTTCGATGCCAGCAGCTTTTTCCATAACAACATCAGAATACATCTGGATTAGTCTTCTGTGTGAATCATAAACAAATCTTGCATTTCCTGTTTTTGCAATCATTGCTTCACGGGTTGCATTGTTCAATCCAACATTTAAAATAGTTTCCATCATTCCCGGCATAGAAGCTCTTGCCCCTGATCTAACTGAAACCAACAAGGGATTTTTACTATCTCCAAATTTAGCTTTCATCTCTTTTTCAACTTTGAGTAAAGCAGAATTAACTTGTTCAGTTAATTCTTTCGGATATTTTTTATTGTTTTTGTAGTACGCTGTACATACTTCCGTAGATATAGTAAATCCAGCAGGTACTGGCAACCCAATGTTTACCATCTCGGCAAGATTTGCACCTTTACCTCCAAGTAATTCTTTCATGTCTGCTTTTCCTTCGGCTTTTTGTCCGCCAAAAAAATAAACATACTTGTTTGCTTTAGTAGGCATTATTCCTCCTTTTATAAGATTAATGAATTTATTTCATTTAAAAATTTTTCTTCTTCATCAAATCGCATATCGATTTTAAGGTAATAAATATCGATATCATCAAGCTCTTTAGAATATTTTGATAATTTCACAGCATCTTTTTGAGTAGTAAGAACCGAGTATGAATTAGTATCATAAAATTTTTTTCTAATTACTTGAATTTCTTTTTCTTCGTAATCTTTATGATCCCGAAAGATTAATTTATTATCAGTGTTGATATTGTTTTTAGAAAGAGCCTGAATAAATGAGTATGGGTTTGCAATTCCACAAACGACTAAGCTTTTTTGACCCGTAAAATCCGAAAGCATATAGCTTGAATGTGTTTTGATATCAATAATTTCACAAGCTTGATAAAAACCGTAAAATATTTCTTTCTTAAGAAAATATTTCCAAAGCTGCGTTGGGATATTCTGATTTGCAGCAAATTTTTTGTTGATGAGTACAATATCAGACCTTTTTATTTCCTCAAATTGCTCTCGCATAATTCCTAGTGGCAACAGAGATTGCTCGAATGAATTCGTTCGGGAAAGAAATCTCTGATCAAAAATCAAAATATTTGCATCACGATAAATCCAGCGATGTTGATATGCATCATCAAGAATAATGATATCCAATTGCACATCTTGTAAAAATTTTATACACCCCTCATAACGTTTTTCGCTTACAGCCGCGGGGACTTTACATTCACTTGCAACAAGAATTATTTCATCACCAGCCGATGAAGCATCTTGCAATATTTTTTCCCCGTCACTTACAAGTAAATAACCATTGGTTTTTCTTCGGTAGCCGCGACTTAATACTCCGACTTTTTTATTCT
>Ga0172373_10009093_pt1 | contig 12436 bp, 11 predicted proteins | sample Lak10m_2_FD_114546 | JGI IMG/M metagenome (GOLD analysis project Ga0172373, IMG submission 114546) | Freshwater microbial communities from Kabuno Bay, South-Kivu, Congo - kab_092012_10m | ecosystem: Environmental > Aquatic > Freshwater > Lake | place: Democratic Republic of the Congo... | reverse complement strand
CAAATACTCTCTTACTTTTGAATAATTTTCCCCAGTTTGCCAAGTTACAGTCGTTATAAAACCAAGCTTACCGTTATTTTTAAGAATACCTAAAGCCATTAGTTTGAAAATTACAGATGTGTCATATTTTCTTTCTAAAGTATTATATGTTTTTCTGTAAAACTCCTTTTCATTCTCTGATATATTCTCCAAGCCAACATAGGGCGGATTCCCAATCACTACATCAAAACCATGTTTTTTAGTTGTTGTATCATAATCTCCTTTGGGTTCATGAAACTCGTTGTATAAACCGTAACTATCATCCTTAAATTCGCCTAATTCATCTTTGGTTGCAAAAGGGTTTTTGCGGGCTAATCGCTCAGTAACTGGCATGTAGTTTTTATCTTTCTCTGCATTTTGAAATACTTGCGGAAATTCTTGTTCCCAATTAAACGCCTTATCTCCGGCTACATTAATATTATCAATTAACGAATTGCCACATTTAATGTTATTAGTTAATTCGCTTAACCGTCGGTTTGGCTGTGCGGTGCGTAACCATAAAGATAGTTTGGCTATTTCCACACTTTCTTCATTAATATCAACGCCAAATAAATTGTTTTCTAAAATACTTCCTTCTACATCGCTCAATACCAAAGCATCACCAAATAATTTTGCGTTTAGTTCGTCAATGTATCTGTGTTCGTTAATTAAAAAATCTAAAGCTTGATTTAAAAATGCACCCGAGCCACAAGCCGGATCACAAATGGTTAGTTGCAATAACCATTTGCGGTAAGTGTTTAATTTTTCGCTTAAATCGTGTATGGTTTTCTTCTGGCGCTTTTTATCGGTTATGTAATCTTCTTCTCTTAATTCCAATTCGGCTTTTTTATCAGCACAAAGTTTGCCAACCGTATTATCTACAATGTATTTGGTAATGTATTTGGGTGTATAAAACACACCATCTTTTTTACGTTTGGTTTTTGTTTTTTCTACTACTTGCCCTTCCAACTGCGCTTTTATTTCATCCAACTCATTTAATGAATTTTCAAAAATATGCCCGAGGATATTTACATCTATTTCACTGGCAAAATCGTACTTACTTAATTTTTCGGTATGTTTAAATAAAACATCGTCATCAATTTTAAGCGCGTTTAAAATTTCATCGTCTCTAAATAAACCTCCGTTGTATGCATAAATATCATACTCTTCTTTTTTGGCTGCTGCCGTTTGACTAAATGCCGGCAATGCAACTCTTGCGCCGTGGTTTAAATCGTTAAAGTAAATTTTATATCGCTCGTAAAGTGAAACTTCAATTCGCATTTCACGTAACTGTTGCCATTCTTTATTAATCCTGAAAATTAAGTTGGTTGGTAACAATGAACGGTCTTCGGCAAAAAAGATAAATAGAAAACGATCGAGCAGTTTTTGAGATTTTTTAAAAAGTTCGAGTTGATCGTAACTTGGGTTTAGTTTTATTAGGTTTTGATATAACTCGCGTTTAAATAAACTGTAATCGTTATATAATTTTTTGGTAATAACATCTTCCTCGCTTACTGATTCGTCTTTAATATTTTTGGCTACATTACTTTCAAGATTAATAAACGCCAAACACAAATACAGTAAGTTAAATTCTTCTTTAGTAAGCTTAAATAAATTAAACTCTATATGTTCAATAGCATTATCAATATACAACCGAATTTTTTCGAAGTTGGAAGTAATAACATACACACATTCCGGCTGATTATTTTTATAATTAAATGCCTGACTTTCTACTTTGGCTAAATCGGTGGTATCGGTTCCTTTTAATTCTATAACTGCTTTTACCTGATTATTTATAATAATCGCACCATCTGCTTTTTTACAATCTTTTACGTTTTTATATTCGGTAGTTAAATTAAAGTTGGGCTCTGGATTTAGCTTATAACCTAACACATTTACAAAAAGTTCTCTCAAAAATCCTTCTTGAAATTGTTCTTCTTTTGAGTTACGAATGTTTTCTTGTATTGTAGTGTTGTGAAAGTAAGCAGAGAATTTTTTATATGCCTCATCTATGTTTTTTTGATTTTGCGATTTAATAAACTTATTGAGAACTGACTTTTGAAATAATGCCATTTTATTGGTTTGATTTTTTAGTTATTGCACTTAATTTATGCCTATTTGCCTATATTGTAAAATTGAAAGGATGGGAGACCATTCCGTTCATAATTATATATTGGTTATCGCCTGTATAATAATTACAATCCGCCCAAAAGACAGATTCTATCAAATTCCTCTGGCTTAACAGCGCTTACCGATAAACGTTGTTGTTTTACCAATTGCATGTCTTTTAAACATTCGTCATTTTTAATTTCTGCCAAGCTTACCGGTTTTTTTAATGTTTTAAAAGGGGCAAAGTCAACCGCTACCCAAGCAATTTCTGTTGTGGTTGGATCTTGGTAAAATTCTTTCACCACTTTGGCAATACCAACAATACATAATCCTTCGTTACTGTGGTAAAAAAGGGCCAAATCTCCTTTTTTCATGGCTTTAAGGTTATTTCGCGCGGCGTAATTTCTCACACCGTCCCAAAAAGTCACTTTGTCGTTTTTAAACTGTTCCCAACTGTATTTGAAAGGTTCTGATTTTATAAGCCAATAATTCATTTTCAATAAATAAGTTAAATGTATTTGAGTTGTAATTAATGATTTGAAAGTACCTAAAACAACCCTGTTAACCAAAAGAAATTGATAACAAATTGCCCATAAATAAATGGAAAATAAGTTTGAGATGTTGTAGTATTTATTAGATTTGTTTGCATTTTTAAAATTTATTGAATGACACATTTATCCGATAGAGTCAATCTTATTTCAGAATCACAAACCATTGCCATGGCTCGTAAAAGCCGAGAATTAAAGGCGCAGGGTATCGATGTTATTAGCTTAAGTTTAGGAGAACCTGATTTTGCAACTCCTGATGTCGTAAAAAAAGCTGCTATCAACGCTATTAATGATAATTTTAGTTATTATACACATGTAAGTGGTTATGTGGAACTAAGACAGGCCATTGCAGATAAATTTAAAAGAGATAATAATTTAGATTATACTGCTGATGATATTGTTGTATCAACAGGAGCTAAACAAAGCATCGCTAATGCGGTACTTTCTCTAATTAATCCGGGAGATGAAGTCATTATTCCTGCTCCTTTTTGGGTCAGTTATTTAGAAATTTTAAAATTGGCCGGAGGTGTACCTGTTATTATCGATACGACCATCGAAAATAATTTTAAAATAACGGCAGATCAATTAAAAGCTCACATCACCCCTAAAACTAGGATGATGATGTTTAGTACCCCTTGTAATCCAACAGGAACGGTTTATAACAAACAAGAATTAAGAGCTATTGCTGATGTTGTAAAACAATATGATGAATTATATATTGTTAGTGATGAAATATATGAACACATTAATTTTGTGGGTGGTCACGAAAGTATGGCGCAGTTTCCGGATATAAAAGACCGTGTCATTACTATCAATGGTGTTTCAAAAGGTTTTGCTATGACAGGCTGGAGAGGTGGAATTATGGCAGCTCCTCGTTGGATAGCACAGGCTTGCGATAAAATGCAAGGTCAGTTTACATCGGCAACATGTAGCATTACTCAAAAAGCGATGCATGCTGCAATGAATATGCCGGCTGAAAGTACTCATTATATGCGCGACGCTTTTTTGAAAAGAAGAAATTTAGTGCTCGAATTAATGCAAGAAATTCCGGGATTTAAAACTAATATTCCAGATGGAGCATTTTATATTTATCCAGACGTTTCAGCATTATTTGGAAAATCGTATAATGGATTTATGATTAACAATGCAACCGATTTAACAATATATTTACTAGATGAAGCGTATGTGGCGTTAGTGCCTGGGGCTGCTTTTGGAGATGATAAATATATTCGTTTTTCGTACGCTACCTCAGAAGATAAATTGATAGAAGCTTTAAAAAGAATGAAAGTAGCAATTACTAAATTGAGTTAAAATTTTATTTTTATAATTATCCATTTAGAGAGAAACTCTCAAATCACCGTTTTTTATAATGAAAAAAATATCTGTAAAAAAAGAACACATTCGGGAAATTTTTAAGTCTTTCAGTAATTTAAATGTGTTGATTATTGGAGATGTGATGATAGATAGTTATATGTGGGGAAAGGTTAACAGGATTTCTCCCGAAGCTCCTGTTCCTATTATTGCAGTCAATAAAAAAGAAAAACGTTTAGGTGGGGCTGCTAATGTGGCTTTAAATATTCAGGCCATGGGAGCTAATCCTATCTTATGTTCGGTAATCGGAATAGATTATGAAGGTCAAAGTTTCTTAGATTTATTAAAAAAACAAAAATTAAGTCAAAAAGGAATCCTTAAATCAAGATCAAGAATCACAACTCAAAAAACAAGAGTTATTGGTAATAATCATCAATTGTTAAGAATTGATGAAGAGATTGAAGAGGATATCACTCCATCAGAAACACAACAGTTAATTACCTTAATTTCTTACATTATTCAACATGATAAAATTGACGTTATTCTTTTTGAAGATTACAATAAAGGTTTAATTACGCCAAAGCTTATTTCCAAAGTAGTTGAATTGGCTAAAAGTAAAGGAATACCAACATGTGTAGATCCTAAAAAGAAAAATTTCAACGCTTATAAGGGTGTTACCTTGTTTAAACCAAATTTGAAAGAATTACGAGAAGGTTTAAAAATGGACATTGGAACAGATAACATCAATGAGTTGCAAAGAGCCATTAGTAGTTTTAGGGTGAAACAAAAATTTGATACTGCTTTGGTTACCTTGGCAGAAAAAGGCGTGATTATAAATTCACGTTCAATTAAAGAGCACACCCCTGCGCACATAAGAAGTATAGCCGATGTGAGTGGGGCAGGTGATACAGTTATAAGTGTGGCATCTCTTTTAGTTGCCTTGCATGTACATCCAATCGTTATGGCTTCTATTGCTAATTTAGCAGGTGGTTTAGTGTGCGAACAAATTGGTGTTGTACCTGTTAGTAAAGCGCAGTTATTGGAAGAATCCTTGAAATTGGATTTTGTACATTAATAAAAAACGTTTTGCATTAAACTTACCATAGATTTTATGGTTATAACGTTTAGTCTTATATTATAGATTTTTTCAACTTTATTATGTCACAAATTACACCTTATAATTCATCCGATTCTAAAAAAGATCAAGTAGCTAAGATGTTTGATAACATAGCATTCAGATATGATTTTTTAAACTCTTTGCTGTCATTAGGTATTCACAAGGGATGGAGAAAAAAGTGTATTAAACTTATAGCTACAAAAAATCCTTCTTTAATTTTAGATGTTGCAACAGGTACTGCTGACTTTGCAATTGAGGCTATGAAATTGCAACCTAAAAAAATAATAGGCATAGATATAAGTGAGGGAATGATGAAGTTTGGCAGAGAAAAATTAAAAAAGTTAAACCTTAATAAAATTATTGAGTTGCAATATGGCGACGCTGAAACATGCGATTTACCTGATAATTCGATGGATGCTATTACCGTTGGGTTCGGAGTTCGAAATTTTGAAAATTTAGAAAAAGGCTTAACGAATATGCTTCGTATTTTAAAACCAGGTGGTCAATTATGCATTCTAGAATTTTCTTCGCCACGTAAATTTCCGGTGAAACAATTTTATATGTTTCATTTTAAATATATCACACCCACCCTAGGAAAGCTTTTTTCTAAAGATGCCAGAGCTTATAGTTATCTTCCTGAATCTATTAAAGCTTTCCCTGATAATGAAAGACTAACTGCTATTCTTGAAAAGGTTGGCTATAAAGATGCTACTTTTAAATCAGTTGGATTAGGGCTAGCCGCTATTTATTTGGCAGAAAAGTAAATTTTTGCTATTATTACTTAGCAAAAAGTATCGTATTAATTTTAAATTTTATTTAACCGGTATGGCCAAAGTGATTCCATTTAAGGCAATTCGTCCTCAAGCTGATAAAGTTCATCTTGTTGCATCTAGATCAGTTGATGCTTATAACACATCAGAAATTAAAGATAAGTTGGCTGCTAATCCTTATTCCTTTTTGCATGTTATTAATCCTGATTTTGAAGATGGTATAAAAACAAAACCGGGTTCCAAAGAACGATTATTTAAAGTAAAAGCTCGTTTTAAACAGTTTGTTAATCAGCAGATTTTTTTAAGAGAAGAATCACCTTCATATTATTTGTACAGACAAATTAAGAATGGTAATGAGTTTATAGGTATAATAGCCTGTACTAGTATAGATGACTATATGAATGGAGTTATAAAAATACACGAACAAACTCTTACTTCGCGAGAAGAAAAATTAAAGGAATATTTGGATGTATGTGAATTTAATGCGGAGCCTGTGTTATTTTGTTACCCGAATGATACTATAATCGATCAAATATCATTTAGTGTAACCGAACAGAGACCAGATTATGATTTCACGACTACAGATCGCGTGAGGCACTCTGTTTGGGTAATAAGCAACGAACAAAACGTAACAACTATAGCAGAACGCTTTTCTAAAATACCAAATATCTACATCGCCGACGGTCATCATCGTTCAGCATCATCTACACTTCTAGGAAAATCAAGAAGAGATTCAGTAAAAACATTTACAGGAGATGAAGCATTTAATTATTATTTAGGTGTCTTTTTTTCTGAATCACAATTAAAAATTTATGATTACAACCGAGTTGTAAAAGATTTGAATGGATTATCTGTAAATGAATTAATAGATCAGTTGTCATCAAATTTTATTATTTCCGGAATAAATGACCTCGATTTTAAACCAACTGAAAAACATGAGTTTTCTATGTATGTCGATGGTAAATGGTATTCACTAAAGATAAAAAATGCACATTTTAATTCGCAAGACCCTATAGATAGTTTGGATGCAGCTATTTTAACTAACTATATTTTGTCTCCTATTTTTGATATACATGATTTAAAAACAGATAAACGCATTGCTTTTATTCCGGGTATTAAAGGAAGTAAGGAGCTAAAAAAACAGGTGGACGAAGGAAAAGCTACGGTTGCTTTTGGTTTATATCCTGTAACCATGGAACATTTGAAATGGGTTGCTGATACAAATAATATCATGCCGCCAAAATCTACCTGGGTTGAACCTAAAATGAGGAGTGGATTAATTGTATATAGTTTAGAAGATTAATAGTCATTACGGTAGTTATATTTCAAATATGTCAATTTCAGATAATCTAAATCAAATTAAGTCGCAAATACCTTATTATGTAACCTTAGTTGCCGTTTCTAAAACAAAACCAAATAATTTATTAATGCAAGCATACGATGCCGGGCAAAGACATTTTGGTGAAAATTACGTGCAAGAATTACTTGATAAATACGAACAACTACCTAAAGATATTTGCTGGCATTTTATTGGACATTTGCAAAGTAATAAAGTTAAATATATTGCTTCATTTGTGCATTTAATTCATGGGGTTGATAGTTTTGGACTATTAAAGGAAATTAATAAACAAGCTGAAAAACACAATAGGATTATAAACTGCTTGCTACAGATACATATTGCTCAAGAGGATACAAAATTTGGTTTTAGCTTTGCAGAAGCCACAGAAATTTTGAATTCAGATAATTTAAAAAAATTAGGATCAATATCAATAAAAGGATTTATGGCTATGGCATCCAATACAGATGATATTAATCAGATTAAAAATGAGTTTAAATCAATTTGTAATTTTAGTAAGGAATTTCCTGATTATTCTATTTTAAGTTATGGTATGAGCGGTGATTATCAAATAGCGATAGAAGAAGGAAGTAATATGATAAGAGTAGGGAGTAGCATTTTTGGACAAAGATAGTTTGCATTAATAAAAAAATCCGAACTCATACTGAAATCGGATTTAGTTTTTGGTAAGGATAACTTTTAGCAGCTGCAAGAAGTTGGCCATTTTACCACAAATGTTGATGTGGAGAAACTAACTTTGATTAACCACAGATGTGTTTTTAGAGTATTGAACCGCCAATTTATTGTAGGTGCTTTTATCCCAAATTTTTCTTTCGTTAAAGTAGATTTTTGTTATCTATTTACCAAAATTTCCACCAAGGTTTAGTTTCTTGTCCAGTTGTTGAACTGTTAGAATTTTTATTCGGATTGTCAATGGATTTTAATTTTCGGTTACCTGGAAATAATATATCTCCGTTATCGCTACTAGCATCAAAGAACCCAACTCCGTGTTTTTCGGCAAGTTCTAACATTTTATCATAAGCCTGTTCTGCTAATGACCATGCAAAAGCAACATAGATAACATCCTTTCCAATACTATAGTCAGAAACATTTGAATTATCGTCATCTTCACTTGCGAACGGTCCATTCATTGCAGGAAAAGTCTGTATCATTTCCATAAACCAATTTCGTAATTCAGCCGAAGTGTTTGCTGGGTCGTTATAGCTATGTTCTTCTGTCCATTCGGTTTGGTCTTGATACCATTTCATAAAGTCAGTCCTTGCTCTTGGAGCTGCTTCTTTTCTAAATACCATTAAGTCGTAACTCATATTTTTTATTTTCCTGTTGGTTTTCGTCTAGTCCTTAAATTGGGATAACTATTTTTTGAGAATTCGGAAGGAATAGTTAGTCTCATTATTTATTTTTATTGTGTAGATACCATTTGAAAAGTTATCAATTCCTATTTTTTGTTCTTTTTCCACCAATATTCCCTCTTTTACTTTTTTACCGATGTTGTCGTAAATTTGATAAGTTTGACCAAATAGTTGTACTGGAATATTGATATTTACATAATCGCTAGTAGGATTTGGAAAAATGATAATCTTTGAATTTGTCATTTCTTGTACGCCAGTTACATTTGTAGAATACGATATTTCTAGTTTGGGATGTTTAGATGCATTTAAATGATCGCTAGAGGCAAATACCAGTGACCTATAGTATTGTTCTGTTTTAAGGCGAATCATAAAACCATAACTAGAGGAGGGGTTATTAATCATATCTTTAATTAAGTTCGTAACATCAATTATGTAATCTTGGTTTTCACTAGTACTTTGGGGAAGAACAACTTCGTTTTGAGTTGTAGTTTGAGGTTGAGTATTCCAAGTAACTGTATTTTCATCCCAAGAAGAAATAACTCTACTTATTATGCCTTCGTTTGATCCTGAAAGAGATTGATGTTTGGCGCTAGCATTACTTGAGGTAGGATTGTGGTATAATGTTAAAGTAGCACTATTTATAACCGCACCACTTGGTATTTGACTTAGGTCAAAATCAAGAAGCCCTCTGACAGTGGAAGGATTTCCGGAATTTGTCCACGCTAAGGCATCTAGATCTGTTACAGTTCCCCCGACGGTTGATGGTTGTAAACTGTTTATAAAAGCATCTTTGCCAACTGTTGCATCAGGTTGTAAGGTAAGTGTTTGGGCATGATAAGAGTTTAGGCCCACCAAAAGAGAAAACAAAAAGATTCTAGAATTTTTCATGCTTTGATAATAATTTGTAAAAAAGTAAATAAAATAGTCGTTATTTTTGAAATTTTGAGGCTATATAAAATAGAAATATGCAACAGTTTAACTGTTTATGTAAGCTTAATTAACGCAAATACAGAATAATTTAGCATATCCATATAATTTGCATCAACACCTTCGCTGACAATAGTTTGACCTTTGTTGTCTTCAATTTGTTTAACTCTAAAAATTTTCATTAAGATTAAATCTGTTAAAGAGCTAATTCGCATATCGCGCCAAGCTTCACCATAATCATGATTTTTATCTTCCATTAATTGTTTGGTTTGCTTCGCATATTTATTATATAATAACTCAACCTCTTCGTATGGCAGTTCAAGTCTGGTGTCAGTTTTTAATTCAAGTTGAATCAAGGCAATGATACAATAATTAATAATTCCGATATATTCCCCCTTAATGTCATCGTTAATTTTTTGGGTTCCTTTTTCTTCAATACTTTTTATGCGTTGAGCTTTTATAAAAATTTGATCAGTTAGAGATGTAGGTCTTAAGTTACGCCAAGCAGTGCCATAATCTTTCATTTTTTTCAAAAAAAGATCCTTACATAACTTAATAGTAGTGTCGTATTGTTGTGAGGTTTGAGTCATTTATTTAAAAATAGTGTGTGGAATATTTTAGTTTTTGCTATTCCCTTATTTTGAACATGATATTTTATAATTTTATCGTGCTAATTTAATCAAAAAATGCATAAAGCTTATCAGACAAAAAACGGTAAACAATTAAATTTTGAAACAGCTCAGGTTATGGCCATCGTAAATCTAACACCGGATAGTTTTTATGATGGTGGAACATCATGTTCTTTATCTGATATCTTAAAAAGTGTAGAAATAAAAATTCAGGAAGGCGCTACGATTATTGATTTGGGCGCTGCTTCCTCAAAACCTAATGCCGAAATAGTAACCGTTGCAGAAGAAATTAATAGATTAAGATTACCATTTCTTGAAATTAGAAAACAATTTCCTGATATTTTTATATCTGTTGATACATTTCATTCTCAAGTTGCACAGTTTGCCATCGAAGAGGGGGCAGATATCATTAATGATATATCGGGTGGAGAAATAGATTCCAAAATGATAGATTTAGTGGCAAAATATCAAATTCCTTATATTTTGATGCATATGAAAGGTACACCACAAACAATGCAAAACAATCCTCATTACGATGATGTTGTAGAAGAGATATTTAATTTTTTTATTTCTAAAATAGAGAAATGTAAAGCGTTAGGATTTGAAAAATTAATATTTGATGTAGGTTTTGGATTTGGTAAAACATTGGAGCATAATTATCAATTGCTCAAAAATCTTAACAAATTCAGTGACCTTGGATTTCCTATTTTAGCAGGATTGTCGCGAAAATCCATGATTAACAAGGTTATTCAAACAACTCCTAAAAGCTCATTAAACGGAACAACAGTTTTAAATACAATTGCCTTACAAAATGGAGCTAATATATTGAGAGTTCATGATGTAAAAGAAGCAAAAGAAGTTATTGGACTTTTAGAATTTTACAATCAAACAGTCAATGTATCTTAGTGCAAAATTTTAAATATTAGTTCTTTCATTAATTCTGAGTTTTCAACGCCAAAATTTTCAACACCTTTGGTTTTTAAATCATATTCTTTTAAATAACTAAAAATGGCTTTTAGTTTAGCAGTACCATAATTTTGAGCAGCTTTAGCATAGCCATCTACGAAAAATGGATTAACCCCTAAAGTTTGTGCGACAGCAAATTTTGATTTATCAGGAGAAAAATGGTAAAGTAAAATTTTTGAAAAATAACTATACAATGAACTTAACGTCATAACACTTGGATGTTCTTTTTCATTAGAAGAAAAATAGTTGATTATGCGATTTGCCTTTAGAATATCTTTTTTAGCTAGGGCATCTTGCAATTCAAAGATATTGAACTCTTTACTAATCCCAATATTATCTTGAACAGATTCAGGAGTTATTTCGTCTCCCTCCTTTAAATTAATGAGTAATTTTTCTACTTCATTTGTGATTTTTGATAAATCATTTCCTAAAAATTCTGCTAATAAAAAAGATGCCTTTGGACCAATTTTAAATTTACGTTCTTGTACAAATGTTGTAATCCAATCAGGAAGTTGATTGTCATAAATTTTTTTCGTTTCCAAAAAAACCTGATTTTTTTGTAAAGATTTGTAAATAACACTTCGTTTATCTAAAGTTTTGTATTTATAACAAAATACTAAAATAGTTGACGTTTGTGGGTGTTGAAGGTAATTAGATAGTGCATTAGAGGTATTAGAAGACTTTTTTGTTTTGACTTCAGTTTCAACTTCATCATCCTCAGAGTTGCCTGAACTTTTACCTAATTCTTTTAAGTTTTGAGCTTCTTTTACTATGACTACTTGATAATCGCTCATCATTGGAAAGCGCTTTGCTGCGGAAATTATAGTGTTTAAATCCACATCCTTTCCATATAAAATAGTTTGATTAAACTCTTTTTCGCTTTCGTCTAAAACATTTTTTTCAATGTAATCGCTAATCAAATCAATATAATATGTCTCTTCTCCGCTTAAAAAATAAACAGGTTTAAAAATTTTTCGTTTTAAATCGGTGAGTATTTGAGTCACTTCTTTCATAGAGTTCCAAAATTACTTTTTAAAAAAGAAATACACCGCAATAAATAAAAATAAAAAACCAATGATGTGATTCCATCTTAGGTTTTCTGTTTTAAAAACTAGTAATGTAAATATGATAAACACACTAATCGAGATGACTTCCTGAATAATTTTTAATTGAAAGATATTAAAAGGCCCTCCATGTAAAGAGCTTCCAAGCCTATTAGCAGGAACCATAAGCGTATATTCTAACAATGCTATAAACCAACTAACCAAAATAGTTAGGAGCATATTTGGTTGTTTAAATTTTAAATGACCATACCATGCGATGGTCATAAAT
>Ga0172373_10009091_pt1 | contig 12437 bp, 10 predicted proteins | sample Lak10m_2_FD_114546 | JGI IMG/M metagenome (GOLD analysis project Ga0172373, IMG submission 114546) | Freshwater microbial communities from Kabuno Bay, South-Kivu, Congo - kab_092012_10m | ecosystem: Environmental > Aquatic > Freshwater > Lake | place: Democratic Republic of the Congo... | reverse complement strand
GCGCGCAAGGTGCTCAAGGTCAACCCGCTGCTGCAGCGTTTGCCGCGGTTGGGGCTGGCCCCGCGGCGCCCTGGCAACTACCGCATCCGCCGCGAGCCCACGGCCGACAGCCTCGCCACGATCGAGGCGGTGGTGGAGGTGCTGGGGGTGCTGGAGGGCGACCCGGAGCGGTTCGACCGGCTGCTGCAGGCGTTTACGTGGATGGTCGACCGGCAGCTCGAGGCGGCGGCACAGCGTGAGGGTCCTCCGCGCCACAAGCGTCCGCGCCATCGCGACGCGTTGCCGGAGCAGACGCTGCTGGCATCGCGCGCACGGCTCGTGGTGCTGCATGCCGAGGTCAACGCCCACGCCCGCGGCAGCGATGTGCCGGGCACGCCCGAGCTGCTGCATCTGGTGGCGCAGCGCATGGATGGCGAGCGATTCGAGGCCGTCCTGGCACCGCGCCGTCCGCTGGCCGCCAGCGCGCCGCATCATCTGGGGCTCGACGCGTCGCTGATCTTGAATGGCGACTCGGCGGCCTCGGCCCGCGAGCGCTGGGCGGCGTTCTTGCGTCCGGACGATGCGCTGTGCGCGTGGGGGCCGTTCCCGCTGCAACAGCTGCAAAGCGAGGCGTTCGAGACGAGGCCGTTCTTCGACCTGCGCACGATCGTGGCGCGGCGACGGCAGGCCAGTCCGGGTGCTCCGGCCGACGCGCTGCGGGCGCTGGGCGGCGACGATGCGGTGGACGGTCCGGGTCGCGCGCATCGCACCGTGCGATTACTCGAGAGGTTGATCAACGCCTTGGCGGCGACGACGCGTCACCTGCTGACGCCCGCCGCCTGAAAGAGGTCTCCATGTCGATGCCGCGCTGGATGCTTGTGCCTTTTCTCGCTCTGCCGCTGGGCTGCGGCTCGCCGTCGGCGGGAACCGACGACACCTCGACCGCGGTGGAGGTCGAGGTGGGTTGCAGCACCGATCCGCGCGGACTCAGCCCGCTCGTCGGCGCCAGTGTCGCGTCGCTCGACGGCACGGTCCGCGTGACGGTCGAGTCGGTCGATCCGTCGGTACCGGTGCGCGGCAACAACTTCTGGGTGGTGCAGGTGGCCGATGCGGCCGGGACGCCGCTCGAGGGCGCGACGATCTCCATCCAGCCGTTCATGCCCGACCACGGCCACGGCTCGCCGTCGCCGGCCAGCGCCGAGTCGCTGGCCGGCGGCCGCTACAAGTTGTCGCCGCTCAACTTCTCGATGCCCGGTCTGTGGGAGGTGCGCCTCGGCATCACGCCCGCTGGCGGGGCCAAGGCGACCGTCACGCTTGGGGCCTGCGTCATCGGCTAGCGCAGCAGGCGTCGGGACTTCCGCAACGCCGAAGCGGTCTGATCGAAGCACAGAGGCGACACACACGGGCCGATTCACTCGGGGACCGATTCATCCGGACAGAAATACAGGGGCCGGTTCACACGACCCGGTCTTCTGCTCTCTTCTTCCCGCCCGGACCGGCACACCCGGACCGGCTCACACGCCGATCGTCCGCTCTTTTCTTCCCTGTCGCGGCGGCCGGAAGGCCGCCGATCATCTGAGGCTTGGCTTTGCCGCCATAACGGCACCACGACGGCGTGACCGGTCAGCGCAGGCCGTGTCCCCTCGCGACGGCAATCGGACAAGCGGCCCGCTGTAGACGTCCCTGTCCATGGACACGAGTGATATGTTTTTCGAGATTACTTGCGTGGACCAAAGAGAGGCGTGACATTGCTCGGCAGCGCAGAGCCGTCCGGCAGGGCAGGGGGCGCCACCGGCCCCGCAGGACCGTCGATCGGCTCGTCCAGCTGTGGTTGATTGGGCACGCCGAACTCCGGCGGCGCTTCGTTGATGCTCCAGCGCTCCACCAGCGGCGGCGCCCCCGGCTGCTCCAACTCGGCCACAAAACGGCTGGGCCGCAGGATCGTACGGGTGTGATCGCGCTCCACATGGAACAGCGGCTGCAGCAGGTACAGGTCGTCGCGGGCGCGGGTGACCGCCACGTAGAACAGCCGCCGCTCCTCCTCCTCGCTCGCGGCCGTCTTGAGGGCAGCCGGCGAGGGGAAGCGCCCCTCCGCCACCCACAGCACGAAGACCGCCCGCCACTCCAGCCCCTTGGCCTGGTGGATGCTGGAGAGCACCAGCTTCTCGTCCGGGTCCTCTCCCTCCTCGACGTCCTCGCCGCGGATCTCCCCGGCCAGCGACAGCTCCGCGACGAACTCCGACAGCGACTCGAACTGCAACGCGTAGCTCGCCAGCTGGGCGATGTCGTCCTCCCGGGCGGGCGCGTTGGTGTAACGGGCCCGCAGGTGCTCGCGAAAGCAGCCCTCCTCCAGGATCCGCTCGACGATCTGTGCGGGCGCCTGCTGCAGCGCCGGCGCACTCAGCTCCGCGACCAGGTGCCTCAGCCGAGCCAGCCCCGCGCGCCCCTTGGCCGGCACGCGCGTCACCAGCTCGCCCCGTGACATCACCACGCGGCCATCCTCGCCGCGCGCAGACCGCTCCGTCAGCTCGCTCCACAGCGCGTCGGCGCTCGCGCTCCCCAGCCCCGGCAGCTGCTTGACCATCCGCTTGAACGCCAGCTCGTCGCGCGGGTTGTCGAGCCAGCGCAGCCACGCCAGCACGTCCTTGACATGCGCCTGCTCGAAGAACCGCACCCCCGATCGGACGACGAACGGAATACCCCGCCGGCCCAGCTCCAGCTGCACCTCCATGGCGTGGTGGTGCGCCCGGTACAGCACCGCCATCTCCTTGAGCGGCACCCCCTCGTCGCGCAGCTCCAGCACCCGCTGCGCCACCAGCTCCGCCTGCTGCTGCACGTCCCGCAGCGGTACAAAAGCCGGCAGCTCGCGCGTCTCCCGCACCGGTCGCAGCGCCTTGGGAAACTGCCGCGTGTTGCGCGCAATGCTCGCGTTGGCCAGCGCCAGGATCTGCGGTGTCGAGCGGTAGTTGATCGTCAGCTGCCGCACCACCGCGTCCGGATATCGATCGGGGAACTGCAATATCCCGTCGATATCGGCGCCGCGAAATCCGTAGATGCTCTGCGCGTCGTCGCCCACCACCAGCAGATGCCGATGCTGCGCCGCCACCAGGTCGACGATCTCCAGCTGCAGTCGGATGACGTCCTGATACTCGTCGACCAGCACCGCCTTGAACCGCTGCTGCTGCTGGCGCGCCACCGCCGGGTGCTCCACCAGCAGCCGCTTCCAATTCAGCAGCAGGTCGTCAAAGTCCATCACGTTGAGCTGCTGCTTGCGCTCCACATAGCGGCGCCCGACCTTGAGCAGCGCCTCCTCGTGGCACAGGAACTGCGGCGTGCGCGCGGCTGTCACCTCCAGCAGCGGGCGTTGCAGGTTCACCGCCGAGGAGTACAGGTCCAGCACCACGTCGGCCTTGGGAAACCGCCGCTGGCCCACCGCGTGGCCGCTCTCGGCGATGCACGTGTCCATCAGCTCCGCGGCGTCCTCGCGGTCAAGAATCCCGAACGACTTGTCGTAGCCCAGCAGCTCCGCGTGGTCGCGCAGCACCAGGTTGCCGACGTGATGAAACGTGCCGCCCCAAAGCCGCGTCAGATCCACCTGCGCGAGCTGGCTCGCCCGCTGCAACATCGAGCCGGCCGCGCGGTTGGTGAAGGTGAGCAGCAACAGCTCCTGCGGCGCCGTGCCTGTCTCCAGCAGACGCGCCACCCGCCACGTGAGCGTCCGGGTCTTGCCGGTGCCGGCGCCGGCCAGCACCAGCGTCGGTGCCGCCGGTCCCATCACCACGGCCCGCTGCTCCTCGTTGAGCGAGCCTTCGTAGTCGAGCCGCAGGGCGGAGGGCGTGGCGGTGTGCAGCGTGTACTGGCGCATGATGGCGGCACGGTACTGGACGGGCGTTCCGGCGTAAAGCGGCCCGATGGCATTAGATCGGGGTTGATTCAGCGTGGCTCTGCTCCGCCCTGTCGCGGCCGCCCCTCGGTTGAGGCTTGGCAGGGTCCCTGCTGCGAGAGGCACGCGCTGAGCGCTCGCCCCTGCCCGTGGCGCGTCGCGGTCCTGTCGTGGCGGCTTGCCCGCTCGCAGAGCACCCGCAACGTGGGCGAGGCACGGACAAGCCATGCGCTCAACTCATCCGATCCCTCCGACGTCACGGAGGCAACGCCAAGCTTCCAAGGATCGGCGGCCTTCCGGCCGCCGCGACAAGGCAGAAAAGTGCCGTCTCCCGGCGCGCGAGCTGGTTCATGAGCGTCGACGGTATGAGTCAGGCACGGACGTTGCGACTTTGCGGCGGCTTGACGGCTCGCGGTGCGCGTTGACGCCTCCGCTGCGGCGGACTACACGCGCCAGCCTTTCGATAGTTCGATACGCGCCGGTGCCCGTGTGCGCCGCTGGGAGCAGAGATGCAGGCCTATTCCAACATCCTCGAGACGATCGGCAACACCCCGCTGGTGCGGCTCAACAAGGTCGTTCACCCCGGCAGCGCCAACCTGTTCGCCAAGGTCGAGTTCCTCAACCCGGGCAGCGCGATCAAGGACCGCATGGCGCTGCATATCCTCAACAAGGCGGAGGCGGCCGGCCTGCTCAAGCCGGGCGGCACCATCGTCGAGAACACCAGCGGCAATACCGGCTTCGCGGTGGCGATGATCGCGGCCGTGCGCGGATACCGCTGCATCTTCACGATGCCGGACAAGATGTCGACGGAGAAGATCAACGCGCTCAAGGCGATGGGCGCGGAGGTGGTCGTCACGCCCACCAACGTGCCGGCCGAGGACCCGCGCAGCTACTACGAGACAGCCAAGCGGCTGGCGCGCGAGATCCCCGGTGCGTTTTATTTGAACCAGTATCATAACCCCGACAATATCGAGGCCCATTACCTCTCGACCGGTCCGGAGATCTGGGCGCAGACCGGCGGCGAGCTGGACGCGCTGGTGGGCGGCCTCGGCACCGGCGGCACGATGAGCGGCACCTCGCGGTTCCTGCGCGAGCAGAAGCCCGGCCTGCTCACGGTGGGCGCCGACCCGATCGGCAGCGTCTACCACTCGTACTTCCACACCGGAAAGATGTCCGAGCCGCACGTCTACAAGGTCGAGGGCATCGGCGAGGACATGCTCTGCAAGGCGATGGACTTCTCCGTCATCAGCGACGTGCGCCAGGTGGACGATCGCCAGTGCTTCTCGATGGCGCGGCGGCTGGCCCGCGAGGAGGGGATCTTCGCCGGCGGCTCGTGCGGCGCGGCCGTCACGGTGGCGGTCGAGGTGGCGCGCGAGCTGGGGCCCGGCAAGAACGTGGTGGTGATCCTCCCCGACTCCGGCAGCCGGTACATCTCCAAGTTCCACTCGGACGAGTGGATGAAGGACAACGGCTTCTGGGACGCCGACGACCGGCTGGGCCGCGTGCGCGATCTGGTCGCCCGTCGCCCGCAGGAGCTGCTCACCGCCTTTGCCGACGAGACGGCCGGCGTCGTGGCGCTGCGGATGAAGCAGCACGGCATCTCGCAGCTGCCGGTGGTCGACCGCGCCTCGCGCGCCGCTGTGGGCATGGTGCACGAGAGCGACCTGCTGGACGCCCTGCTCTCGAGCCGTCTGCGTCACGCCTCGGAGATCGCCCCGGCCATCGCGCCGCTGGCGGGCCGGGTGGCGATGGACACCCCTGTCTCCAAGCTCAAGGAGATCTTCGCGCAGGATCAGGTGGCGGTGGTGGTGGAGGGCGATCGTCCGCTCGCCGTCGTCACCAAGATCGACCTGATCGATTACCTCGGGTCGCGGTAGCGCCACCACCTGCGCACGGCCGCCGGATCACTCCTCCGGCGGCTTGTGCAGGCCGTCCTTGTTGATCATCAAGATCTCGGTGGCCGGGTCGTACACGAGCGGCCCGGCGATCGAGGCGTCGTACTGCGTGATCTGATCGCGCATGCGGTTGGCGTGGCTGCGGCTCTTGAGACAGCGCAGGACGAGGCGGATCGGCCCGGGCTTGTTGTCGTCGTAGAGCGTCACCGCCTCGAGCCCCATGCCGGGCGGCGTCTTGTCCTCCACCTCGCCGCGCTTCTTTTTCTTCTTGGGCGCCGGCGCCGCGTCCGGGGGCGGCGGCCCGACCGGGTCGTCCGCGAACGACAGCTGCTGCCAGAAGCCGCGCACCCGCCCCGCCAGCTGCTCCGCCTCGGCCAGCGAGCGCACCTGGCCGAACTCCAGCATCCAGCAGGCGGTGCGCTGGTCTCCCCGCAGCTTCGCCCCCTGCTCCGCCTGCGCGGGAGAGGTCGACAGCAGAGCGAGGGCGCTGGAGAGCAGCACGAGTCGGGTGTGACGCATCACGAGAACTCCGGGAGAACAGGCGACGCGGAGGATGGCACAGCGCTGCGGCGATCGCGAGTCGTTGGCGCGTCGTCGGGCGTGCGGGACAGTGCGGGCCCTGCTGGGCCTGTGCACTCTTTTTCGCACCGTGCAGCACGTCCGTGTGGCAGCGTTCGCGATTCTCACGGCTTCGGGGATCTTCGATGCGCGCGCCTCTTCTGGTCACCCTCTCGGCTGCTCTCGCGCTCTCCGGCTGCTCGCGGCGGGCGCAGCAGGCCAGGGAGCTGTGCGACAAGCTGGAGCGCGGCGAGCTGAAGTTGTCGTCGATGGTCGACCTCTCCCTGGGCGTTGCGCATGTCGATCTCGCCGCGGCCGCCGACGAGGCCGGTCCGGAGGAGCCCTCCCTACTGTGTGCCGCCGCGCTGACCAGCGTGCTGGGGGTCTACGACCAGACACTGCCGGCCGAGCTCGCCCGCACCCGCGCCGCCGAGCCCGAGGGTGTGGTGCGTCCGGAGGCGTTCGGGGGCATCGCCTGCCGTGTCGGTCAGGCGAGCAACTGGGTGCCGGTGCGGTACCACGTCTTCGTGCCGCGGGAGGGGGGCGCGTTTCGGCTCTCCGCGGTGGTGCTGCTCGATGAGGACCACCGCGGCCCCGACCAGCGCGAGCGGACCTTGCGCGACGCAGAGAGCGCCGTGGCCAAGCTGGTGCAGGAGCGCTGCCCGCCGCCGGGCGAGGCGCCGGTGCCGATGGATCCCGCCGCCGTCAAGGCCGGCAAGCGCGGCAAGGGGCGCGCCAAGCTGGTCCAGCAGGGCTGGGATGTGCAGTTCGCCGCCGCCACCACCCGCGAGGAGGCCGACAGCTGGGTGGCCAAGATCGAGGCGGCCGGGTTCAAGGCGGTGGTCCGCGAGACCGACGTCAAGGGCAAGGGGCACTTCTTCCGCGTGCGTATCGGACCGTTCGCCACCCGCGAGGAGGCGGAGCGGTTCCGCGTCGGCCCTGCGGCCATGAAGGGCCTGCTTGGCATCAGCATGAAGGCCGAGTAGCGATCAGCCGCCGCCGCGCAGCCACGCCACCAGCGGGTCGCGCGCCGTGACGAACGACTTGTAGGCCAGCGCTGCGGGCGACATGTCGGCCAGCGCATCCGCGAGCTGCGCACGCCGGAGCGGATCGGCGGCCAGTGTCTCCATCGGGTACCAGTACGGCCGGATGGTGAAGAGCGCCCCGTGCGCGTCGGGCAACCCCCACAGCACCTGACGCTCCACGCGGACGAACCAGCCGCTCCCGTCGACGACCGGCTCGCCGCTCCGGTCCCGCCCGTGATCCGCCTCCGGGTGATGGTTCATCCGGTCGTTGCCGGCCGGCCCCCACGCGAAACGGAGGAACGGCCCCTGCTCGATCACCGCCCGCATCAGCCGCGGACCTTGGGCGATGAGCGGCGCCGCGTCGGCCACCGGTGCATGGACGTGAGCAAACGGTCGCCCCAGCTTGTCGCGCGGGTCCCAGTGGTGCGGCGCGCAGACGTGCAGCAGCGGCAGCCACTCGTCACCCGATGCCGGGTCGCGCGTCACCAGCGCGATGTCCTCGCTCAGGATCGAAGCGAGCAGGTCGATCGCATCGACCGGTGCGATCTCCCCGGCAGTGTGGGCGAACGGCGCGTCGGTGCGGGTGAGCGCGGTGTACCGGTTTTCGTCGGGATGCAGCCGCGCCGACCAGCCCACCAGGCGGTGCGAGAAGAGTCCTGTCGACGCGTCCCAATCGATCCACTCCGGCCATTCGAGGGCCAGCCGCGAGGCGATCAGCCGGATCGTGCCTGCCAGCAGGGAGGGGGAGGGCGCCGCCGCGACGTAGTGGCGGTGCAGATGACGGCGGACGGCGGCCTTGTTGGCGACGCATCGGCCGTACTGGTCGTCGAGGGTGAAGAGGTTCGACTCCACCCGGCTGTGGACCGGGTGGACGCCCAGCTTGAACAGCCCCGCCCGCGCCTCGTGGCGGCCGCTTTCGAACGGGAAGTAGGGCGCCTGTGGCGGCAGGAGCGGATGCATGGCCGTTGAGGTGCCGTGCGCGAACGACCCTGTCAAGCGCGTCACCGTCGTGTCATCGGGCGTCGGCGCCGCGACGCGGAGCCGTGATCACGCGCGCATGTTTGAGGTGGCAGACGGGCGCACCGTCGAGCGCGGTCGTTTGCTGGGAACTTTCCGACCGCGGTACTAGGCTCCGCCCGTCATGGCCCATCCTGTCGACTCCATCCGCGTCGAGGCGCTGCTCAACGACGACACCTTCGACCTGCGGCTCGAGCTGGTGGCGGGCCGCGCCGGCCTGAGTCGACGCATCGTCTCCGCGCGCATCCAGAAGCCCGGCCTCGCGCTGGCCGGCTTTACCGCGCATATCCACCCCGACCGTCTCGCTGTCTTCGGCAACACGGAGATGAGCTATCTGGCCACGCTGGCGCCGGAGGAGCAGTCGCGCGCCGTCGACCAGCTCTGTGCGCTCGATCTCTCCTGCCTGGTCGTCACCAAGCAGCTCGATATCCCCGACGTGCTGGTGGACGCCGCGCGGCGGCGCGACATGCCGCTCATGCGCTCGAGCCACCTGTCGAGCACCTTCATTCAGAACGCCGAGCAGTTCCTGCAGGAGGCGCTCACCCAGTCGACCAGCCTGCACGGCGTGCTGGTGGATGTGCTGGGCGTCGGCGTGTTGATCCTCGGCAAGAGCGGCATCGGCAAGAGCGAGTGCGCGCTCGACCTCGTCATGCGCGGCCATCGCCTGGTGGCGGATGACATCGTCAACATCAAGCGCAAGCCGGGCGGGCCCATCTACGGCAGCGGCAGCGAGATCATCGGCCACCACATGGAGATCCGCGGGCTGGGCATCATCAACGTCCAGGATCTGTTCGGCATCAGTGCGGTCCGACAGCGCAAGAAGGTGGAGCTGGTCGCCGTGCTCACGGAATGGCAGGCCGAGGTCGAGTACGACCGGCTCGGGCTGGACGAGGAGCACTACCGGATCCTCGATGTCGACCTGCCGCTGCTGACAGTGCCGGTACGGCCCGGGCGCAACCTGACCTCGATCATCGAGGTCGCCGCCCGCAACCACCTCCTCAAGGAGGAGGGCCACCACTCGGCGCGCGAGTTTCAGGAGCGCCTCAACCGCGAGATCGCACAGGCGCGCACGCGGCGCGGCCTGGGGGATGACATCGAGTGAGCCAGTCGCAGCAGATCCTCTTCGTCACCGGTGTCTCCGGCTCCGGCAAGGGCACCGCGGTGCGCGCGCTCGAGGACGCCGGTTACTTCTGCATCGACAACCTGCCGGTGCCGGTGGTGCCACGGCTGCTGGAGCTGTTCGGGCAGGCGTCCGGCATGCGCCGTCTCGCCATCGGCGTCGACGCGCGCGAGCGGTCGTTCCTGGCGCAGGCGCCCTCCATCGTCGCCGACGCGCGGGCGCTGGGGCACGACGTCAAGCTGCTGTTTCTGGACGCCTCCGACGAGGCGGTGCTGCGACGCTTTTCCGAGACACGGCGCCGCCACCCGCTGGCGCCCGACGGCTCGGTGCAGGACGGTGTGCGGGTGGAGCGTGAGCTGCTGAGCGACCTGCGCGCCGCCGCCGACGAGCTGATCGACACCAGCCACACCACCGTGCACGAGCTGAAGGCGCTGGTGCTGGAGCGGTTCGGCTCGGAGGAGGCGCAGCGGCTGGGGCTCTCCGTCATGTCGTTCGGCTACCGCTACGGACTGCCGCCGCAGGCCGACCTGGTGCTGGACGTGCGTTTTCTCCCCAACCCGTACTTCGTGCCGGAGCTGCGCGACCATCCGGGCACCGCGGAGCCGGTCAGCCGCTGGGTGCTGGAGCGTGCGCCGGCGGGGGAGTTTCTCGCGCGCATCCGCAGCCTGCTGGGCCACCTGCTGCCGCAGTACCGCGCGGAGGGCAAGGCGTACCTCACCGTGGCGCTGGGCTGCACGGGCGGGCGTCATCGCTCGGTGGCCATGGCCGAGGCGCTGGGCGCCGCGCTCGTCGACGACGGCCATCGCTGCCGGGTCGTGCATCGCGACGTCGACCGCGGCCACTGATCGCTCCTGCGTGGGTAGTCGTACGGCGTCGCGGTGGCCTTTTCGTCTGTCGTCGCGCGGCCGATCGCGTGCGGCGCTGCCCGGTCCATCGGCACGACGCTTGCTGCGTTGACGGACGATGGATGCGCAGCTGTTGGAGCGAAGGCTGGACGAACTGCTGACCCGGGAGCGCGCCGCGCCGTTGTCGCTGCGAGACGCGCTGTTCGAGTACTGGGTGGTGGTGAGCGGTGCGCAGCTGCCGGCGCCGCTGTCGAGAGAGGATGAGCCGGCGCTGCGTCGGTGGCTCATCCGCCGGCTCGATCTGCTGTGGATGGGGATGGACTCGACCTGGGAGTCGCCGGTGCTCGAGGACCTCGTCCGGATGCGCCACCGGCTGGAGCAGCTGCCGGAGGCGCAGGGGCGTCCGGATCTCGCGGGCGTGCGGCGGCGGCTGGACGCGCTCGCGCTCATCGTCGTGGCCTCGCACCGATTGGGTCAGCCCCCGCGATTGCCGCGCCAGTGGCAGCTGCTGCGGGGCGGAGGCGAGACCAGCGCACCGCGCGGGGCGCTGCACGTCGTCCAGGCGGCGCTCGAGGTGTGACAGCCTGTACGTCCGCCGGTCTTTCCCGCCCGCTTTTTCTGCTTGTCGGGACGCCCGCCAGGGCGTCCGGGCCACGCGTGATCTCCGGAGCGGCTTCGCGGCTCGCGCTGGATCAGGGCGGGATCCCTCCTCGGTCCGACGACCTGACGCAGGACGGACCGCTCGTTTTCCGACCATGCGGAAGCTGTCGGCGCGCCGCCGCGTTGATGATTCCAGCGGGCCGCCGCCGTGCGCGAGACGAGAGGCTTGCACCCGATGATGCGCGGGTATATGCGGCGGCGCGTCAACGGTTGAGATCGGTGCGTCCGGGGTCCGGGCGGGAGGCGTCGTCCGTCGTGTTCAACAGCATCTACAAGCTCTTTTCGCGCGATCTGGCCATCGACCTCGGCACGGCCAATACGCTCATTTACGCCCGCGGCATGGGCATCGTCTCCAACGAGCCGTCGGTGGTGGCCGTCCAGCAGGACGCGCGCGGCGGCAAGAAGGTGCTGGCGGTCGGCCGGCAGGCGAAGGAGATGCTGGGCCGCACGCCGGGCAACATCGTCGCCATCCGCCCGATGAAGGACGGCGTCATCGCCGACTTCGAGATCACGGCGGCGATGCTGCGGTACTTCATCCAGACGGCGCACAATCGCAAGACGCTCGTCAAGCCGCGCATCATCATCGGCATCCCGTCGGGCATCACCGAGGTGGAGCGGCGCGCGGTGCGCGAGGCGGCTGAGAGCGCCAACGCCCGTGAGGTCTACCTGATCGAGCAGCCGATGGCCGCCGCGATCGGCTCCGGACTGCCGATCACCGAGCCCTCCGGCAACATGATCGTCGACATCGGCGGCGGCACCAGCGACGTCGCGGTGATCAGCCTCTCGGGCATCGTCTTCGCCCGCAGCGTGCGCGTCGGCGGCGACAAGATGGATGAGCACATCATCCAGCACATCAAGCGCAAGTACAACCTGCTGATCGGCGAGCGGACGGCCGAGCTGATCAAGATGGGCATCGGCAACGCCTACCCCACCGACGAAGTGCTCACGATGGACATCAAGGGGCGCGACCTGGTGGCCGGCGTGCCGCGTACGCTCACCGTCAGCTCCGACGAGATCCGCGACGCGCTCGAGGAGCCGGTCAACGCCATCGTCGAGGCGGTCAAGGTGACGCTCGAGCGCACGCCCCCGGAGCTCGCGGGTGACATCGCCGACCGCGGCATCGTGCTGGCCGGTGGTGGCGCGCTGCTCAAGAACCTCGACCAGCTGCTGCGTGAGGAGACCGGTCTGCCGGTGTTCCTCGCCGAGGCGCCGCTCGACGCCGTCGTGATGGGCGCGGGCAAGGCGCTCGAGGAGCTGGATCTGCTGCGCCAGGTCTGCGGCGCGGCGTAGAGCGCACGCGCTCAGCATCCTCCGATTCCCCTGTCGCGGCGGCCGGGAGGCCGCCGATCGGTTGAGGCTTGGCTTTGCCCTTGTTGATAGGGGTACGCGCGTCGCTGCGCGCCGCCCGGGCACCGGGGCTGCCTCCTCTGATTCTGAGTCCCCTGTCGCGGCGGC
>Ga0172373_10009090_pt1 | contig 12439 bp, 14 predicted proteins | sample Lak10m_2_FD_114546 | JGI IMG/M metagenome (GOLD analysis project Ga0172373, IMG submission 114546) | Freshwater microbial communities from Kabuno Bay, South-Kivu, Congo - kab_092012_10m | ecosystem: Environmental > Aquatic > Freshwater > Lake | place: Democratic Republic of the Congo... | reverse complement strand
CATAATTCTATGATTTCATTATTTTGAACGTTTTTATCTTTACGATTATGACTATATTCATCTCACTCTTTATCCGTATGTCATTCGTATAACTTATATATTTCTTCTTTAATAATTTGTTTTATTCTTAATTTAGATATCATTTATTTTTTTTCCTCTGTAGCATCGGATTCTTCTTCCGGTTGTATTTCGCCTTCAGGTCCTTCAGTATCCTCAACGGCAGAAAGTTCTTCATCAGATAGTTCTTCTTCACCCGTATCGGTCATATCACCCATATCACCCGTCATATCGGTCATATCCGGTTCTTCTTCCATCTCAGGCTCTTCTGGTTTTTTGAATCTTAACATTGCGTCATTATTTGCAATGGATGAAACCATATTCTTCAATTTACCAATCTTATCGGATGTATCGAATGATCTAAGAATACCAACCAATATTTCCTGAAAATCATTAAAGTGCATTTGTTTTCCGGTTTGATTGCAATATTCTTTTATAGCTTGAACGAGCACCTCTTCTCCTGGATTCATTGCTGATGGATCGGGCCCATTTACTTTATCTCTCTCTGGCGTCTCTTCATCAAAATCAATAACTTCTTTTAATATTCTTTTAACAATCGTATTTATTTGTGGCCTTATCGAATCCAATATTTTTTTTTCATTGATCATTACAAAAGTTCCTTTATTTTGTTTGTCGATATATCGGATATTTTTCTTTTTGCATATTCTTTAAACGGTATGTTATCAACCTGTTCTTCTATATCAGGCTCTTCAATTTTTTCTTGTTCTTGTTCAAACTGTTTTACTTCCTCATTATCTTCTACGATATTTTGAATAAAACTTTTTATTTCAGCGGAAGTTGATGGTCTTTGTGTTTTATCAACAAAGTTATTTACAACATATTCGACAAATTTATTCACATTTGCAATTAAACTATTTATATCAACCTGTTCTTTTATTATTCTTTTTTCAAGTTTTAGATTTTTTTTATTTAAAATGTCTTTTATACCCCGTGATAGTTCATCTTTTATTGACGGGTCATTTAGAATATCAGCAATTTTTCCTGATCAATTATCAATAAGATTTCTTAACTGATCAACAATTGCATCATTTATCGTTATTCCATTTTTATCAAAAGATTGAATTAACAGCGGTTCGTGTTTCATTAAATATTCAATAACATGTTGTTCAAACTTCATAATATATCTAATTGATGATAACAAATGATGACACAGGTGAGATCTTTTTAAATTTGGATCGTTTCTTTTTGGTGGTCTGTCTTCTGGAATTATTGCTGCATCTAACTGAGTAAGTTGATATGATCTATAATATTGATAACTTTCACAGGTACAATGAACCTTTATATCGGATCTTACAACTTGTTGAATTGCTGCGCGTAATTTTACGGGATCTGAAACATCTATCTTTTTTTGCTGAATTGAGTTTTTTAGATCTTTCATGCCGTCAAACATGATGCTCGTTTTATGTTTAGAAGGTTCTCTTGAAAAAGATTTGATGAAAAAAGTTATAATGTTGTTATTTCTTATTCATGAAACAATACCAACCGATCTTTGAACAAACTCACTTTTGTTTTCTATATTTTGCTGATCAATACCTTTGTTTTGGACTAATTCTTGCGCAGTAAACTCCAATAGTTTTTCTCTTTGATGTTTTTTTATTATAGTATACTTATTCATCAATGTTATACTTCTCCAAGTGATATTGAATATATTTACGCCATATTTATATATGGAAAAACTAACCAATTTATAAACAAATACCATAATGTTTTAAAAAAGAAAAGCGCCCGTTTCCGAGCGCTTGGTAAGCCTGACGTCTCAGGCGGGTAAAATCATTCTAGATTACTTTGACGCCGCAACGGACTCCTTGCGATACTCCGTAACTAGCTTCTTGATTTCTCCAAGAGCTTTACGAGCACGACCGCCAGCCGCCGCATTACCCTTTTCTACATTCTTCTCATGATTTGCCTTAAAATCCTCGAACAATGAAAGAATCTGATTGCCAATTTCAACTAAACCATTCATACGAACCTCCGAAATTTTGTTATAGGTTTTCTATTATATATGTTTTTTCTATCTAAATGTTATAAATCTTCTGGTACTTCGCTTGCATAATCCGTTATATCTATAAGTTTCATTTCCTTTATTTCAACAGCTGGAGGGTTTCAACTATTTACTCTAAATAGAATATAAAAACTATTTCCAGAGCCGTCGGATATGATTGCTTTATTTCCATGCTGCAATTGTATTGTATCTTCTTTTACTCTAAATTGTCTAAATCATAACTCAATACCTTCTTTAATTGACTTTGCTTTTAATGATAATGTTTCTCTATCGGTTATTGGTGCATTTTCTGGATTTGTAGCTTTTTCTTTTGTTATAGCTTGCATTTGCAAATCATCAGCTTCTTTTAAGGATTTCTTCTTATTTTCATGCAACTCGTTAGAATTCACTCTAACCAATGATTTTGTTTTATCATCAAAAGCTAAAATAGAATACGGGGTTTCCAATTCTTTTGCCATTTTAACATCATTATCTTTGAACTTATAATGATCATTTTTGGCAATAAATTTTCTTTTACTATTATACTTTTTGGTTCTTAATATTTGTTCAATAGCATCTTTGTTGCTTTTAACTATTTGAATAGCGTCCTCCACATCTTCAGCTAAAACATAAAAAGGGAGAACGCCATAATCATGATATTTACCGGTATAATAATTATGCGCTATATAAACTTTATAAACTTTTTGTTGCCGTTTCGGGATAGGGTCCGCATAATGCCCCTCCTCAATAATGATTTCCGCCAAAATTTCATTGAAATCTTTTTTTGAAATCTTCAATGTATTCATCTTATATATTTTTCCTTTTACTTTTTCAACAGTTTATCATAAATATATACCCTCTTTTCGTTTATTTTCTCAATATCGAATGTATCTGTAACATATTTTCTAAACTTTTCAATAACTTCTTTTCTATAAGTATCATCAGCCTCTATTCAATATATTATATGTTTTGTAAATTCTTCATCCGTTTTTGCTGCCATGTGTTTCATTGCAATAATCTTTAATTCATCCGGCAAATTATCATAAAACTCTTCGTATCCTCCTCACTGAGTTCAAATTGATATTGCACCTTTCTTGAAGCCTTCAATAACTTTTATTGGGGATTTAGATTTATTGAACATACTTTGCTCTGCCAAATATGCGAGGTTTATATCATACTGATCATAGAACTCACCATAATCACAAAGATTCTTTACATCCTGGCCCTCAACATTATCTGAACCTAATGCATTATTATATCCTTCAAATCTTTGTTTTTCATTCATTTGGAAACCGTTCATAATACGATAATTATAACGATGTTCTAAAGGAGTATCCATTTGAACAGGTTTACCATCCGGTCCGTTTATTGTCATCTTATCTTCTACGGGCATTCCCGATAAAATAAAATATGGGTTCTTTTCTTTTGTTTTTGAATGAACCTTTTTTAAGCAATTCAACATCTTTACAAGATCCGGAAAGTGCGAAGTTAATCCAGCTCAACCGACTGTTAATCTACCTCTTGCTCTTTCCGGTTTTTTTGTTTCTTTTTCTTCTCAAGAAAACTCGTCTCATTGTTTATGAGTTCATCTAAACGCATTTGGAATAATCTCAACATTATCAAAGGCATTTAATTTAGAAAATTCGCGTTTTAGAACTCTTCCGGTTGTTGTAATAAATTTAGCCGTTGATATTTGTTTCTTTGACATTTGATCTTTACCAGCCTTCAATCACATCGGTTTCAAAGGATGACTATCTGGTAAATTAAATTCATTATCATCAACTTCATGAACTATGATTGGTTTGTTTATATCTTTTGGTCACATATGCTCAACTTTATGAGTGAACAAATGAATATCTCCAGCTCTGTGTGATATAATAATATCGGCAAATTTCATCATGTTTAAATTAAATTGCGATGTTAGTATAATATAATATTTATCAGCATATTTCGTTCAAAGATTATATAGTGGAACTCTTAATCTGAAGTGATCCGTTCCCGTGTAACTGGGGGTTGAAAAAATAATGACTGGTCTAGTTTCATTATGATAATCTAAATTATCTCACATTTTTTCAAAAAAAGACATTATGAAATTTTGATCCTCTATTGATTTCATTCTTTCTTCTATAAAACAAATATGTTTATAATTATCTTTTTCATATTTAGTTAATTTTTCAAAATCCATTATTCCTCCAGTTTTTTTCAAGTAAAACCGCCCGCCTTAAAGTTTTTTCTTATTGCTTGATATATATTACCATTTTTTCCTATTAATTTTAATCACTCTTGTGCAAACTTAATGCACGTAAAAATTTCTTTTGTTTCTAAACAAATAACTTTTTTTGCAGTCGGATTTTTGTCCCCACTTAGTGATTTAGATGCTTTAATTCTTTTCTCTTCTCGTAAAATATTTGCTTTTTCTTTTCCGTATTTTTGTATTCATACGTCGTTAACATTCTTTCCAAACATGTGATTATTTTTACCAGAATTTAACTTTGAAATGTGATTTTTTCATTCTTGCGTGTGATTTTTTCCAAGCATCCAATGTACTATTTTTCCACTCTTAAACCGTTGTTTTATTGTTTCGCTAATCTTAATTTTTGTTTCTTCTGATAATTTTTTTCCAGACAATGCATTACTTATTTTCCTTGCCGTGTCATCATCACTTCATCCACCGTTAGCTAAATTATATCCAATATTTCTATTTGTTGCACTAAAAGATGATATTCAATATTTTTCTTTTTCATTTAACTCTTTTATCGTTTCCCCGCGATCTATAATTTCTTTAGAAAAGGCGGAAATCCCATATTTTTCAATAGCAAAATGTAATAATTTTCCAGATCCTAAATACTTTGGATTATTATGAGTATCTAATCCAATATATATTTTTCCGTTTATTAGATTGGTTGTTTTGTAAATAATCATTTTATTTTTCCTTATCTTTTAAATTTAAAAATTAGTAAGTAATCTTTAGATAAGGATTTCAGAAACATCTGGCCGGATGCTGTCCTTTTTTATATTAATAATTTTGTTAATCTGGTTTTATCCACATAGCCTCCTAACGATACATTTTTTTTATTTCTTCTCTAATGATTGATTTTATTATATTCATTTTATTTTCCATGATTGGTTTTCATCCATTATAACCACTTGGATTGGAAACCATTTCCAATTCTATCGGTTCCGCCCCTTCATCTCCATATCCATTATCACATGCCTCTAATGCTCTTTTTTCCGACGGGAATCAAATTTCAGTTCCCGTTTTTATTGATTTTGCAAATGAACCGTCGGAATTTTTTAGAAATCATCCAGTCATTATTTTATTTCCTTTTGTTTAAATATAATTGTTTTATCTAAACTTAATTATTTCGATATATTAGAAATTTTAATTGTTGCGAAGTTTTTTGAATAAGTCATTATAACCTTATTACATCTGTAATCTTTTTCCAAATAATTTAATGCATATTTGGTTTCTATTTTATTATATAGATTTTTTATATTTACGAAGTTTTGAATATATGAAGTCTTTACCTTATTTTTCAATCTTTAGTTTTCCACAATCTAAAACCTCTTTTTTAGTAACGTTTTCACCGCTTTCATTTAAAAGTTCGAGTTTTAAAGAAAAAACTCCTTCTTTTAATGTATCATTTTCTTTTAGAGTATATGAAATTTGATTGGTTGCAACACCAGAAACGGTTTGATCTACTTCTCCACTGAAAAATAATTTCATATCTGGATATGAATAGGCTCTGAGTACTATCTTATCATAGGAACTGGCTGGAAGATCCTTTGAAGTTTCTCCAGAGTACAATGAAAACTCCAAAGAAGTACCAAATGTACCTCTTTGAATATAAATTGTTTCAGCTATTGGAAGCATGTTTTATACTTTCTTATTAGTTATTAAGAACGGGTTTTATATTATATCCTTCAAATCTTGTTTGAATAATACTTAATGCTTTATGACGAGCGAAGTCATCTGAAAACAAAAAATGAATGACATTTTTGTTTTCATTTACTTTTACACCCTCATAATCATTTTTTAGATCATTTAGAAAAACCCACTCAAGATCTTCTAATCATGGATCTGTTACTTTACCTTCTATAAAAAAAGATTTAGGGGCAATATGTTCTTTTGTTATGTTTTCCCCCAATAATTTATTGTAACGTTCATTCACATTTTCATCCAGCCTGAAAAGTGACATACTTTTTACTCCCCTTTTTTATTTTATTCTAAGTTCGTTTCTATTTTTTAGAATTTCTTATTGATATTTTTCCGTCCTTATAATCATTTAAGATTTGTTCATGCAACCTTTTATTCCTAGGCTTAATAGTTCCAAGAATAACTTTTTCATTAATTGTTTTGAGGTGATCTAATCTTCTTTTTGCTTTATGTTTTGCCGTAGATGGTTTTTCATAAAATTGATTTTTCTTAAGCTCTTTAGTTAAATCTAATTCTTTTCATTTTTTCATAAAAAGATTTACAATTCTTTCACTCTCTTCTTGTTCTGTTCTTCTATTTGAGTTTTTCAATTCCAAATATAAATTATTTGACATTAATCCTCCAAAAATTGATGATAAATATATTATTCTTAAATTATATACTTATTTTTTAAAAAATATATTGTTAATTTATGTAACTTATGTTATTTTCTTTAGACACTGTCAATATAATGTTTGGAAGATCTTGAATGCTATCTAAATGAGAAACCATAATGATTGAATGAAACGAATCTTTAAACGATTCAAATAAATTTTTAAGCATATATAATCATTCAGCCGCAAGAACACCAAACCCCTCATCTATAATTAGAATGTTTGACTTTTGAATTGTTGTTATGTTAGTTAAAGAAACTCTTATACTGAGAGATAATAACATTTTTTCCGCACCTGATGCTAATTCAATCGGCATCCAATCCGGATTTCTTGATGAATTCATATATTTTATTTCTAACTCAGTGTTCTTTGCGTCTTTTCTACAAATCAAATCCACCTTTACTCGAAGATCCGTTGACGAGCCGAGAATACGATTTACTTCATTTTCAAATATATTTACATATGAATTTAAAAGAACATTTGGTAATGCGTTTGGATTCATAATATCTTTATAATTTAGAAGAATTTCCAATTTTTTCTTCATATTATTAATTTTTTCAAGCGTGTTATTAATTTCATTTATTCTTTCTTGATATTCCATAATCAATCTTCTATCAACTTCTTTTTGAGCCGTTGTTTTATTGAAAATAATATCACTATCTTCTTTTTTTGATTTCAGTTCTTTTATTATTATATTCAGTTCATTATTTTTTTCAATTATGATTTTATTATTTTCATAATCATTTAATTGCTGTTGAATAATCTCATTCTTTTGTTCAATTAATTTTTTATCTTTCGATAAATCTATAATTTTTTTCTTTAAAGAAATTATGTTTTGATTACCCTCTATTTGATCTTGCAAATACTTTTTTGTTTCATTTAATTCTGATAATGTTTGAATATATTTTTCTAATTGTTCTTTTTGTTCTGTCAGGCTGTTGATATCTTCTTTATACAATCTTAATAACATACAATCTGATCTATCACAATCAATATTATTTAGTTGTAGGTTTTTTTCTTGAAGACGATTAATATTATTTTTGACAACGGCAATATCGGATGTTGTTTTTGTTATATTTTTAGAAATTTGAATAAGTTGATTATTTGCTTCATCCTCTTCCATCTCTATTGTTTTTTTTACAGCTTTTCCGCGATCAATATTAAATTGAATATATTCATCAATCTTTTCTAGATCTGAACTATTTTTATCTCTTAGTGAACTTAATTTATTAAAATCTATAATTTGATCGCCGACATGCGATATTTGTAGCGATAGTTTCTCGATGTCATCATTTAAATCTTTTGATATCTTTTTTTGCTCTTTTATTATTTTATTATATTCGTTTTTATTATTTTCAATATTTATGATATTTTGTTTTAAGTTTTGTAACTTTATAACTAATAAATCCGTATCGTCGATATGATCAATAATTTCATTAATTGATTTAATTTTTTGATTTGAAAGTTCATGTAGTTCTCTAAAAATACCAAGCCCAAGATTTTTCATAATAACATCTTTTCTATTTGAATTTCCGCTATTAATGAATAAATTATAATCCTCTTGAGTACTCATAGATGTCATAAGAAAATCATCAAAAGAACCAAACGTCTCGGAAATTCTTTTATTGGTGTCTGGTATTGTTTCTTCGTTTAATGACAATCATTCATTTGTTTCATTATTATATTGATCAAAAGTTACATTATTCTTAATATGTTTTTGGTTTTTTGTTGAAATAATGTTTCTTTCTATACGATATACAACATCCCCTTTTCTTATAATTATTCTCGTAAATCCGTTCTTTGCATTATGACGAAGAATATCGTTGATGTTTACTTTTTTGATCGCCTTACCAAATATTGCAAATGTAAGTGCATTAAATAGGCTTGATTTACCCGATGCGTTCTTTCCAAATAAGCCGACCAAACCTTTTAAGTTTTTTTCGAAGTCTAAACAAATATCTTCTCCAAAGCAAAAAATATTACTAAGTTCTAATTTAATTGGCTCTCATATAGTTTGAATATTTTTCTCTTTTGTTGATCCCAATTCATGATTTAATTCTTCGTTAATACGAATAAGATCATCAACATTCAACTTTTTTCTTAAAGGAGTTTCGTTTACATAGTTCTGGATAAGTTGAGATTGAATATTATTATCAGAGAAATTAATTGATCTATTTTGTTGATTTGTAGATATAACGAAATCATTTGATTTGATATTATAGGTATCAACTATTATTGGAGTAAGTCCAAATTCATTGATAATATATGTTTTGATGTTATCTTTGAATGTCGGATCTGAAACATTATCGGACGCTATCTTTATACGAACATTACTTTTATTAGTAACACCAGACAATCTTAATTCTTCCGATATCTTTTTTATACTTTTTGTATAATTATCGTCTTCGAGAATAACCGTTATAAAATTATGATCATTCTGTATATTTACTTTTGTAACAATTCAATCATCTTTTGATTTGATATCTCAAATCAAATACCCCTTATCAAGCGCTTCACCAAAATTCTGTTGAATAAGATTACCCGTCATTCAAATACGTCCATCACTATCGAGTTGTTCAGTCTTATGAATGTCTCCGCACATAACAAAATCATAGTTACTGAAATATTGCTTTGAATTGATTGAATGATCTATCATATAACCGCTATCATCATGAGATGAATTTACGGCGCCATGATATAATGCAATATTTATATTATCTTTGTGTTTATCATCAATAACAAATGGTCACGTTTCTTTGGATTCTAGAATTGAAAAAACTCCAACGCCAAAACCATCTTTTATAACATGATAACCGTTTTTAACAAATATAATATTGTTTTCAATACCTTCTAATACGGCCTCAACGGAATTTGGTCTATCAAGATTTGTAAGATTGATATCATGATTTCCAATAATAGATATAACCGGACATACTTGCGTTAATTCAGATCACAATCATCTAGTAAGAATAATGCTTTCAGGACTAAGCGTTAGTTTATTATGAAATAGATCTCCAAGATTAAATATATAATCTGGTTTTATTTGTTTAATATCTTCAATTAATCTCTTGAATACTTTTTCATACTCATCATGTCTACTCGCTATTCTAATATGAATATCACTTACTGAAACTATCTTCACTACTTACCTCTCTTCTTCTTATTCTCAATAACCTTTACTAATGGTTCATACTTACTGCATTTTAATAATGTACATCCACCATGCTGTTTACAATTCTTTTTGCAATCAATACATGTTTCATTAAAACCATATTCTATTCATAGATACAATTCATCTTCAAAAGTAGCTTTACTAACCTTTGATCCGGTTTTCTTAAAAAAGTTAAAAACATCAATCGGTTTTTGGGGGCCAAGTAGTTTTTCATTCATTATAATATCCTACATATTTAGAAGTTTGTTTTTAATATTGTCCATATCATTATATACATATGCACCATCTAACAATTTTTCAAACTTTTCTCTTCCTATTTCATTTATATCGCCATCTACCAATTTTACAATAAATACGCGCAATCCATGATCACTTAACAATTTTGCAATCTTTATCATCTTATCATGAGCATCAGGATCTAAAGCAAGATATATTGGAACTTTTTTATTTAGCAATCTTTTAAATAATAAATGATTTGTTCCAAGTGTACTTCCAAGTAAAGGAATAGAATTTTTTCCTGCGGTAAAGGCGTCAAATATTCCCTCCGTTAAGATAACTGGACATCTCCAATCAATAAAAAGTTCGTTAAATATAATCTTTGTTCTTTCTACTTTAGGATATTCTTTTTTACTATCAAATATATTTCTTATAAAGTATAATAATACGTCTCCATTATTATCATAACTTGGAACCAATATTTGATAATCTTTTATATTATAATGAATACGATATTTAATGATGTCAAAATAAGATATATCTCTTTTTCTGAGATATATTAGTGCTTGTTTGAAATAATCACTTTCTATATCTTGATTAGTAATAATTGGTTTGAAGTTATTTGGTATTTGAACGATACCTATTTTATCTATTATATCTGGATTATCTATATTAGATATCGTTTCTTTGATGTTATTGAATTGGTCTAAGTTTTCTTTTTGATATTTTGATATATAAAAGTTTCCATTACCCGTTTTACGAAACAAGGAATTTATACTTTTTCCAGAACTCTCACAAACCCAACAGTGCCAATTTCCCGTTTCAATATTTATTGCTAATTTCTTTTTATTCTTTTGATGACTGGGACAATTATCGTTGAAGCATGAAAAGGAATATTCTATTCCTTTTCCTATTGGGTTTCCCAATATAGAAATAAGTTTTTCTAATATTTCTTCTTTATTCATAAACAATCCTTTATTAGTATACTAGATTATAATAATATTTATAAATATCTAGAAATATATAGAAACTATTGATCTAAAACATGCGATCTACTCAGCATTCATGCGTCTATTGGGTCGTACATGTCACTATGAACTTTTCCAATATTTTTTCCTTTATCGTATTTCTTGATGACAACTTCAGGATGTTTCTCTATAAATATTTCTGCAGTTCAGGCTTTCTTATCATCTATAAATTTCGGTTTTCTACCATGACCGGTTGTTGCTTTTAGTGCGGTACTAGAAGCTATCAATGTAACCGTATGACCTAGCTCATATAAAACAAATTGACAAAGCGCATTAAATTGTTGTAGGAGAACTATGACTTGAATACGCGAAGCAGCGCCCTTAAACATAAGAAGCGCTTTCTCGATATAGATTTTTTCAGGCGTACCATATTTCTCAAACACATCGATAATTTTTAGGCGAAACAGTTTTGCTTTATCAAAAATAGACATGTCTCCAAGTTTTGAAAGATCAAAGTTTTCAAATAATATAATCTTATCACTTTTTGTTGATATACAAATTCCAATGTGGGATGTGGAAATATCCAATCCCATGTAAGTTTTTTCGGTCATGTTGTCTCCTTAGTAATTTAGTTGGACAATAAATCCCATTGAAGTTTTATCAGGTACTGTCTGAGGGTTTCTTAGTTTTGCGATTGCTAAAAGTTCATTATTATCATTATACAAACCAATACCAGTTACATATAATGGATAATCTTTTTCTTCTATAATCAATCAGTTTTTTGCGTCATTATCTATTGTTAAAGATGTTAATTCATATTGAGCTCAATACGCAGTAAGAGCAGATGTAATTGTCGTATTTGTTTGGTCAATAGGAGTTCAATAAGATGGATTGGATGTTGATCATCCATATCTTCTATTTAGATTGCATAAATATTTATCTTCTTTTTTGTCTAAATAGGTGGAATACTTTAATATACAAGATGTAGCTGAAACGTTATTTCAATTTGAAATTGTTTGTTGTAAACTATCATAAGTCAATATGATGCCACGGTTATATCAAACATATCCATATATTGGTGGATTCATGCTATTTTTGAATATAACACCAATACCTAAATCATCGTCAGCAAATCCCGGTAATGCATATTGCGTTTGATTAAAAGTATAATCTTTATATGTATCAGACCCACTTATAACCTCAAGAGAATTTGCAACAATACCATCTCCAATCGGAGAGATTGAAATACATTGATGCATTGATGTTACACTACTTCATTGCGGATAAAACGATAAAAATGATTGAACCAACGCAGCGTTCCCAGTCGGGCCATCTTGAATATTCATTTCAAGATCTTCATAATAACCATTTTTAGAGTGTAAATATTGTAGATTCTTTTTTGATGTATCGGTTCAATTATCATATCCAAAGTTT
>Ga0172373_10009089_pt1 | contig 12439 bp, 8 predicted proteins | sample Lak10m_2_FD_114546 | JGI IMG/M metagenome (GOLD analysis project Ga0172373, IMG submission 114546) | Freshwater microbial communities from Kabuno Bay, South-Kivu, Congo - kab_092012_10m | ecosystem: Environmental > Aquatic > Freshwater > Lake | place: Democratic Republic of the Congo: South-Kivu... | reverse complement strand
GTTTTAACAGAGCAGGGTACTCTTGTAGTCGTTCCTCAATATGAATGTTGTTCTGGTGATGAAGCTAATGTATGCAACAATCTGGTTTTAGAGTGTTGCGGAAATGAGACCTGGAATCCTTACAATATTGGGGGCGCGATTTCCACTTATAAGTTTTTAAGCAAAGCAGTATCTGATATTTTTGGATTTTGTGTTCAGTATTATAAAACCGAAGCTGATCAAAGAAGCAAAGACGTTGTTCTAAAAGAATACACACTTTTTAATGTGATTGAATCTTCAGAGGTAAAAATCATGGTCCCGGACAATGAATTACCGACAAGAGAGATTGCATTTAATCCTTTGATGATGGATTATGCAATGGACGTTTTTGAGATTCATGTAGTAAAGAGCGAATTCGAACAAATATTCGGAAGAGGAAAGAAACCGGAACAGGGAGATTATCTTTATTTTCCTATCATGCAGAAACTTTATGAAGTTAACAGCGTAGCAAGACCTGATGACTTTATGTATGATTCTAGTTACTGGAGAGTAGGTTTAGTTACATATCAGCAAAGAGGTAATTTTGCATTCAGTGATCAAAACATAGAAGACGAAGTAGATGCTCTTATTTCTAACATGGATGACTTCGAACCAGATGTTATTAAAGAAGAAAAGATCATAACCAAGCCGCAAGAATACAAAACCGTAGGAACTGAAGGAAACGATTATATAAGAAGAATTCTTCTGAAAAAATTAATCATCAAAGAAGAGAAGATTTATAATAACTGGACTGTAGTAGGAAAATATTACTATAGACTTTCTTCGCTTGGTGCAGCTGAAAGAGGAATTGTTTATAGATACAATTCGGGAATTGCCGAAACAGATAGTAGAAGTTTCACATATTGGTTCAAACCTGGATTTACCAAACCTATCTATTCGAATGTAAGTATCACCTCAATATCTAACAACGGCGGATTAGCAGAAATAATAGTTTCCGCTACCGGATATGCAGTAGGAGATTATGTAGTTGTTGAAGGCACATCCGATTATAATGGTTTAGCAGAGATAGTTGAAGTTTCTGCTTCATCATACACTATCGATAAAGATTATGTGAGCTCTACCATTACACCAACTGCTAGATTACATAAAGAAGAAAAATGTAATTTTCTTAATTATGAGTTAAATTCTTCAGTGTTGTTCGGAGTAAGCTATACCCAGAATTATTATGTAGTAGAGATAAACGGTATGAAATATGTCTTTAATTTGACGACTAATTCAGTTTCTCTTTCAAATAACCAATGGTACGCAGTAGTAATAAATTTCTCAAATGTTTTCCAGCAGCTTTCGCTATTCTTATGGAAATCACAAACTCTTTTAGGTTCTAGTGATCCTACTAGAAACGTAGAACTTGAAAACATTTATACGTCTACATATCAGACTTCATCAAAAGTTACCGTAGCTTCTAATGGCGAATGGGGAGTTTATGGTTGCAATATGCAATTTACGAATTTCAGAATATTTACTCAACCTATTGAAGTAGAAGAACAGTCTCTTGTACTTTCCCAATATGTTGTTAAGAATACAGATCTTGCGGAGCTGGTAGACAATGCTACTCCTCAACTCAGATTAAGCAGAGTTTCTAACCCTAGATAAATAATTATATGTCAAAAAGAAAAGAAGAACTTAGATCCCAAATCGATCATCTAATTCACGACGATCTACCGCTCGAAGTTCCTGGTTACGATGAAGAAAATATTGATGATGTAGCCAAGAGAACTACCGATTATGTAGATTATACTGAAACAAAGGCAAGGACTCTTACCAAAGCAAAAAAGCTCATGGACGGTCTTTTGAAATTGTATCTTTCAGAAGAAATTATTGAGGATCATGAATACATCAAAGCCAAACTTGAACTCGATAAAATGGCTTTAAGCTCCCTGATCTTTCAAATGGAGGCTGCTGAAAGAGCAATTGTTACAATGCTTCGAAACATAGATGATGGTGAAATGCATCCTCGTATGTTTGAAGTTTTAGGCGGAATGCAGAAGACTCTTCTAGATATTATCAAAAGCCAAACTATGTACATGATGGCCGCTGAAGAAAATATTAAAAAGATAGGAAGAGATATTGATGTTTATCACTCAAGCCCTCAGAAAGCAATAGGTCCTAAAAATACAAACTCTGATGGTGGAATGTCAGTTAGAGGAACTAAAGATTTGATGAAGAGTATTCAGCAAAGTAAGGAAGATGAAGAACTAGATTTTCAACCACCTGAAATTGAAGATGTAACACTAGAAGACGAAGATTAATTATGCCGGCTCAGTATAAAGATAGTGAAGTACAGTTAGTAGTCCCAAAGGGTGATCTTGAAGAAAGAATATTCTGGAGCACCGAAAAGGTTAGTCAGTTTATGCTTGCTCTTGATGAAGGATATAAGCCTAAGGGCGGAAGTCCTTTTTATGAAGGAAATCCAGACTTAAGAAAAGGAAATATTCTTTTTGATTATACAGCTCACGAAATCGAAGAAATTAAAAAGTGCGCATCTGATATATGTTATTTCGCAGATAACTATTGTACTGTAATGACTGATGAAGGTCTTAGAACGATTGTTCTCAGAGATTATCAGCATGAAATGTTGAATCACTTTCAGAATAATCGATTTTCAATATGTCTTGCAAGTCGTCAGATAGGAAAGACAATATGCTCTTCTATCTACATTGCGTGGTATGTCTTATTTAACTATGACAAAAATGCTTTGATTCTTTCTAACAAAGGCGCAACTACTAGAGAAATTATTGATAAAGCAAAAGTAATTCTTGACAATTTACCCTTCTTTTTGAAGCCTGGTGTTATAAAGAATGATGTCTTTAATATGAAGTTCGATAATGGTTGTCGTATTATTGGTCAGAGTACAACTAAAAAGGCAGCAATCGGTTTTACTATTCACCTGTTGTTCATGGACGAGTTTGCACACATCCATTCAAGTTTCTTGGATACATTCTACGAAAACGTATATCCTACAATCTCATCTTCAAAGATATCTCGAGTAATTATAACAAGTACTCCGAATGGATTTAATAAGTTCTACGATCTATACACGACTTCAATTAACGGTAAAAATGAATATGCTGCATACCGAGTAGACTGGTGGCAAGTTCCCGGAAGAGACGAAGCTTGGATGAAACGAGAAGTTGCAAACCTTGGATCCGAAGAAGCTTTCAATAGACAATACGGTAATCAGTTTATCGCCAGTTCTAATTTACTCTTAGGACCTTCTACTATTAAACGTTTACAATCTGAAGAAAGGGCGTTTATTCATCATGAATTTTATGAGTTAGATGATATTGATACTAATTATAGTAGTCTTGTCTGGCACCCCGAATTCGACATTGATAGAACAAGAGAAGACGGAGAATATTGGGTTCTTTCTGTAGATATAGCAGAAGGAAACGGCGGAGACTATTCAGTAATTAATATCTTCAGTATTGATGTTATTCCAACCGAAGACTTTAAGAATATCAAAAATCCTGGTTCTTTTATCGACTTTTTTGGATTGAAGCAGATAGGAGTTTTTAGAAGTAATGAGCACACAATAGAAGAATTCAGTAAAATTCTATATGTCTTAGGATTCAATATTTTTAATCCGGAAAACGTTAAAATGGTTATTGAGTGGAATATGTTTGGATCTGAATTGATTAGAAGAATGGAAACTATTTTTCCTGCTAAAAATGATTTCGATGAAGAAATGATTGTTAAATTTAAACATAGAGCAGATGCAAAACAGCTTAAATTTGGATTAAAACTAAAAAGAGATAACAAGTCAATTTTTTGTCAAAATTTTAAAAAATATGTGTCTCAAAATAAAATTACAGTAGAGCACAAACACACAATTACCGAGTGTATTAGTTTCGGTAAAACACCATCCGGGAGCTATGAAGGAATGTTAGGAAATGACGATTTAGTAATGTCATGTGTAAACGTTTCTGAATTTTTTCATACCGTTGACTTTTCTGATTTTGTAGAAGAAAAATATGACCTTGTAGATAAAAGTATTCAAAATACAATTGATGAATTATTGGCAAGAGATAAAGATGACGGTAATCTTTTTTATGATATTTACGATCTAGTTTGATATATAAATAGAAGAATACAAAAAGCTATTCCGCGAAGATATATAAAAAAAATCTAACTAAAAATGGCATTAAGTCCTCAAATTGCTGCATTCAAATCTTCAGGTGTATATAGACTGGAGTTTGACAAAAGTCAAACCGTAGCTATTCCAGCTGAACAATTAAGACTTATCGTAGGATTTTCTAGAAAAGGTCCTTTTAATACTCCAGTGTTTTGTCCAGATTCAGGTTTCTTTAGAAGTGTTTTCGGAGACATCAGCAGAGCTGATGAGAGAAAACAAAGTTACTTCCACAGAAGCTGTTTAACTGCTTTGGAGAGAGGCCCAATTCTAGCTCTTAACCTATTGAGATTAAATAACGCTACTGATGGTACCGGAGATTACGATGAGGCATATATGTTCTCTAGTAGTTCAACAACAGCTAACGAAGGTTACACCACAGATGCACTCTACTCAGGTTACTACAATCAAGATAAGTTCTGGTATCCAGAAGAAGCAGCTACTTTAACAAACATTGGAGCGACAGACTCGGCTCCTTTCAACAAATTATTCAACTTCGTAAATCTTGGTCAGTCTAAGCTAACAGTTCTTGTTAGAAAAGCTGCTCCAGATAACGTAAGAGGTTTCAACGTTACAGTTCAAGACTGGTATGGATCTGCAAACATTCCTAGCTATCTAAATCCTGAAAGTTACATTTCAGATTTTATGGTAGATGTGATTGTAATAGGCGGAGATTTTGGAGCTGATGCAACTGCAACATATCCTTACGAAAGATTCTCTTCAGATCCTTCTTTTGCTCAATATTTTGACAAACAACAAGGTCTTATCAGAAAACTTTCAGCAAGTGATGTAACTGATACTTCAGTTGCACAATTCTTGAATCTACCACAAGTTCAATTTCTTTCAACTTACACAGGATGTTTGATCCCAGAATTTACAGATCTTCAAGGAAATAACTTGTACATCGAAACTCTAATCAATGCAGACACTGCAGCAACTGGTTTATTCTGTGCAATAAACACCGCAATGTTTGATCTTGATTTAGTAATTGACGGTGTAAATGGTGGAATTGACTTGGTAGGTCATGAACTTGAAAGACTAAAACCTGAGACAGTAGACTTCCTTTCTTACAAAGGAACTATTGTATCAGATCTTAGCTATGCTGGAAATGTAAGTACAGTTAATACGGTTGCTCTGACTGGTTGCACTATCTCAACTGACAGTGATGGAGATATTTCATTCACAGTACAAAAAGCAACTAACCTTGCTCTTTGGACAGCAATCTCTGGTATGACTGCTAATGTTGATGTTAGTGATAGAACAGTAGGTACTTACATCTTAACTTCATCAGGAAACTACGCAGTACCTGTTATCTTCAAAACTTCAACTTCTACTACAGCTACATTTACAGTTTCAGCTACAGTAACCGGCGGATCTGATTTAACTACTTCTTCATTCCCTACTTCTAGTGGAACTTTGAAATACATTAATCCAGCAGATATGGATTTTGTAACTCAAGAAGATGGAGACACTGGTACTATTGTAGCAGGACCGGCATCTGATCTTTATGAAGCAGCACAAGACGGAACTATTACAGATGGTGATAAAGCAGAATTTGGAGCAACTTATGCAACTTCTGCAGTTCTTTATCTGGACTTCAATGCAGAGAACAAGAACTACATCTACTATGATGAGAGTTCTACTACATATGAAATTGCAATTTCAAACGAAGACTATCCTCTACCGGTATTCACAGTGAATGCTTATGAAAATGCAAACTTCACTTCTCCAGTTACTTCTGATTCTGATTTCGGAATCAACCAAGCAGGTAAGTTTTTCTTTGATACAGATGAAAGTGCTTATGCTAATGGTACTTTCGGAGTTCAAACTTTCTCAGGTTCTCTTAACAGAACTATGGATGTATTGGAAGATTCTACTACAGCAGGAAGCACATTAAAAGCTAACCAGGTTATTGTAAGTTCTACTTATTCTGCAGATGTTCTTGTAGGAAATTATCTGGTTCAAAATGTAGGAAACACTGTTTCTGGAATTTCTTCTAGATTAACTAGAATTACTGAGGTAGTTGGAATTAGTAACTATACTCCAGGTGTTAATGCATTGAAAATTACATGTACTGGTGAAATCTTCATTAATACAATAGGTGGTCAAGATACAGTTGAACTTTACTACCCAGTTACTGAATGGTTTGATTACTACGAACTTTTCACTCTAGATGGTTCTTATTTAGGATCTTACAACATGCCTGATGGTACTAATGACCAACAGAACAATATCCTAAATGACACTTTATCTGGAACTAATCTATTCTATGCTCTAATCGACAAAGACAATATTTCTTACAGATATATTGTAGATACTTTTGGAAATGGAATTGAAGCCGGAGACAAAGCATTATTATTTACTCTTGCAAAAGAAAGACAAAATGCATTCTTAATTGCAAATGCTCCTTCAGTAGCAAACTTTAAGAAGAGCACTGATCCTTCATTCTTGAATATATTAGGACAGTTTGATACTTACTACGTTTCAACCGGAGGAAATCTTTCTAATAACCCAACAGTTAGATATTCACTACCTAGTATAACACAAGGTTCTAGCTATGGAGCTTTCTACTTCCCATTCCTAGTGGTTAGAGAAAATGGAAGCAACATTACAGTTCCACCAGCTGCTTATGTTTCTAATAACTATATCGACAAATATACTGCAGCCCTTCCTTGGTCAATTGTGGCAGGAACTAGAAGAGGTGTACTTGGAGGTAGAGGTTTAGTTGGAGTTGAATACAACTTAAGCAAAACTGATAGAGATAATGTAGAACCATTCGGATTGAATCCAATTGTATTCCAGCCAGGAAGCGGATTGGTAATCTTTGGTAACAAAACTGCACAACAAAATGTTGTAAGTGCTCTATCATCTGCACACGTTAGAGAAGTTCTAATCTACATTCAAGATGGATTAGCTGCAATCTTGAAAAACTACTTGTTTGAATTTAATACTGCTCAAACCAGACTAGAAATCAAGACTTTGGCCGATAACTTCATGACAACTGTACAATCAGAAAATGGTGTATTTGCATTTAGAAATATCATGGACGAAACAAACAATACTCCGGATGTTATTGATAGAAATATCGGTATTCTAGATACATTCATCGAACCAGTAAAAGGTATGGAAATATTGGTAACAAGAACAACTATCTTAAGAACTGGCCAAATTCAATCAGGAAATGCCTAAACAAAATAAATAAAAAAGGATGCCATTACCACACTATACTCAAGCTAAAGCTTCTATTCAGAAGTTTGAAACGGTACAACCTAACCTATTTGAAGTTACGATGCTCCCTCCTGCGGGTATTGGATTTGACACAGGTCTGGTTCTTCAACATGTAACTAAAATCAGCGGTCTCGATGCTGTAAATCCTGCAATTGAAGCAGTTGGACAGAAATATAAGTTTGCTGATAGAAGTTATGCAGGTATGCCAGGACAAACTTATGTAGATCTAGCTATGGATTTTACTGTTAACTTGAATGACGCTAACGAAGCTTATATTTACAAATCTATGCAAGACTGGTATAAGCTAGTCTATGATCCAGCAACCGGAGAAATGGGATTAAAGAAAGATTATGTTGGAACGATTATCGTTCTTCAATATAACAGAGCGGGAGATGTATTTAGAAAGATAACCTTTAAAGATGCATTTCCTACTGGAAATCCAACATTTGCTGATGAATTGAATTATGAAACTCAAGACCCAGCAGCAGTCTCTATGAGTTATAGAAGCGACTACTGGATCGAAGAATTAGTTTAATCAAAACAAAATTTCATAAGGGTCCGAAAGGACCCTTTTTTATGCTATGGCTAAAGCAATGAAGTCTAGATCTGCTTCTTCTAAAACTACGAAGGAGAAACCCAAACTATCTGATCTAAAACAGATTGTAATGGGTGGTGATGAAGATACACAGAGTAATGTAGCGGGAAATGATTCCGCAAAATCTGATTATTCTTCGGATTCTAATTCAATGCTTAATGCACCTAATTCACAAGTTCCAAACCGAGAACTTAATTACAAAAAAGATCCAAAGCTTTATAAAGCTCCCGAATCAATTTCTTTGGATAAATCGGCTGCGGGAAGTGCAAAAGCTGCTAAGTCTTTTGTCAAAACCCCGGTAGATTCTAATTATACTTCACCCTATCCAAAAGAAACCCCTCTCAGAGATTTAAAAGCTCCTGATATTGTTAATCAATCTAAAGTTTCTGATCCTATAAGTTCTATTGGAAATATGAAAGCCCCAGGACCGAAAGATTCTGATTATAGTGATATAAGAAACAATTCGAATCTTGCTTCGAGCAAAAACTTCGATGCATATTCTCAACAAGAATTAGATCCCTCCGGAAATTCTTCTCAGGTTAGAAATCAAGTTAATCAATCTTTAGCTAATTCTAACTCGTCAGTTACTCAGCAGAATTATAAAGACAATAGTGGTAAAATAGGTAAAGGTGATTTTAGTGATACACAAAAGGGAAATCAAGAATTTAAGAAAATTAAAGATTCTGCTGTCAAAGAAGGTAGTCCACAAAGAACGTCTTCAATACTCGATCAATCTGTAACTGATACAAAATCTGTAAATGTTGCAATGCCCGAAATGCCCAAAGAATCTCCGGGTGGAGATCCTATGAAAGGTTCGGTAGAACCTACTAAAGCTAAAGATGATTTTACAAGCAAAACAAAATCACAGACAAAAGAATCTATAATGTCTAAAGTAAATGAATCAGGTCTTCAGGCTGCCGGAAGTTTATCGATAAATGTTTTTAGATAACAAAAAAAATTTGTATTCAGTTAGATATATAATCTAATAATCTAATAATATATGCAGAAAGAAACCCTAACTGAAAAGCTACAGGTTTTGCTTTCCAAAAACGATCTTCGGGCTTTAAATACTATAATTGCAGCCAGATCAATGGAAACGGGAGAAAAACCAGTGCCTGTTTCTTTTTATATCAGAGAACTTATAAAAAGAGATATTGAAGAAAATTATCCTGAACAAAAAAGTTTTGTTGGGGATAAAGTAAAACAAATAATCAGTAACTATCACGAAAATGGAAAACAATAACGATTACAAAGAATCTCTAAAGAAAGAGATTGAAGAATTGGAAAGCTCACCCGTGCAATATGATGCCGAGTATGTACAGGAAACTGAAGCACCCGAACCTAAACTCGGTAGAGTAACTTCTCATATTAGAGATAAAGAAGAGGAGCTTAAAGAAGTTAACGAGAGAATCGGTTACATTAATCTTCTAATGGTTAATCTCCCCTCGAAGGGAAGATTTTATCGTAACGATATGAGAATTTCAATTAGAGCTGCAAGAGTTCTTGAAATTAGAGAATTCTCTACTATGGATGAAAATAGTATTCTTGATGTAGATGAAAAATTGAATTCAATCTTAAATTCTTGCTGTAGAATCGAATACGGAGGAAGAAGAGGTAGTCACAAAGATATTCTAGAAGAAGATAGACTTTTTATTATCTTGTCCATTAGAGAATTAACTTTTGCTACAGGTGAAAATAAGCTCATGATCAATGCTAAATGTAATAATTGCAAGCATGATAATTCTTATGAATTAAGAACCAATATTCTACAATACTATAGCACTGATGAGTACGATAAGTACTATGACGAGGAATATAGAGCTTTTAAATTTGAAACAAAGTCGTCAGGAACTATAGTAATGGCTCCTCCTACGATTGGAGTAATGAGAACAGTTACTGAATACATCAAAGAAAAAGAAGAGAAGAAAGAAAATTGGGATAAGTCCTTCTTGCAACTCTTACCTTATCTGCAAAGAGATTGGAGAGGTTTCGACAAAAACGCAATCTTTAACGCAAATGTTGAATTTAACGGATGGTCAGCTAACAAATATTCAACAGTATATAGACTTGCAGAAAAAATAAGAGTCGGAGTTAAACAAGAGCTAACATGTCAGTGTGGAAACTGTGACGGGGAGGTCACAGTACCGATAACCTTTCCCGGAGGCATCAAAGGTCTTTTCGTTATTTCAGATCTCTCTGGAGAACTACTTTAAAGCAAAGGTGGCTCTCTATTATCACATCAGGCTTCAGCCTAGTGAAATAGAGAACCTCCCTTTCTATGAGTTTGAAATAACTATGAAAGAATTATCTGAATTGCTTAAACAGAAGAATGATGCAGAGAGAAAGGCCTATGGCCAGCAACAAGATTCTAGTGGAGGTGACGTAGGTAAATATATGGGAATGGCTAAAAATATGACAAGCGGACTTAAAATGCCAAAATTTAGTAGACCTAAATTCTAATATATAAAAAAACATTTTTTGAAGATTGGCTCTCGATAAAGGATACGAAAAAAAAGCTCTTGAGCAGCAAGCTGCAATACTTGGTGTGATGGAGAAAATAGAAGTCCTTTCGAAGGACACAAATCAAAGTGTAAAACACATTGAACAGATAGCGATTGGGAGCGTAGAAGTTGATAGAAAACAACTTGAGGTTGCCAAAGACTCGAACAAAGTTTTACGTGAGATTAAAGCTATTCTTCAGTCATCTTCTAAAGATAAGAAATCAGATTCTGGTGTAACTGAAGGAAAGTCGGCCAGAGAAAAAATAGCTTCAGCAGCTTCAAATTTTGGAGAAACTGCTAAAAGTTTAGCAGTAATCGCCGGAGCTCTAATAATCTTCGGGGGTGCTATTGCAGCAATTAATGCAATAGTAACTCCTTTAGATGTTCTGAAATTTCTACCTTTTATCGCAGTAGTGGGCATTGCATCTTTTGCTTTTGCTGAAATAGCAAAAGGTTTTGCAGAAGAAGGTGTGTCTAAAAAAGACATTCTGAATACAGGGCTTTTAATGGTAGTAGTGGCTGGAGCCATTGTTGCAGTAGGTGCAGTTTTTGCGGCTGCTGCTTTCTTAGGTGGTCTTTCTCCACAAAATGCACCAAACCCTATGTGGGTAATAGCTGCTGGATTTGCAGTTCTAGCTTTTAGTTTTTCACTTTCCCTTTTATTAAAGTCATTGCAAGGAAATCCATTAGACACTAAAACTGCTCTAAATGCAGGTTTACTCATGGTAATTATAGCAGGAGTTGTTGTAGCAACTGCATATATTTTTATGGCATTACCCCAAGTCGGACCCGAACAAGCTCCTAATTTACTATGGGCAGCAGGATCGGGTCTAGCTGTGCTTGCCTTTAGTTTTGGTATGTATGCCCTGTTAAAGGCTTTGAAAGATCAAGGATTAGCTTTAAAAGATATAGTAATAGCAGGAATAGCGATGATAGTAATTGCAGCTTCTATTGTAGCAACTGCATATATTTTTAAGGCATTACCCCAAGTCGGACCGGAAAATGCTCCTGATTTACTCTTTGCAGCTAAAGCAGGACTTTCTCTAGCACTCTTTACTTTTGGTTTCATTATGATATCTAAATATACCAAAGATCTTTCTTTAAAAACTGTGGCTTTGGTAGCTCTGTCGATGATAGCAATAGCCGGAATAATTTTAGCAACTGCTTTCTTGTTTCAATACCTTCCAGACACAATGAAATATCCTAGTATAGAATTTTCTCTAGGCGCTGGATTAGCTGTAGCTATTTTTGGAATAGGTTTTGCTCTCCTTTCTAAAGTAACCGCAACTATGCAATATGGAGATATTATCAAAACTGTATTGGCGGCTGTAGCCATATCAGGAGTTATTCTAGCAGTTTCTTGGATATTTAGTTATCTTCCAGACGAACTTAGAGCTCCTAGTATAGAATTCACATTAGGAGCAGCGGTAGGCTTAGGGATTATGGGAGTATTGTTGGCAGGCCTAGGATTATTGATGACAACATTAACGCCTGCAGTATTCGGGTTTGGTATACTTGCAGTTCTTCTTTCTGCTTTAGCTATTGTAGGAGTAGCTTGGATTTTTACACTTCTCCCATCTAGTTTATTCGAACCCGGAGGATTGATTTATAAAGCAACTGATGCAATTTATTATTTTGGTTCTAAAATGGTTGATTTATTTAGTAAATTAGCTGGAGCTATAATTAATGGAATGGTATCATTCTTTACTGCTATTACTAATTTTGTAGTTAAACTCGCAGAAGTTGGTCCAGTCAATTTAATAGCACTTGGAGGAGGCCTCGTTTCTTTAGCTGCTGGTATTGCAGCAGTTTCAGCTGCAATTGCGGGTGGTGGATTAGCTAGTGGAGTTGCATCAGCAGGAACTGCTGTGGCTGGATTTGTATCTAGCGGAATCAGTAAAGTTAGTGATTTTTTATTCGGTGGAGGAGGAATGAAAGAAGAAGGAT
>Ga0172373_10009088_pt1 | contig 12439 bp, 9 predicted proteins | sample Lak10m_2_FD_114546 | JGI IMG/M metagenome (GOLD analysis project Ga0172373, IMG submission 114546) | Freshwater microbial communities from Kabuno Bay, South-Kivu, Congo - kab_092012_10m | ecosystem: Environmental > Aquatic > Freshwater > Lake | place: Democratic Republic of the Congo: South-Kivu... | reverse complement strand
ATTATTAGATGTATTATTATTAGATGTATTATTATTGGAAAAAATAGAGAATAATGTATTTTTGGCATTTCTTAATTCGTCAGCCACTTTTTTAGCTTCATTGATATTATGTGACACATCTTTAGCAAAATCACCGACATTACCAATAGTTTGTCCAATTTGTTGATTATATTTTTTTGCATCGTCGAGTCCTTTAGTAATATTAACATTTCTGAGTGTATTAGAAACATTAATATTTCTAAGTGTATTAAGAGTATTTATATTACCGCCAACAGTATTATTACTAATGTTATTAATATTATTCATTATTAATAATATTAATTAAAATAATTTATCTAAAGACAAATCATTATTTATCATCAATATGATGAGTAATAGTATTGAAACAGGAAAATTAGAGAATGTTAAACGTGGCAGAGGCAGACCCCCTAAACCTAAGATTAAGGATGTCAAACAAGAGAAAAAGAAAGAACAGAACGAAAAGAAGGAATTTAAAGAAGAATCTATAATAGTAGCCTTTCCAGAATTATCTGATGATGAGAATGAAACTGAGAATACTGATCAGAAACATAAGACAAAAATTAATGATGAGTCAATATCTGAATCTGATGAAGAGGAGGAAGATGATGAGGATGATGTTCCAAGCAGAATTGCAATAAATGAATTTGGAACAACACCAAAATCAACAAAGAATGATGATTTAAAGAATAATATATTCACATTTGACAAAAATGGTCAAAAAAATCCTGATATAAAGAGATTATTAGAAGAAATAAGAAAGAGAGATGAATTAATATTATCATTAAAGAATAAATTAGGAAAAAATACTTCATTAGTGAAGAGTTCAGGAATAAATTATCATTGTGTGCAGTTAGCCAATACAGAAGGGAAAGTATTCAAACCGGAAAAAACAGATATGAAATGTTGGTGGTGTGATGAACATTTCGATAATATTCCTGTATATATGCCAAATAATTACAAAAGTGGTGTATATTATGTATTTGGATTATTTTGCAGTTTCAATTGTGCGGCAACATATAATCTAAGAATGTTAAATGATTATAAATGTAATGCACGATATGCATTATTGAATAATTTGAAATACAGTATTACGAAGGATGACACACCAATTAAATTAGCACCGGAAAGAGAGTTATTGAAATCAAAAGGGGGATTATATACAATTGAGAGATTTAGGGATGGATTTGTCAATATGATGAATCCACAGATAAATATGCCACCGATCATACCATTAGTTCATGTAATTGATGATAATAATGCCAGTCAATTTTAATTATTTATAAATAGTGATATATTTATAAATAAATGCCAATTAGATTATTCAAGTAATTTTTCATTAATCTCTAAATTAACTCCTTTTTTAGATTTGGTTTTCTTTTTAATTTTTTGATTTGATTGTTCTGTATTTTCTGTATTGGATGATTCTGAGGTCTTTTTAGTTCTTTTGCCCTTTTTTGCCTTGACTTCATCAAGCTTAACAGACTCAATCATTTTCATAAAATGATCAGGTAATACAGGACCAAAATTCATAATGAATCCTTGTAAGAATGCATCAGCCATATCATCTTGTTTTTTCATTTTATCGATCATTTGAAGATATTCAGGACGATCTTTAATAAGGGCTTTACAGAATTCGACACCCATATTTTTAGTAACTTTATAGACTTTCTCTTCAGTCTTTTCCAATTTGTCAATAGCATTTTTGCCACCTACTTTAATCTTGTTAGATGGTGAACAGAATAGGACATTATTAATAGTTGATTTAGTTTTATCTTTTTCATAAAGACCTCTCATTACAAAATAAGAGAATAATATTGCCGAAACTGTTTTCATAGTTGGATTGATAAATGTAGGTTGATTTTCAATAAGAACCTCATCAGCTAAAAGTAATTCGGGTAATTCGTCAAGTTTAGTATACATTGCTACACCAAGTTTATCATGTGAGAGTTTATTAGAGTTTTGTGACATATTTTTGGTTTTTTTCTTTAAGAATAGTTCAGATTCATGTTCATAATGTTCATCACACCAACCTAATTTCAAAACAGAAAAAGAATTTTCATTATTAATGTATAAACCTTTGGTAATGTATTCTTTACATTTTTTAGCAGAACAAATGATATTATGTTCTTGAGAGAATTTCTTTTGATGGGAACAACAACAATAATTACTAATTAGATTACAATTCATGGTACCTGGTTTATTACAATTTTCAATGGAACATTTATTTTTGTCATTTACATCATTCCACTTAACATCAACATCATTAATATTAAGTGTAGCATTTTTGACATGGGATTTGCAATAATAAGATTTATTTTCATCAACATTGATCATACGTGTGGCAACACTGGAACATTGAGAACCACCACGTTTAATAAATTGACATTTCTTTCTATTAGAGGCTAAATCAATAATACCCCAATTGAGAATATTAAATGATTTTTTGGTTTGGTTAACCTCAAGGAGACAATAAGCGAGATTAATAATACCGACATCAAATGACAGAACCTTTTTAATATTATCAGGCTCTTTGTTTTCAGTATCATTATCAGGTTTGTTTTCTAGTTTGTCAACTTTAGGGACCTTAATAACCTTTTGTTTTTTAGATTGTTTGGTTTGTTTATTGTCTTCAGAATTCATTAGAGAGTATTGGATGTAATAGTGGTTTATCTTTAATACATAATTAATTATCAAAAGAATTAATTATGATTATTGAAACAATGAAGAACATAACAATATATAAAAAATTGATAATTTAGTTCGTTCAGAATGCAAAAATAATTATGAATAACTAAATAAAATATGGCTATGAAAATTGATTCTGAAAAAATCGAACAACTAAGACAGGAAATAGCAAAAACATTAGAACTGAACAAAACAACTATTCCTGCCGATGTTGCAATCTCCACAATGACATTAGAAGCCAAATTTAGTACAACCTTTTATCCATACAATATCATGAAATATATAAAAAAATCACCAGATGGGATAATCGGTATACCAGAAAAAATTAAAAAGTCCACAACAAAAAAATCAAAAAATGGAGAAGTATTCCTTAATCAAGTCACAGTATCAATCCGTGTTAGTAAAAAAGATAAACCTGTATCTGTCAAAATATTTAACAGTGGGACTGTTCACTTTACAGGATGTATATGTATTGATGACTTGTTGGAAGCTTCATATAAATTATGTGTTGAATGTAGACGTGACATTGCCATTTTGGACAAGAATGGCAAAGTTAAAGATATCAAATTTGCTAAAGATCCAGATCAATTGTCAATCGAAAAAATGACCCATTTCAAAGTCGATATGATTAATTGTATATTCCATGTCCCATTTGAAATTGATCGTCCTAAATTGCAAGTTCTCTTATCTTCATCCGGTTATGTTGCAAATTACGATTCTAATGGTCATGCCGGTGTTAGAATCAAATATAAAAGTAGTTCCAAAAATTCTAAAAAGAAAGTCACAATATTTGTGTTTGAATCTGGTGCAATTATTATCATTCTTGGTATTCAAGGCTTTGGTAAAATTAATAAAGCCTATGATTTCATTTACTCCTTCCTTTTGGAAAATTATGAATCAATTGTCAAAGATGAAAAACTTACTGTCTCTAGTATCATGAAATATATTGAAAATGAAAACAAAAATAACTTATTGACCACAAAAATAGAAAATAATTCTTCTAATGACAATATTTCTGACAATACCTCTGATAATGACTATCGTGATATTGATATATCCAATCTGGAATTAGAACATGAACTCTCACTCCTAGAACATCTAGAATCTTAATAATTGTTATTAATGTTCGATTAATCTAATTTATTTATTCTATTTATTCCATTCTGAATAAATAGACTTAACTTTTACAATTAAATTGATTTGTTTGAGTTTTATGATCAAATAAATCTATTCAATTATTGTCTTCAACAATAATTAAATAGATTTGTGTATTAAATTGTTGACAAGTGGATTGCCTTTAAGATTCTCCTCTGTATGTGCAAGTATTCTGTCATTAACCCAAAATCTATTATTTGGAACTTTCGTGTTCACTATTCCTAATTGATCATTCTTTATTAATATATCTGTTGCCGGCCCTGGTCTCCACTTCCATTCTATTGGTTCTCTCATCATAAATGCTGTATGATTTATTGTCCATCCTTTATCCATTCCTACTTTTGTCGGCGCTCTACCATCATTCAATGCCTCTTTTGCTCCATTCATTAACATCCCCATATATTGATGTCTTGATCCTTGTCTTCTGTCCTGTGAATCTGCCGGACCATGTCTACCCCCTGGATGTATCTCCCTCTTTGTCACATCTGGAACATCATCCCAATTTATGGCATTATATTGTTGTCTATTCCCTGTCACATTTGATGATCTCCCTCCTGGATTCATCTCCCTTCTCGTTACATCTGGGACATCGTCCCAATTTATAGCTTTGTATTCTTGTTTGTCACCTGTAACATTTCCTGATCTACCTCCAGGATTTATTTCTCTTCTTGTCACATCTGGAACATCATCCCAATTAACTGCAATCACTTGATTTCTATTTCCTGTAATATGACCCGATCTATCATATTTATTATGCTGATCTCTTCTAGTTGGATCTGCTACATCATCCCAATTAACTGCAATCACTTGGTTCTTATTACCTGTAACATTTCCTGATCTATCATATTGATTATGTTGATCCCTCTTTGTCGGATCTGAAACATCATCCCAATTAACCGCTACAACTTGATTCTTATTACCAGTTATATGTCCCGATCTATCATATTGATTATGTTGATCTCTTTTAGTTGGATCAGCTACATCATCCCAATTAACTGCAATCACTTGATTTTTTTCACCAGTCACATATCCTGATCTGTCATATTGATTATGTTGATCTCTTTTAGTTGGATCTGAAACATCATCCCAATTAACCGCTATAATTTGATTCTTATTTCCAATAAGATGACCTGATCTATCAAATTTATTATGTTGATCTCTTTTAGTTGGATCTGAAACATCATCCCAATTAACCGCTATAATTTGATTCTTATTTCCAATAAGATGACCTGATCTATCAAATTTATTATGTTGATCTCTCTTAGTAGGATCAGCAATATCATCCCAATTAACTACAATCACTTGATTCTTATTGCCAGTTACATGACCTGATCTGTCAAATTGATTATGTTGGTCTCTCTTAGTAGGATCAGATATATCATCCCAATTAACCGCTATCACTTGATTCTTTTCACCAGTTACATTTCCTGATCTGTCATATTGATTATGAATATCTCTTCTAGTAGGATCAGATACATCATTCCAATTGACTGCGATAACTTGATTCTTATTGCCAGTAAGATGACCAGATCGATCATATTGATTATTTTGGTCTCTCTTAGTAGGATCAGCTACATCATTCCAGTTAATTGCAGTAATTTGACTTCTATTTCCAATAAGATGACCAGATCTGTCATATTGATTGTTCTGATCTCTCTTAGTAGGATCGGGAGTAGTTCCATCTTGACTATAGGTATATGTGGTTGTGCCATCATAATTATAGGCATGTCCATGTTGAGATTTCATTTCACGTTGTGTAGGATCAGGAATAAATGAGTTATTATTGTGACCTTGACCATTAAAAGCTTCAAAATGAGCCAAATTACGAGGATGATCATATTTGTAATTTTCTCTTTTGGCTTCTTGATAATTGCCACGATATTTGCCAGGAGTATTACCATCAATATTATATTGTGCAGGACCAAATTTAATGGTTTCTTTGGTTCCACGATTAATAGTAGCCAAATTTTTAGGATCATATTCACCATATACAGTAGGAGCAGTATGATATGATCTGCCACGAACCATATCTTTAGTTCCACGTTCTCTATATTTGGGTGTTTTGTATTGTGTCACTTTGCCAAGGACAGGACCATTAACACCTTTCTGACCAGGACCAACATAAGATCCATAAGAGACTTTTGGATTATTAAGAGTTCGAAGATTATCGGTATATGCTTCAGTTGGAATAACACGATACATATCATGATAACCATGTTTGCCAACAGCATTATAACCAATATCTAAACCTGGTGTGACTTTGACTTGTTGGAATGGTAGTTCATTACGTTTCTCTTTTCCGGCAAAATATCTGGATTTATATTCATCAGTTCTAACAGGATCACCATAAATATTAACAGCACCAACTAAGGGAGAGAATAATGGTGCTCTTTCTATTTTGGGTCTCCATGATGGATCATCAGATGATCCAGTAAATAATTCCATTTTCATTTGATTGACCATAGCCTTTTTGGATTCTTCAATATCACTAGGACCTTTTCTAACAAAAGGGGCCATATTTTCATGGACAAATTCGGGGGAATCAGATTTGACAACACCATAAGTGCCGTCATCATTATGTTCGAAAAGAGAGTACCCACCATCTAATTCCATTTGACGTTCGAGTTCGATTCTGGCAATGTTATTAGTGTTTTTGTTAGAGGAATTTATAGGGACTGCATCATTACTATTATCAAATTTCATTTGTTCAAATTGACTGACCCAATTATTTTTTTCATTGAATTTATTACGATTAGAGAGATCATTTTTATTAGGATTAGCAATAGAGGATTCGAATTTTCTATTATTAGAGATATTATTAATTTTGTCTAACATAGAAGTAGGATTATTTGAAATAGAACAACTACTCATATTATCATCAAAAGATTGAGACTGATTCTGACTCATACAATCATCATCAGTAAAGGTGGAATCATTATCAGAATTAGAAAACCCTTCTTTAATATCAACAAGTTTATTTTGGTTACGTGATTTAAATTCATCATATGCAGAATAATCTTTAGGGATCATTTTAGTATTTTTGAAATCAAGACTTTGACGGAATCGATCACGAGCTTTGGATTCATGATCATCTCTAACAGCTCTAGAGTTATTAGTAGAATATATGTTACGTGTATTTGTTTTACCTTTTTTAGATTTATTATTAATAGATTTAGAATCATCGATTGGGATCCTATTATTAATAACAGCTCCAACGGATGCAAATGCAAGTGCTTCACCTAGACCCGACATATATCAATAATAATATAATTAGTGGACATAATATATAATTTCGGTCAACACATCTATATGTAAATAAATATTGAATATGCCAATAAATATGATTATGATAAATCAGGTTAGATTTAATTTAATATCTGTATATAGTAATATAACTATATTATGGCCTATCACAAAGGATTTTCATCGAGACTACCATATGACGACTGTGCTTATAAAAAAGAATTGAGTGAATCTGTAGCTCCATTTGCATACCAAATGTATGATGGAAAGTTCGAAAACTGCAGAAAGTGTGTGTATGATCATTACACAAGACCTTTCGATGCAGATATTACAGATGTTGATTCAGAATTGAAGAACATTACTAGACGTGCTACCAAATGCCCATCCAGAATGTATAACCCAGGATGCAAAAAATCACAAACATGCATTAGCACTTATGACGAATCTGCCCCTGTTGTTTTAGCTCCTGAAGTATGCCCTATTGTTTACAATAATTTAGTTTGGAAAGAGGGAACTGGTGTTAGACACCCACGTCCTGCCAATTGTGTTGGTTTCCCTGTTAAAGGTAAAGTAGTTCCTAAAAAATAAAAAAAGGTAAATTAATCATTATTTAATCTTTTATTATAATCAAGAATATAACAAAAGATATAATTAGTTAGTTATAAAAATATTATATAAACAATCATTATTATAATGGCATTGAACGCAGGTCATTTCAGTAATACAAAATATGATACATGTGCATATCCTGAATATGTTTTTGAAAGCACAGCTCCATATGCTTATGTTATGAATACAGATAGAATACATAATTGCAATGGTGCATTGACAGTTTTCGGTCCCAGAAGTTCATATATGGGTGCCGGTGTCTCATCTCCAAGTGGTGATGTTGTTGCCGCATCACAACAAAATGTTGATATTGATTCAGTTATGAGTAATAGAAATGTTCCTCTAAGTAAATGTAAACGTGGTAAAGTTAATCCTGTTGATGTTACCCGTATTAAAACTAAAAACATTCCTGTTGTTAATGATTATCTTGATGCACAACATAGCAAAATGTCTGATCCTGCTATGTTCTATAGAGGTGTTGCAGTCAATAGATTCTACGATCTGATTAAAGATCCTCAAGCCAATATATTTTATGATTGGGCTATTAATACAAGTCTCGAAGCTAAAGATAATTTTATCCCTGATCTCCCTGAACCTCTTACAGAAGTTAATATGCTCCCTGATCTTCCTAAAGGTTCTAAAGCTAAACGTGCTGATCCTGCTTGGATCCCTCATTCAGTAGCTCTTGAAAATGGCTCATGTGGAACTTCTTGTATGCAAAGAATGGTTCGTAAAGAAAATATGTCACGTAATTATAAAAACAATACATTAAATGAAAAGAAATACAAAGGACAAGGTATTAACGGATTATAATTTGTTAAAAAATTGAATATATTAAATTAAGTGATGTTATTTAATTTAATATATAATACAAATTATTATTAATATTAATTATTAGGTCATATGCATAGATTTTATACTGATAACGCTCTTCAATATCAAACAATGACCAATAACAGAATTATTGTCTCAGATCATAATCAATCTACTAGCACCACTACTAGCACTACAACTACATTATTTCCAATTCAAGAAGAGGATACACATTTGGATAATTATCCAACAACTACACTTCCTCCAACAACATATACAACTACATATCCATCAACAACAATTACTGAAAATAAGACATCAATTTGTTCGGTAAATCCTGTCAATAGTGTTTTTTCAAGAATGAAATCATATTTGTCATCATTCTTTGTATCTGATCCTATTATTATTCCTACTACTACTACAACTACTACAACAACAATTAATGATGATGATTGGAATATTGATCATATTCCAACAAGAAATAATATTGCCAATACTAATAATATCAGTAATATTGATGATTTATATCCATCATTATTAAATGGAAAGATTTATGAGAAATATTCTTATGATTTTACTAATAATTTTGATAATGAAGATTCTGATAATGATGAAGAAGAACATAAATACATAGTTAGATTAAATTCTTCGGCCAATATGTATATGTATGATTATGATTTCAACAGAAGATTAACAGATATTATCGACACAATTAGAACAATCAATATCAAATACTAAAACAAATTTATTTATTTAATCAATTTTAATGATTAAATAAAGTATCTGCACACATGATAATATAATAATAAATGAATGTATATGAAGAAAGGACCGAAAATAAACAATAATATTAAAACATTACATGAAACAAATCGTGAAGTTATAAGTAAGGTCTGTTCGATTGCAGTTGAAGAATTACTAAAATATCAAATGTTATGTATATTGAAAGTTGATGTTATAGAAAGAAATAATGATAAGATTGTTTGTTCATATGGAACAGATCAACATTACACATTCCCTTCTGACAAAGCATATAATGTATTAATAATGTTAGCTACATTCCATTTTACCCAAAATAATAATATCAGTCCTACAACACTTATCAATATAAATGAAAATGAATTTAAGAATGATATATCACATAAGAAGGGATATATTTATAAATACCAATTTAAACAACTTACAATTATATCTTTAATATTTCATATGATTATCAATGACGATTATTTAGCTAGAAGTGTATTAATTAAATTTGTGGGTAATACATACATTAATGATTATATTGAAATGATTGGTATGACACGATCATACTGCAAATATGTATTACCACCAATTAATGAAGATATCACAGACAATGATAATGACAAACATAATCATAATCATAAAAGAAAATCATCACTAAGTGATTTGGTAAAAAGATTGAAACAACTTGACGAATTGAATATTAGTTCTAAACCAGTAATTAATAATGAACCGATAATGCAATTTTGGACTAGTCCAAATGAATTAAATAAATTAATGAATATGATATTAACAAGATCTCCAGAACTCAAATTAACCAAAAACTATATTGATACAGGAATAATGATACTATCAAAAACAAAAAGAAATAAATTATCACAACACATAAACAATCTCAATATCAAATATTTATTAATGGGGGTAAGTGAGTTAGGATCTAATGATACACGATTTACATCATTAAAAATAAATACAAATACAAATACAAATACAAATACAAATACAAATACAATGGAAGAGAAGAATGTTAAGTCAAAAAGGCAATATCAAAAAATAAATAAGAAGAATAGTGAAGTTGTTCATTTCACAGGTGTAAATGATTTTGGAATTATTGAAACAAATAATTACAAATTTATCATATCAATCATGATCTCAAATACTGGACAAGGGACTGACCAAGAATATGTAGAAAATATTATTGGCATAATAATCAGTCACATTATCCAATTTGTTAAATAATTTCATTTTCTGTTTTTCATAGCTAATGAATTTGGTCTTGCAATCTCTCTGTTTCTTCCCCTCGTCTGTTGTGGCCACATTTGAACTGTATGATCTGGATTTGACAATTCTTTATCAATATATGAAAACTGATTTTCAAATGGATTTTTGAATCCAATAGACTTTCTGGATGAATCTTTATAACCTCCTCTTAATGATTCCTCGAGACTGATATCAGGTAATCCATTACCATACATAAATGGAATTGGTCTATAAGTATTTGTCATTTCTCTTTGTGTATGACTTCTTGTCCCTGGTGTTTTCTCATATTTTCGGTAAGTATCACCTTCTCCTTCAGAGAGAGTATCTGAATCATAATTTCCATCAATATATTCATATGTCTTATTGAGATGTTTATTGTATGAATCGAAATCTCCAATAATATCAGTTGATGTTCTGCTATGTTCATGACCTCCAATAACTTTTTGAGGTGTGACATATTGTTTATAACTTAATTTAGGAGGATGATTATAAACTGATCTATTTTTGTTTGTTCTATTTGGGTTATACATATATTTATTGGAATAATCAGAACTAGATAACATATCACGAGAATCAACCATTAAATCATCATTATAATATTTATTGTCTTCATTATCATTATAATTATCATTATCAGAATCATTATGATATGGTTTTGATATTTTAGATGGTTTGATTTCAGATTTCAGATCATATGGATTAGACTGATGGAATATTACATAATCATCGTCAATGCCTTCTAAATTATTCATCTTTGATCTGGCATCTTTATGTGATTGCATCTTTTTCTGTAATCTCTTGTATCTGGGATCACTCTTAAAATCATTGTCAGTTTGGAATGTTGATTTGATTGGTTTTACAAAATGAGGATCTTTAGATAATCTTTTGGCAGTGTAAATATTCTTTTCACCTTGATTATATTTCTTAATTATCTTCAGATCGAATGGAGTAATATTAAATTCTTGTTCTTCAGGTATCTGAGGTTCAATATCATTTTCCATATTAAATTTTTTAGTTCGTAAATATTCTTGGAGTCTGGGTTCAAGTTGAATTGACCCTATATCAAATGCATCATCATAATTCATATATGGATATGGACATAATTATATCACTTATTATAATTATAATCATATTAATCCACAATCTAATTCAACTATATCTTAAATAATCTAAATAATTGATAATTAGATTATTCATTATTATGACTGAAAATATTGACGACTTTATTAAGGATTATGATGACAATGTCTTAACACCTGAATCACTTGCCTGGAATTTACTAATGGATAATGATGTTAAACAATCTGACTCATTATTACTTCCATATGTTGTTGATGATAATGATTCCAAAAATAATAATATATCTACTTCATTTGAACAAAATATGGATTTATTTCAAATATTGATTACAATATATATGGAAATGGTTTATGGTCTTCTTAAAGTTAATCATTTATCTTCATTATTAAATGAAAAATCTGAATTAGATAGTGATATAGATCTTGAATCATCTTTTAATCCTGATTTAACAACATTTAGTATTGACGATATGACTGATTTATTTAGAAACAAGATTAAAAAACTTAATTACTTTCTTTCAGTTAGAGAAATATATGGTGCTGATTTAGACAATCCTAAAGATTATGGTAGTGATGCAGAATATTATTGTGAAATTATTATTAAAGAAACTAAAGATGGTTTGTCTCATTTCGAAAAAAATAAACAACATATTGATCCAAAAAAACATTACACATTCTTAATCAGAAATACCGATTCACCTCATCAGAAAAAGTTAGATGATTTCTATGCCGATAGTTCAAACTGTTATAATTTATTACAATTTGTGATAAATTGTTATATATTAAAACAGTTCCTTAAGGCACTATCGAAGCCCCGGTCGATCGACCTATTT
>Ga0172373_10009087_pt1 | contig 12440 bp, 14 predicted proteins | sample Lak10m_2_FD_114546 | JGI IMG/M metagenome (GOLD analysis project Ga0172373, IMG submission 114546) | Freshwater microbial communities from Kabuno Bay, South-Kivu, Congo - kab_092012_10m | ecosystem: Environmental > Aquatic > Freshwater > Lake | place: Democratic Republic of the Congo... | reverse complement strand
ACCGACACGACCAAATTCATCGTCGGTTCGGTCATTCTCGCCTCGGGCGCAGATGCCGAAATCGCAACCGTAATTGTGAACTGTGCTTCAGCGGCACGGGGCGCATAAGTCAATAAACAAATAGGAGCAGAAAAAAATGCCACAGCCAACTTCAAATCAGGTTCATGTCGATGCAATTTTGACCAACATTTCCGTTGGTTATATGCAGATGGCTGAAAACTTTGTAGCAACAAAGGTTTTCCCAGTTGTGCCTGTTTCAAAGCAGAGCGACAAGTTCTACACCTACACGAAGAACGATTGGTTCCGTGACGAAGCCCAACGCCGTGCTGACGCCACCGAATCAGCAGGTGGCGGTTACAACCTGTCAACCGACTCATATCAAGCGGATGTTTATGCGTTCCACAAGGACATCGGCGACCAAACTCGTGCAAACGCAGACGCCCCGATCAATGTTGATCGTGAAGCCGCCGAGTTCGTGACATCCCGTATGTTGCTGAAAATGGAAACAGAGTTCGTTTCCTCGTTTTTCACGACGAGCATTTGGGGCACGGATACGACTCCAAGCAATCTTTGGAGTGATTACACCGCTTCTGACCCGATTGGTGACATCGAGACAGGCAAGAGGACGATTCTTTCAACGACAGGTTACGAACCGAATACTTTGCTGTTGGGTTACGACACTTTCATTCAGTTGAAGAACCATCCTGATTTGATCGACAGAATCAAATACACCTCTTCGCAGGTTTTGTCGGAAAGCCTCATGGCGTCTTTGTTCGGTGTGCCACGAGTAATGGTTGCCAAGAACATCAAAGCAACCAACAACGAGGGTGGTACCGCCGCTTATGCGTTCAATTATGGCAAACACGCCCTGTTGACCTATTCGGCTCCTTCCGCAGGTCTTCTCCAACCATCGGGCGGTTACATCATGTCTTGGACGGGTGTTTCGCAAGGTTTGGGCGCCACAATCGGTATCAGCCGTATGCGAATGGAACAATTCAAAGCAGATCGAATTGAAGCCGAAGTTGCCTTCGACATGAAGGTAATCGGTTCCGACCTCGGGTACTTCTTCTCAAGTTGCGTTGCTTAAGTTAGGAGCCAACAATGGCAAATCGTTTAACTAAAGGCAGAGGATTGTTCGGTTCGCTCCGAACGAGCGGCCCAATCGCCGCAAACACGGCAACCAAGAAGGCAACGGTAACGACCTTGACCGACGCCGCCCAAACTTTGACAGCCGCTATGGTTGTAACGAATGGTGGTTTGTTGGTCGGTACACCCACAGCATCACGGGCTAAGACCGTTCCGACAGGAACCCTTACTTGTGCCGCTTTGAACGGTTATGCAACGGGCGACACCTTTGAGGTGAATGTCGTGAACCTTGCCCCCGCAGATTACCCACTCGTCATCACGGCGGGTACGGATGCGACGATTGTTGGTGTAGCAAGCGTGAGTGCCGCTACTTCTGCGACATTCAGGGTTCGTGTATCGGCAACCAACACGGTCGTTTGGTATCGAGTGGCATAGTCTTTCGGTCAAGTGACCTTAAGTGTCCAATGAAATCGGAGGAAATATGGCTTACAAAGTTACAAAAAAAATTCCCGTTGGTGATGGTTCTTTTATCAATGTCGGCGAAATAGTTGACGGTGCGGGTTGGAGAAATTTGAAAAGTCTCATCAGCAATCGTTATCTTTTGCCGTTGTCGGAGGTTGTCGTGGAAAAAGTTTCGGAAACTAAACCGAAAGCGAAGGTTTCCTCGGAGAAAAAATAGGTTGGTTTCATGGCGTGGACATATTCGGGCGACCCCGCAAATAGCAATAGGGACGCCGTGCGGTTTTTGTGTGGCGACACGGATACGACCAATCAGCAAATAAACGATGCGGAAATAGCGTTCCTTTTATCGCAATGGAACAGCAACACCTATCTAGCGGCGGCGTTCGCCTGTGATGCGATAGCGGGAATTTATGCTTCGAAGGCTGATTCTTCTCGGTCGGTTGGTGATCTGTCGATATCGACTCAATTCGCTTCGCAATCAAAAACCTTTTTAGATAGGGCAACCAATCTGAGGTCGATGGCTTCCCGTGCCTATCCTCCTTCACCTAACTTCGACACAGAGGTTTTTGATGGCACTTTTATGTTCACGATTGGCATGGACAGATTCGCAGGCAACCCGACCTTTTCGGATTCCATCGGCGATCAAACGGACTAATCGTGGCTATCGAAACCGCTTTTTTGGACATGATGCCGTCTTCGGTGACGGTGTTTCCCGCTTCATCTACGGACGAGTACGGCAAATTTTCTTTCGGGGCGGGGGTGGCTACAAATTGTCGAATTCAGGAGACGGGTCAGGTTGTTAAAACGGCGGATAACCGCAATGTTTTCGAGCAGGGTCGCATTATTTTTTACGGCACTCCGACGATTTCCACCTCTTCGAAGATTGTTTTGCCGAGCGGTGCGATACCCGACATTATTTCGGTTCAGGTTCACAATGATGACACAGGGGCTCATCACACGACTGTTTCGTTTGGTGGTTGATCGTGAAGGTGGCAGAAGTAGAGGTCACGGGTCTGGCTGAGGCTATGGCTCTGTTGCAGGTTGGTGCAAAGAAGGTTATTCCAGCGACAATGGAGGCGTTATATGCGGAGGCTCAGATCGTTTTGGCGCAGTCTAGGGATGAGGTTCCTTTTCGCTTTGGCGCTCTGTCAGGTTCGGGTATGGTACATCAGCCTTATTCTGTGGGTTCTAAAGTTGGAGTTGAAATTTCGTATGGCGGTGCGGCGGTAGATTATGCGTTCATTCAACACGAGAACGAAGATTTTGAACACGCTCCAGGTCGGAAAGCGTTTTACCTTAGAGACCCCGTGGATGACGCAAGTGTGAGGTTGGCGGGCAATATTTCGGCTCGTGTCAAACGAATTTTGGGGCAAAAGAGTCGGCTTCCCGAGGAAAATGATTAGGCGCACCGATGGCAATTCTTGATGCGTTGGGTGCTTATCTTCAGACGAGCGGTGAGGGCACTCTTGCCACAAACATTTTTTTGGCGAGGATGCCCGACTCCCCCGATGTTTGTGTGACGCTTTACGAAAATCAGGGGATTGGTCCCGACCATACTTTCGGGGTGTCCGTTAAGGCAATCGATCATCAGAGGGTTCGTGTGTATTGTCGTGCAACGAGGAACGATTATCCAACTGCCCGCTCGAAAGCCGTAAATGTTCGCAATTTGCTTGGCGCCGTCAGAAACACCACTTTATCGGGTGTGTCGATCATGTGTATTTTGGCGACTTCGGAGTTGTACCCGTTGGCGAGAGATGGGGATGATCGGGCGATTATTGGATGCGATTTCACCGTATGGCTTCCGTAGATAAACAGGCGAATCCTTATGGCGCCAAGTCGATTGTTGACGAGCAACCTCGATGTTGGCGTTGCTCAAAAATGTTGGCTGTTTCGGTAACTAAACCTTGGGTCATTTTGTGCCCTAGATGTAAGGCTAAAAACGGTTCCGAAGTTGCTTGACTTTTCTCTTGTCGAAGGATAAATTGAAGTAACGGTCAGTTCACCTGAAGGATGTGAATGGCTGGTGAAAAGGACTATTCACTTTCCGATATTTAATTTTACATTCCGATGCCATTTTAGGGCTGAAACAAATCAGGAGGTTTTATGAAACAAATATCTGGACTTTTCCTTTCGGTTTTTCTGTTGGTTTCTTGTGGGGCTCCCGTTTCGGCGCCCGTCATGGTTGTCCCACCCGAACAAATCGAGACGGTTACCACTTCGACAACCGCTCTTGTTACGACGACCACCACGACCACTACAACCACTACGATCGTTGCCCAAAAAGTCGGGTCAAACGAGCCGAAAAAATGCCCGAAATTTGAGCCCGTTTTTGAGGCTTACGGTTTGGTGCCCGTCGAAACCTTCTCGTACATTGCTTGGCGGGAGTCTCGATGCCGAATCAAGGCGATCAACGCCCTTTGGGATGAGAACGGGGTGATGGTGTGGCATTTGAACAAAAACAAGACTTGGGATAGCGGTCTGTTGCAGGTGAATTCGAGCCACAAAACGATTGTGAGGAAAATCTGCAAGGGCGATCTTGAAATGTTGATGATTTTGGATTGCAATTTGAGGGTCGCCAAATTTTTGTTGGATAACGGCGGACTCGCCCATTGGAGCATAAAAGACTAGACCGCCCTTAAGTGTTGGGGCGGGGTGATGCGATGTATCCTTTGCCGAGAAGCGTGTCCTTGTGACCTCGGCATCGCCCGTTCGTACCCTCGTGGTCAGGGAGATTACGGGGCTTCGGGGCGCCCGAAATCTAGGAGCGAAATGCCGAAATATTTGGTCAAAACAGGATTGGATTTTCCGCCAGATCGCCATGTTTCTGCGGGCGAAATAGTCGAGGACATCCCCGCCAAATCAATCAAATGGTTACGGGAACAGAACTTAATAGAACTTGTCGATGCGAACGCCTCGAGCGCCGTCGAATCGGATGCCGATGAATCCCCGATTGGGAAGAAAGGCAAAAAATAATGGCTTTTATTCATGGAAAAGGAAGCGTCGTCTTGCATGGGACGAGCGATCTGAGTTTGTATTTGAATGATGCGAGTGCCTCTTTTGAAGCGGAGGTCACCGAGACCACCGTTTTCGGGAGTTCGGCGAAAACCTACATTATGGGTTTGCGGGACGGCACGGTTTCGGCGTCAGGTTTGTTCGACGGGGCGGCTTCGGCGGTTGACGAAATTTTGAGCAATAGTTTGGGGAGCGACTCTTTGGCACCCGTGACGGTCGCCTACGATGGCACGACCTTGAACAACAGGGTTTCTCTTTTGTTGGCGAAAACAACCTCGTATGAGGTCTCGTCCCCTGTCGGTGATGTGGTGTCGGTTTCATACAATGCCCAATCGGACGGCGGGCTTGATAACGGAGTTTCGCTTGCCGCTTTGGCTTCGGTTTCGTCCTCAACTACGGGGACGGCGAACGATAACACCGCATCGTCCGCTAACGGTGGAATCGCCCAACTTCATGTAACCGCAAACACTCGGAGTGCCTCGGTCACGATCAAAATTCAACATTCGGCGGATAACAGCACTTTCGCCGACCTTGTTTCTTTCACCGCAATAGCAAGCGGGACAACATCTGAACGGTCTTTAGTCGCTTCGGGGACGACCGTAAACAGATATCTGCGGGCAGTATCCACCCTCTCCGCAGGTACGGGTTCAATCACATATCAAGTATCGTTCGCAAGACGATAAGGAGAAAATAAAATGGCATTTGTTCACGGTAAATCAGCGTTTTTTTCGTTGGATGACTCAGGGGGAACGGTTCGAGACCTCAGCACCTATCTCAACGACATCTCGATGCCTCGAGACATCGAAACCGCCGAGACCACAACTTTCGGGGTTTCGGGTTCGGCTAAAACCTATATCGTCGGTTTGACCGATGCGACTATCAGCATTTCGGGTCTTTTCGACGCTACGGCGGACGGCTACCTTGCGGGTGTCGTCGGCGGTTCGGCTTCGCTCTCGTTCGTTTATGGTCCTTCGGGAAGCACGGCGGGTTTGACGAAGTATTCAGGCGAGTGTTTCTTGACTTCTTACGAAGTTTCTTCGTCGGTTGGTGATGCGGTTCAGGCTTCGGCTAGTCTTCAGGTGACGGGCGCCATTACTCGTGGCACCTTCTCGTAATATAAACCCAAAAACCAACAGGAGAAATATCGTGTCCATTCGTGACCGCATAATTGCAGTAGATGATACCCAAAAAGAAATCGTAAAGATTGAAGAATGGGGCGTTGAAGTAGAAATCCGAGGAATGTCAGGTGCCTCTCGAGCATCGATCTCTCAGGATGCCGCAGAGAATAATGGCAACATCAACTTTATGAAGATGATGCCTGAACTTGTCGTTCAATGCTGTTTCGACCCTGAGACAGGCGAGCAAGTTTTCGAGGCTTCTGACAAAGATTTGGTGATGAGCAAGTCGGGTGCCGTTTTGGACAGAATCGTTACCGTGGCGATGCGTTTGTCGGGGTTTGGTCAAAACGCCGTCGATGAAGCGGGAAAAGGCTCCTTGTCAACACCGAAAGGCGGTTCCTCTACGATTTAGCCGAAAAGTTGGGTAGAACCGTGAACGAACTTTTGTTCGGTAGCGAATGTTTTACACCTATTTCCTCGGCGGAAATTGTTGAATGGGCGGCTTACTACAAACTGAAGGCTTTCGAAGCGGAAAAGGCGGCTAAGAGCAGGAGGTAAAACAAGTGGCAGAAGAAGACATTGAAGTTAGAGCCGTCTTATCTGCCGATGCCTCCAAATTTGTTACCCCTTTCCAACAGGCGACCGCCGCAACTCAGCAATTACAGGCGGCGCTAAAACCCGCTAATTCTTTGATGATTGCGGCAGGTGCCGCCATTGCGGCAACGGGTTTTGCCATGGTCAAATTTGGCAAGGAGGCTTTCCACGCCGCCGCTCGTGTTTCGGAAATGAACATTGCTATGGAAGCGGTCGGTAAATCGACGGGCTTGGGTGGTGATGCGATCAAAGACGCCGCTAAGGCGGTAGCGAAACAGGGCATCGAAATGGCTTCCGCTCAAAAGATTGCTTTGGTGTATGCCCAAAATAATTTAAATCTTGCGGACGCCTCAAAAGTTGCTCGAGTCGCTCAAGACTTGGCGGTTATCAGTCAAGCAAATTCGACCGAAACTGCGGAAAAATTAAACAGAGCGATTCAAACGGGTTCCTCCTTGCTTTTGAAATCTGCGGGTATCTCCAAATACGCATCAGAGGGTTACAGAACTTACGCAAAACAGATCGGCAAAAATGTCAACGATCTGACCGCTTTGGAACGCCAACAGGCGACCACGAACCTAATTTTGGAAGAAGGCAGAAAGGTTGCGGGGCTCTACGAGGCGGCGATGACCGAACCAGGGAAAGTTTTGCGTTCTTTTGCTCGTCTTCAAGACGACATCAAGGTTGCCATGGGTCAGTCTTTGCTTCAAGGTTTCGGACCCGTAATTAAAGCGACCTACGATTTGACAAAATATTTTTCTCAAGCGGTTGGCGAGGGCGGTTACTTGCACCCGATTTTGGAGGAGATCGGCAAGGCTTTGGTGACAATGACCCAACCCTTTACCGATGCGATCAACAAGGGCGCAAAATTCCTAAAAAGTTTGAAAGACAGTCAAGTGGGCGTGGACGGATTGAAAGAGAAAATCCAACAATTTGCCCCGATAGCAGGCGGTCTCGCCACCGCCTTTTCCGCCCTTGCGGGCAGAAGTTTGTTGAGTTTGGTCGGATTCAAGGGTCTTGCCGCAAAACTGAATCCTGTGATGGCGGGATTCGCCGTGCTTGTCGCCCTGTCCCCGAAACTGCGGGATGCGTTCACAAGAATCACAAAATCTTTGATTCCGTTGTTCCCTGCGGCTTTGAATCTCGGCAGGGCTTTTGCTGAATTTGCAGGAACCGTCATGGATGCGGTGGCGGGCATCATGGAGTCGGGTTTGACAACCGTTTTGGAGGTTGCTTTTAAGGGGATTGCCTCGGCGGTTTATGCCCTTACGGCGGCGTTCGAAAAGTTTAAGCCGTTGGTTTTTGCGGTCGGACTCATCATGGGCAGGATGCTCATTCAGTCGATGATCGCTTCATCGGTAGCGACGGGCGGTCTCGCCTCTAGGTTCTTGTTGCTTGGGGCGAGCATGAAAAACTTTGTCGGTTCTATCAAATTCGCCGTCTCGGAGCAGATGCGATACAACTACACGCTCTCGCAAGGCGCCTTCAATATGGGTGTTTTCAAAACTACGGTAATCGTCGGAATGAGGGCTATCGGTGTCGCCGTAAAAAGTTTGGTGGTGCAATTCGCCCCGTTGTTGGCGATTTTCGCCGCTGTTTATATTTTCAACAAGTTCCGTGAAAACTCCAAAAAAATCAAAGAGACAACGGATGCTTTGACGCAATCGTTCAAAAACCAAATTTACGAATTGAAAGGCAATAGTGTCGCCATCGCCGAATTCGTGAATAATACGAGACCCGCAGAGTTGGCTTTCAAAAATTTGTCGGCTGAGGAAGAGAAACTTTCGGCTGGTTTGAACACCCTAGGTTTGAACACTCAAGATTTGGCTAAGGCTTCTTTGGGTGGGGCGGAAGGTCAAGCGGAGTTGTTGGAAAAGATGAGGGAGGCAATCGGGATAAGCGACAAATATCGTTTGCTGTTGAACGGGACGGTTGTTGAGATCGAAACAGGTTGGGCGGCTACCCATGCAATGACGGACGCCCAAACGCAACTTCTTAAATCGGTCAGGGATGTTGGCGATGCGTTCCAAAATGTCAATTTGGTTGATGTCATCAAGAAACAACAAGATTATTTGGTGGCTACCGACAAACTTGCGGGCGAAGCGAAAAAGTTCGCCATTGAAGAAGCCGAAAAACAAGGCATTTTGAAAGGCAGTATTGATACGGTTGGTGAAGCCGTGTCGGTGAACGAAATTTTTGCCGAAAAATACAACGAACTTGCCAAAGCGGCAAAAGCGGCGAAAGACGCCGAGGACGCCAAAACCGATTCGTTGAAAAAAGCAAATTTTGAGGCGAAGACTTTGTATGAGCGCCTCGAATTGTTGAAGGGGGCTAACGAAGACGGCAAGGTTTCGGTGGATGCGTTTGCCAAAGAAATGTTTGGAGCCCAAGCGGAGACAAACAAGTTTGCGGATGCTGTTGACAATATGAGAAAACAGTCGTCGGATTTGGCTGACCAAGTAAAGGGGACGAAAGGTAATTTTGATGCGTTTACTTCTGCGGGTTTTGATCTTTATAAACAGATCACCCAAAATTCGGCTTCTCTGTTGGAAATGGAAGGCAATTCTAAGGATGTCGCCAACTACATGAAATCAACTATCGAGCAATTCAAAGCAAGCGCCAAAGCGGCGAACTATACCGACGAACAAATTACCGACCTGTTGAATAGTTTGGGTTTGATTAGTGGTTTGGCTGAGATCGATATTCAGGTTACAATCGATTTGGATTTTGCGAAAAAACAGTTGGCGGCGTTGGTCGCAACTTTGAAGGCATTGGCGTCAGAAGGTTTGAGCGGTTCAATAAGGGCTATCGACGCTTTAGAGGCGAGAATAAAGGATTTGGGCAAGACGGCGAAATCGGGTACGAATGGTTTCACGGAATACAACAACGAAACGAAAAAGTCGGGGCAGGAGTCGAAGGCGGTAACAAAAGAAAAAGAGCGTCTCCGTGCCGCAATTATGAAGGTCGCTAACGAGGCGTTAGCGAAGGCAACGAAACGGATGGAGGAATATCGGGAGGCTTTGACCGCCATGAAAGATTCCGCCCGTCAGGCGATTTACGGGGCATATTCAATGACCGACGCCCTGAGCAAAGCGGACGCCTCGGCTGAGAAGGCGAAAGAGGAATTCGACAAGTTGGTTGACGCCCAAAAATCCTTCAATGAGGAGGTTAGAGATCAGATCAAAAACACCCTCTCTCTGAACGATGCTCTGAGTCAACAAAAAACGGCTTCAGACGCTTTCGCACAGGTGAATCAGAAAGTTGCGGAAGCGAACGCCGAAGTCAACGCACAACAAGAAGAATACAATCAGTTGTTGCAGATCGCAGGGGGCACCGTTGGTCGCAAGGCTCGTCGTGAAGCCTACGAAAAAGCGTCAGAACAGTTGTTGAAGGTTTCCGAGGCGCAAGAAAAACTGACCAAAGCAACCGCCGATGCGAACGCCGAACAGGCGAAACAGAAGACTTTCATGGAGCGTTTGAGGGAGCAGGCGAGGCTTGCCACGACTTTTTCTGAACAGTTGACGAAGTTGGTCGATTTGGGGTTGGAGAAGGATGCTTTCGATCAGATTGTGAAGGCGGGCGCCGAAACAGGTTCTTTGTTGGCGAAAGAACTCATTGACGGCGGTTCGGATGCGATCAAAGAAACGAACGAATTGTTCAAAGAAATTGGTGCGGTTTCTGTTAAAAGCGGGCAAAAGTTGGCGGACGAATTTTTCTCAATAGGAGAGTCGGCGGGCGCCGACTTCGTTCAGGCTTTGGCTGAACAGGCGAACAAGGTTAGTCAGTTCGCTGAAACCGTCAAACGCCTCGTTGCCTTGGGGTTGTCGCCTCAAAACATTCAAATGGTGTTGCAGGCAGGGTATGAGGCGGGTTCTCGTATCGCCAAATTCATCGAGGACGGTGGCGCCGAAACTATCCAAAAGTTGAACCAATTCGAGGTTTCTTTAAGGTTGCAGGGCGATGCGTTGGCGGATTTGTTGGGCGACACCTTTTATCAGGCAGGTTTCGATCTTGCTTCTCAAATCGTGGAGGGAATCAAAGAAAAGATTGGTGAACTTGAAGACTTTCTTGCCGAGGCGACGATTGAACAAATGAAGGCTTATTTGAAGAAAGTTCAAGGAGAATTCGACGCCCTTTTGAAACCGTTGCCACAACCTGCCTCGACGGTCACGGGTGTTACACCCACGGTGGTTTCTACTAAAACCCCTGAAATCGAATACTTGGATGGGATGCCCTTAAATTTGACTTCCGCAAAATTGGCGTATCAAGCCGCTACGGGTGCCACCGCCGTTGAAGATTTGGAAGAATTTTTCAAGAACTTCAATTTGGAAGGTGCTTTCCGAGGCTTTGCTACAGGCGGTATTGTGAAATCACCAACCCTCGGTTTGATCGGCGAGGCAGGACCCGAAGCGGTGGTTCCTTTGTCGAAAGGAAATATGCTCGGAAGCACGACGATAAATTTGACCGTCAACGCAGGTTACGGGGCGGACGGTCGATCTATCGGTGATGCGATTGTCAACGAGTTGAAAAAGTGGTCACGAAAAAACGGTAAAGTCCCCGTCCCAACGCAATGAGTAAGTTGATGCCTTGGGGTGGCACCTACAAGGTGACCGCCGAAATCGGCTTCAATGCGGGTTTCACCTTGGATGACACGGACGGTTACGGCACCCTAGACGACCCTCTTTGCACCATTTACGCCTCGGGGGTGGGTGTCGATATCACCGAGGATGTGCAAGAGATTCGGATAGAAAGAGGCAGGTCTGACCAACTTCAAGAGTTTTCGGCGTCAACCTGCTCGATTACCTTGGGTGATTACAGTCGTAAATATGACCCCGAGAACACGGCGAGTCCTTACTACAACTCGGTTTCGGGCACCTCGGGTGTCACGATTCGTCGAGTGGTAAAAGTTTTCTATGATGCGACCCAAATTTTTACGGGTCGTATCACGGATATTGACATCTCGTTCGAGCCGTCCTCTTTGCCTACGGATAAAGCCACGGTGATTTTGGAGTGTGCCGACGATTTCGTGGTTTTGGCGAATACCCGCATCGAAGAATTTACGCCGTCCGCTCAGTTGGGAGGGGCGAGAATTACGGCTTTGTTGGCGTTACCCGAGGTTGCCTACGCCGCTACAACCAATTTGGATGCGGGAACGATCACTTTGACCGCCGAACCTATCGCCGACCAAACCGTTCTCTTGGATTATTTGCAACAAATAGCAAAAACGGAACAAGGGTATCTTTTCATGTCAGGTGACGGGGAACTTCGTTTCTCCAACCGTCTTCAAACGCTCGTCGTCTCTGACCCGTTTTTTTTCGCCGACGACAACTCGGGGGATGCCGACTACGAAACCCTCTCGGTGCTTTACGGACAAGAGGCGCTCTTTAATCGTGTCGTTTGCACCCCTATCGACTCTTTGAACCCAGGCATTGCCGACGATGCGACCTCCCAAAGCGAATATGGCGTTTCGGCTCTTCACTTGGACTCTTTGCTTTGTTCAGAAGCGGATGCACAAGACTTGGCGGATTATATGGTCAACCTTTTCAAAGAACCCCAATACAGGTTCGATTCGGTTTCTTGCAGTTTTGGGGGGAACAAAATTTCGACCGCCGTTCAACAATCAATCATCGACCTCGATCTAGGGTCGGTTTTGAAAGTCAAAAAATCTTTTGCAACGGGTACCCCTTTGAGCATCACACAAAATCTTTCGGTCGAGGGAATTTCGCACACAATCACCCCCGTCAGCCACAATATTCTGTTCAAAACGGCTGTTCGATCTATTGCAGACCCCTTTACCCTTGACAGCGCCACCCTCGGGCAATTAGATTCCACGAACGCTGTAAGTTGATCTGGAGGTCAAATGGCTGGTGCGGGTGCATATTTGTGGGAGGCGGGCGATGTCGTCACGGCGGCGAACCTCAACCAATATGTCCAAGATCAGGTAATTGCCGTTTATGCGAACTCTACGGCTAGGGATGCCGCCTATGGCGGTGCGGGGGAGCCGTCGCTCAGCGAGGGAATGTTTTGCTTCCTCAAAGACACCAACGAGTTCCTCTTTTATACAGGCTCGGCTTGGACTGCGGTAGATACTTCAACTGACCCAAGCAAGATTCCTCTTTCCACGGTAACAACGGCAGGCGATCTTATTATCGGCACGGGCAATGCAACTGT
>Ga0172373_10009083_pt1 | contig 12444 bp, 9 predicted proteins | sample Lak10m_2_FD_114546 | JGI IMG/M metagenome (GOLD analysis project Ga0172373, IMG submission 114546) | Freshwater microbial communities from Kabuno Bay, South-Kivu, Congo - kab_092012_10m | ecosystem: Environmental > Aquatic > Freshwater > Lake | place: Democratic Republic of the Congo: South-Kivu... | reverse complement strand
TCACTCGTGTCTCCACCCCCGGGGCAAAACCAAAACACCCCATCCGAACTGCCTATCAGGATACGCTTCAGGAAACCGTCGTCAAGTCATTGACGCAACGACGTTCCCCTCGCCCCCCTGGCGGCATTCCGGCTCCACATCCGGCCGGGGCCATACGTTTGTTTTGCGGTTGTCCCGGGATTCAACTATGCTGCCCCGTGAATCCGCCGGGGATGTGGTGGTTTGGGGACGTTCGCTGGAAACCATTGGAGTTAGGTAACATGCCGTTTCATCTTGCACCCTATCTTGCGAAATCAGTTCCCGGCGTCGGCGTTCTGGGGGCGATCGTCGGCGGGGCCGCGGCCGTCGCCAAGAATGCGCAGCTGCTGAAGGCCGGCAAGGTTTCGCAGCGGGAAGCCGCCATCGACACCGGCAAGGAAACCGTCGGGGCCGGCCTGGCCACGGCGTTCAGCGCCGCCGCCGCCGGCGCCGTGGGCGGCGGACTGGTGGTGTCGCTGGGCGTGGCCGTCGCCGCGGGCATTGCCGGCAAGTATGCCTGGGACCGCTGCGCCGAGTATGTCGAAGCGCAGGTCAAGTCCCGCGCCCCGGAACTTTCGGACGACGCGCTGGCCGACGAACTCAAGTAGATCGTCGAAACCGGACCCGACGCCCGCGACGGCCATTGCCGTCGCGGGCGTTTCCGTGTCCGCGCCCGGCAAGGACGAAACATCAAGCCAAGCCATCGCGCGTCATATCCGATACACGCCGACCAAGTAACGCGTTACCACCCTATTCATCGGCATCGGATCCATGCTATGTCTTTGGTAACGAGTTACCGGAGACGCCGATGGCCCTGACACCCGCGGAAAAGCAGCGCCGTTACCGCGAGCGGCACAAGGACCGCCCGACCCCGGCCCAGGAGATCGCCGCCCTGAAGGCCCGGATCGCCGAGCTTGAAGCCCGGCTGGCCGGACCGCCGGAAAGCCGGCCCATTTCGCTGAAGCCCATCGACGAAACGGTGATCAGCGAATGGGAAATGGCCCTGGCCCCGCGCCGCCGCTGACGGAACGGGTAACAGGTTACTCCGGTCAGTGGTGCCCGGCATGCCCCATCGGAGCATCGGCCTTGCCAAGGCCGTTGGCGTCCTGCATGGCCCGGACATAAGCCAGGATGTCCCGTTCCTGGCCGGCATTCACCCCTTCGGGCTTTGGCATGTCGCCGAACTTCCACATATGGGCGGCGGCCCCCTTGGCGATGGCGGACAGGACGACGTCGTCGCCATGCCCCGACCCCGGCGCATACATCGGATGCAGCAGCGGCGGCGCCTGATCCGAACCGCGCAACGCCGTTCCGTGGCAGACGGCGCAGACCTTGTCGAACACCGCCTTGCCGGCCTGGGCCTGGGGCTGCAATGCGGGGACCGCCACCGCTTCCTGCCCGAAGCGGACGGATACCGGCTTGCCGTCCACGGTCAGCGACAGAATGGCGGCGACCCGGTCGGCGCTGCGGACGCCGGCGGCGGCGAACAGCGAGGGGCCGTCGGCGGCGAAGGCCGCCTCGGTCTTGCGGCCGTCCACCAGCAGCGTCGCCTTGCCCGAGGCGGCGACGGCACGGTCGTCGTGGTCGCGCACCCAGGCGCGGATGCCGCCGTCGCGGACGGCGAACTCGACGCGCAGCCCGTCCGCGGTTTCGGCGATCTGGCCGCCGTACCAGGCGCTCATCACCCCGTGGGCGGCAACAGGCGGCGCCACGGCGGCCAGGGCAAGGGCGACAACGGCAATAGCGGGAATGTTCATGGTTTCGGGTCTCCGTCTTGGGGCAGTCATGCCATCGTTTCCTTGAGGCGGCTGTCGCCGGCCACCCGTTCCACCGCGGAACGGGCAACGGCCAGGAACACCACCGGAGTGACGATGGTGTCGAGAAGGGTGGAACTCATCAGGCCGCCGAAGATCACCACCGCCACCGGGTGCAGGATCTCCTTGCCCGGTTCGCCGCCGGCCAGGACCAGCGGAACCAGGGCCAGGGCGGCCACCAGGGCGGTCATCAGCACCGGGGTCAGGCGCTCCAGCGAACCGCGCATCACCATCTGCCGCCCGAAGGTCTCGCCCTCGTGCCGGACCAGATGCAGGTAATGCGACACCTTCATGATGCCGTTGCGGGCGGCGATGCCGGTCAGGGTGATGAAGCCGACCAGACTGGCGACGCTGAGCGTCTGGTCGGTCAGCCACAGGGCCGCCACGCTGCCGACCAGGGCCAGCGGAACGTTGCCCATGATCACCAGCGTCAGCGTCAGCGACCGGAAATGGCTGTAAAGCACCACCAGGATACCGGCCAGCGACACCGCCGCCAGCAGGGCGATCAGCCGGCTGGCCTCCTGCTGGCTTTTGAATTGCCCCTCGTAGCTGATCCCGTAGCCCTGGGGCAGGCTCATCCCGTCCAGGCGGGCCTGGATGTCGGCGACGATCGCCGCCATGTCGCGCCCGTGGCTGTTGGCCTGGACGACGATGCGCCGGCGCATGTTGTCGCGGTTGATGATGTTGGGGCCGGTGGTTTCCACCACCTCGGCCAGCAGCGACAGCGGCACCTTGCCGGCCGGGGTGTCCACCAGGATCTGGCGGAAATCGGCGGTCTGCGAACGCCAGTCGTCGGCAAGGCGCAGCACCACGGCGAAGCTGCGCCCGCCGTCGCGGACCTGGGCCACGGTCTTGCCGTTCAGCGCCGCTTCCAGGGTCTCGGTCAGCTGGTCCAGGGTCAGCCCGTATTTCCGGGCCTCGCCGCGGTCCAGGCGGATCTGGATCTGCGGAATCAGCACCTGCTTCTCGACCTGCAGGTCGGCGATGCCGGCCACCGTGCCGATGCGGGTCCTTGCCTCTTCGGCCAGGGCGCGCAGGGTGTCCAGGTCGTCGCCGAAGATCTTGACGGCGATTTCCGCCCGCACCCCCGACAGCAGATGGTCCAGGCGGTGCGAGATCGGCTGGCCGATATTGGCGACGATGCCGGGAATGTGGGCCAGTTGCGTGCGCAGGTGCCCCAGGATTTCCTGGCGGCTGCGCCCCGACGGCTTCAGGTCGACGTCGATTTCGGTGTAGTGGACGCCCTCGGCGTGCTCGTCCAGTTCGGCCCGGCCGGTGCGCCGGCCGGTGGACGCCACTTCCGGCACCTCCAGCAGCAGCTTTTCGGCGATGGTGCCGATCCGGTTGGATTCCGACAGCGACGAACCGGGCGGCAGCATGACGTTGACCGTCACCGTGCCTTCGTTGAAGGCCGGCAGGAAGGCCCGGCCCAGGAACGGCACCGACACCGCCGCCGCCGCCACCAGCAGGACGGCCGGCACGACCACCGCGCGGGGATGGTCGAACGACCAGTGCAGCAGCCGGGCATCCAGCCCCTTCAGCCGGCGCACCAGCCAGGAATCGCCGTGGCCGGTGGCCCTGGCCCCGGGCAGCAGATAGAACGACAGGGCCGGGGTGACGGTCAGCGACACCAGCAGCGACGCCAGGACCGACACCACATAGGCGATGCCCAGCGGCGTGAACAGCCGGCCTTCGATCCCCGACAGGGCGAACAGCGGCAGGAACACCAGCACCACCACCACCGTGGCGTAGACGATGGAGTTGCGTACCTCCGCCGAAGCGTCGCGGATCACCTGGAAGGCCGGGCGCGGCACCGCCCGCGCCGCGTTCTCGCGCAGGCGCCGCAGGATGTTCTCGACATCGACCACGGCGTCGTCGACCAGTTCGCCGATGGCCACCGCCAGCCCGCCCAGGGTCATGGTGTTGATGGACAGCCCCATCTGCTGGAACACCAGCGCCGTCACCACGATGGACAGCGGGATGGCGGTCAGGCTGATGAAGGTGGTGCGCATGTTCATCAGAAAGGCGAACAGTACGATGCTCACCAGGATGGCGCCGTCGCGCAGGGCCTCGACGACGTTGTCCACCGCCCGTTCGATGAAGGCGGCCTGCTTGAACAGGATGTGGTCGGCCCGGATGTCGGCGGGCAGCGACCGCTGCAGGTCGGCCAGGGCGGCCTCGACAGCGCGGGTCAGGGTCACGGTATTGGCCCCGGGCTGCTTCTGCACCGCCAGGATCACGGCCGGGGCGGCGTTGACGGCGGCGTCGCCGCGCCTGATGCCGGGGCCGAAGCGGACCTCGGCCACCTGCCCCACCGTCACCGGCGCCCCGCTGCGCCAGGCGACGACGGTGTCCCTCAGGTCTTCAAGGCTGGTGGTCTGCCCCAGATTGCGGATCAGGAACTCGGCCTGGCGCTGTTCCAGGAAGCCCCCGGTGGTGTTGCGGGCGAATCCCGACAGCGACCGCGACAGGTCGTCATAGGACAATCCGAAGGCCGACAGCCGCGACGGCGACACCAGCACCTGATACTGGCGGACCTCTCCTCCGATGGGAATGACCTGGCTGACGCCGGGGATGGACAGCAGACGCGGCCGGATCAGCCAGTCGGCCAGCGTGCGCACCTCCATCGGACTGGAGACGCCGCCATCGGACCGCATCCCCACCAGCATGATCTCGCCCATGATCGAACTGACCGGCCCCATCGCCGGATCGATGCCGGCCGGCAACTGGCCGCGGACCGAAGCCAGCCGCTCGGAAACGAGCTGGCGGTTACGGTAGACGTCGGTGCCCCAGCCGAATTCGACGGTGACGATGGACAGCCCCACCCCCGATGCCGAACGGACCCGCACCACCCCCGGCGCACCGTTGATGGCGGTCTCGACCGGCCGCGTCACCAGCGCCTCGACCTCTTCCGGGGCCAGACCGGCGGCCTCGGTCATCAGGGTGACGGTCGGGCGGTTCAGATCGGGAAAGACGTCGATGGGCAGCCCCGACATGACGAACCCGCCATAGACGGTCAGGGCCAGGGCGAAGGCCAGGACGAACAGCCGGTTGGTCAGACTGAAGGCGATGATGCGGTCGAACATCGCCCGTCACCTTTCCGCCCGTAACTGCCCGGTGCCCACCACCACCACCCGGTCGCCGGCCCGCACCCCATCGGTGATTTCCGCCAGCGGGCCGACGATCCGCTCGACCCGGACCGGCCGGGCCTCGAAGGTTTCCGGCGCGGTGCGGACGAACACCACCTGACGCCCGCCCAGTTCGGCGATGGCGCCGCGCGGCACCGCGGTCTGCAGCCGGGTGGCCCCCACCGACAGGAAGACATCCACCGGCATGCCGACCCGCAGGTCGCCGGCCACGGACGCCGCCACCTGGAAAATCACGTGCAGCCCCTGGTCCTGCGGATCGATCTTGGGGCTGATCCCCAGCAGGGTCAGCGGAAAGGCGCGGTCGGGCAGCACCTTGCTGGCCGCCTCGGCGGCGGAAATGCGGGGCGCCAGGGGCAGGTCGTGGACCACCGCCTCGACCCGCAGCCGGGCGGGATCGACGATTTCCACCAGCACCCGGTCGGGCGCCACCACTTCCCCCGGAACCACATGGATATCCGCCACCACCCCGTCCACCGGGGCGGTCAGCAATTCGCGCCCCAGCGCCGTTCCGGTGATCTGCCCCCGTTCCTTGCGCAACTGGTCCAGACGGATGCGGGTGGCCTCGACCTGCTTGACCGGAACCAGGCCCCCCAGGGATTCCTGCCGACCCAGGTCCCGCTCGGTCAGCGCGATGTCGCCGTCGACCCGCGACAGCAGCGCCCGCTTGTCGCCCTTTTCCAGGGTCGACAGGGTCGGTTCCAGCACCGCCAGCACCTGCCCGCGCCGCACCGTCTGGCCCGGCACCGGAATGGGATAGGCCGGATCGGCGAGGATGCGGGCCGGCTGGGACGGCTGGACCCGCGCATAGCCGGCCGGATCGGGAATCACCCGTCCGACCACGCGGACGGTGTCGGCGGCCTGGCGCGGCTCGACCCGGATGGTGCGGACGCCCAGCAGGAACTGGGTCGGCTTGGACATCGCCACCGTGGCCCCCGGCACGACCTGCGCATGGCCGGCATCGGGGGCGCCGTGATCCTCGCCGCCATGCGCCAGGGCCGGGCTGGGCGCGCCCAGCAGGACCGCCGCCGCCAGCACCGCCGCCCGGCGCAGCCCCCTGCGCGCCAGGGCCGCCCCGCCCAGCGCCAGCAGCGCCGCACCGCCCGACAGCGGCCAGACCCAGCGGGAAACGGGCTGGGCCGCCGCCGCCACTTCCACCGCCGCCGCGGCCGGCACGGCGACCAGCAGCAGATCGTCGCGCCCGCCGGCCGCGACCGTCAGGGCAAGGTCGGCCCCGCCCTGCGGCACAGGCCAGTCCAGTTCGTAAACACCGAGGGCCGCCGCCGACCGGGCCGTTCCCCGCCAGCCGGGGGCCTCGGCCTCGATGGCCGCCCCGCCGACCGGCTCGTTGGTGTCGGCGTCGGCCAGGTAGAGCCGCGTCACCGCACCTTCCGGATAAAGCGCCACCTGGAAGGCCGTTCCCTCGGCGACGGAACCCGCGGCCCACGCCCCGCCGGACAGCAGCAGCAGAAAAACAAGCGGCAAGGCGATACGGCCGGTCCGAACCATAGTCAGGCATCCCCGTTTCCGCGAAATGCGGTAGAACCGATATAGCGCCGAACCGGCCGGACCTATTGTAAAGTATTGTAACGAAGTGAAACCCAAGGATGCGCCAGACCCGGACGGCTGCCAAAATCGCCCGGTCGGCACGGGGAAAGAAGGATCGATGACCAGGGTACCGCTTCCCGATTCCATCGCCGGGCGCACCTTGCTGGTGCTGCTGGTCGGCCTGACGCTGTCCCACCTGGCCAGCACCGCCATCCTGTCGTCGGACCGGCACGAGGCGATGACCCATGCCAGCGACAGCCTGTCCGCCGACCGGGTGGCGGTGTTCGCCCGCCTGCTGGACCAGTCCCCGCCGCACGAGCGCGACCATCTGGGCCGCAGTCTGGCCAGTCCGTTCCTGACGGTCGCGGTGGCCCCCCTTCCCGAGATCGCGCCGTCGCACCGGGACGAAATCGACGTCGCCCCGATCCGCCATGCCCTGGCCCCGCATTTCGGCCCCCTGGACCACGACCGCCTGCACATCACCCGCCAGCGCCACGACCACGACGCGCCGCCATCCTGGTGGTGGCGGCTGCTGAACGGCTTTCCCGAGGACCGTTCGCTGTTCGTCGCCCTGCGCCTGGGCGACGGGGCCTGGGCCACCTTCGACCTGACCAGCGAGCGTCCGCCGTCGCTGTGGGCACCCCATTCGATCCTGTCGACGCTGGTGATGGTCGCAGCCATCCTGGTCCTGGGCCGGTGGGCGGCGGGATGGGTGGCGGCGCCGCTGGCCACCTTCGCCCGGGCCGCCGAACGGCTGGGCCGCGACGTCCAGGCGCCGCCGCTGTCCGAGACCGGCCCGCGCGAGGTCAGGCAGGCCGCCCGCGCCTTCAACCAGATGCAGGACCGTATCCGCCGCTTCGTCGGCGACCGCACCCAGATGCTGGCGGCGATTTCCCATGACCTGCGCAGTCCGATCACCCGGCTGCGGCTGCGAACGGAAACCCTGCCGGCGGGGCCTGACAGCGCCCGCATGCTGGCCGATCTCGCCGAAATGGAGGACATGGTCGCCTCGACCCTGGATTTCGCCCGCGACGAGGCCGCCGACGAACCGTCGCAAAGCGTCGATCTGGCCGCCACCCTGGCCACCATCTGCGACAATGCCAGCGACATGGGCCTGCCGGCCGAGTTCGAATGGTCCGGCCGGCTGGTCTGCACCTGCCGCCCGCTGGCCATCAAGCGAGCCCTGGCCAATCTGGTGGAAAACGCCGCCCGCTACGGCGCCCGCGCCGCCGTGCGGGCCGCGATCACCCCGCACGGCATCGAGATCACCGTCGACGACGACGGCCCCGGCATCCCCGCCGCCGACATGGAGCGGGTGTTCACGCCGTTCTACCGTCTGGAAGGATCGCGCAACCGCCAGACCGGCGGCATCGGCCTGGGCCTGACGGTGGCGCGGACCGTCATCCACGCCCACGGCGGCGAAATCCGCCTGGAAAACCGCCCCGCCGGCGGCTTGCGGGCAACGGTGGTCCTGCCCCGGGACCATGAACCATGAGACCCGGGCAAACCCACATCCTGGTGGTCGACGACGACCACGACATCCGCGAACTGCTGCAGGATTTCCTGAGCACCCAGGATTTCCGCGTCACCGCCGTCGGCGGCGGACCGGCCATGCGGGCGGCGCTGGAGCGCGACCGGATCGATCTGGTGATTCTGGACCTGATGCTGCCGGGAGAAGACGGCCTGTCGCTGTGCCGGTTCCTGCGCGACACGTCGCGGCTGCCGGTAATCATGCTGACCGCCATGAGCGGGGAAACCGACCGGGTGGTGGGACTGGAAATGGGGGCCGACGACTATCTGGCAAAACCCTTCAGCACCCGCGAGCTGCTGGCCCGCATCAAGGCAGTGCTGCGGCGGGTCAACGACCGCGCCGACACCGCGGTTCCGGCCCGCGACCTGCTGGACTTCGCCGGCTGGACCCTGGATGCCGGCCGCCGCCAGCTTTACTCTCCCGATGGGGTGCTGGTCGACCTGACCGCCGGGGAATTCGACCTGCTGCTGGTCTTCCTGCTGCATCCGCAGCAGGTGCTGAACCGCGACCAGCTGCTTGAGCTGACCCGCGGGCGCATCGCCGGACCGCTGGACCGCACCATCGACGTGCAGGTCGGCCGGCTGCGCCGCAAACTGGAAGCCGACCCGAGAAATCCGGACCTGATCAAGACGGTTCGCGGCGGCGGCTATATCCTGGCCGCCGAGATCGCCGCACGACAAAGATCCTGACGCCGTACCTCGCCGACTGGTATAAAGGCCGTTCCGAAAGAATGGGGTGGGAGACGGCCATGCCGGAGATTTCTTATGTCTTCCACCTTCCCGGCGGACGGCGCGAAGCGATCACCCTGGCCTTCGATCCCGGCACCTTCCTGCTGCGGCTGTCGCCGCCGCCGCATCCGGAACCCTGGACCGCCCTGAATTTCCGCCAGTGCCCCCATTGCCCGCTGTCGGTGGACGACAGTCCGCAATGCCCGTTCGCCCGTGCCCTCAGCGGATTCGTCCACGGCTTCGACGCGTTCTATTCCTATGAACCGGCCGTGGTGGAAGTGGTGACCGAACGGCGCACCATCGTCACCAACCACCCCCTGCAAGACAGCATGGCTTCGATCCTGGGGCTGGTCGGCGCCACGTCGGGATGCCCGCATCTGGCCTTCTTCCGGCCGATGGCCCGCTTTCACCTGCCCTTCGCCAGCGAACAGGAAACCCTGTTCCGGGCCTTTTCCTCGCACCTGCTGGGGGAATATCTGCGGGCCGGCGGAACCGGCGACATCACCGTCAGCCTGCGGGACCTGCAGGCCCGCTACGATGCCGTCTCGACCGTCAACAGCAGCATGGCCGACCGTATCCGCACCGCCTTCAAGAAAGACGTGGTGGTCAACGCCATCGTCATCCTCGACACCTTCGCCCAGGCGGTGCCGTGGGTCATCGACGAGGCGCTCGGGGAACTGCGGCCATTGTTCGACCTGCTGCCGTCTCCGGCACACAAGCACAACGCCCCGGCCTGACGCACAACCCGCCGCGTCAGGCCGGGTCGGGCCGTGCCCCGGCCAGTTCCCGCCAATGCCGGACCCGGCCATCCCTGCGGATGCCGATCAGATAAGCCATATCCAGCCGTTCCGCCTCGCCGCCGTCCGGCGGCAGCAACGGGAAGCGCGGCCCCAGGGCGCAGGCGGCGTGGGTCGCCAGCAGGACGGGGTTGTCCGGGCACGGAGCCAGGGACGGGGATGCGGAAAAAGCCACCGCCTCGACGATGGCGTCGGCAAAGCCCCACAGCCCCAGCAGATAGGCCCCGACATGCCCGTGGCTGGCGCCGAATTCCGCCGTTTCCGCCACATCTTGCGACATGCCCGGTCCGACCGCGGCCAGGCACCGCCCGTACCGTTCGGCATCCTGATCCAGAAAGACCAGGGCGCCGATGGACGACAGCAGGCCGGCGCAATAGGCGGCCTTGGCGGTGGCTGCGCACTCGCCGCCTTCGTCGCGGATGATGGCTTCGGCCAAGGCCGCGGTTTCCAGGCTGTAGCGGGTCAGGTCGGCCAGCATCCCGGCCGGCATCGGACTGCCGTCCAGTTGCCGGAAGATCCCGACATGCAGCACCAGCGTCTGGATGGTGTCCAGCCCCAGGGTCTTGACCGCCTGCAGGGCCGAGGTCACCTGGGCGCCGACGGCGAAGAACGACGAATTGGTCAGCTTCAGGATCTCGGCGGTCATGGCGATGTCCTGCGACAGGATCTTGGCCACCGATGCGGCGGAAGAATCGGCCCGGGCCAGCTCCGCCACCAGATTATGATAGACCGACGGCAGGCTGGGCAGATTGGACAGCCCCCCCACGGCAGCCAGCAAGGCCGGCCCGGTCATGAACCGGCGCAAGGCCAAAGGCCGGGCGATGACCGTCTGCAACAGTTCCGGATCGCAGGGCTTGGCCAGGTAGATATGGGTCGGCTCGACCGTTTTCAGGACGCTGCGGGTTTCGGCGTAGCCGGACAGAATGACGCGGATCGCCTGGGGATAGCGGTGACGGACCTCTTCCAGAAACTGGGCGCCGTCCATCTGGGGCATGCGCATGTCCGACACGACCACGTCGGCCGGCTGTTCCTCCAGCAGCGCCAGCGCCTCGGCCGCCGAATGGCAATAGCGCATGTCCCACAGGTCCTCCATCTCGCCCATCGACCGGCGCAGGCCGTGCAGGACGTGCGGTTCGTCGTCGACGAACACGATGCGCAGCTTCCCGGTCATCCGTCGGCCTCCGCCGGGGGCTCCTCAGGATTGTCCAGCGGCAGGCGGATGGTGAAGACGGCCCCCTGGCCCACGGCCCCCCCCACATTGATCTGGCCGCCATGCTTGACCGTGACCACGTCGCGGCAGATGGCCAGTCCCTGCCCGGTGCCCTTGCCGACCCCCTTGGTGGTGAAGAAGGGATCGAAAATCCTGTCGACCAGGGCCGCCGGCACCCCGGAGCCGTTGTCGGCGATACTGATTTCCACCCAATCGCCGACCCGGGCGGTGCGGACATGGATCGACCCGGGCAACGGTTTTCCCGATCCTTCGATGGCATGCACCGCGTTGACGATCAGGTTCAGGAAGACCTGATTCATTTCGCCGGCATAACAGGGCACCGCCGGCAGGTCGGGGGCCAGGTCGCGGGTCACCACCGCCACATGCTTCCAGGTATTGCGCGAGACCGTCAGCGTGCTCTCGATGGCGCGGTTCAGGTCGGTCGCAGCCTTGGCGCTGGTGCCGGGGTGCGAAAATTCCTTCATGGACAGGACGATACGGGCGATCTGGGCGACCCCGTCCAGGGATTCGCTGATGGCGACGGGAATCTCGCGCAGCAGATAAGGCAGCTTGACGGCGGCCGAGACCTCGCCGAACCGCCCGGCATCGACGACGGCGTCGAATGCCGAGGTCAGCTTGCCCACGGACGTCCCCAGAAACCGCAGATTGTCGCCGATATACTGGATGGGGGTATTGATCTCGTGGGCGATGCCGGCGGCAAGCTGGCCGACGCTGGCCAGCCGCGACGCCTGCAGGGCTTCGCGCTGCGCCTGCTTCAGGTTCTCGATGTCGCGGAAGGAAATGACGCAGGCCCGCAGCGCCCCGCCCTCGCGGATCGGCGAGCAGGCATAGGCGACCTCGAGCATGGCGCCGGCATTGGTCACGAAAACGGCGTCGTCGTCGCGCAGCACCTGCCCGTCGACCAGCACCTGCCGCCAGGGCGAGGCATCGAAGCCGATATCCTCACCGCCGCGGCGCACCCGCATCAGATCGTCCAGGAAACAGCCTTCCAGTTCGCCTTCGATGACGTCGCTGCCCAGCAGGCGCCGGGCCGAGGCATTGGCGAAAATCAGCTGGCCGATCCTGTCGACCACCAGAACCCCTTCGAACAGACTGTCGGCGATCCCCTTGAGACGCTCGCGCGATTCCCGCAAGGCGGTGTCGATCCGGGTGCGGATTTCCACCTCGCGGCGCAATTCGGCGGTGCGTTCCAGGACCAGGCGCTCCAGTTCGCGCTGCTGGTCGGCCAGCCCCTGTTCGTAAAGCCTGCGCAGCGTCGCATCGCGGAAAAGCAGGACCGCGCCGTCCAGCCGCCCCTTCTCGTGGATCGGCGTGACCTGATATTCGACGTGAAAACAGGTGCCGTCATGGCGGTTGAAGACATCGTCGCGAACCTGCTCGGCGACGCCGCGCAGATAGGCCGAGCGGACGGGGGACGTTTCGAGGGGATAGGATTCGCCGTCCTCGCGGTAACGCTGCAGCGCGGTGTGGAAACAGCTGCCGATCATGTCGTCGGGAGCCCGCCCCAGGATGTTGCCGGCGGTCTGGTTGGCGAAGGTGATGTGCCCGGTGTGGCTCAGGCCGATGATCCCTTCGCCGGCGGCCCCCAGGATCAGCTCGTAGCGGTGACGCAGGGCGTCGAGTTCCGCCTC
>Ga0172373_10009081_pt1 | contig 12447 bp, 9 predicted proteins | sample Lak10m_2_FD_114546 | JGI IMG/M metagenome (GOLD analysis project Ga0172373, IMG submission 114546) | Freshwater microbial communities from Kabuno Bay, South-Kivu, Congo - kab_092012_10m | ecosystem: Environmental > Aquatic > Freshwater > Lake | place: Democratic Republic of the Congo: South-Kivu... | reverse complement strand
ACCCTCCCGGACGACGCTGCGTGATGAGATAGCGCCCCTCCCGCTCGATCATCCCCGCCACCACCCGGATGCTGCGACGCTGCTGGCTCATCGGACCTCTCCCGGCTGCCGCTGCGCTCCCCGCGGCGACGACGGCAACTCAAAACTTGGCACAGTCGACAGGCCGGCGGCAACGCACCGCGCGGGCGCCCGGCTAGACGACGGTCGACGCGGAGGCCGCCGCACGCAGCGCCACCAGCGGCGGCTTGGGCGTGCGATCGCGCCCCTGTCCGGCGACAGCCAGCTGACCGCACGCCGCGGAGATGTCACGTCCACGGTTCTTGCGCACCGGCGCCGTGATCCCCCCGGCGTCCAGAATGTCTCGAAACGCCTCCACCCGCTCCGGCGCCGGCTCGGCAAAGCCCAGCCCCGGGTTCTCGTTGTACGGGATGAGGTTGACCTTGGCCGGCAGGCCGCGCACCAGCTGCACGAGCCGCCGCGCGTCGTCGTCGGTGTCGTTGATGCCGCCCAGCAGCACGTACTCGAAGGTGATACGACGCCCCTGCCGCAGCGGGAACGCGCGACACGCCTGCATCAGGGCGGCGATGTTCCACTTGCGGTTGACCGGCATCACCTCGGTGCGCACCTCGTCGGTCGTGGCGTTGAGCGAGATCGCCAGCTTGATCTCCAGCTCGCGCCCCACCCGCTCGATCGCCGGCACCAGCCCGCTCGTCGAGACGGTGACATGCCGATGCGAAAAGTTGGGCCCGTCCGGAGAGAGCAGCGTCTCCAACGCCTTCTTGAGGTTGTCGAAGTTGTGCAGCGGCTCGCCCATCCCCATGAAGACCAGGTTGGTGAGCGGCCGGGGCCCGGGCAGCCCGATCGTCTCGATCAGGTCGCGGTTCACGCGGTGTACCTGTCCGACGATCTCACCCGGGGTCAAGTGACGCACCAGCCCCATCGTCGCCGTCAGGCAGAAGGTGCAGCCCATGGCGCACCCCACCTGACTGGAGATGCACAAGGTACGACGACCGGTCGCCTCGTCCGGCATGTAGACCGACTCGATGTACCGGCCGTCGACCGTCTCCCACTTGTACTTGCGCGTCCCATCCACCGACTGCTGCACCAGCACCGGATGCGGCGGCTGCAGGCGAAAACGCTCCGCCAGCCTCTCGCGAAACCCCTTGGGCAGGTCGCTCATCTCGTCGAACGACAGCGCATAGCGACGGTGCAGCCACGCCTGCAGCTGACGCGCCCGGTACGGCCGCTCCCCCAGCGCGGACACGGCCGACTGCAGCTCCTCCCACGAGAGCGACAGGATGTCCGGCCGCTCCGGCGCCGTCGTCTCCTTCGTCTGCGTCACCTCCGTCACGAGCGGCCTCCTCTCAGTTCATGCAGCAGCGCTTGTGCTTGCGGCCGCTGCCGCACGGACACGGGTCGTTGGCACCGACCTTGGGGCCGGCGCGACGCACGGGGGACCGTGGACCGTCCGAGAAGCTGCCGCGCGCGATGCGCTGATGATCGGGGTGCGATGGGTCCTCCACCGCCGCCTTGAACTCGGCGTAGTGGCGCTCCAGCTGCTGCAGGTAGCCCGGGTCCGACGCCACCAGCTGCCGCAGCGCCTCCAGCCAGACGGGCGAGGCCGGCGTCTGCTCGTTGTCCGGGTCGAGCGCATAACGCTCGGCGCCCTCCGTCAGCTCGGCCGTCGGCAGGAAGCAGCCCACCGTGGCCACCACCTCGCGCCGCTCCTGCCACATCACCTTGATCACCGCGCGCCGACAGTCACAGCCCCGCACGTTGCAATAGTACTCGCGCAAGAAGTAACTGCCGTCCTCGAAGAGCGGCGAGCCGTGGACGTGGAGCACCTGGGCCTCGTCGTTGGCCTGCTCCGGATAGAGAAAGTCGTAGGGCATCATGGCGGCGGGTCCTCGCGCGATGGCGGCGCTCTTACCACCGACGGGCCGTTTTCGCTGCCCCGGTCACGCATCCGGGCCGCCTCGCAGCGACGGTTGACCGATCCGACGAGCGCGGGTTATTCGCTGGGCATTCGCCAACCGCCGTCGGACGCCCGGCCTGGCGCGAGGGAGAGGTTCGATCGATGCAGCCCGACGAGACAGCCATCGCCTGCCCCGCGCGCGCGCCCGCCCGGCAGGACGGGGAACGGGGCGTGCGGGCCGTCGTCGTGCTGACGGCGGTGATGATGGTGGCCGAGGTGGTCGCCGGCTACGCGACCGGCTCGATGGCGCTGCTCGCCGACGGCTGGCACATGGCGACGCACGTCGGCGCGCTGGGGCTGGCGGCGGCCAGTTATGCACTCTCCCGACGGTTCGCCCAGCACCCCGCCTTCAGTTTCGGCACCGGCAAGATCCACGCGCTCTCCGGCTACACCAGCGCCGTCCTGCTGGCGATCGTCGCCGGATCGATGCTCTGGGAGTCACTGCAGCGTCTGCTTCACCCGCAGACGATCGATTACGCCACCTCGCTTCCGGTGGCGGTACTCGGCCTGCTGGTCAACCTCGCCAGCGTGCGATTGCTTCATCCCGGCCACGATCACGATCACGGCCATCACCACGATCACGACCATCACCGCGATCACGACCATCACCACGATCACGACCATCACCACGATCACGACCATCACGAACAGACCGCGGACCACAACCATCAGGCCGCGTTGCTGCACGTGATCACCGATGCGCTCACCAGCGCGCTCGCGATCGTGGCGCTGCTGGCAGGGCGCTTTCTCGGCTGGGACTGGGCCGACGCCGCCACAGGCATCGTCGGGGGCGTGGTGATCCTCAAATGGTCGATCGACCTGTGCCGGCAGGCCGCCGTGGAGCTGCTGGACATGCAGCCCGACGCACGGACCGAGACGCTCCTGCAGCAGTCGATCGCGCCCTTCGCGGAGGTGCGGATCGAGGACCTCCACGTCTGGAGCGTCGGCAACGGACGACGCAGCTGCATCGTGACGCTGGTGAGTGATCGGCCGCAGGAGACCGCGATCTACCGCGCGGCCATCCTCGCGCGCGTGCCGCTGGCGCATCTGACGGTCGAGGTGCTTCGCACGGACGCAGCGACGCCGCACGTGCCTGCCGCGACCGCCGCCATCGGGCACTGAAATCGCTCACAGTCCGAGTCGACTCAACGCCGTCGATTCCCAGCCGGCCTGCCCACCGCCCCCTCGCATCGCGCCACCGGCCGCGCTAAGAGTCGCCGGCGATGGATGCCCCCTCGCCACCGCCGCCACGCTGGACGCCCCGTCGCGTCGTCACCGCGCTGGCCCTGGGCAGCGGAGCGCTCTTCGCAGCGATGGCGGCGTGGTCGGTCCTGCGCGTCCCGACGGAAGGCGGCCTGCTGCGCTACGTCAAGGAGGACCCGGCTCCCTCGGCGCTGATGCGACAGCGCACCGACGAGGCCGAGGACGAGGGGCGTCCCCTGACGATCGTGCACCAGCCGGTCGCCCTCGAGCGGATCGCCCCCGTGGTGCGCGAGATGCTGCTGCTGGCCGAGGACCAGCGATTTTACACGCACGAAGGCGTCGACTGGGAGGAGACCCGCAAGGTGATCGAAGCCGGCTGGGCCACCCGGACGATCCCGCGCGGCGCCTCCACCCTCACCCAGCAGATCGCCCGCACGCTCTTTCTCTCGCAGGACCGCTCGCCGCTGCGCAAGCTCTCTGAGTGGCTGCTGGCACCGAGGATGGAGCGGGCGCTCGGCAAGAAGCGTGTCCTCGAGCTCTACCTCAACCATGTCGAGTGGGGGGACGGCGTCTTCGGCATCGAGGCGGCGGCACGGCGCTACTTTCAAAAATCCGCCGCCAGCCTGGGCAGCGCCGAGGCCGCCATACTCGTCGCGATGCTGCCCTCACCGCGCACACGCGACCCGCGCCGCCCCACGCCCAACCTGCGCCGGCGCGCCCTCCACCTCGCCGGCGTGCTCGCCACCGCACGCGGCGAGCCCCGCAAGCCGCTGCAGCGACAAGTCTCAGAGCTGCTGCGCGCGCGCTGAAAGGAGCTGTCCCTCATGGCCACCCATGTGCTGCTCTGCCGTCCGCAAGGGGAGCGTCAACCGGAGGCGGCCCAGACCCTGCGCGAGGGGATCGAACGGTGCGGCGCACGCGTCCTGCCCGTCCCGTGCCTGCGGCTCTGCATCGCCTGCCAGGGGCGGCCGGTGGCGCTCATCGACGGCCGGCCCTTTTCCGCCGACACCGCCGAGGAGCTGGTCGTGCAGCTGACGGCGGCCCTGACGGCGGACGGAACACCCATCGAGTGAATCCCACCCATACGACGCAACACGCAGGCTCAGCCGTCGGCCGTGGAATCGTCCGAGGGTGAAGCGTCCGCGGAAGACGCATCGCCGGGCAGCCACCGGGCCGCGTTGGCGCCGTGCTCGCGCACCTCGGCCGAGACCAGTCGGCACCGGGGCGCGTGGCCTGCCTGCACCAGCCACCGCTGCGTCGCCTCACCCACGAGCCGCGCGAACGCCTCGCAGCCGGTGGCCGGCACCTCCACCAGGTCGAGCAGCCCGCGCGCGTGCGCCTCGCGCAGCCACGGCAGCTGCGGGTCGTCCGAGGCCACCAGAGTCTTGTGGTCGAACGTCTGCCGCAGCCACTCCTTGAGCGGACCGAACGACCCGAAGTCGACCACCCAGTGGCGCTCGTCCAGCACCTCCGCCTCGAACTCCAGCCGCGCCGCCAACGCGTAGCCGTGCAGGAACGCGCAGTGGCTGGCGGCCCGCCACTGACGAAAACAGGCCGAGAGCCCGAGGTCGTGGCCGAACGTCTTGGTGCAGCGGTAGGTCATCGCACGATCCTCACGGGCGAAAAGGAGACGCGCCGGCCGGAGAGCTCCCGGACGGCGCGTCAAGACAAGCCGGCAGTGGTCGACGATCAGTTGATCTCGAACCCGACCTCGAGGTCCAGCTGCACGCCGTCGATGTTGCGGTAGCTCTGCGACTGCGGCTCGATCTGCCACATGCGGTAGGCGCGGGCGTTGACGAACAGCACCGGCAGCAGCGCCAGTCGCGCGCCGGCCACGAACAGCGTGCTGTCGTCGTTGAGGCCGCCGTTGACGAGGCTCATCGCCGGCTCGACGGGCGAGATGAAGGCATCGGGGTTGGCCTTGGGGATGGCCCGGCGGTGCACCGAGGCGAAGCCCTTGAGCCAGCCGAGCCCCATCACCTCCGCGTGTGCGACGAGGTTGGTGCCGCCGCGGGCGTTGGAGTCCTCCCAGCCCACCATCAGCGCCAGCGCGTCGGGGATCGCGTACTGCAGCTCGGCGTAGTAGCCCAGCTTGCCGCCTTTGTCGCGCGACAGCACGTCCTCCAGCTTGGTCTTGTCGTTGATCGGGTCGCCGCGACCGATGAAGTACTGGTAGCGCTGCACCGAGTAGAAGGTATCGAAGTAGCCCGGCAGGTAGTTGCCGTCGAACATCCGGCCCTCGGCCACGAACCGGATCGCGTGCTTGCCGCCGAACGACATGCGGGTGAGCAGACCGGCCGAGTGGCCGGCGCCGCCGCCGACCAGCTGCGAGAACTCGTAGTACGGCTTGAGGTCGAACCAGTTGCTCCGGACCAGCTTGCTCTCGATCGACAGCCCCATGATCTGCGCCGCCCGGGCCTCGGCCACGCGCGGCAGCGAGTTGAGCGTCATGGCGCCCTTGTCGTTGGTCGTCAGCAGCTGGCGGCCGTTGGAGGCGCGCTCCAGCTGGTACGGCGCCGCGAAGTCGGCCGCGTAGGTGGCGCCGACGCTCAGGTACTTGAGCAGCAGGTTGTCCGAGAAGTGCATCGGCCGCACGAACGCCATGCCGCCCATGAGCGCCTCGGGGTGCAGCACGTCACCGACGAACGCCTCGAAGCCGGCGTAGTCGATGTGCATGTCGAGGCCGGCCGCGACGCGCGCCTGGTTGATGTCGGTGTTGGGGACGTAGCGCCGCACCGCCGAGGCGTGGCCGATGCTGGTCGTCACGTTGGAGCCGACATTGAGAAAGAACTTCTCCTCCTTGCGGCCGACCGTGAAGTACCGCAGCACGCGGAGGGCGTTCTCCGGCGTGCCGTAGTCGGCGACGCGGATGTTGAACCCCTCGGGCAGGAACGCCTTGCTCTCGTTGAGCGGGTCGTAGACGGGGATGTTGATCGGCAGCGCGAGGCCGAACATGAACTTGCCCACCCGCAGGTCGAACTCGGCGCTCAGCGCGGCGTTGTAGATGGCGCCGATCTGCGCGACACCGGCCCGCACGCCGAACCGGTTGGTGTACGCCTCGAGCCGCGTCATGCCCAGGTGGTTGAGCTCGCCCTTGATGAAGTCGACGTCGTCGCGCGCGTCAGCGGGCTTCTCGTCCTCGGGCTTCTTCTGCGAGGCAGCCTGACTCGCCGCGGCCGTCGTCGCCGCCTGCGAGAGCGCCGGCGCGGCCACCACCGGCGCAGCGGCCGGGGCAGCGGGAGGAGCCACCGTCACAGGGCTCGGAGCAACGGCCGTCGGGGCCGGCGCGACAACCGCCGGTACAGCGTCGCGCGGGGCCACCACGGGCGCCACGCCAGTCTCGGGTGCCCCCGTCTCCTCCGGCACCTCCTGAGCGCGGGCGGACGAGAGGAGCGCCAACGAGGCCAAGGCGAGGCGCGGGAGGTTTCCGAACAGGGTCTTCATGTGTCACTCCGAATCAAGAAAGCCTGTTGCTTCTATCCCACGGAACGCAGCAATGACAAGTGCCGCGTTCCGCCTGTGTGAGACGGATCACGCTGGAATCGGCGCCGCTTCGCGACTACCTTGCGCGGCCTTCGAACAAGGACGGCTCGGGCGCTGGCACTTGGCCCGCCGGTCCGGTGACGCGGCGGCGACCGCACGGGAGCAGACGGATGGCGACGATCATCGACGGCAAGGCGATCGCCGAGCACGTGCGCCGCGAGGTGACGCAGCGGGCGGCGGCGTTCGCGCAGCGGTACGGGCGCCCCGTGGGGCTGGTGGCGGTGCGCGTGGGCAGCGACCCGGCCAGCGAGGTCTATGTCCGCTCCAAGAAGAAGTTCGCAGGCGAGGCCGGGTTGATGGCCGAGGAGCACCACCTGCCGGAGGATATCTCCCAGGCGGCGCTGCTGGAGCATGTGGCGGCGCTCAACGCCCGGCCGGATGTCGACGCCATCCTCGTGCAACTGCCGTTGCCGCGTCAGATCGACCCGGACGCGATCATCAACGCCGTCGACGCCGCCAAGGACGTCGATGGGTTTCACCCGGTCAACGCCGGCCTGCTCGCGACCGGACGCGCCGGCACCCGCCCCTGCACGCCGCTGGGCTGCCTGCGGCTGCTCGATGACGCGGGCGTCCCGCTGGAGGGCGCGCACGCGGTGGTCGTGGGCCGCTCCAACATCGTCGGCAAGCCGGTGGCGCTGATGCTGTTGGAGCGCAACTGCACCGTCACGCTCGCCCACTCGCGCACCCGCAACCTCGCCGAGGTGGTGCGCTCGGCCGACGTGGTGATCGCCGCCGTCGGGCGGGCGCGGATGATCCCCGGCGCGTGGATCAAGCCGGGCGCCGCCGTCATCGACGTCGGCATCAACCGACTCCCCGACGGCAAGCTGGCCGGCGATGTCGACTTCGAGAGCGCCTCGCAGGTGGCCGGCGTCATCACCCGCGTCCCCGGCGGCGTCGGCCCGATGACGATCGCCATGCTGCTGGCCAACGCCGTCGAGATGGCAGAGCGGCGCGCCGCGAGCTGACCCGCTCTGCGCTGACGCGACACCAACGCCTGTAGACATCGACGTCTATGGACACCATCGCCTATGGACATCGACGTCCATGGACGTTGGTGTCTACCCCTGCTCGAGCGCTGCGATCGCCTGTCGAGCCCGGGCGAACTCCGGCCTCGCTGCGAGCGCCGCGCCAAAGAGCGCCGCCGCGTCGTCTCGCATTCCACTCGCCAGCGCCACCCGGCCGAGCCAGAAGCAGGCATCCGGCTGAGACGGGTCGCGCTCGTACCAGTCGAGCAGCACGGCAGCGGCATCGACCGAGCCATCCGCAAGGACAGACTCCACCGCCTCCGCCAGCGGCTGCTCTGGAGCTGGGATCGACACGGCGAGAACGAACAGGCCATCGGCGTGGCGGCCGGCCTGCCTCAGCGCCCGATGGAGCGCGCGGGCCAGCGACGCGTCGCCCTGCCCCGACTCGAAGCAGCGCTCCAGGAAGAGCAGCGCCTCGGCGTCACGCCCCTGGCCGGCGAGCAGCAGCCCCAGCAGCCGCGTCATCTCCAGCGGCTCATTCGACCCCGCAGGCTCTCCAGCCGCCGCGCGCCGCAGCGCCGGCTCGGCCGACGCCCAGTCCTGCAGCCGCAGCCATTGCAGCGCCAGCAGCCGATCGATCGACCGGCCGAGCAGTAACGGATCGCTCTTGACGGGACCTCGCTGCGCCAGCACACGCCGCGCCTGCTCGAGCGCCGCCGCAGCAGCAGCCGGCTGCGCGCGCTCCGCCTCCAGCTCGCCCTGCACCAGCAGCAGCTCCGGCGTGGCCCCGCTGCGCTCCAGCCCCAGCTGCACCACGCGCGCCGCCTCGTCCAGCTCACCGCTCCGCACCAGCCCGCCTGACAGCATCAGCAGCAGGTGCTTGACGTAGTATTCGTTCCATTGCCCGCGGGCTGTCACGCCGTCCAGCGCCCGATTCAGCAGCGCGCGCCGCTCCGGCCCCTCGTCCTGCGAGCTGCCCAGCACGAACCACGAGTACGGATCGTCCGGACGATCGGCCGCCAACCGCTCCGCCAGCGCGAGGTTGCGCGCCTTCTTGCGCTTGGCCTCCATCTGCGCCGTCAGGTAGCCGTCGTGGTGCAGCACCAGTGATCCGAGCGCGCCCGTCCGCACCGCGCCGTCGGCCACCGCCGCCACCTGCTCGTGCACCTGCCCGCGATAGCGCATCGCCGGCAAATCGCGTCGGAACAGTCGGAAGACGTCGACGGACGAGAGCCCGCCCCCGTCCAGCTGGTTGGCCTGGGTGACGAGCCAGCCGGCCCGGTGCGGATCCTGCAATGCCGCGATCAGCGCCGCCCGGTCGCGCACCTCCAGCCACTCGTCGCCGTCCAGCACCAGCGCCCAGCGGCGGGTGGCCAGCTCCAGCGACCGGTTGCGCGCCGCCGCGAAGTCGTCACACCAGACGAACGTGTCGACACGCGCCCCGAGACGCCGCGCCAGCTCCGGCGTGCCGTCGGAGGAGCCGGTGTCGACGACGACGCACTCGCCGACCCACCCCTCCACCGACCGCAGGCAGCGCTCCAGACCGCGCACCTCGTTGCGCACGATCATGCAGAGCGACACCTGCTCGCGCAGCTGCTGCGGGAGTCCACCGGCCATGCGCGCACCGCCCCGACGCCGACGAGCGGCGCCGCCGTCAGTCCGGGTGATACTCCTGCAGCGATCGCACGGTGGCCGGCCGACGCAGCATGGCGTCCATCGCGTCCACCGCCGCCCGCGCCCCCTCCAGCGTCGTCGTGTAGGGGATGCCGCTCTGCAACGTCACCCGACGGATGCCGTGGGAGTCGGCGATCGACTTGGCGCCCTGGGTGGTGTTGATGACGAAGTGCACCCCGCCGGCCTTGAGCCGGTCGACGATGTGCGGCGAGCCCTCGGCCACCTTCTTGACCACCTCGACGCCGATTCCGTGGCGAGAGAGGTGCTCGGCCGTACCGCCCGTCGCCACCAGGTGAAAGCCCATCCCCACCAGCCGCCGTCCCAGCTCGACCAGCCCCGGCTTGTCGTCGTCGCGCACGCTCACGAAGACATAGCCACGCTGCGGAAGCCGGTTGCCGGCCGCCTGCTGCGCCTTGGCGAAGGCGAGCGCGTAGTCCTCGCTGACGCCCATCACCTCGCCGGTGGAGCGCATCTCCGGCCCGAGGATCGAGTCGGCCGCCGAGAACCGCCCGAACGGGAAGACCGGCGCCTTGGCCGAGAAGTGCGGCGGCCGCGGACGACGCTCCACGCCCTGCTGGGCGAAGGAGATGCCCGCCATCGCGAGGCTCGCGACCTTGGCCAGCGGCAGACCGGTGGCCTTGGAGACGAACGGCACCGTCCGGCTGGCGCGCGGGTTCACCTCAAGGACGTAGATGCGACCGCCCTCGATGGCGAACTGCACGTTCATCAGGCCGACGACGCCGAGCCGACGCGCCATCAGCTCCGTCTGCCGCTCGATCTCCGCCACCGTCTCGTCCGTCAGCGTATGCGGCGGCAGCACGCAGCACGAGTCGCCGGAGTGGACGCCGGCCTCCTCGATATGCTCCATCACGCCGCCGATGATCACCTGCGTGCCGTCGGAGAGACAGTCGACGTCGACCTCCACCGCATTGCGCAGAAAACGATCCAGGAGCACCGGCCGGGCCTCGCTCACCTGCACCGCCTGCGTGATGTAGCGGTCCAGCTGGGCGTGGTCGTAGATCACCTCCATCGCGCGGCCGCCCAGCACGTAGCTGGGACGCACCATCACCGGGAACCCGATGCGGTCGGCCACCGCGTGCGCCTCCTCGGCGGAGCGGGCGGTGCCGTGCTCCGGCTGCTGCAGCTCGATGGAGCGGATGAACGAGGAGAAGCGCTCGCGGTCCTCCGCCATGTCGATGGCGTCATGGCTGGTGCCGAGGATCCGGACGCCGGCCGCCGCCAGCCCCTCCGCCAGCTTGAGCGGCGTCTGCCCGCCGAACTGCAGGATCGCCCCGACCGGCTGCTCCTCGCGCCAGATCGCGAGCACGTCCTCGAGCGTCAACGGCTCGAAGTAGAGCCGATCTGCCGTGTCGAAGTCGGTGGAGACCGTCTCCGGGTTGCAGTTGACCATGATGGTCTCGAACCCGGCCTCCTTGAGCGCGAACGCCGCGTGGACGCAGCAGTAGTCGAACTCGATCCCCTGACCGATCCGGTTGGGGCCGCCGCCCAGGATCATCACCTTCTTCTTGTCGGTGGGCGGCACCTCGTTCTCATCCTCCCACGTCGAGTAGAAGTACGGCGTGTAGGCCTCGAACTCCGCCGCGCAGGTATCGACGCGCTTGTAGACGCGCCGCAGCCCCGCCGCCGCGAGCGCCTCTCGCACCCCCTGCTCGCCCACGCCGCTCAGCTGCCCGAGGCGTCGATCGGAGAAGCCCATCCGCTTGAGCTCGCGCAGGCGATCGGCCGCCAGCGCCTCCGCCGTGCTGCGACGCGCCTGCGCGTGGAAAGCCACCTCCTCGCGCACCAGCTCGCACAGCTCCCGCATGAACCACGGGTCAAACCGGGTCAACTGCAGCAGCTGCGCCTCGGAGTAGCCGCAGCGCACCGCCTCGGCGATGAACCACAGCCGCTGCGGGCCCGGGATCGCCAGCTTCTCCTCGAGGATCCGCCGCTCCTGGTCGTCCAGCTTGCCGAAACCGGGCGTGCCGGGCTCCTTGCCGAACGGGCTCTCGAAGCCGTAGCTGCCCACCTCCAGCGAGCGCATCGCCTTCTGCAGCGCCTCCTTGAAGGTGCGCCCCATCGCCATCGACTCGCCCACCGACTTCATCGAGGTGTTGAGCGTCTGGTCCGAGGAGGGGAACTTCTCGAAGTTGAACCGCGGGATCTTGACCACGACGTAATCGAGCGTCGGCTCGAAGGCGGCCGGCGTGTGGCGCGTGATGTCGTTCTGGATCTCGTCCAGCGTGTAGCCGACCGCCAGCTTGGCCGCGACCTTGGCGATCGGGTAGCCGGTGGCCTTCGAGGCCAGCGCGCTGGAGCGGGAGACGCGCGGGTTCATCTCGATGACGACCATCCGGCCGTCGCGCGGGTTGATCGCGAACTGCACGTTGGAGCCGCCCGTCTCGACGCCGATCTCGCGGATGATGCGGATCGCCGCGTCACGCAGCGACTGATACTCCACATCCGTGAGCGTCTGCACAGGCGCGACGGTGATGCTGTCGCCCGTATGCACGCCCATCGGGTCCATGTTCTCGATGCTGCAGACGATGATCACGTTGTCCTTGCGGTCGCGGATCACCTCCAGCTCGTACTCCTTCCAGCCGGCGATGCTCTCCTCCACCAGGATGGTGTGGGTGGGCGAGAGCGCGAGGCCGCTGGCCGCCGCCGGAAGGAACTCCTCCATCGTCTGACAGGTCGCGCCGCCCAGACCACCCATGGTGAACGACGGCCGCAGGATGATCGGGAACCCGATCCGCTCCGCCGCCTCACGCGCGTCCTCGAGCGTCGTCACGTACTGCGACCGGGCGTTGGAGAGACCGATCCGCTCCATCGCCTCCTTGAAGAGCAGCCGGTCCTCGGCCTTCTTGATCGCGTCCAGCTGCGCGCCGATCAGCTGCACCCCGTGGCGGGCCAGCGCGCCGTTCTCCGCCAGCGCCACCGCAAGATTGAGCGCCGTCTGCCCGCCCAGGGTCGGCAGCAGCGCGTCGGGCTTCTCGCGGGCGATGATCTGCTCGACGACGTCCGGTGTGAGCGGCTCGACGTAGGTGCGGTCGGCGAACTCCGGGTCGGTCATGATCGTCGCGGGGT
>Ga0172373_10009080_pt1 | contig 12448 bp, 9 predicted proteins | sample Lak10m_2_FD_114546 | JGI IMG/M metagenome (GOLD analysis project Ga0172373, IMG submission 114546) | Freshwater microbial communities from Kabuno Bay, South-Kivu, Congo - kab_092012_10m | ecosystem: Environmental > Aquatic > Freshwater > Lake | place: Democratic Republic of the Congo: South-Kivu... | reverse complement strand
GTAGATCCAGAAGTGATCTTGTTTGCGCTCGATGCGCTTGCTGTAGCCCCAGTTGCGCCGCACGAGGCGCGAGATGTTGTCGCGCAGCATCGCGAACTGGTGGTTGATCGGAAAGAGCGGGTTCCTGGTGTTGCGGGCGAGCTTGCTCGAAACCTGGACGTGGACGACGTGGTCGCGAAGGGTCCTGTGCACGATCGAGGGGTAGGTGGTCTTGAGGTCGCTCACCACCACCAGCAGCGACTGGGGATCGCGGTGCTGCGCGAGCACCTCCATGCAGCGCGTCACGACCTCGCGCGACTGGCTGACCCGCGTCGGATCACCGCGCTTCTTGTCGCGTGAAGGCAGCGTCCCGGCTTCCCCGTGCACGATGAAGCCGGTGCGCGCCTCGACCAGGACCGCCATGGTCACCGGCTTTTCGATGCGGTTCTGCTCGAAGGTCTCGAGCTCGTCGAAAACGAGGTGTCCGTTGCTGCCCAGAAGCTTCTCACTCTTCGCCAGCACGCGCTCGTGGGCTTGCTGGAAGTGCTGACCGAAGAGCGGGATGCGGCGCGCCACCGTCTTGGGGTTGCAGCCGAGGTTGCGGGCGATCTGACGCTGCGAAACCTTCGAGATCAGCTGATCGACGATCCCGAGGTTGAGTTCGGGCTTGTGGTGGCGGTAGTCGTTGCGGAAGGTCTGCGAGGAAAAGCGCCTCCCGCAAGTGAGGCACTGAAAGCGCGGGATGCGCTCCGCCCCGCGCAAGCGCCTGTAGTAGCCGCGGCGGCGGTACAGAAAAGGGCTTTGGGGGCAGGCGGGATAGGGGCAATGCGGCGGGATGAACTTCTGCATCGGTGTCTCCAGTGCCGGGGAGAAAATGCCCCCCGGCACCTATGGAGACGGGACCGCCGCCCATGGTTCGCGGGGAAAATGTGGTTCCCAATTTCGATTCTGTCCCCGCTCGGGGAGCAGTATCGCTGGCGCTACTTGCCGACCAACCCTCGCGCGAGCAGTTCTCGCACCACAACACGCGCTTCCTGCTCCAATCCTGCATCATTGAGATGCACCTCGTCGGTGAACAGACCGGGGTCCTCGATCTCCTTGTGCAGCGAGATGACCTCGACTCCCTCCTCGCCGCCGATCTGCTCAACGGACTGCGCGAAGCGGCTCATGCCCATTTGGAATCCCGCATCGTCGAGGTGGTGCACTCCATCGTTGGTGAAGAAGCCCGCCGGCGGCAGAAAGGTCCGGGTTGACTGCAGGGTCCAGGGCATCGTCAGGAAAACCAGCGGAATGTCCCGGCGCCGGGCCGAGCGGGCCAGCGAGCGCATGTTGCGCTCAAAGGCTGGCAGAGAGCGCAACACCACGGACTCCTCCATGGGCACGGAGAGGCCCTGCGGTTCCTGCCTGGGAGCGAGTTCCCGGATGTTCCGGAGGAGCAGGCTCTGGTCGGCGAGCAAGCGAAACCAGCCTCCGACCGAGTCATCGCGCGCGGCATGATCGGAATACCGGCCGATCGGCTGCGCGAAGAAGGCCGGGCGCTGATCCTCGCGTGCTGTGCCGGCGATCCAGAACGGATGGAGCGCGCCCGCATAGTGCGCGTAATCCTCCCGGTACTCGGGCAGCGACAGCGTCGGCGAGGTGAATCCGCGGTAGAAATCGTTGATGCCTTCGAGGACGATCACCAGATCCGGCCGCACCGTGTCGGCATAGGTCTCGAGCTTGTAGAGCGAGTGCAGCGAGCAATGCCAGTCGTAACCGCAGATGAAGGCGCTGGTGGAAAGTCCCTGAGCATCCAGCAGCCAGCGCACCAGATGGGGATAGCGGCTCGCGGTGGTGGAACCACCGAGAAAAAGGACGCGCAGGTGCGGCCCGTCCAGGGCCTCCGGCATCGGGGGATTGGTCGGCCAGCCATGGAAGCGCGGATCGCGGGAAAGCGCCGTCGAGGGCGGAAAACTCGACTGGAAGAAGGGGTGCAGCTGATAAGGGACGCTCGTGGAAGTGACGTTCTGGAGCGGGTCCGGCTTGTGGATCAGCCGCGCGCCCAGTTCCAGCAGCAGGAGCAGCAGGATCGCGTTGACCAGCGTGAAGTACACGAGCTTCGCGGTGCGGGCCATCGTTCGCGAATGCTAGCAGCCTTCGCGAAACGCCGCCAACTTGCCTAGAATCGGCTCGTGGAATCCAAGAATGGACCGAAGCTGGTGGTCGTCGTCGACACCGAGGAGGAGTTCGACTGGAGCGCCCCATTCGATCGCAAAGCGACGGCGGTGACGCACATGCGCGCGCTCGAGCGCTTCCAGTCGCTGTGCGAGGCGCAGGGGGTGCGGCCGGCCTACGTGATCGACTATCCGATCGCGACCACCGCGGACAGCGCGCGGATCCTGCGCGCGATCCACGCACGCGGTGCCTGCGAGATCGGCGCCCACCTGCACCCCTGGGTCACGCCACCCTTCGAGGAAGAAGTGCATGCGCACAACTCCTATCCCGGCAACCTGCCCGCGGAACTGGAGCGCGCCAAGCTGGTGGCGCTGGTCGATGCGATCGAGCAGGCGCTGGGCGTGCGACCGCGCTGCTACAAGGCCGGACGCTATGGATTCGGACCGAACACCCGGCGCTGGCTGGAGGAGCTGGGCTTTTGCGTCGACCTGTCCTTCGCGGCGGCTTTCGACCTTTCACGTGACGGCGGCCCGGACTACTCGCGGACACCAGCGCGGCCGAGCTGGCTGGGAGCTCCGGGCGGACTGCTCTCGCTGCCCAGCACCGGCGCCTTCGTGGGCTGGTGCGCGGGCCCGCGCCTGTACAAGGCGACCCTTGCGCTGTCGCCGCTGCGGGCCACCGGGATCGCCGCCCGGCTGGGAGCCTGTGAGCGCCTGTTCCTGTCCCCGGAGGGCTACGAGCACGAACATTGCGTGCGCTTGACGCGTTTTTTGCTCGCTCGAGGGGTCAGAACCTTCCAGTACAGCCTCCACAGTCCCTCGGTTGAACCCGGCCACACGAGCTATGTGCGCACAGCCGCCGATCGGGAAAAGTTTTTCACCCGGATCAGCCGATACTTCGAGTTCTTCCTCGGAGAGCTCGGCGGCACGGTCGTCACGCCCTCCGAGCTCCACACCAGCTTCTCCCAGTCAACCCACACACTACCCGCGTGAAGATCCTCGGCATCTCTCCTCTCGACAAGGACGCATCGGCTTCGCTCGTGGAAGACGGGCGCGTGCTGTTCGCGGCCGGCGAAGAGCGTTTCAACCGCGTCAAGCAGACCTCCGGGTTTCCCAAGCTGGCGATCGAGGCCGCACTCAACGCGACCGGCACCGATCCCGACGAGATCGACGTCGTCGCCTACCCCTTCCTCGAGTGGGACAAGGAAGCCGAGCTGATTCAGGATGCCTTGCAGGCTGAGGACAAGTGGATGGCGGGCTTCACGCCCCCCGAGCTCGCGCCGATCCTGCACCGCGCGCAGGATCGCGTGCCCATGCGCGCTGGCTCCGTGCACGGCCTGCGAACGCCCGATCAGCGCAAGGAGAAGGGCTGGCTCAAGGAGCTGTTCCACTCACTGGGTGGCTCCAACGATCAGGTTTCGCGCGCTCTGGCCCGGCAGGCCTCCAGCGAGTGGGCCTTGCAGGCACGCGAGGATCACCGGCGCTGGAGCGAGGAACTTCAGGCGGGACTGTCGGCGCTGGGACTGGCGGGCAAGCTCCGGCGCTCCGAACACCACCTGTCGCATGCCGCCAACGCCTACATCGCGAGCGGCTTCGAACGGGCGCTGATCGTCACGCTCGACGGCTACGGCTCGGGACTCGCAGGTTCGGTCAGCATCGGCGAGAACGGCCGGATCCGGCGCCTGCACAACCTGCGCTTCCCCCACTCGCTGGGCAGCTTCTACGAGTCCGTGACCAGTTCGCTGGGATTCCATCCGGACCGGCATGCGGGCAAGATCGTCGGCCTCGCCGCGTACGGCGATCCGCAGGTGCTCGCCGAAGCGCTGCTCTCGCGCATCGACTTCCTCGATGACGGCGACTTCCACATCTACCAGAATCTCAACGTCCACTTCTCGCGCCATCTCGCCGCGCGCTTCCCGATGATCGATGTCGCGGCGGCGTGGCAGTACGTGCTCGAAGTGCTGGCTGCGCGCTTGGTGCGGCACTGGGTGCGCAAGACCGGCTGCGGCACGGTGGTTCTCTCGGGCGGCGTCACGGCCAACGTGAAGATGAACCAGCGCATCCACGAGATCGAGGAGGTGGAGCACACCTTCGTGTACCCCAACATGGGCGATGGCGGCTGCGGAACCGGACTGGCTCTGTTGTGGAGTGCCAAGGGCCGCGTGCTGCCGACCTACGATCAGGTCTACTTCGGACCGGGCTACACGCCGGCGGAGATCGAGACCGAGCTGCAGCGGGCAGGCCTGCGCTACGAGCGACCCGACGATCTCGTCGGCGAGATCGCCCGACGCGTGCACGCCGGTGAGGTGATCGGCCGCTTCGGCGGTCGCATGGAATACGGCCCGCGCGCGCTCGGCAACCGAACGATCCTGTACCACGCACGCGAGCCCGAGGTGAACCAGTGGCTCAACAAGCGTCTGGGTCGCACCGAGTTCATGCCCTTTGCGCCCGTGACGCTCTGGGAAGCGCGCGAGAAGTGTTATCTCAACCTCGAGGGCGCCGAACACGCCGCTGAGTTCATGACGATCACTTTCGACTGCACCGAGTTCATGCGCACGAACTGCCCGGCTGCGGTGCACGTCGATGGCACGGCTCGTCCTCAGCTGATCCGCAAGGAAGTCAATCCGGAGTACCACGCGATCCTGAGCGCCTATGAGAAGCTCTCGGGGATTCCCTGCCTGATCAACACTAGCTTCAACATGCACGAGGAGCCGATCGTCTGCTCGCCGCGCGACGCGGTGCGCGCCTTCCTGCTCGGACATCTCGACGGGCTGGCCATCGGTCCTTTCTACGTGCCCCATCCCGAACGAGCCGTCGGCCGCGAGGCCCGGTCCGTCGCCGCGGCGCACTAGGGCGGGCTCTCGATTCCCAAGCAGGGGCGGGGCGAGTACACTGCTCGCCCCTCTTCATTGGGATCCATCCATGCAAGTCCTCGAGCAGCTGCAGCGCCTGTCCCCTGAACGCTTTCTGGCCATCTACCAAAGCCTCGACCAGCAGGGTTTCGGCCCGATGGACGGCGAAGTGGCCAAGCACCTGCGCTTCCGCCCTCAGGCGATCCGCAAGCTCCCCTACGACCAGCGGGCGCGGGCCGCGCGCCGGATTCTGGAGCAGTCCCGCAACGCACAGATGGCCTACGAGATCCTCGGTGCGTACCTGATCAAGAACGCGCGGACGCTGGTCACCGACTTTCTCGACGCGACGGGCGTCAAGCATCAGGACGGCATGATCGAGGACCTCGACACGGCCAAGCCGGAGGCGGGCAAGCTCGCAGCCGCAGTGCAGGCTCTCGACCAGAAGTACAAGCCGGAGGATGTGACCATCTACCTGGCGATGTGCGCGGAGCAGTGGCCGAGCGTGGGGGAACTGGACGCCCTGTGGCGCGCACGGACGGGATAGCGCTCCCGGATAGCGCTCCCGTTCCGGGGACCTCCCAAGACCTAAGTGATTGAAAAACAACAACTTAGTGTAAATCGAGCGCCCCGGACGGCCCCGCGGTTCCAAGTCCGGGGCCAGCAAGGCCTTCCATCGGCCAATGTCCACGCTCGGGGTGCAGTGTCCACGGACGGGATAGCGCTCCCGTTCCGGGGACCTCCCAAGACCTAAGTGATTGAAAAACAACAACTTAGTGTAAATCGAGCGACCTGGACGGCCCCGCGGTTCCAAGTCCGGGGCCAGCAAGGCTTTCCATCGGCCAATGTCCACGCTCGCGGTGCAGTGTCCACGGACGGCCCAGAGCACGAGCTCCCCTAGCGCTTCTGGCAGTGGCGGCACAGGTGCGTGCCGCGCTGGCCCACCACGATGCGCTCGATTTCGCGGCCGCAGGTCCTGCACGGCTGGCCCTCGCGACCGTAGACGAGAAACTGGTGCTGGTAGCTGCCCGGCTTGCCCTCGGGGGTGCGGTAGAAGCGATCGAAGCTGGAACCCTCGCGCTCGATGGCGGCGGCGAGCGTGCTCCGGATCGCGGCGTGCAGCCGGTCGGAGCGGGTTCGCTCGATCCGCGAGGCGAGCGCCAGCGGGTGAATCCCAGCCAAGTGCAGGGCCTCATCCGCATAGATGTTCCCCAGTCCCGCCACGAAGGCCTGATCGAGCAGCAGCGGCTTGATCCGTCGGCGGCGCTCGCGCAGCGAGCGGTGGAGCCAATCGGAGCTGAACTCCGCTCCCAGCGGCTCTGGCCCGAGTTCGGGCAGCACGTCTTGGGGATCCTTCGCATACTGAAAACGACCAAATTTGCGCACGTCCAGAAAGCGCAGCCAGTGGGAACAATCGAGTTCCACCTCCACTTTGACGAAGGGATCGGCCGGAGTGTGCGGAGGATCGACGTACAGCCGACCGGTCATCCGCAGGTGGACGACGATCGATCCCGCAGGCGCTCCGTCCCGTTCCAGTTCGACCACCATGTATTTCGCGCGCCGCTTCAGGGACTGGACGCGGGCCCCATGCACAGCCGCGGCAAAAGCCTTGGCACCCATTCCCCCCAGAGTTCGCGGCCAATGCACGCGCACCACTCCCAGCGTGCGGCCCTCGAGCTGCGGGCGCAGCAGTCGGACCGTGGTTTCGACCTCGGGCAGCTCGGGCATCCAGCGCAGCTTAGCGCGGATCCGCCGCGGAACGAGGCCCTGTGCATCGGTTGGGGCTTGACGAGGGCCCCGCCATCGCGTCCGATGAATGGTGCGTGCAGTCAGGTAGCCCCCCTACCTTGCGACGATGGTCATTCGGGAAACGATCCAGCTTCTTGACGATACTGGCATTGTTCCTGTGCGCCTTCGTTTTCTTCTGGACCCCGATCCGCAACTTCGGTTCGACCATCTATTCCTCGGGCGACATCTCGCAGCGTTTTCCCCTGCTGCGAGTCGGCGACGACACTGGGCGCGCCCAGAATGAACTGCTCTCCGACCCCGTGACGGAGATGGAGCCGTGGCTCGAGTTCAATCGCGCGGAACTCCTGCAAGGCCAACTACCGCTGCTCAATCCCTACAACGGCGGCGGAGTGCCGCACCTCGCCAACGCCCAGTCGGCGGTGCTCTCACCCTTCAGCCTGCCGCACTACCTGCTGCCCAAGGAACTCGCCTATCTGCTGAGCGCCCTGCTGAAGTTGCTGGTCGCGGGCGGATTCATGCTGCTCTATCTGCGACAACTCGGCTTGTCGCCCTGGGCCGCCTTGCTCGGCGCGCTTGGCTACGCCTACTGCGGACACAACCTGCTGCTGCTTTCCTATCCGCACGTGGGCGCAGCCGCACTGCTGCCCGCAATGCTCTACTTCACCGAGCGCGTGCTGAACCGTCACGAGCAGGAGGGCAGCGTCGATCGCCCCGGATTGGCGGGGCTCGCGCTCAGCTACGGCCTCTGTGCGCTCTCCGGCCAGCCCGAGCCACTGTTCTTCGGCGCGCTGATTTCCGCGGTCTACCTCGCCTGGCGCATCGGCAGCCGCGTGCTGCGCTCCGATGATCGCGGGCGCGAATGGTCGCTCGCGCGCCCGCTGTGCCTCGGCCTGGGCGCGGCGATCCTGATTTCCATGCTGATCAGCGCCGTCGGCCTGCTGCCCTTCTTCGAGTACATGCAGCACTCGCGATTGGCGGAGCAACGCGACGGAACCCAGACACCGCTGCCGCGCGCGCTCTGGCCGCTGTATGCCTATCCCAACCTGCTGGGCAACCCAACGCTTGAGTACTACCTGCACGCGGGCGTGCCGCCGATCAACTTCGAGGCGGCCAACAGCGCCTATCTCGGCGCGCTGATGCTCTTCATGGCGCTGATCTCGCTGGCGATGACCGGCGGCCGTCGCGTCCATACCTTCTTCGGAGCCGTGCTGATCCTGTGGGTGCTGTGGGCCTACGATTTCTGGGGACTCAACCGCTGGATCGCGCACCTGCCGCTGATCGGCATTGCCCCGATCAACCGCAGTCAGTTCGTTTTCGCGCTGGCGGGCAGCATCTGTGCGGCCTGCCTGCTCGACCGTCTGGCTTCGCTGCGCCAGGAGCAGCGCAAGCGCTTTGCGCTTGGCATCTTTCTGGCCGCCGCGGTTTCCATGGCCTGGTTCCACGCCGGGACACAAGATCTGATCGAGCGATCGATCGTCTTCGTGCAGAGACTGCGCAACCGCACGAGCTTTCCGCTGGAACGACTGCCTCAGGAGGCGTGGGCCCATGTGCAGGATGTGAACCTGAGCTTCGTTCTGGGTGCAGCGGCCCTGGGCATCGTGGCGCTGTCTTCGCGGAGCTGGCTGCGAGCACTGGGCAGCGTGACCGTCCTGATTGTTTGCTTCATGCAGACTGGCTGGTTGCTGCGCCATTACAACCCCACGATTCCGGCGGAACAGCACATGCCGAAGACCAAGCTGATCGAACAGCTTGCCGGCGCCGTCGGAGTGGAAACCCTCGCTATTGTCGGGACGGAGGCCTTGCCGCCCTCGATGAACATGCCGTACCGGATTCACCAGCTCGCCAACTACGACGGCTTGTGGGTCGGTCCCTACGACGCCCTCTACCGCGCCCGTTTCGGCACGGAATCCAATTGGCGGTTGATGAATCGCGCGGACGGGCGCTCGCTGGCGCTGTTCGGGGCGCAGTACGTGCTGACGCTTCCCGAATGGAGCCCGATCGACACCCTCTTCCCGCTGGTGCCATGGAATCCGCGCGCTCTGATGGACATACCCGCCGTCCGGCCGGGCGTGGATCTCGCCCAGACCTTCACCGTGCCGGCCGGCGAGCTCCGCGCGGTCTCGATCTGGGCAGACCTGCGCAAAGGCACACCCAAAGGGGTATGGGCGATGCGCCTGCGGGATCTTGGAACCTTCGAGCTGCTCGCGGAGCTGACCTTCGGGTCGAAGGATCTGGTTCCCAATCCGGAGGGTTTCGCGCGAATCTACGTCGAGTTCCCGCCGGTGCCCAACAGTCAGGGACGCCTGATGCGCGTGCGTCTCGAATGCATGCAGCTCGAGGAAGGCGAGGGTCTGCGGATCGCCTGCCGCGAGGACATGCCCGACTGGCAAAACCAGCTGCTCCACGACACCTCGCGCCGCTGGAACCGCGAGTCGCGCAGGCTCCCGCCGCCGGCGCTGACCAATCCGGCCAATGCCCATCCGGAGCTGGCCAAATGGAAACTGATGTCGGGCAAGGAGCAGTACAGCGGCGGGATGGCGCTCGATCTGCGGGTCGCCTCCCTCGACATGCAGGATGCGGGACGGATCGGGCCGTACCAGTTGCTGCGGCTGCCCGGTGTGAAGCGCTACTCGATGGTCACGCACGCCATCTTCGTGCCTGACCGCAAGGCGGCGCGAATGGAACTGGATCACCCCTCCTTCGATCCGGCGACAAGCGTCATCCTCGAGGGAGGGCCCGAGAAGGTCCGCCAGAGCACTCCGGGGCAGGGCAGCGTCGAGATCGTTGAGGAGAACTCGCGCGGCGCCACGCTGCGCACGCATTCCGATCGCGAAGGTTGGCTGGTGACGAACAAGCCTTTCGTGCCCGGCTGGCGAGCCCTGGTCGATGGCAGCGAGACCGAAGTCGTCTGTGCCAACGAGGCCTTTGTCGCCGTGCCTGTCCGTGCGGGAGTGCGCGAGGTGCGGCTGGAGTACAAGCCGCGCAGCGCCAGCGCGGGACTCTGGCTCAGCGTGCTGGGAATGCTCGGGCTCGTGTTGCTGTGGCGTGGTCGCCAGAGCCCGATTCCCTGACTCCCGAGCTGGCGTTACACAGACCGGCTGACGCCCAGCAACTCGTAGAGCCGGTGCTTGACCCGGACGTATTCCTCGCTGCCGATCACCCGGGGATGCTGCTGGCGCACTTCCACGATCTCCGCGATGCGCCCGGGGCGCGGGCTCATCACGACAATCCGGTCCGAGAGCTGGAGCGCCTCGTCGATGTCATGCGTGACGAACAGGATCGTCATCTTCTCTTCCTGCCAGATGCGCAGGATCTCCGAGCGCATCTGCATGCGCGTCAGCGAGTCCAGGGCGCCCAGCGGCTCGTCCATCAGGATGATGTCCGGCTTGACGGCCAGGGCGCGCGCCACGGCGACGCGCTGGCGCATGCCGCCGGAGAGTTCCGAGGGGAAGCTCCTCTCGAAGCCCTTGAGGCCCACGAGATCGATCGTGCGCTGGATGGTGCGGGCCAGCTGGTCCTTGGAGAGCTTGCGCAGGCCCAGAGCGACATTGTCCCAGACCGAAGCCCACGGAAAGATCCCGTACTCCTGGAACACGAACACGCGCCGCGGATCGGGCCCGGTGACCGTCTGACCATCGATTGTCACGGCACCCGCCGTCGGCGTCTCGAAGCCGCCGATGATGTTGAGCAGCGTCGACTTGCCGCAGCCCGAGGGCCCAAGCAGGCACACGAACTCGCCCTCGGCGACGGTGAGATCCACCGCGGACAGCGCCACCAGCTCGTCCTGCTTGCGCTCGAAGCGCTTCTCGACGCCCCGCACCACGACCTTGTCCGCCTTCATGACTGCTTGGTGAACCCCCAGCGCACTTCGTCGATCCGCTCCAGGCGGCGCATGCCCCAGTCCAGCGCGATGCCGATCAGTCCGATCGTGATCATCGCCCCCACCACGCGGTCGTAGTAGTTGGCTTTGCGCGCGTCCATGATCAGGTAACCCAGGCCGGAATCGACCGCGATCATCTCGGCGGCGACGATCACCATCCACGCGATGCCCAGCGCCAGACGCAGGCTCGTGATGATCTGCGGCAGGCAGGCGGGCAGCACGACGCGGCGGAAGAGCTCGAAGCCCTCCAGGCCAAAATTCTGCGCCGATCGCACATACACCAGCGGGATCGTGCGCACCGCCGTCATCGTGCCGACGACGATCGGGAAGAACGAGGAGATCGCGATCAGGAAGATCGCCGCCTCATCCTTGACGCCGAACCACAGCACGGCGATCGGGATCCACGCGATCGGGGAGATCGGCCGCAGGAACTGAAACAGCGGATTGAGCGCCTGCCCTGTGCGCAGGTACCAGCCCGCGAGCAGTCCCAGCGGAATGCCAATCGCCGCCGCGATTCCGAAACCCACCGCGACGCGATAGATGCTCGCCACCGCGTAGCGCAGCAGCATGCCGTCCTTGACCGGCACCAGCATGCCCTAAAGCGTGCTCCAGGGTGTTGGAAAAATCTCCACTATCCGCACGAAGTTGCCTTGCGCGTCGTGGAGCGGGTAGCTCTTCGCCACCGCCGCGAGATGCCAGACGCAGAAGAAGATGATGAAGGTCGCCAGCGGCAGCAGAACGACCGGCGCGGGATCCCTCAGTCGCTTCCCGACGAAGATCAGCACCAGCGCCAGCGCGATGATCAGATACGGCGCGTAAGCCATCCTTCAGTTCTGCGAGACCTTGTCGAGCCCGGGCAGCCGGTCGAAGGCGTGGTCGACCGTCTCCAGATCGGGCGCGAAGCTCGTGTCGACGTACTCTTCGAAGGCGATCCGCATGGGCAGGACCTTCAACTAGACGATGTCCATCAGATCGTCGAACTGCTTCTTCGGCGGGAACAGGTTGGTGTAGGAAACGCGCGTGGGATCCTTGGTGAGCACATACTCCAGCAGCTTGGAATCCTGATTGTAGAACATCTTGCCCGCCACCACCGCGGCATCCTTGCGGTGCTGGGCGCCCTGCTGGCGATCTTCATCGAGCCACTCCCCCGAGGCGGCGATGCCGCGCACGAGCTCCTCGACGACAGCGCGCTGGTTGTCGATGACATCCTGGCGCGCCACGAGCACGCAGGAGATGAAGTCCGGCCACGCATCGCGCATCTGCATCAGCACCCGGCCATAACCGGCCAGTTCCGAGCGTGCCGCATGCGGCTCGCCGACGATGTACGCATCGATCGATCCGGCCGCCAGCGCGCTCGCCATCTCCGGCGGCGGCATCTCCTTGATCGTCATCGAGTCGAAGGCCATGCCCTTCTCCTTCATCATCTTGTAAAGGAAGACGTTCTGGTTGGAGAAGCGTCCGGGGATGGCGATGGTCTTGCCCTTGAGGTCCTCGAACTTCTGGACCGGGCCATCGTTCTTGACCATGATCGCCGTTCCATCGCGGTGACCGAGATACACGATCTTCACCGGGACGCCGTCCATCACCAGCTTGGGAGCCAGCGGAGCGTTCATGAAGGTCGCATCGATCTTGCGCGCGATCAGGGCCTCCTTCATCGAGGGGAAGTCCATGAACTTCTGAGCCTTGAACTTGGTGCCGGCCGTGCTTTGTTCCGTCACCCAACTGGTGACCGGGCAGGTCAGGTGGCAGGTCACGGGCAGGAAGCCGACGGTCATTTCCTGGCGGACCGCTCCACTGGCAGGGGTGCTGGTCGAGGGCGTGTCTTCCATGTACTTCGG
>Ga0172373_10009079_pt1 | contig 12449 bp, 7 predicted proteins | sample Lak10m_2_FD_114546 | JGI IMG/M metagenome (GOLD analysis project Ga0172373, IMG submission 114546) | Freshwater microbial communities from Kabuno Bay, South-Kivu, Congo - kab_092012_10m | ecosystem: Environmental > Aquatic > Freshwater > Lake | place: Democratic Republic of the Congo: South-Kivu... | reverse complement strand
GTGGTAAACGGCATACCCCAATTTCCTACATCGTTCGTTAATTCAGTTACATTCCAAAAATGCACGGTACCGCTGGTTGCAATTGTTTTCATAACAATTCTCAGCGAAGTATTAGTGTTTTTCACACGCATTCTTAATTGCGGTCTGCCATTCAAAGGATGTGCATCATCCGCAGAGATTTTAAAGGCTATCGTGTCAAAACCAGCAAGTAAAAATGAATCAATCGCGTTTGGTGTATTATTGGTTGAATAAAGAGGAGTCTCGGCTAAAAGTGTTCCTGAACTATTTAGTACATAAAATCCGGTGGAAAAGGATTTTCCTGCTTCACCCCAAGCATGAATACTTTGACCCCACATATTCGGATTTGAAGCATAAGAATAAAAATCTATTTTAGATTTCACTACTGTATCCTGAGTGTTAAATGATTTTTTAATATGAAAATTCACATTCCCGTTATTGCCTCCTGAATTTGCAAATACCACTCCTGAATCCGCATAACTAGCTATCGCTTGACTGAGCATCGAATTACCATCTAATGTGCCCATGTGATAGAGGCCCCAGCTCATATTAATTACAAGTCGTTTCCCGTCAGCTTGTGCTTTGTTGTACATCCATTGCCATGCATCTAACACAGCAGCTTCATCTACCAAAAAAGTACAAAACAAAAACTTCGCGTCAAATGCAATTCCTTTGTATGGTGTTCCAGCGCCACTTCCACCAGCAATTCCGGCAACGTGAGTTCCATGAGTTGCATAAGAGTAAATATTGGATGTATCAGCTCCAGCTGTCATCAGTTCTTCTGGAGTGTTATATTCTGTTCCATATCCAAATGGTGCGGGAGCAGGTCCACTTAATTTGTATTGATCCCACGCCGCAACAATACGTGTTTGTTGGAGGGCTGTATCGTAAAACATTGGCGATGAATAATCAAAACCCCAGTCTGTTACACCAATGTATACATCTTTTCCACTATAACTTGATGGTAAACCAATTCCCAAATGTACGCTATCCGCCCGCGTATCTTTAACGGCCTTATCTAGCTGATTTCCAATTTTTGAGGCAAGTTGTAAGTGCTGAAATCCTGAAATATTTATTTTCTCTTCAAGGGTAGCAAGCGGGATTCTAACACTTACGATATTTCCAAATTTAGCGGATAATTTTAGTCCGTTGGTTTTAAAATCTTCGTTATCTAAAGAAAATGTGGAATCAGTTTTCCCAACAAAAGAGAGATAAGGTTTTTCATCTATCAATCGAAGAGGATACTTTTTCAAAAGTCCTTCGGTTACTGCACCGCTCCTTGCGATTTCAATTTTTAGAGATTTGATATCATGCCAATCATTTGCACTCAATTTAACTTGAGAAATACCAACAAAACTAAGGCATGAGATCCAAAAAGTAAATAAAAATTTCATAAGGAGACCCTTCAAAGATAGGAAATTATTGAAAAACTCAATCTTAAAATCATCTACAGTTAATACTTTTTCACATGTAAACGTTAAAATCGAAAAGCCAGATCATCGAATTCAACGCTGATTGTTAATAGTTTTTTATTTTAATCTAAAATCTGTTTTGAATTATTCAGAACTTCGGTTTATGGTACTAAGCAGATTTTGGCTCATAATTTTCATCTCGTCTATAGTGTTTATTGTGACGGGAGTATTTACTTCACGTAATTATTCCATTGATTTTGTCTTAAATGGAAAAAAGGATGATCCTGTATTAATTGGAGAAAAATATTTGAATCAACTTCCGAATAATTTGCGAGATTCCTTGGTAAAATCAACAGAAGGTTCAGTAGTTGTGAATGTTAATGACAAAGATCCGGATACAACTTATGTTTATAAGAATCAGACGGTTCAAGTGTATACTGGAGTACAGAAATCAGATGGTTTACTCGAAACGTGTAAAAACAGTTTGACTGATCTCATTCTTCCACTAATTGCTTATTTAGCCTTTTTCTGTGGTATTATGCAATTGTTAATAGATTCGGGAGCAACGGAAAAGTTGGCCCGGCGATTAAGTCCATTTTTTGTTCAAGTATTTCCTAGTGTTCCCAAAAACCACGAATCAATTTCGTATATGACATTAAATTTTTCTGCAAACTTTTTAGGGCTCGATTCTGCTGCTACGCCTTTTGGTTTAAAAGCCATGCAAAGCCTGCAAGAAATTAATCCAGATAAGGACAGAGCCAGCGATGCCCAAATAATGTTCATGTGCCTGCATGCAGCGGGATTAACGTTAATTCCTACCTCAATTATTGGTTATCGGGCTGCTCAAAATGCATCCAATCCTGCAGACGTCATGTTGCCCTGTATTATAACTTCTTTCATTGGAACAATCGCTGCGTTTATCATCGTAGGAATACGCCAACGTATTAACTTCAAGAGTGCATCTATTTTAATAGCTATTTTCTCTATTGTAGCCGCAATTATAGGATTGTTGTTCTATGTTAATAGTTTAGATATTTTAGGTAAGAATTATTTTACAAGTAATTTCTCTGGTTTACTTCTGATTGGGATTATTGGTTTTACCTTGGTTTATGCGTTTGTTCAAGAAAGAAAATTTAAGGAAAAGGAAACCACCGTTTTTGATTCTTTTGTTGTCGGCGCGAAAAGTGGTCTTAATACAGGAGTAACAATTTTCCCATACGTTCTGGGTATGTTGGTTGCTATTTCTCTGTTTAGAAATAGTGGATTATTTGAGATTATTACGATCGGTATTTCGGAGGCGTTTAAAATGGTAGGTGTGGCAAAAGACATTACAGATTCCTTACCTGTGGCACTGCTGCGACCATTTAGCTCAGGAGGTTCACGAGGTTTCATGATTGATGCAATGAATAGTTATGGACCTGATTCGTTGACGGGACGCTTGAGTTGTATTTTTCAGTGCAGTGCTGAAACTACCTTTTACGTCATTGCTGTTTATTTCGGTTCAATAAATGTAAAAAACACGCGTTACACCTTGGGGACTATGTTACTAGTAGATTTGATATGCGTTATTACCGCAATTTTTGTAGCACTTTGGTTCTTCTAACAATTTGATTCGTAGCAATGGTGTGGAAATTTTTTAGGAAAGAGGAAAAAACTGATAAAAAACCAATTTCGGTGAAATCGCTCAAACCGATTGATTATCCATCGCTAATAATATTGGCATGGGCAAAAGCGGTAGAAGGTAATGAAGAAATTCAAAATTGGTTGAAAGAAAACGGGTATCCTGAGTTGTTCTACAGTGTGCATGCTATCTATCTCAAAGACGAACCTAGAGATTGGTTATTAAAAAATGGGTATGCGCATCTCATGGCTATGATACATCTTGCAGAAGGAAATCAACAAGCAGGAAAATGGCTATTAGAACAAAAGTTTGATACGCTCTATCACATGGGAAGGGCTGTTGATCATGAAAACGAGAGCTGGTTGTGGTTAAGGAAAAATTCCACTCAGGATATCTTCATGCTTGCCAAAAGTATTCAGTTCATTAAAGATCAGATAGAGGAAAATCACAACGATATGCACTCTATAAACAAGGACTTATAAAAAAAGCTGGTTTCCCAGCTTTTCCTTTATTCAATGAATCTTACTTCAACTCTTCTGTTTTCTTGTCTTCCTTGGGCGTTATTGTTTGAAGCCTTTGGTTTTGTTTCTCCGTGATAATCACAGATGATGCGTTTGGTGTCTATACCGTTGGCAATTAAGAAGTCTCGAACGGCATTCACACGATTTTTTGATAAACCGACATTATAGGTCTCGGCACCAACGGCATCCGTGTGTCCTTGTAATTCAATTTTAATTTCTGGTCGATCAACTAAAATATTGATGAGGGATTCTAATTCGCCGTAAGCCACTTTTTGAACTATGGCTTTGTCAAATTCGAATAAAATGTTCTTGTTAATAAGCGCCGATTTGTCAATTTTTTTGGAGATTGTAGCCTTCTCGATATATATTGTATCCACCTTTGTAATAACAAGCGTATCAACTCGAATTTCTACATTTCTCACCAAATTACTAGTGTCTCTGTCATTTTTTACAATTTCTTGTTGTTTCTTTTTGTTTTTACAAAATTTCAACCCTAAAACTACTTCATGCGATCCTGAACTGTAACTGGCAATATTTGCCATTGGACTTTCGTAAGCGTATCCTATGAAAAATAAATCTTGAATATTCACACCAACGCGAGCAATTAATCCGACCTGAGTTCTGTAACCTAAACCTCCGTAAAGAAAGTCTTTGTAAATGACATCCGCATTCATGTCTGTTTGAAAACCAGAGTTAATTCCCTTGGCAAAAACAGATGGTTTAATGGTGAATTTGTCATTAACCGGAATTGCATAGGAAATTAATCCATTCATGTGTCGCCTAAGTCCGTATCCATCTAGTCCGTTGTAACTAAAATTAGTGTAGGATTGAATAAGTTGTTTCGAGGCAACAGCCACTTCTAAATTCTTGAACTGATACAACAATCCCAACTCACTGTTAATGGTTCCTGCTGAATTTACGCCGCCATTAGCGATAGGATCATTTGGATCAAAAACAATTGCTGAGGAAGGATCAACACGGTATTGATTATATCCAACACTAGCACCAATGCGGATTTTGTGATTTATTCCCAAATTAAGTCCGTAAGATAAAGAACCAAGTCCACTTACTTGATTTACCATGCCGATTTTATCAATAAGCACTTGGCCTCCGACTCCAAATGACTTACCTAAACGGGTGTTAATTCCAACATAACTTGTAAGTGGAGCTCCTTCCACTTTTACCCATTGATTTAAATGAGAAAAAGTAACATCTGTGCAACCACTAGATCCAGCATAAGCAGGATTTATAGCATATCTATTGTAATTATAGACACTACTTTGAGGCGTTTGCTGTGCCATGGAAATAGCTTGAAAACCCACTATCGAAAAGAAAAGAATAGAATATTTCATGGCTAAATTATTTCTTGAATTTTAATAAATTGATTGATCCTGTATATTCTTTATCATCGCATTTGATGACGTAGAAATAAACACCATCTGGAAGAACTTCACCTGTATTATTTTTCTTACCGTTCCATTCGTTGTTGTAATCATCTGAGCGGAAAACTACTTCCCCCCATCGATTGTGAATGGTAACTTGACAATTGTTTATTTTATCTGGATCACTTACTTTCCAAACATCGTTCTGGCCGTCATCATTTGGTGTAATCATGTTACTGATTTCAAATTCACAATCGACTACAGAAAGTTCCAAAATGAGAACCGAATCACAACCCGCAGCTGTTTGAACAGTATCTGTATAGATTCCACTTTGTGTGTATGTATTTCCACCAAATGAATAATTCTCTCCTATGCATATTTCAGCAGTTTGGTAACTTGAATTCGGTTCGGTAACGAATAGTGAAAGAACTACTACGGAGTCACAACCTTCCGAAGTAGCAAGGGTTGTGTTGTACACGCCAGACTGAGTTAAATTAGTTCCATTGAAATCGTATGTTGCACCGGAACAGATTGTTGCGTCAATGTTGGTTGTAATAGTTGGCAACATAAATACAATCGACGTTACTATCGAATCACAACCTGTTACAGCTTGAAGCGTATCAACATAAACACCTTGAGATGTATAAACACTTGGACCAATTTGAATTGATCCTCCTGGACATAAATCATGCTCTTTCGTCACTTTGTCTACAGGATTAATAGAAAGGTTTGTTGTCACAGTGCTGTCACATCCTTGTGCTGTAATGAATACATCCGTATAGATTCCGGAAGAAGTTTGGAAAGAGCCGCCTAATAAAACAGATTCACCTTCACAAATCGCTAAATCAACGGTTGTAGTCGTTGGTGTACATGGGTTGTTACAGTTAGTGGCATCAAAGGTAAATGTTTGCGGGCAAGCACCATCGTTTATTTGTACTGTATAGATGCCAGCTTCAGATCCTGTATAAGAAGTACTAACTCCAGGCGACAAAGTTCCATTTGCCACAACAGCTCCTGACGGACTGGTAATCGAATAGGAATAAGGGTTAGAATAATAACCATTTAAACCTCCTGTTGCAGAAAATGTAGCCGTACATGAAGCATTGTCATAATTGAAGACAGCATTGAGTTGTTGTAAGAAAACGATTGGTAAACCTGTCGAAACGGTTGATGTTCCGCAAGAGAAATCACCCCAATCCGCAGTAATGTCGCCAGCAGGTGAAATATAATACAAGGTGTTATACAATGGATTTCCAAATGATCCGCTTCCATCACCATTATTGGTGAATGTTCCATTTAATCCAATTAATGTATCAATATATGCATTGTTAAATCCGGTATTAGCAATAGGGTCAGGTAAATTTTGAACCTGATGAATCACGTAACCTGGAGTCAAACAATTCGGTAAGCTTTGCGTTGACTCACCAATTCCATTTACAGTAATTCCTGGTGTGAAAACATCACCAAAGCAAACGAAAGCTGTGTCCTGTTGTGCATTTGTCAAACTATCACCGTTCGCCAATTCCACATAAATATCTCCTGCATCACTATCCACTTCTTGAATATATTCAATGATGTATTGTCCTTCATCACCTGGAGATCCACCGTCAATTTGAATTGCATATAATTTTCCAGGTTCTAAACAACATGCAGATGTTTGAGCACCGGTAAAACCTGCTGTTCCTGATATGATTGGGGTAACAATTGGTGTATTTCGTGTGCCATCCTCTGTATATGTGGCTGGTCCAAGACCTCCATAACAGTCCGTTCCATTCAATAATTCAAATACATTATATCTAAGAACGTCCATTCCGATGTAGGCACGAATGCTCATTTCTACAGCACCGGAAGGTGGAGCCGTAAAGTAATGCCATACAGTTTGATTCGCCACATTTGAAGGAGTTGGATCAGCGTTTGGTTCTCCTGCTAAATATTCTTGACAAGCAAACACGTTAGAACCTGCCACTGCTTGGAAAGTTGGGTTGGTTCCTGCTAAAATTACGGGGACCTCATAAAGTGGATTTTGCAAGGTTAAACATAAAATGTCGTTACCTGGCGAATTTAACGTTGGATCAGAAACACTTGGATCAAATAACCAAGATTTAATAGATTGTGTGCTTAATGGTGTTAAGTTGTCAGAAGGGTCAACCATACCATAGTATCGATAACCAGGTTCAAGACAACGTTGGTTTATTAAAGCGCTTGGATCGCCGCCAAGAAAGCTATTTGTACCTCCCTCATCTTGATTTAAGAATTCTAAATTCGCACAGGAATAATCAGAAGGAATACCGGGTGAAAATCTTTTATCGTAACCAAATAGAGCGTTGTTCTCACCATATAGAGCATCTTGATAATCAGATTCGAAAGTGATTCTTCCGCTATTAGGTGCTATAAAGTTCAACCAAACCGATTCATTTACAACTGGATTATTAGCTGCAACATGATCGTAATCATAAGCGTGATAGTTCTCAGGATTGTTATCTGTATGCGGTGCGCCTGTCTCTGCATAATCATTTCCACCGTCATAAGCACAACCGAAATCTAAGGTTACAGAAGCAGCTCCGCTACTCGTGCTTATTACTGTTGTGCCGATTGTTGCAGCAGGACTCAAACAAGGGATATCTTCTGTATCTCCTCCTGAACCACTTCCTCCGCTGTTTACACGAAGTTCAACTATCCCTGCTTGATCGTCGTCACCGGTTAACTGAACATAATATGTCTCTCCAGCAATTAACTTTTGATAACTAATAAGTGGTAATGGATCACAAGCATTGAGCGTTAGTTCTGCTTCTGGGTCGATACCTAAAAAATCAGTACCATCGGAAAATTCGATGTGAGACAGATAATCAAATTTATTTTTAATAACTGCCCCAGTAAGTGGTTGCAAACCTGCAGTACAAGCACCCCCATCAGCGGCGTGATAAATTTGAAAATAAGTGCCAATTTCTGTCGCTCCTAAATCTGTAGTAATGGTAACTTCACCTGTTGAAGGCGCTACAAACTTAAACCATGCAGAGGATTGATTGGCGTTAACATCGCCTGCGCGGGGTTCATTTGTTTCTAGCGTATTACTCTGACAAAGTGCAATGTTGTAGGACGTATTCAAATTTACCGCTTGTGCATCGCAAATATTGTCCGGAAGAATAATAACTGTTGGCGCAAAATCGATACGTTGAACACTTAAATTTATCGTATAAGTCTGAGCACATCCTGCTGCACCGGTAGCTGAGAAGCTATAATTGGCAGTACCTGCAGTTGCAGGGACAGCCATAGTGACATTTTGCAAATTGGTCTCTCCGTCAGTCGATCCTAATATTGCATAGTTTGTAGCATCATCATTTTCATATGCTTCCCAAGCTAGGTTAATTATCGTCGGCACATCAGCTGGACAAATGTACTGTCTGTCGAAAAAGAGACCGCTTGTTGGGACAAATGAGGCATTTGGAGATGATATGGTGTACGGACCATTATTACCATTTATGTATGTGTAATTAAAGTCGTAAACGCCAAATAAAGCGGGATTATTATTGGAATAACCCAAGGTGTTGTCTGTGGCAGTGTATTCCCAAACAAAGTCACTAGGGCCCGTTACATCAAAAAGGGCATTGTCACAATCTACATTTTCAGAAGTTTGAACCGATGTAACGGTAACTCTAATTATGGATTGACTGAATCCTTTTTGAAACAGTAGAATTGTCGACAGAAGAGTGATTGTAAAGTAGAGTTTTCTCATATTCAATCTATTAGTTTAAAATAAAAAATCCCGAAATAATCGGGATTTAAATTTACATCAATTTCTAAATGAATGTTAAAATTGTTGATAACTCATCATACGATTGTTAATTACAAAAGCATAGCGACAGGGTTTTCCATGTATTGTTTAAAGGTCTGTAAAAATGCCGCACCAGAAGCTCCATCCACTACTCTGTGATCACAAGAAAGTGTCACTTTCATAACATTTCCAGGAACCACTTGACCATTTTTAACAACTGGAACCTCTTTAATTCCTCCTACAGCCAAAATACAGCTATCAGGAGGGTTTACAATTGCAGTAAAGGCTTCAATACCAAACATTCCTAGGTTGGAAATTGTGAATGTATTACCTTCCCAATCTGATGGTTGAAGTTTTTTATCTTTTGCTCGCTGCGCATAATCTCTAACTTCTGAAGAAATTTGAGTTAATCCTTTGCTATCCGCAAAACGAATAACAGGAACAAGTAAGCCTTCGTCAACTGCAACGGCTACCCCAATGTGAACATGTTGATTTCTTCGAATTACATCTCCGAGCCAAGCACTGTTTACTGTTGGGTGTTGTTTTAATGCGTGAGCTACCGATTTAATGACCATGTCATTAAATGAAACTTTTACTCCATCTATGGAATTTAAAGACTTTCTTGCTGCAATCGCATTGTCCATGTTAATATCCAAAGTCAGGTAAAAATGTGGTGCTGTAAATTTACTTTCTGACAAGCGACGCGCGATCGTTTTTCGCATTTGAGAAATAGGCTCATCTGTATAAGATTCTTGTCCTACAGGTGCTGCTGTGAATGTTCTCTCTGCAGGCGTATAAGGCGTGTAATGATCAACATCTCTTTTGGTAATTCTACCTCCATCGCCAGTTCCAGAAACGAAGCCAATATCAATTCCCTTCTCTTCTGCTAATTTTTTAGCTAATGGAGAAGCGAAAATACGCCCATTCGAAGAAGAAGCTGCTTGTGTTACAACTGGGGAAGTAGATTTTTCAGTAACAGGGGATGCTGCAGGCGCTACAGGAATGGGCAGAGCTGAGGGTTTTTCAGCTTCCTTAACGGATTCTACAGGCGCGGGACTTGACGAAAGGAGGGAAGTTACATCTTCACCTGCTTGACCAATGATAGCAAGAACAGTATTTACTGGAGCGGATTTTCCAACCTCTACACCAATGTGCAATAATACGCCATCAAAGAATGATTCGAATTCCATGGTGGCTTTGTCTGTTTCAATTTCAGCCAGTACTTCACCTGATTTAACAGCGTCACCAACTTTTTTATTCCATGCGGCAACAACACCTTCTGTCATGGTGTCGCTCAATTTGGGCATGTATACGATTTCTGCCATATCTTTTTATGCTAAATATTCTTTAATGTAAGGGTAATCTTGTTGCGTGTAAACGTCTTCGTAAATCTCATGTGCTTCAGGATAAGGAGAATTTTCCGCGAATTCTACGGATTCATCTACTTCTTTTTTCACCCAAGCTTCAATTTCTTCAACTTCTTTTTTCGATAGCCATTTATTTTTAGTAATGACTTCTAAACAATGTTCAATTGGATCTTTCTCCATCCATTGATTAACTTCCTCTTTAGATCTATATTTTTGAGGATCAGACATAGAGTGACCTTTATATCGATAAGTTCGAATGTCGAGAAGGGTAGGACCATCACCTCGGCGTGCGCGGTTTGCTGCTTCCTCAATGGCATTGTGCACATCTTCCGGACTCATTCCATTCACAATTTTTGAAGGCATTTCATACGAAAGTCCTATTTTTGATAAATCCGTCACATTGGTTGTTCGTTCAACGGATGTTCCCATTGCGTAATTATTGTTTTCAATAATGAATATTACAGGAATTTTCCACAACATCGCCATATTGAAAGTTTCGTGAAGAGCACCTTGACGGACAGCTCCATCACCCATGGAAACAAATGCCACGTTTTCCGTACCATTGTACATTTCAGCAAATGCAACACCTGCACCCATTGGAATTTGCGCACCTACAATTCCGTGACCTCCCATGAAGTTTTTAGATTTGTCAAAAAAGTGCATGGATCCTCCTTTACCTTTGGAACAACCAGTTGATCTTCCGTAAAGTTCAGCCATTAAAACTCTTGGGTCAGTTCCCAATGCAATCGGATGTGCGTGATCCCTGTATGCCGTCATATGTTTATCTGTCGGTCGACAAGCGCTAGCAGTTCCAACGGCAATAGCCTCTTGTCCAATATATAAATGACAAAACCCTCCGAATTTCTGTTGAATGTATAATTGACCAGTCTTTTCTTCAAACTTTCGAATAAGTAGCATATCACGATACCACTTAACGTATGTCTCTTTACCAAATTTTGCTGTTTTATCTACAGTTTTTATCGGTTTTTTATCACTCGCTTTAGCTTCTTTTGTCGCCATTCTTCAATTTTAGATTACAAATATAAAAGGAAATTACTAAAATACTTAATGTCAAAAATACACTTTCTATTCAAACTTTATTTTTAAAATAGAATTTAAGGCATCAATATCAATTGGAACCGACACCATACCCATTGAATATGGTCCGATTTCATAAGGGTTGTAGTCGAAGCACAAGGTGTTATTTTTAGCGTCGAAATAAAAATTATTATTTGCTTCTATGGCATTTTCAAAAAGACCAAATTCATCCAAACGTTGTCCATTCGGAATTTTGTAGGCCTTTCTTAAATATTTCTCTACTAGTTTGTTTAATTCTCTTGTACTCGTTACTAAATCTGATACGGTGAGTTGTTTTCCTGTTGTACGATCTATAATAAATTTTGAAGTCCCATAGTTTCCATGCGCTCCCCCTGTGTAATCTGCGTAGGAGCACTCTAATTGAACATAGGAAATGAGCGTTGTATCTATTTTGAATGTTTGTGTCATGTTCCATGGCATTGTCGAGAATGGTTCGCCTTCTGTCTCATTCAGGAGATCCTTGTAATCTTTCTCGAATTTTTCCAAGGATTGCTGAAAATCCCTTTTACTGATTTCTGCTTTGGCATTTTTTCTATTTCCTTCAAAATTTGTGTAGAGGTTGGAATGGATTATCTTGTTAACTGTTCTCTTGTATTCCGCGTCTAGTTTATCAGTCTTGTAAAACATATAGTCGATCCAAGATTCCTCAGAACCGTCCACACCTTTAAGTATTATTTTTATTTTTCCAATTTCTATACCTTCAGGTTCTTTTACCGGTGTTGCACTGGACGCTTCAGGACTTGCCGATTTATTTTGATTATTTTCACCTGTTCCTGAATTGTTATCAGTTCCACAAGAGTAAAGAACAACCGAAAATAGAATAGAGCAAATAGCGTTAATATTCATGGCTAACTTTTTTTGAACGATAAAGTAAATAAAATCCTGCGAGAACCAACGGAATACTCAACCATTGTCCTGTATTAAGCCCAGTAGAAACAGAAATAGAATCGTCGTTGGCAGTTTGACCTAGCTTAACAAATTCTACAAGAAAACGTGCGCCGAAGATAAAAATTAAGAAAAAACCAAAAACAACACCTGGCTGCTTCCATTTCTCCAGTTTCCAATACATATACATCAGTGTAATAAATGACAATAAGTATAAAATGGCCTCATACAGTTGGGCAGGATGTCTAGGAGTCGGGTCAAAATTTCCTATTTCTTCGTTGTAATAAAACTGAAAACTAAATGCCCATGGAACATCGGTTGGGTCCCCTACAATTTCGTGATTTACTAAATTTCCTAATCGAATAAAGCATCC
>Ga0172373_10009077_pt1 | contig 12453 bp, 10 predicted proteins | sample Lak10m_2_FD_114546 | JGI IMG/M metagenome (GOLD analysis project Ga0172373, IMG submission 114546) | Freshwater microbial communities from Kabuno Bay, South-Kivu, Congo - kab_092012_10m | ecosystem: Environmental > Aquatic > Freshwater > Lake | place: Democratic Republic of the Congo... | reverse complement strand
TGAGACGGATATATTGTTGTCCGTTTTGATTAATGACCGCGCTACTTGGTATGGCCAGAGAACTGCTCTTGCTTTCGACTAGAATCGTAATATTGGCGGTCATACCTGGTTTGATTTCGGGAATATTGGGAAAGTCGGCCTTGACTAGATAGTCGACAACACCGGAAATAACAGTTGAAGCCGGATTGATAGTTAAAATTTTTCCATTAAAGCGGCGATCCGGCCCCAAAGAGTCAAAAGTATATTCGACCGGTTGGCCTATTTTTAAGTAGGCGACATTAGCCTCACTGACATAGGCTTCGACATGTAAGGTATTGATGTCCTGTAAGACCATAACTTCTTGCATAGCGGTAGCTTGTTCCCCGACTTTTATATCGACTTGAGTAATGGTTCCGTCGGCTGGCGCTTTGAGAACGGTATTATCTAAAGCGGCAGTCGCGGCGTCGACCTGTCCTTGAGCGGATAATATTTGCGCTTGGGCGGCGTTTAGATCGGCTGTTTGAGCTTTGGCTTGTAATTGTGCGAGAGTTGCCTGAGCTTGGAGCAAAGCGGCGTGAGTGCTGTTAATTTGATTCTTGGCCGCGGTTATTTGCTGAGTAGCGGATAAACGGGCATTAGTCACAGCGTTTTGGGCCGCGGTTAAAGCATCAGTTAATGCTTGTCGAGCCGCTCTGACTGTGGAGATACCGGAGTTCTCGCCAGTCAGTTCGCTATTAATCGTCGCCTTATAAGCATCAAGTTGCGTTTGGCTTAATTTGGAGCTTGTGATTGAGCTTTGGAGAGCACTGTAGCAATAATTTAAAGTAGTGACACTTTGGCTTAGGGCGTTTATCGTATCATTGACAGCTTGATTAATATTTATGTCACTCTTATAGTTTTTGGCTGAAGCCAAACTGGCGTTAGCGATATTAAGGAGCGGTTGAACCTGATTATAACTAGTTTTAAAATCACTGAGACTAGTCGAGTTGGTAACGGCAAAAGTATCTTTAAGATTATTGTCGGTTAAAATTTGGTTTTCTTTATCGAGAGCGGACTGAATGGAATTTAATTGGTTCGTTATGGTAATAATTATATCGGAACGTTTATTGTCTGATTGAGTAGTCGGCGATTGTAGATCGTCTAAAGTATTTTGCGCCTGGCTGATGGCCGCGGCACTGGACTGCTCGGTATTGGTCAACTGGCTTAGAGAGTTATTATAAGCGACTTGAGCGGCATTAACGGCTTTTTGCGAAACATTAATTTGCTCTTTAGTTGCTCCGGTTAGAACTTTTTGATAGTTAGCCTGCGCTTGAGCCAAAGAACCCCGAGCGCTTACTAATGACGCCTGAGCGCTAGCTTGATTAAAAATCGCCAAGACGTCACCGGCTTTGACTTTAGTGCCGGCCGTCACATTCGCTTCTTTGACCACTCCGCTGCCCTGAAAACTCAGATTAAGATTCAAAGCACTAACTACTTGCCCGGTAGTTAGGACTGTCTGTTTTAAGTCCTGTCGCGTGACTCGGGCGGTTTGAATATTGGCGGAATTATCTTTCCCTTTGGTTAGAAAATAGACGCCGCCACCGACAATAATTAGAATAATAATTGTCCAGATTATCTTCTTTTTGGTAAAAAATCCACGCATACTGATAGATATTATATTAGATTGATTGAATAATGGTTAATAAACTGAATAAATTATAGCAATATTTGACGTTTTATTTCAATATTTACGCCTTGACCCGACGGCCGTTAAAGAAACGATGGCGCGACCTATTTCCTGGCTTGGTATTAGTTGGGCGGTGGTGTTGTGAGGGGCTGCTAATCGTTCTAGCTGACTTGGTCGCGGTGCTGGACGTATGTGGTTTAATTTGGCGTCTACCGGTGGCACGAATTTGCGGTCTGGCCGGAGAATGGTCTAATTTAGCATATTCCCTTTTAAACAAAGTTTTATTGATTAAACGTTCGATATCTTTAATATCTCTTAATTGATCGGGAGTGGCGAGCGAAATTGCCTTGCCGATTTTCCCGGCTCGCCCGGTCCGACCGATACGATGAACGTAATCGGCCGATGCGTCTGGCAAATTATAGTTAACGACGAGCTCTATGCCGTTGATATCTAAGCCGCGCGCCGCGATATCAGTCGCGACCAGGATTCTAGATCGCCCGGTTTTAAAGGAGTCGAGAGCGGCTCGGCGGCGACTTAACGATAAGTTTGAATGAATTTCAGTAGCTCGGTGGCCAAGAGAGATCAATTTTTTGGTGAGATCTTTGACGCTGTGTTTAGTGCGAACGAAGACCAGAATCGAGCCGGCATGTTCTTTAATTATTTTTTCCAGGTGGGCGAAGCGTTCGCTCGAAGAAACAATAAAAACTTCTTGCTCAACTTTTTCTACCGTCGTTCCTTGCGGTGAAACCTCGATTCTGATCGGTAATTTTAGATATTTAGCAGCTAATTTTTCGATTGCGACCGGCATGGTCGCTGAAAATAGCATAGTTTGCCGCTCTTTAGGTAATTGTTTCAGAATTTCTTCTATCTGAGGCGCGAAACCAAGATCAAGCATCATATCAGCTTCATCTAGAATAAGTATTTTTATTTGATCGAGTTTGACGGTTTTTCTGGTCAGATGATCGATTAAGCGTCCCGGAGTCGCGATAATAATATGCGGTTTTTTGCGCAAGAGAAATAATTGGCGGTCGATTGCCTCGCCGCCGATTAGAGTCGCTAAGCGTAGGCCAAAGCTTAAACCCAATTTTTTTAAACTCTCCGTGACTTGGAGTGCTAATTCACGAGTCGGAACCACGACTAACCCCTGCCCCTTTATCACGGCCAGTCTCTGTAGAGTCGGTATTCCGAAGGCAAATGTTTTACCGGTACCGGTTTGCGCGATGCCAATTAAGTCTTGTCCCGTTAAAGCGACTGGGATGGCCTGATGTTGAATAGGTGTCGGCGTTTCCAGTCTTAGATTCTGGAGTACATTTAAAATAGAGTCACTGATACCAAGCTCGGAGAATTTTAGATTTTTGTAGTCTTTCATAAAAAAAATAAGCGACCCGATTTCTCTCAAAGGCCACTTATTTATATGACGGAGATTCGAATCTGTAATTAGATCTTTATATTATCACAATATAATATTTTTGTCAATTATATATAAAGTAGAATTAAATAAAAAAGAGCGCTTATGTATCTCGCGCTCTTTTGCTAAAATTAGCGAATAGTTTGATACCCACCGGCAACTCCGTTCTTTGATAGAACGATTTGCCAAAGCTGGTTTCTCCGCGCCCGGAAAGAACCGGCACAGGATAACAAGTAATATCTCCACATACGGTAAAACCTTTCTCCGTATTTATCCTTCAGCGACGGCCAATTTTTTTCAAAGTTGGCATGCCAAACAATCAAGGTTTTATCATAGTCGGCGCTAAAGTTATGCCAGTCTTCCATAACGAACAAGCCCTCTATTGACTGTCCGATTTGGGTAATCGACGGCAACATGGAATTGGGAAATATATATTTCTCAATCCAAGGATCCGTGCTTTTGACGGATTTATTTCTACCAATCGTGTGAAGAAGAAATAGGCCGTTGGTTTTTAGATGCCGGGCTGCGATTTCCATATAATCGCGGTAATTTTTGTAGCCGACATGTTCGAACATACCGACAGAGACGATATTGTCGTATGAACCATCAATCTCTCTATAATCTCGGAGTATAAAACATACGTCGAGGTCTTTACATAATTTTCGGCCAAGTTCGATTTGAGCTTTTGATATCGTTACTACGTCAACATGAACCTTATATTTCTTGGACGCATATAAAGCAAAGCTACCCCAACCGCCACCAATATCCAGAATATCGTCGCCAGGTTGCAAATTAATTTTGCGACAGATTAGGTCAAGCTTAGCCTGTTGTGCTTGTGCTAAATTACTAGCATTTAGCCAATAACCGGAACTATATGCGAGTAAGGGGTCGAGCATGGCTGTATAAAGATCATTACCAAGATTATAGTGTTTCTCGGCTACTTCAGATGATCGGTTTTCATTTTGCCGGTTAAAGACGGTATTATTCAGAATAAACATGGCGGTTTTGAAATTGAAACCTATCTCTTTCTCTAGGTTTGCCTTGATGATTCTATAAAAGAATTCATCTAAGGCCGTAACATCCCACCAACCGTCCATATAGCTTTCTCCTAGGCCGATTGAGCCTTTAAGGGCGCGGCTGTAAAATTTTTCGTTGTGGACCTTGATATCCCAAGGTTGGGGACCGTTTATTTCTATCCCAGCCATATTAAGAATCTCCCCGACGAAGTTTTTTGCTATATTAGCCATAAGGCCTCCTTTTATTTGATTGATTGTTAAATTACTTAGTTAAATGGCCGAATAGACCAATGGTTTATTAATTAATAAATAAAATAATATTAAATTTTATTTTTGTCAACCTGTGATCGAGCGGCGGATTCTCCGGCGATATAACCAGTGCTCCAGCATAATTGCAGGTTATAACCACCGGTCGGACCGACTAAATCCAGGATTTCGCCGGCTAAGTATAGATTAGAAATAAGTTTTGAGCACATTGTTTTCGGGTCTATCTCCTTTACGTCAACACCGCCGGCCGTAGTCATAGCCCGATCAAAATCGCCCCGGCCGCTGATAGATATTGGGAATTTTTTTAAGAACATCGCTAATTTAATCTTTTTTTCTCTGGTGATCGTATTGGCCGGCTGAACGGGAGATATTTTCAGAAGCGCCATGAGGATCGGTACTAGTTTGGGCGCTACGAGTTTATCTAAAATATTTTTAAAAAGTTTATGACCGCTGTGAAATATTTTTTGTAATTCTTCGATCAAGGCTTTCTCGGTTTTATCCGGAAAACAATCAAGCTCCAGAGAAAAATTATTTTGCTGGTCCCAATCTATAAAGCGACTGGTGTCGAATATGGCCGGTCCGCTGAGGCCGGCGCCGGTAAAGATCAGATCGCCGCGCGTTGTTTTTATTTGCTTCTTATTTTTAAAAAGTCTAACTGCTATATCGCTTAAACTTAAACCTTCTAAAGCTTTGATAAATTTTTCTGTGCTGTAAAGCGGCGTCAAGGCAGGACGCGGTTTAATTACCGTGTGACCTAATTTTTTTAGCCAGATATAGGCGGCGCCGTCAGAGCCCGTAAGCGGATATGATTTTCCGCCGGTAGCTAAGAGATAGTTCTCAGCCATTATTTCTTCCCCGTTACTTAAGAGTAATTTTTCTATCTTTCCGGCTGAAACAATAATATCTTTAACAGTTGTTTCGGTCCGGATAAGCGTCCCTGATTTTTTATTTTTTTTAGTCAGGACATTTAAAATATCCAGCGCCCGATCGCTCGTCGGAAAGACCCGACCGTTATTTTCTGTTTTAGTGGTTACGCCGTTTTTTTCGAAAAAATTTATAGTTTCTCGCGGGCCAAAACGAGTAAACGCGGAAATTAAAAAATGACCGTTTGGCACATAGCAAGCGGCAAGAGGCTTTGGTTCCCTGTTTATATTGGTAAAATTGCAGCGGCCGCCGCCGGTAGCCAGTAATTTAATACCCGGCCTTTTATTCTTCTCCAGAATAATGACTGCTGCCCCCGCTTCGCTGGCTCGGCAAGCCGCCATCAGTCCGGCCGGACCGCCACCGATTATCGCTAAATTATATTTCATAATTTCTTGCTTAAATTTTAGCAGATTCAAGAGTAAACAAAAACCCCTCCGTTTGACGGGAGGGGTTTAAGTAAAAGGGATAATTAGGCAAGCTTAACGTTTACCGCGTTCATTCCTTTCGGAGATCTTTCCTGCTCAAAGCTAACAGTCTGACCTTCGTGAAGTTCGTTGTAAGAGACTCCGACCAAAGCGTTGCTGTGAAAGAATAAATCTTTCTCTTGGCCTTCAACAGTAATGAAGCCAAAACCTTTGTCAGTTAAAGTTTTTATAACACCAGTCATTTTTTTATAGACTTAGTAAATAAATTGCAATTTTTAAATATGTTTTTGAAATTCGACGACTTTTCTAACGCATAATATTTTGCTTATATATTATGACACATATATAAAAGTAAGTCAACTATTCAGTCGCCCCTTCGCCATCTTCGATTTTTATTTCGCTGGTGGTTAAATTGGCGCTAATTGAGGTGTTGGTTGCTTGCAAATTAGAGCAAGATTTTAAGTCTGTTCGGTAGGTTTTTTGCGCTTCATTCCTTTCTTTCTCTATCGTCATATTGTTTTCCTTGGTTCCCTTCTGAAAGGCATTGGCGCAGACTTTATTAGCCTCAAATTGCTCCTTGGCGGTTGTTTTTTCTAGGGCCGCTTTCTGGCAGACATTGCGAGTGTCGATAGCGGCAATCATTGCCTGGCTATGTTTGCTCGTGCTGGCTTTGACTGCTGTGTCCTTCTTATCGATAGCATTTTTAACGCACTCAACCGCACTCGGCGTTACGTAAACTAATTTTTGATTATTGATCGGTTTTTGTATTTCATCCTTTCTGACACCCCAGAGAGCGGTACCGATCTTTTTGATTTTATGGAATAAATAAATTTCCAGAGGGCTCGATATTTTTTCTAGAACAGAGCTGCTGGTCTTTGTTTCGTCCGGCTTGTTTATTTCTGGTTTGTTTTGGGTATTACGCACCTCCAGTTTTTTCTCTAGGCGCACGCCAAACAGTGTGTTTCCTATTTTTTTAATGTTCCTAAAATTTTTGATTTCCGCCGGCGTCAATATTTTTTCTTCCGACCCGGTTTTGTCACTCGATTCGACGCCGTCTTCAGCTCGCACAGTTAGTGTAGCAAAAGGAAAAATTAGCATGAACATGATAGGAAAAATGATAATTTTTTTCATAAATTTTATTAGGAGGCTATTTTTAATGTAGCGACCCTTTAAATTATTAATTAATTTATATATTAATTATAGCTATTATCGGCGTGTTTGTATAGTGTAAAGGTATTAGACCGCGCCTCTCTGTCTAATAGCCCGGATAACAAAGCGATAGAGTAAGAGATAAAAAAATATCAGTCCGGTCGTCCAATAAACAGTTTGCATCCAAATCGTTCCAGAATCAGTGCCGGTATAAATCCTGTGTATTAATGAAAGAATAAATAACGGGTAAACGGTATAATGGACGCCACGCCAAGATTTTTTATATTTTAGCCGGAAAAATAGCGAAGTGAAGATGACGGCCAGAAGCAGATAGAAGGCCATGATGCCGGCACTTAAAAATAACGGCTTATAATCGGAAGAAAAAGGTATCAAAATATCAAACCAAGTAAAATTTATAAATTTATCCAGAGATAAGGCGATAATATGAGCCAGTAGAGTCAGGCCGAGGGCTAAGCTTAAATATTTATGGATCACCCAGGCCTTGACCGGGTTTATATAGCGGTAAATATAGCTGGTTGTCATGCCGGTGCCGAGTATAATTACCAAAAACATCAAGCCGTAGGCGGCCAGTCCGGCCGCTCTGGCGACGCACCAAGGTAGGCTGATGGTGACCGGTTTCTTGATTTCGACCGTCGAAGTGCTTTGATCGCTTAAGCTGTTAGCCGGATCATTTGAGTTAAGCGGATTACTGCCGATTAGAATTTCAGCTGAATCCAGATAGCTGTCGCCGTCGCTATCGACTTTGGCCGAATCCGTATGATAAATATTTTTTTCTACTTGGTCGGTTAAGCCGTCATAATCGCTATCTTGGGCGCTAGCGCCAGAAATTGGAGCCGCTGTTATCTCAGAATAAGCCAGAAAAATTCCTAGACAAAAAATAGTTAAAGAGAGGAGGCAGAACATTCGGCGTTTTTTCAATTTATTCATATGTATTTAAAAATTTTGGCGCTTGTCGGGAAAAAATTGGATTTTTATCGTTAGTAAAGATAATTGCCGCTGAATCTTTTTTTTGTTCAATAAAATTTAATCCCTGCTCTACCCCTAAAATCAGGATAGTCTTCGCGAAGATATCGGCCCTTAAGGCACTAGACGATATGGCCGTTACCGACAGTATATTATTCTTGACCGGACGGCCGTGACGAGGATCTATCAGATGATGTAAGACATGACCGTCTTTTCCCCAATATCTCTTAATGATGCCGGATGTCGCTATGCCTAATTTTTGCCCCCCTGTTTTAATAGAAAAAATATTTTTTTCCGGTCGATGGGGGTTTTGGACGCCAATATTCCAGCCGGCGCTATTTTCCTGATGTCCGGCGGCAATAATATCACCGCCGGCGGAAATCCAGTAATTATGTACGGAGGAGAAAAGATTCTTGGTGAGATAGTCGATAATATAACCCTTTCCTAAACCGCCCAGATCGACACGAAATTCAGATGGTCGGTTTATTATCCGTCCGGCTATTTCTAATTCGGTCATTTTCGGGCGAGTCGCGAAGGATCGATCGGATCGAAGTGCCTGCCCTTTTATTATTTGATTAAAACTACGATCATAGCCGGCAGCTTCTAGACTACCGATAATAGTCGGATCAAAGATGCCAGCGGTTTCCAGATAGTAATTTTTAGCTTCGCTAAGGAGACTGGCAAGCATCGGACTAACCGTTTCTTGCGTTGCTAGCGAATTATTAAATTGTGATAATTCGCTGGTTTCTATAAAACGGCTGAATTTTTGTTCAAAATCACGAATCTTATTTTCGGCTTTGGCTAAAATTTCTTCCTGGCCAGCTTCGAGGTTGGCGGTTATGACGATATCTGTGCCCATGGCCTTAAATTCTCGCCAGATCATATATTTCTATTGGCTGGTTAATATTTCTAACTCATCAGCAAGACCATTGCGGTTATTATCGACGATTATGAAGGAAAAATCGTCTTGTCCGGGGTGTTTATCAGCGATATCGACAATACCGTCTTGGTCAGAGTCTTGTAGCGACGCCAGGAGCGCGGCTTTATCCGGTTTGTCGCGCGGCGCTATGTTCGACTGTAAAATAGGTGTAACTTTTGACTTTATTGGTTTTTTTTCCTCTTGATATTTTTTTTCTTCCGCGCGTTCATCGTCGTGGTTTCTTTCTTCCCACTGATCATATTCTTCCCCTTCGTCATCATCGGCGCGACTGGCGGAGACCAATATTAGATATGAGCCCAGCAGAACAGATAGGATTAAGAAGAATGATATTTTGTTAAAGATTGTTTTTTTCATATGGGCTAAATAGTTAGGATACTCTAGTCGTCGGTGTCGGGGCCGGAGCCGGAGTCGGCTGCGAAACAGGCGGCGTCGGCGCGACCTGCGCCGGAGTATTGATTGTCGGGCGAATAACGGTAGTTGGCGCAGGAATAGGAGTATTTTGAGCGTCTTGAGTGGCGGCGAGAATTTTTTGATTCAAATCGGCCAGGGCTTTATTTTTAGCTTCGTAGATACTCGCCATGCGGTTATAGGCCGCTTGGTTAATTTTATTGGTCAGGTTCGCGTCGAAAAGTTTAGCCGCTTTCGCGGTTTCCGATTTTTCGATAAGATTAAAAGCGATAACAAAAATAATGAGCGCGGCGACAAGAGCATAAGAAAGATTACGTAGGCGCGGCCAGAGTTTAGCGTCGGGAATCATAGAAAATTCTTCCATTTTTATCTGATTGCGCGTAACGCCGAGACTCAGTAAATTATTAACCATTGCGTTCATAAAAGGCGCCGGGCCGCAAATAAAAAAAGTTTTACCTTTAACGTCGCCGATTAAATCGCGGATCAGATCCGCGTCTATTCTTTTATGCACTATATTTTTCTCGACGGGCGCGCCCGGTTCCTCGGTAAGGGAAAATAAGGCGGAAATATTAGTATTTTTGCGCGCCAGTTCTTTTATTTCTTCGTAAAAAGTCGCGCCCTTTTTAGTCTTAGCGCTGTAAATTAAAGTTAATTTGTTTTTGAGGCGGCAGTCGGTCGCATAATTTAGAGTGCTGAAAAACGGCGTAATGCCGATACCGCCGGCAATCATGACTAGGTCGGCATATTTTTTTTCGTCGTAATAAAATTTACCGTAAGGACCGGCGACCAGCAACGAGCCTCCTTCTTTAAGGCGCGTTAACCCTTTTGTAAATGATTTTTCGATTTTTATGCCGAATAAGATATGTTCTTTTTGGCTCGGTGAGCTCGCCAAAGAAAAAGCATGTTTATCTTCGGGCAGGCCGTATCTATTTTTATAAGAAATCATGGCATATTGCCCCGGTCGGTAATTAAAAACCGGCTGGCCGTTTTTATTGCCCGCCTCTAAAATAATCATTTCGGGCGAAGGTTGATAAATTTTTTTGATATGATATTTATATTCTGGCATACTTTTAGTGTCTTATAATACGTCTGGCGCTAGGGATAAATTCAAAATTATAATTATTGTAGCATAAAATAGTGGGCGACGGTAGAATTAGAGCAAGATTTCAAGTCTGTCCGGTAGGTCTTTTGCGCTTCATTCCTTTCTTTCTCTATCGTCATATTGTTTTTCTTAGTTCCCTTCTGAAAGGCATCGGCGCAGACCTTATTAGCCTCAAATTGCTCCTTGGCGGTTGTTTTTTCTAGAGCCGCTTTCTGGCAGGCATTGCGAGTGTCGATGGCGGCGATCATGGCCTGGCTATGTTTGCTCGTGCTGGTTTTTATCGCCGTGTCTTTTTTATCAATAGCATTCTTGACACATTCAACCGCTGTCGGAGTTACATAAACCAACTTCTGGTTGTTGATCGGTTTTTGCATTTCATCTTTTCTAATACCCCAAAGAGCTGTGCCGATTTTTTTAATTTTATCAAATAAAGAAATTTCCAGAGGTCTCGATATCTTTTCTAAAACAGAGTCGCTAGTTTTTATTTCGATCTGTTTGTTCATTCCTGGTTTCTCTTGGGTATCGCGTACCTCCAGTTTTTTCTCTAGGCGCACGCCAAATAAGACATTGCCGACCTTTTTAATGTCTTTAAAATTCTTAATTTCCGCCGGCGTCAATATTTTTTCCTCCAGTATTGCCGTGTCTAGCGGTTTCGAACCGGAGTCGGTCTTAAAGCACAAATATCCACTATCGTATTTAATATTAACTAAATATATTAAGGTGTATTTAATTGCAAAATAGTGCTAATCCGAATTCCGTCAAAATGCTTTTTATCTTAATATGGTATTGAACAAATAACCAGTAAAAATAATACCAGCACCAACAATAGAGACAAAGAAACTAAAAAATCAAAAGGTTAAAAACTCTAGGTGCCTACTTGCGGGTAAAAACAAACTCATTCTCAAGATTCCACTCATCCTCCGGCTTAGCCCAATCGTTGTCTAGCCACCGCTTGCCATCATCATCGCGAGCCACACGGAACACGCTCGGGACGCCACTCGAGCCGGTAATTTGTTTCATACCAATACGCAACCATTCCCTTTTGGCCTGTTCTCTTTTAAAAACCTCCTGATATTTTAGTCTTAGGTGTGGTCCGATTTCTGGAGGACATAATTCTAAACCTAATTCCTTGGCTCTAGAATAAATTTGGTCTGTGGTCGGATTTTTTCCAAATCCCAAATCTTGAACCTTTAATTTTATTAGGTTTAACTTTTCCGGTTTACTATTAATTGTAAATTCCGGTTTTTGGAGCATTCTTCTGGCGTAATTAAAAATATAAATTTTCTCTTCTGGATTATTTGAGGTTTCTCTTTCATTTAGCTCTTTAATTAACTCCTCCTTACTCTTGGTGCCAATAGTGGTTTCTGCTTTTTCAATTCTTCCGCCTGGAAACGAGGTGTAAATATGTTCTAAATTTTGCGAAAATACCTGAGGGGAAAGCGGACCGATATAGGCTTTAATTGTTTTCTTATCCTTTACTGCCTTATTATATTCTTCTTGGCTATAGGCAATTTCTTCTGGCTGACAATCTAGAACAATCGGGGCGTCTTCTTTAGGATTTCTCGTTAAAATTATTTCTTGAATTCTGGGGTCACGCTGATAACCAAAACCTTCGATTGGAGAATTGATTTCATAAAGAAAAATTAGTTCGTCTTTAGAGAGTGGTTCATCCTTTTTAACCTTATTATCAATCTCAGTTAAATATTTCATGTCGCTGGATGTCTTGCGGTATGAATCGGCGCCTGGCAGTTCATTCATCTTAGTTTCGGCAATTTCTGTCATATTACCCTCAAGATTCTGCTGATTATCAGCCACGCCCCGGACTTGCTCGATACCATCCTCTTGCATAAGAATAGCAATTCTAGGAATGGTCGCTTTGCCGGTTTTGTCATTAGTATAGTAAACATAGAAATCTCCTCCATTGAGTTGGGTTTCAGCCGTGCCAAAACCTCTAGTGCACCAAGCTGTGCCTTTATTCTGTAAAGAGGCCCAGAGAGAGGTTGGATCAGTTCCTTTTTGATATTTAACCCACTTACCCTCAGTTATTTCTCTCATTTCCGGAGTTATTTCACCGTTTTTTTTGATACCTTCAGTATATTGTTTGGAAAAACTCATTTTAGCGAAAGCTTCGGCTTGAGCTTTGGTAAGTAATTGGTCATCCGGAGTTTCATTCGCTTTTTGCGCT
>Ga0172373_10009075_pt1 | contig 12454 bp, 9 predicted proteins | sample Lak10m_2_FD_114546 | JGI IMG/M metagenome (GOLD analysis project Ga0172373, IMG submission 114546) | Freshwater microbial communities from Kabuno Bay, South-Kivu, Congo - kab_092012_10m | ecosystem: Environmental > Aquatic > Freshwater > Lake | place: Democratic Republic of the Congo: South-Kivu... | reverse complement strand
TGCCCTCACGCGGCACCCCTCCGCCCTGGGAGCGCCGGCACCCCTGCCGGCTCCCCCTCGACCTCCTGTCCAAGTTCCCGCGCCCGCCCCTCCGCTCCGCCGCTGTAGGCCGTGTGCCCTCACACGGCACCCCTCCGCCCTAGGAGCGCCGGCACCCCTGCCGGCTCCCCCTCGACCTCCAGTCCAAGTTCCCGCGCCCGCCCCTCCGCTCCGCCGCTGTAGGCCGCGTGCCCTCACGCGGCACCCCTCCGCCCTGGGAGCGCCGGCACCCCTGCCGGCTCCCCCTCGACCTCCTGTCCAAGTTCCCGCGCCCGCCCCTCCGCTCCGCCGCTGTAGGCCGTGTGCCCCCACACGGCGCTGCCCACGCAACGGCCTGTCGCATCTGATCGGCCCACTGCGCAATGCCTCATCTTCCACCATATCCACTCACGGCACCCGGTGGATCGTGTTGTAAATCTCAATCGCCAAAGGTTCACCCTGAACCGTCCGTAAATCCGACCGAATCATCATCTGCATCACCGGCTTTAGCTCCTCCTTCGTCTCCAAGCGCAGCTCCAATCCGTCCTTCGATAAAACCGCGCGCGCCACCCCCAACCGCTCCCCCCGGACTTCATCACCTCTCCCTACCACCTTCCCAGGTCGAGTGGGTGAAACCAATTCCGAGCCCGGCCGGTGCGTGCGCTCGTAGTTCCACCACTGGATCTCGTGGTGGGAGACATCCTGCGAGCTCGTCCGATCCAAGGGCCGCCAGAAACGAAGCCGAACCCCTCCTCGTTCAACGCGCAACTCCCGAACTCCATCCACCGCCTTGCCCGTGTACCGCACACGTTGAAACACTCCAGGATCCCCAACCCGATCTCGATCCATGCTGCCGCCGACCACATACAGCTGACCGTCCCTGGGGTTGAATCGACCTCGCACTGCCCCGGCTCCAAAGGCCACGGGAAAAGGAGTCACCCCACCTTGAATTCCACCTCGGATCGACTGCCTCAGAACCCGAAACAGGCCGATGCTACCCTCGGACAAATGAAGCAGCTCCCCCTCAAATGGCCCCCACCGCCGACTTGTCACCCAAACCTGACTTCCAGGTGCGGGGTCGACCCCCGTGGGTATCCAGCAGATCGGAGCCTCGTAGCTCGCTGGCACCGGCACCTCATGCGCCGTTCCCAAACAACCGTAGAAGCCGCCCCTCTTGATCCAGTTGATCCGTGTCGTCGGACTCCACACCCCCGCGCTGTCACTACACGTCACCTCGCCCTGCGGGCCAATCGCGAGGCCTCCGGGTGCCAAGAGCCCAGTGGCTATCACCTCCGTGGTCTTCCCTCCACCCCCTACTCGCATCAACCCGCCGTGATGCCGCATCACCGTATCAAAATAGCGCCCGTCCAAGACCGGAGCCGCTTTCGCATAATAGAATGCCCCCGTCGCATCTCTCTCCAAATCCACCACGAACTCCACCGCGTTGCCACCCTCCGTCACATCGTTGTTGAACGCCTCGTAGTAGTCCGCTTCCCCATCCTCGTTCAGATCGTGTAGCCGAGTAATTTGATCCCGCCCCACGACGTAGATCTTCTCACGCTGGATGCACAGACCCGAGGGCTGATACAGCCCAGACGCATATCGTCTCCACCCCAAACGATCCCAGCTCCCTCCCAGTCCGGACACAATCCACACATCGCCCCCGAGCGTGCAAAGCGCAGCTCGATCGCCATCACCCAAGAAGTCCAACCCCGTCACCTTCCTCCCATCACCCCCTGTGCTGGCCTCCGGCAGCGGGATCGTATCCACTTCGTAAACACCTCCCGCCACGCCTAATACCCCCCGGGTCTCCAACTCCCCTCCCCACCGCGCCGCTCCCCCAGTCAAATAAGCCCCCGGATCCTCTCGATCGTGACTCAGCCGAGCCGTCATCAAGGAAGTCGATACAGCCCCCAATCCGACGCTGAAATAAACCGAATTCTCTAGGGGGGGCAGCTTCAGGCCCACGTGCCGTCCACGAACCACCACCCATTCCCCTCCGCTCGGCAACCCCAAAACCCCCAATGTCTTCCCCTCCACTGTAACCGTCCGAATCCCAGCAGTCCGCCCTACCACGATCTCCCCGCGTCCCTGATCCGCATCGTCTCCAAACAAACCGCAGATCATCAACGTCGTGGGCTCCCGGCTCGGCCCCATTCGAATGTTCCGAACAAACACAGCCTCATCCCCTTCCCCACGGATCTCAGGCAATTCATACACCGAAGCCTCTCCCACCCGATAGTGAAACACCGTCCGATCCCCATTCACATAAAGCCCCCTGAACTTCGCGCCTCCATCAGCCTTCGAACTCTCTGCCCCACCCAGGCCAGGCCTCGATTCCGCCTTCACCTCCCACCCAGGCTCGGAACGGGTCGAAAAAAGAGTCTGTCCCTCGATCATTGGTCGACTGCGCTCCGGTGGCGATTGCACGCCGTCATAGCCAGGCCCTATCCATCGCACACCTCCCGCTGTCCACACACAGGCGTACCTCAAAAGCTCCGTATCAAAACAGGCTCCACCCCGGTTGCCCAGCGGCACGGCTATCCCCTTCACGATCATTCGATCTCGATCCTCGAGACCCCTCCAGCCAGGCAGGGTGAACGAAGAGGCCACAGCTGGGCCCCGGCTCGCAGTGCCGAAACCTGCCCCATGTGCGACCGACCCAATCAGCCAAGCAGTCGCCAAGCCCCAAATCACGCTAAAACTCGAAGGACCTGGATGAGCCCTCGGTCGGAAGTTGAATATGATGCAGTATCGCAAAGCCCTAAACCCAGTGACACCCACACGCCCGCCGGAACTCCAACGAAGAATCCGGCAGGGGCTCTCTAGATCCGGATCACGCCTACCAACGCCGAATCCCCAAGCCGATCCCGCCATGGTATCCCAAAGGCTCGTCAAAGGTAAGCCGGGTGCCGAGTTCAACGTCATGGCCCTGCACGCCGCCGCTGTCGCCCCCCACGTCGTTGCCAGTCCATCGACTGATACAGCATCAGGGCCTCCGCCGAGAGGTTCTCTAGGTCAGGTTCACCCGATGCCAACTCGCGCGCCGAAGCCACCGCCACGGCACGCGCCACGCTCGAAACCGATTCATCGTTGGCCACTGCCACCAACGCCGGCACGACCGATCGACTGTGCGGCTTCATCGCGCGAAGTGCAAAGAAGGCTGCCGACGCGCGCGCAGGCTCGACCGCCCGCAGCCAATCCACGATCCGCGGTGCCTCACCCGCAGCCGGAGCTCCAATATTGCCCAACGCACGAACTGCCCCATCACCCAAATCCGGATCACGCATCACACTCACCAATGCCGGCACCGCGCCCGCACTCTTAACGCCAAGCTCCCCAAGCATCAGGATCGCTTGCGGCCGAAGTTCAGACTTTGGGTCGGTCAGCAACGCGGTAATCGCAGGCACTGACTCTTCCCCCAAAGCCATCAACGCCCGCCGCGCCCGATTCCGATAGTCCTGCGCTCCCGAAACCTTGGACCTTAGCCCCGGGACAATGCCAGCCACCGCCGTCAGCGCCTCCCTAAACCTCGAGTCCCGTGCGTCCAACATCCCTGCCAATACCGGATAAACCGCTGGCCCCATCGACCTCAACGCGCGGCTCGCTTCCTCCTGCCGCTCAGCGGAAGCGTTACTATCAAAACCCTTAAGCCAAAACGACAACGGCCGACCCTGATAAGTAGGATAACGCACCAACGCAAGAAACGACGCAACGAATGCCAGCGCTAAAATTAATCCAACCGACGCCAAGGCCAACCATTGCCTCCTTGGCATAACCAAGCTACTTTGACGCCGCAACTGAGTTTCTAATGACAATGATGTCCGCAAGGTTGAGTAAACGAGGCCAGTCTTATCGCATGCCGCCAATCGAATCAATATCCCGTGCCCGCAAGCCCTCACTAGCGATTGATCTTCAGATTGGTTGACCCTTGTCCCACATCCCAAATGGCCCTACCAATACCCCGCCATCCATCAACCGTTTCTTAGGGATAAAACCAAAGTTGACGCAAAACTCCATTGCCAAAGCCCGCTCTATCGGATCATAATGCCGGGATGAAAATGCCATAGTCACAAGCAGTTAGCCGTTTGAAAGGAAGATGGGGTTTCTCAAAAAACTGTTCGGTCAAAAGCGACCGCATGCGATCACGGACGATCTCCTCGAGATGCTCGAACGTGACGAAGCGGATAAGCTTTCTGTGATCCTAGACGAACACTCGCTCTGGGACGCCCGTCGTGTCGAAGAACGCCTCTCCCACCAAACCGCTCCCGATGAGGTCAGCCACCTCGCGGTCGACCAAAAAAGCTGGCTCGCGATGGCGATCGATTTCCAATGCCCACGCCTCATCAACATTCTCCCCGGTCGGGGTGTCGATGGGGAAAGCGTCTGCCATCGTGTGATGATGACCAGTATCGGCCGCTGCAGCGCGGAAGAAATCCATGAGAAAGGATTCAAGGCCGTGCATGTTGAAAACTTCGACCTCCCACGGTACTTCAACAACGTCATGCGCCAGCATCAACGCCTGCTCATGAGCCAGGACATGCAGGACATCCAAGCCAAACGCCGACTGCAAGCCACGATCGAAGCGCTCCAAAATCATTACGATAACTCACTCAACGAGATCCAGCGCGGGAACGCCGTGTAATAGCCCCTACACCCGCCTCCACCCATGGCCTCCACCCCTACACCCGACCAAATTCGTCAGGCTTCCTACAGCCTCTACAAGTTCTTCAAGGAATACGAATGCCTCGGCGAGGAAGGCACCGCCTGTATCATCGGGTTCGATGAAGGCAACCCCATCAAAGCGCTGCGCAAGCATTCCACCAAACTCCGCATCGTTCAGTTCGAACGTTCCCCTTTCCTCGAAGAAAAGATTAGCAAAATACAATCCACCGCCGGCACCGGGTTCGAATACCACATCGCTCACCTCACCCAAATCCAAAACTACAACACCATCTTCGTCCCCGTTCGCAAAGGGAAACGACTCGTCGAAGAAGCCAGCTTCCGACTCGATGACATCAAAGGCGGTCACCCGGACCTGCCGGTCTACGAAGATCAAAGGGCTCGCCACCTCGGCAACACCGCCGCCTCCGATATCGACGACATCTACAAACCCGAGAAGGATCTGAAGCAACGGATCAAAGATCTTTCCGATATGGACGTCAAAAATGGCGTCGTCGAGGTGTGTTACATCATGCAGTGCCTCGATAGCTACAAGCTGCGTCTCGAGGTCCTCATCATCGCTGAAGATTTGGAATTTGAAATGTTCGAAGGGGCCAAAAACACCATCCACCGCAAGAAACCCACCATCATGGTGCCCAATCAATGGCCCGGTATCGTCGAGGTCCACCAGTTCCTCGAACCGCAGGGCTACGCCGCTTATAGCTACGACCCGAAAGAACACAGCCTCGCCGCGCTCGAGCCCAATAGCCCGGCCACACATATCTTCTACCTGCACTACACCATTTTCCGACCGCCCCCAGGCCAGACGATCACGTTGCTCTAGGCTTTTGTGCTGACAATCCCCAGCTCTCTTGCCACATCTTTGATGATGCAAATTACGGCAAGTCATCCCACACCCACACCCACACCCGCGCCTCGCTCTCGTCCATTCGCCTTACCGGTCGCGCTGGCTCTTTTTCTCATCAACTGCCTCGCCGCTCAAATCACCCTTTCACACGCCGGAAAAGCAGAACGGGTCGTGGTCGTGGTCTTCGACGGGATGCGCCCCGATTTCGTCACGCCTCAGTTCGCTCCAAATCTGTATTCGCTCGCCACAAACGGCGTTTTTTTCCGAAATAATCACTGCACTTACATCAGCACCACCATTGTCAACGGCACCGCCATCGCCACAGGGAGCTACCCCGGCCGCAGTGGCATTATCGCGAATAGTGATTTCCGCCCGGAACTCAATTCCCAAACAGCCATCGCCTCCGAAATCCTCGATACCGTCCGCCGCGGCGACATGCTGCACCAAGGCAAATACATCGCCGTCGATACGCTCGCCGAACTGATCCAAGACGCGGGTCATCATACCTTCATCGCAGGAACCAAAGCCGTCGCCCTGGTCCACGATCGCGGCGAACGCAAAACCGATACCGAAGCCCATAAGAATTCCATCACCCTCTTCCGAGGCCTCACCCTCCCTCGTCGCGAACTCGATCCGCTCCTGAAGGTCAACGACGACAAAGTCTTCCCTGATACCTTCACGAATCCTAACCTCGCCTCCGATGCGTGGACCACCAAGGCTCTCATCAATGGGCTCTGGAAGAAGGGGGTCCCCAAATACTCCCTGCTCTGGCTCAGCGATCCAGATATCACCCAACACGCCAAATCCGTCGGTGCCCCAGAGTCCGTCACCGCCATCGAAAACAGCGACAAACACCTGGGCTTGGTCATCGACAAACTTCGCGAGAAAAAACTCCTCGATTCAACCGATATCATGGTCGTTTCCGACCACGCCTTCTCCTCCATCAGCAGAGGAGCCGACATCGCGGCCGCCCTGCGCAAGGCCAAGATCAATGCCCACACCAAACTCGACAATCCCGAACCCGGCGACGTGCTGGTCGTCCCACTCGGAGGGTCCGCTTTGTTCTACGTCATCAATCGCCAGGAAGATGTGATCCAGAAAACCGTCGACTTCCTCCAATCCAGCGACTTCGCCGGAGTGATCTTCTCCCGACTCGACATCAAAGGCACCTTCCCGCTCTCCGCGATTCACTACAACGAGGGTCCAGGCGCTCCCGACCTCGTCCTCTCCTCACGCTGGACCCACGAAACGAACGAATTCGGCTCCCCAGGTATGCTCTACGCCACTGGTGGCTCCAAAGGCACGGGAACTCACGGCTCCCTCAGTCCCTACGAAATGAACAACACGCTCGTCGCCTCAGGACCCGATTTCAAAAAAGGGCTCATGAGCGAAATCCCAAGCGGTAACATCGACCTCGCCCCCACCGTGCTCCACCTCCTAGGAATCAAACCGAAATCAAAGATGGACGGACGCATCCTGCACGAAGGTCTAATCCATAGCAAAGAACCCCGTCCCACCGTCACTCACACCAAACTCGAGGCTTCCCGCGACGTCGGTTTCATGCGCTGGCAACAGTACCTCAACGTGATCAACGTCAACGGCGTATCCTATTTTAGTGAAGGCAACGGCTCCGCTTCCCATACACGCCAATAGTCCTCAAACCCCACCGAAGGGTCTCATCAGCATTTCCAGCTCATTTCAGGGGTGTGTAACTCGAGGTTGACCCAAGTGATTTGAGTTTTCCCTCCAAATACTCAATCCGCTCCCGAGTCGCCGGATGGGTGCTCAAAAAGTTTAATGACCCATTCATCGCACCCACAACGGGGGCCGACTTCTCCATCGCTTCCAATCGCTTGAAAAACTCAATCATCCCTCGAGGATCCACCTTCGCCTTCACCAAATAGTCCCATCCAACATCGTCTGCTTCCCGCTCGAAATCGCGTGAAAACTTCTGCTGCAGCAGGTATTGCGACCCTGAGGTGATCGTTCCCAACAACCCTCCCGCGTCGCCAAAGAGTGACTGCACCAAGATAGAAGTGCCTGCCGACTCAACAATCTGCCGCAGGCTGTGGCGTTGTGTGACATGCGCAATCTCGTGCGCTAAAACGCCCGCCACCTCCTCCGGCCGGCCGGCCGCGTTGAGCAAGCCCATATTCACGACCACATGCCCACCCGGCATCGCGAAGGCGTTGATGTTCGTGTCCTTGCTGATGTGAAACTGGAATGTATATCGCTGCTCTCCAATTCCCTTCAGCAACGGCCCTGGGATGCGCTCCAACCGCTTCAGCGCCTCAGGGTCATCGGTGATTTGGCCCTGCAACCGAATCTGAGCAAAGGTTCGCTCCCCTAACTCACGTTCCCACTCCACCGGCACCTTGGATGCAACCGACCGAGCAATCGAACTCCGATTCGCTACCACCAATAGGATAGGTGTGATGACCAAGAGCGCCAAGATCACTCCCGCGATCATCAACCCCCTGCCGCCACCTTTCTTCCGACCTGCCACCCGAGCCTGAGCTTGTAGCGCCGGATGCCCGCTCAACGTAGGGTCTTCCAACACCCCAAGCTCCGTCACAAACACAGACCACCCACTCACACTCGGATGGGTGAATACCGCTTGGTTCGAGTCCCATCCTCCCATCTCCAATACCAATCCGGCCAACGGGAGCTCCACAACTCCCGTCTCATCGTTCTCAAACCGGAGCACGCCGGCCACCAAACGCACCTTGCCCTGCTTCGGTGTCCCCGGTGCCGACGGCCCAAACGCATGCGCGCGATACTCACGGTCGCCCCCCGCCAAGCGGTTCGTTGTAAATGGTTCGTTCTGCATCGGATTCAAATCAAAAGGTTCACCCAAGCCACATCGTAAGTCGGCAATAGAGTGCAAGACCACCCGTAGCGCAAGCCGGACTTTCACGTCGTACCTCCCCTACCCCATCCGCATTCGACTTGAATGAGACCAACTGTCTCGCTCACAGTCTTCCCCGGTTCCCGACGCCCACTCTCACGTCGCGAACCTGCGCGCTATGCTCAACATCCATCACCTCGAACTCTTCTACTACGTCGCCATTCACGGCGGGATCAGCGAGGCCGTGCGTCACATGCCCTACGGCATCCAACAACCCGCTATCAGCGGCCAAATAATTAGTCTCGAAGAAAACCTCGGTCAAACGCTCTTCCGACGTCGCCCGTTCAAACTCACCCCAGCCGGCGAAGATCTTCTTACCTTTGTACGCCCCTTCTTTGATAATCTCGAACGGGTCGAAAACCGACTCCGCGGCAACGCCGGGCGTTTGCTCCGCATCGCCGCCTCTTCCACCGTTCTCAAATCACACCTCCCAGAGGTGCTCCAACAACTCCAGACCCGTTTCGATGGCTTGCGTTTCAACCTCCACGAAGCACTCCAGCCCGATGTCGCCAATCTCATGCAACGGCGTGAGGTCGACTGCGCCATCACCGTGCTCAGCGGCCCCTGCGGCCCCGGAATCCAATCCTCTCACCTCATCGAACTCCCCCTGGTTCTGCTCGTGCCGACCAAATCCAAGGTCAAATCCGCCGACGACCTCTGGCACCTCGATCGCATCCCCGAACCCCTCATTGCCTTGCCCGAGCAAGAACCGATCTCGAAGCACTTCGCCGCCGGCTTGCAGCAGCGGTCCATCTCTTGGCCGGTCTCCTTTGAAGTCTCGTCCCTCGATTTGATCGAAACCTACACCGCCGACGGTTTTGGGTTCGGGGTCACCGTCGATGTCCCAAACCAACCACCCCGCAAGGGCGTGCGAGCGCTCCCGCTCGATGGCTTCGAGCCCATCCAAGTCGCCGTGCTCTGGGCCGGCCCAAGTGATCCAGTGATTGAAACCCTGGTCACAGCGCTAAAGACTTACGCGAGCCAAATTCGAAAAAAGGACATCGCTACTGCTTCCGCCTCCACCCCCTCGGCCCACCCCATCCTATGACCTCCTCACCGGATCCTTCCACTTCCAGGCCATCATTTCTAAGGCGGGCGCTCCGTCTCACTCTCCGCGTCGTCCTGCTCGCCGCTCTGATGGTCGCCGCACGTGGCCTTTACGCGTTCCGCGATCGTAACCCCGGAGCACGCGCCGATATCGACCTCCCCCCAGCAGGTTCCAGGCCCTCCCTCGCCGCATTGCAAGTCGGCTTCGCCCGACACAAAATCAACCCCGACCTCTCCAATCCCTCCAAACCCGTCTGGCTCGCCGGGTTTAGCCAAAATCGCGCCGCCACCGCCATTCACGATGATCTCTGGGCCGTGGCAACCGTTCTCGACGACGGTGTTACTCGCCTCGGTCTCGTCGTCATCGATGCCATCGGGTTCTTCAACGACGATGTCTTCGAGGTCCGACGCCGTCTCTCCCCCAAAAGCCGCATCGGCTACGCCGTGGTCTGCTCCACTCACAATCATTCCACCCCCGACCTTATGGGCCTCTGGGGCCCCCACCCGCTCAAGTCCGGCGTTAACCCAGACTACCGCGAACAGGTGATCAAAACCATCGTCCGCACGCTCGAAGACGCCGCTTCCAATCTTCAACCCACCCAATTCTCCGCTCACGAAATCGCTCTCTCCCCAAATGGACTCGTCTCCGACACCCGAAAGCCCAAAGTCTTCGATCCCAACCTCCGCGTCCTCCATTTCCAAAATCCAACCAACCAACAAACCATCGGCTCCATCGTCGGCTGGGCCAATCACCCCGAAACCGTTTGGTCGCGCAATACCGAAATCACCTCCGATTTCCCCGGTTACCTCCGCGACGCACTCGAATCCGGTATCGCCGATGCCAAGGGTAAACGAATGAACGGCCTCGGCGGGATCCACCTGTTTGTCAACGGTGCCGTCGGTGGCCTGATGACCACGCACCCCTCAACCGTCGTTCGTGATCCCTGGCAGGTCCTCGATTACACCGAACCGACCCACGAAAAAACCCGCGCCGTCGGTCACACGCTCGCCAAGCATATCCTCACCCGCATCGCCTCCACAAACGCTCCTCGACTCTCCGCAGTCCCGATCTCGGTGCGCGCACGCACGATTCATATTCCTCTGGATAATCCAGGGTTCCTCATCGCTCCCATGATCGGCCTGCTCGATCGCGGTCACGAGCACTGGAACCACATCCGAACCGAAGTCGCGCTCATCTCAATCGGCCCGGTCAGCATGGCCTGTATTCCCGGCGAAATCTACCCCGAGCTCGTCAACGGCGGGGTCGAGAAAGCCCCCGGCGGCGATTTCGATATTCCGCCTCTCGAGATCCCACCCATCCGCGAACTGATGCCCGGTTCCATCAAGTTCATCCTCGGGCTCGCCAACGACGAAATCGGTTACATCATCCCCAAGAGCGAATGGGATCACAAACCTCCGTTCCTCTACGGTGCCAATAAAGCTCCCTACGGCGAGGTCAATTCAGTCGGGCCCGAAGCCGCCATCATGATCCACAAAACTATTCGCGAACTGGCTCAACCTCGATGAATCATCCCCCGACGTTCCCCCTCTCTCGCCCCTCGACGTTCGGGCTCTGCCTCGTGCTTTACTCCCTGCTTATGGCCTCGTCCCAAGCCCAAGACCTCTCCAACGCACGCCAATGGATGGACGCCGCGCCCCCCGTGCCCGAGTTCCATCCGCCCACCAGCCTGGCTCAGTGGAACAAGGATCGCGTCGAGATCCGCCAAACCCTCAACCGTTTGCTGGGAGCGCTACCGAAACGTCCAGCCGTCCCCAACACCACGCTCGTGTCCCGTGAGGATCGCGGTGAGTTCATCGTAGAAAATCTCCGCATCGATAATGGCGCCGGAGCCACCATCCCAGCGCAACTGCTCCTCCCCAAATCGAACGTCTCCAAACACCCAGCCATTCTCTACTGCCACTGGCACGGCGGTGAATACGACAAAGGAAAAGTCGAACTCTGGCGCTCAGACCACACCCCCGAAGCCCCCGGTCCGGCGCTCGTCAAACTCGGCTTCGCCGTGCTCGCCATTGATGCCTACTGCTTCGGCGAACGAAACGGTGCGGGCCCCGGCGGTCCCTCCGATCTCGGGAGTTCCGGCGAAATGTCCGCCAGCAAGTTCAACCTCTGGTACGGTCGCTCCCTCTGGGGCATGATCCTACGCGACGACCTCCTCGCTCTCGATTATCTCGCACAACGCCCCGATATCGACGCCACCCGCATCGGAGTCACCGGTATCAGCATGGGAGCCACTCGTTCCTGGTGGCTCATGGCTCTCGACGAACGAATCAAAGCCGGTAGTGCCGTCGCCTGCCTCACGCGCTACCAAAACCTCACACAGCAAGAAGGTCTCAAATACCACGGGATCTACTTCTTCGTCCCCGGCCTACTCCAACACTTCGATACCGAAGCCATCGTCGCGCTCATCGCCCCACGCCCCCTATTGCTCATGAATGGAGATCAAGATCACGGCTCTCCCGTCGACGGCATCCGCCTCATTGAATCCAAGGTAAAACCGATCTACGCGCTCTCCTATCACACCGACCGCTTCGTCAGCCAGATCTACCCCAACACCGGGCACGTCTACCTCCCCGAAATGTGGCAACAAACCCTGGCCTGGTTCAAACGTCACCTCTAGCCCGCCCCTACCCAGCGCTGTTTCCACACCCCAGGGACCGCCGCCCCTCGTCCCTGTAGGCCGTGTGCCCCCACACGGCGCTTCCCCCTTGCCGGCTCCAGGATCGCGTAAGGCATAACCTCAGCTTAACGCCCTCCAAGCCCTGGGAGCGCCGGCACCCCTGCCGGCTCCCCCGAGTCTCGCGCGTATAAAACCCTCCGAGACTCAGGCTCGTAACAAGTCCCCGAAGCTCTTCCTCAGCCCTGGGACCGCCGCCCCCTCGTCCCCTGTAGGCCGCGTGCCCCCACACGGCGCTTCCCCCTTGCCGGCTCC
>Ga0172373_10009073_pt1 | contig 12455 bp, 8 predicted proteins | sample Lak10m_2_FD_114546 | JGI IMG/M metagenome (GOLD analysis project Ga0172373, IMG submission 114546) | Freshwater microbial communities from Kabuno Bay, South-Kivu, Congo - kab_092012_10m | ecosystem: Environmental > Aquatic > Freshwater > Lake | place: Democratic Republic of the Congo: South-Kivu... | reverse complement strand
GCTGTCCACGCCCCACTGGCTGACGGATGCCCCGCTGCTGGTGCCGGACTGGTTGCCCGTGCGGCGGGAGGCCGTGCGGGCCGGTGACACCTTCGAAGGCGTGCTGGCGCGCCTGGGCCTGCCCACGGAACTGCGTCGCCAGGTGGTGGCGGCCAGCGTCGGCTTGTTGGATCCGCGCACGCTGAATCCGGGCGAACCTGTGCTGCTCATGCAATCCGGCGTGGGAGACACCCTGCGCCTGGTTCATGTGGATGACCAGGTGCGCTGCCTGGAACTCACTCTGCCCGCCCGCCTGACAGGGGATTCGCTTGTGCCGCGCGCGGGGCAGGTGGACGCCCGTCTTCAGGTGCTCAGCGCCGAGCCCGAGCTGGTGGAGCGTTCCGGCGCCGTGGGAGCCACTCTCTACGACGCCATGGTGGAAAGAGGTTGCAGCCCCCAGCAGGTGATGGCTTTCGCGGACATCTTCCAGTGGGATGTGGACTTCCTCACGGACATCCGGCAGGAAGACGCCTTCTGGCTGGTGGTGGAGGAGTCCCGCGTGTACCGCCCCTATCTGGGTGACACGGTGACGGTGGAGGGGCGCATCCTGGCGGCCTCCTTCGAGAATGGCGGTCAGAAACTGCGCGCCTGCCGCAACGAAGGGTGTGGCGAGAGCGGCTACTTTGACGCCCGGGGGCGCTCCTTCCAGAAGCAGTTCCTCAAGAGTCCCCTCAACTTCCGCCGGGTGAGTTCCCAGTTCGGCATGCGCAGCCATCCCGTGCTGAGGCGTGTGCGCATGCACCACGGTGTGGACTACAGCGCCCCATCGGGCACGCCGGTGGTGGCGGCGGCATCGGGAACCGTGGTGAAGGCGGGCTGGGAGAACGGCTACGGCAAGGTGGTGCGCATTCGCCACGATCGCGGTCGCACCACGGTTTACGGCCACTTGAGCGCCATCGAGGGCGGCGTGCGCGCCGGTCGCCGTGTGGACCAGAACCAGCTCATCGGCCGCGTGGGATCCACCGGCCTGTCCACGGGCCCGCACCTGCACTACGAGGTGCAGGAGAACGGCCGCCCGGTGAATCCCGAGCGTGCCCAGGGCGCGCCGGGCAAACCCGTGCCGGCCTCCTGCCTCGACGATTACCTGGCCCGCTTCCGGCGCTGGTTTCCAGCGACCTGAGCGCACTTTCCCACGGAATCCATCACAGCGCAACCTGGCTGAGTCGGAGTGCGCCTGCCCCCGAACGAGAAGAGCCCCTCAATTGAAGGGCTCTTCTTGTCTGACAAAGGTGGTGGCGCTCAATACTCGAAGTTGAAGCGCACGCGCTGGTCCTGGATGTCCGCCTTCTCACGGGCCCAGGCGGACCAGGCGCCGTAGACACCGTTCTTCAAGGTCATGCGGGTCTCGGCGCGCTTGGCGGGCAGCTGGGCGGCCAACTGATCCAGGATGGTCTTGGCCTCATCGCGCTGCGTGCACTGCAGGACATAAACGCCACGCTCGCCCGCGAAGGGCTTGGACAGGGTGCCCAAGGGTTGACGGAAGAGTTTCGCCGTGAAGGTGAGGTCCCGTCCCACGGCGCCAGGAATGAACTGGTTCACGCGCACGGGCTGGGCCACCTTGCCGTACTCGGCCTGGGCGGGCAGCACCATGGCGCTGTCCAATTGGGCCGGAGCGCCGGCGGCGGCCCATGTCTGGGCGGCCTTCAAGGCCTGTGCCTTTTGCTTCTCTTTGATCACCGCGGCGCGGATTTCCTGCTTGCGCTCCTTCACGCCCTCCACGCCCTTTGGCAGCACGCTCTTCACGCGCACCACGAACCAGCCCCCCTGTTCGGTGTAGACCGGGGAAATCACTTCCCCTGCCTTGGCCTGGAAGATGAGATCGGCGGCGCGCTGGTTGCGGCCTACGCCGGGCACGAAGGACTTGGCGGTGAAGGGGCGGCCTTCCTCGATCTTCAGCTGGCGCTCGGCGCACAACACCTCAAAGTCCAGGCCCTTCTGCACATCCTCGTAGAGGGCATCGGCTTTGGCGCGAAGCTCGCTGTGGGTGTCCGCGCCGGGTTCCACCTTGATGAGGATGTGCTGCACCTGGGCCTGCTCTTCCTTCACGCCAGCGCCGTTGTCCCGCACTTCGCGGCCATTCACGCGCAGGATGTGGAAGCCAAACTGGGTCTTGACGGGCCCGGTCACCTGGCCGATGGGGGAGCCAAAGGCGGCAGCATCGAACTCGGGCACCATGCGGCCCCGGCTGAACCAGCCCAGATCGCCGCCCTTGTCCGCGTTGGATTCATCCGTGCTGTAGATGCGGGCCATGTTCTCGAAGGTTTCGCCACCGGCCAGCTGCTTCAGCACATAATCCACCTGCTCCTGGGCATCCAGGCTGTCTTCGTGGCTGGGCGCGACGGGGATCTGCACATACTGGATCTCTCGACGCTCTTCCACCTCGTAGTCCTTCTGGTGCTTCTGGTGCCAGTCCGTCAGCTCCGCTTCCGTCACCTCATTGGTGTCCACAGGGAACTTGGCGTAGTTGAAAAGCACATAGTGGCCCGTGGCCGTCTGGGTTTTCTGCAGGTGGTCGTCCATGAGGTTGGCGTCGCTCACCAGGGCCGAGGCCATCAGGCGGCTGCGCAGCTTTTCGATGGGCATGGATTCACGGTACTGGGCTTCCATTCCCATCAGCCAGGCCTTGGCATTGTCGCTCTTCAGCATTTCGTGCCACTTCAGCGTGTCGAACTGGCCGTTGGTGATGAAGGTGGTGTCCATGGCCACCATGGCGGGGGGCAGGTACATGATGCGGTCGCTGACCTCGCTGTCCGACACACCGATGCCCAGGGCCTTGGCCAGCTGGCGCTCCAGCGTCAGGTTGATGAGGTCGTTCCAGCTTTGGCTGCGGGCCTGCATCACCATGCGGGCATCGTTCTGGTCGCCGGATTGCTGCAGGCGGCCCGACACCAGACGCTCATAGTCCTGGTATTGGACATCCTGGCCGTTCACCGTGGCGACCACGGCGCTGCCGTCCTCCTTCAGCGTGTCGAAGCCGCCCATGCCCCAGCTGAAGATGATGGTGCCCACAAAGGCCAGAATCAAAATCCACAGCACGATGTGGGTGTTGTCCCGCAGCGTCCGCATCATAGGTGCAGGTCTCCCGAAATTGAAAGCACGCATGTTATGGCTTTCGCGGCCGGATTTCAAGGAATTCCGCAGATTAGGCTGGCCGCCCACGGGAGGATTGAGGCTGTCTTGCCGTGGCTCAACCCTTACCTTGAACCCATGGCAAAAAGCGAACTGCGCACGCGCATCCTCACCTCCCTGGCCGGCGTTCCCATCCTGGTGGGCCTTTTCTGGCTTGGAGGATGGGCCCTCACCGCCTTCGTGATCCTCATCAGCCAGTTGGCCCTGCGCGAGCTCACCTCTTTCTACCGCTCCAAGGGCGTGGGGCACAGCATGGCTTTCGTCACGCCCTATGTGCTGCTTCTGCCCCTGTGCGCCGGTCTGCCCCATGCCAGCAATCTGCACCTCACCCGGGGCGGGGTGGACTTCTTCCATGTGTGGGGCGGCCTCACCGTGCTGTGGCTGCTGGTGCTCTTTTTACGCGAACTCTTCAGTTCGAGGGATCAGATCCTGGCCAGCATCGGCGCGGCCCTGCTCACCGGTCTCCTGGCCACCCTGCCTTTTGTCACGCTGGTGGCGCTGGACCAGGTGTTGCCCGAGGCCAGCCGCCGGCCGCTCATGATCAGTTTCCTCCTCGCCACATGGGCCACCGACACATTCGCCTACTTCGGCGGTCGTCTGCTTGGGCGCCACAAACTCTTCGAGCGCGCCAGCCCCAAGAAGACGGTGGAGGGTTTCCTTGTGGGATTGGCAGGGGCCTGTCTGGTGGGAACCCTCAGCGCCAGGTGGTTGGGCGATGGTCTCCTGTGGGACGGCCTGGCCCTGGGCCTTCTGCTGGGCGTCACCGGGCCCGCGGGGGATTTGCTGGAGTCCCGCCTGAAACGCGACGCCGGCCTCAAGGACAGTGCCAATGTCCTGCCTGGGCACGGCGGGGTGCTGGATCGCTTCGATTCGTGGATCTTCAGCGCCCCCCTGGCCTTCATGCTGGCCTGGCTGGGCTGGCTGGGATAATTCACCAAGACAGTTTTCGATCCGTTGGGCAACAGCGTGGGGGCGGGGATGGGCCTGAGGCAGAGGCTGGCACAGTGGACAGGGCCCGATTCCGCCCTGGCGCGCCAGCTGGCGGAAGCGTCCTGGCTGCAGGGCCGACTGCCCGAACTGTGGCTGGCCCTGGTGCTGGTGCAGCGCATTCTGCGCTCATTTCACATCACTTCCCCTGATTCCCTGGTCCTCGATGGGCTGCTCTGCGTCCCTACCCTTGCGCTGGGCGTGTTGGCCGCTGTGCAAATCCTGGCCGAATTGCTGGCGCACCGGCCCTGGCTGGAACGCCGTCGTGAACGGGTGACCCTGTGGCTGAGTCTCGTCCTGGGCGCTCTGGGGCTACTGCTGGGAGCGAGTGTCCTGCTTCTTCCCCTGCTCATCCGCCCCGTTTTGCGCCTCTTGCGGCTGGAATCCCTGCGTCATCGCCTGCCCCTCTTCACTGCCATCCTTTTCCCCTTGACCTTGGTGCTTCTGGGGCGGGAGTTCGCACTGGGCCTTGGGCTGGGGCCCGATGCCAGTGGGGATCAGGTGGTGAACCTGATGGGCCCCTCCGATGGGGGCTGGCTTTACTTCCGGCTTGGGCCTTTGCGTCACCTTGCCCAGGCCTGGGTGGGCCTGCATCTGCCCCTGCTTGTTCTGGTGCTCACCGGTCGGCTGCTCAGGCAGTCCCGCATTCGCACCAAGCTGGCCATGAATGCGCTTTTCTCCAGTGTGATGCCCTTTCTCGTGCTCACGCTGCTCTTCGGCACCGTGGCCGTGGTCATCATGGGAAGTTACCGGGCCCGGCTGGTGAGCGCCCAGTTCGACGAGCAGCTCGAAAGCGCCCGCCTGGTGACTGCCTGGTTCGCCCAGGCCTTTGCCGATCCTCTGGACCGTGAGGCCCAGCAGCGCTTCGAACAGCAGCTACAGACCCTGGGGGACGACACCCACATCGGACGCGGCTTCTTTGCCCTCTATTTGTCCGCCGATTCTGCCCCGCAGGAGGGATCGTCCGACAGCACCAGGCGAGAGACCTGGCAGCGGCTGGTCTCCACCTGGCGCATGCCCGGCGGTTTTCCGCTGGAGAGCATCGAACTGCCCGGCACCTGGAGGAAGGGCCCCACCACCGGAATCCTGCAGGTGGCTGGACACGCCTGGCAGGTGGCCCTCATTGAACAGAACAGCCTGCTTTCGGTGGGCTTTTTTCCACTGGATGCCCAGGCCCTGGAGGATCTGGGTCGCACGCTGGGCACGGGCATGCGCCTGGTGGTGGTGAAAGGCGAGCAGCACCTGGTCCACTTCAGCCTGAACCAGGTGGGGCTGAACTTCAAGGCCGGGGAACAGGAGCTGGTGCGCACGGCGGATTTTCCCGGTCGTGAGCGCGGTTGGGTGGAGCGTCTCTTCCAGGTGGGGCTGGCCAGGGTGAACGATCCCGCCTTTCCCCTCAATCCAGCGGAGGAGAACTTGCTGGTGCAGGTGGAGTCCCTGCCGGGGCGCATCCTGCCCGCCGTTTTCGACGACCAGCGCACGGTGGTCTTCCCTTACCTCATGCTCATCGCCCTGCTGGTGCTGGTGCTGTTGCCGGTTCTGCTAACGGGCATCTGGATCGCCTGGCTGCTCAACTGGCGCATCACGCGCAGCATCTCCGAACTGCGCCACGGCACCGACGAACTGGCGCGGGGCAACCTGGATGTGTGTCTGCCCGAGCAAACAGGCGATGAGTTGGGTGTGCTGGCACGCAGTTTCAACGACATGAGCCGCCGCGTGCGGGAGAACATCCGTCAATTGGCCGCGCAGGAACGGCTTGAGCGCGAATTGAGCATCGCCCGCAGCATCCAGCAGGGGCTGCTGCCGGGCAGCGCGCCGGAGGACCCCCACCTGGACATCGCCTCCACCTGCCGCATGGCCCACGAGGTGGGCGGCGACTATTACGACTTCCGCCGCACGCACAAGGGCGAGCTGGCCCTGGCCCTGGGCGATGTGTCCGGCAAGGGTGTGGCCGCCGCCCTGGTGATGAGCAACCTGCAGGCTTCCTGGCGCAGCCTGCTTGATCAGGGCCTCGAGCCCGGCGGACTGAATGCCCGCCTCAACGACCAGCTGGCGGAGAGCACGGCGGACGACATCTTCGTCACCTTTGTGCAGGGTCTCTTCCGACCTGCGGCCGATGGCCTGCACTTCCGCTACTCCAATGCCGGCCACAACCCGCCCCTGCTCCTGCGCGGAGGGCGCATCCGCCAGCTGGATTCCGGTGGGCTGGCGCTGGGCATGTTCGGCGGGGCCACTTATCAGACGGAGGAGCTGGATCTGCGTCCCGGCGACCAGCTCGTCTTCTACACCGACGGCTTGACCGAGGCCATGAGCCTGGCGGAGGAGGAATTCGGTCAGGGCCGCCTTGAGGATGCCCTGCGCGCCGGGGCCAAGCCCAGTGCCCAGGACACGCTGCACCATCTGCTGGAGGTGGTGGGTCGCTTCGAGGGGGACGCGCTGCCCCAGGACGACCAGACCGTGGTGGTGCTGCGCGTGCGGGACGATGGTCCATGCGCCTGAGCCGCACCCTGGACCTGTTGGGCGCCGAGACCGGACGGCCGGTCTGGTTGCTGCATCATCTGCCCTTGACGGATTCCACCAACACGCGGCTGCTGGATGCCGCGGGCCGGGGTGGCGAGTGGGATCAGCCCTGGACCGTGCTGGTGGCCGACGAGCAGAGCGCCGGCCGCGGGCGCAATGAGCGCCGCTGGGAGTGCCGGGCGGGGGAAGGCCTGCTCTTTTCCCTGCGCCTGGATGTGGACCTGGGGCGGCATTCCCTGTCCTTGATGGGCCACTGGGCGGCGCTGGGCCTGGTTCGCGCCCTTGCAAATGCCTGTGGTGGCGCGGAGATACCCCCACGCATCTGGTGGAAGTGGCCAAACGATGTGCTTGTCGAGGATGCCGGGGCCTGCGGGAAGGTGGCGGGCATCCTCGTGCAGAGCCAGGTGCAGGGCTCCCTGGCTCGTGTGGTGGTGGGTGTTGGGGTGAATGTGGGCCAGCGGGATTTTCCCATGGGACTGCGCCAGCCGGCGCGCAGCCTGGTCCAGGCGGGTGTGGTGGTGGAGGGGGAGGCTCTGCTGGCGCTTGTGTTGAGGGAGCTGGGTGGCGTGGCGCTGCCAGCCACCGATGGGGGACTGCCCGCAGACTTGCTGGACCACGATGTGCTCGCCTCCCGTGGCGCCTGGTTGCGCGAGGGCGACGGCTGGCACGCGCTTCGGCACCGGCACGAGCCCGATGGGCGGCTGTGGGTGGATGGCCCCTCCGGCGGGCAGCTGCTGGCCGGGGGAGGTCTGCGCATTGACGAGCTGACAAGGGAGGGAGTGTGGTGCAGCCTGGAAGCTTGAACGGCCGGCCCTTCACCCGCCGTTTGCTGGCGGTGGACATTGGCAACACGCACATCGTGCTGGGCGTGTTGGACGAGGGCCGTCTGTGCGCCCACTGGCGCCTGGCCTCCAGCAACGCCCGCACCATCGACGAGAGCTGGGTCATGCTCAGCACCCTCTTCCGCAGCGCGGGGCTGGACCCCCAGGAGATCAGCGGCGTGGCCATGGCCAGCGTGGTGCCGGACTTGAACTATGTGTGGATCAAGTTGGCGGAGCACTACCTGCGCCTGCAGCCCTTCGTGCTGACACCGGATTCGCCGGGCGCGCCAAATGTGCGCCTGCCCGAGCCCGCCACCGTGGGGGCGGACCGCCTGTGCAACGCCGCCGCCGTGTGGCACCTGCACCGCCAGGCCTCCGTCGTGGTGGACTTCGGCACCGCCACCACCTTCGATGTGGTGGGTAGCGACGGAGCCTTCCTGGGTGGCCTCATCCTGCCCGGCCCCCAGACCGCCCTGCGCAACCTGCACCAGAACGCCGCCCTTCTGCCAAAGGTGGCGCTGGCCTTTCCCGAGCGCGTCATCGGCGTCACCACCGAACACGCCATGCAGAGCGGCTTGCTAAACGGCGCCGTGGCCCAGGTGGAGGGACTTGTGGCCCGCATTGCCCAGGAATTGCGCGAGGAGGGGCTGGAGGGGCCGCTGCGCGTGGTCTCCACCGGCGGTTTCGGCCGCATCATGGCCCGCCGCACGCCGGTGATTGAACGGCACCTGCCTTATCTGGTGCTGCACGGACTGGCCCTCATCACGGCGCGGGCCATGGGCGAAAAGGAGCCAGCGTCAGAGAGCTTCGGTCTTGAGCGCCTGCCGGGTGAGATTCCCGGCGAGGAATAGCGCCATGCACCCGGTTGTCAGGCAGATCTGCTGCGTGACGGCTGGCGTGGCGGCCGTCCTGCGCGCGGGCCTGGCGGCACCAATGCCCATGCCCGACGGTGGCCTGCTCTGTCATCCTCGCCCCGCCGACGGCGACAGTCTTCCCGTGCTGGCGGAGACCCGCGACTTCTTGCTGAATGGTCACCTGGGAAGCGCCACCGCGGCGCGTGTGAATGGTCAGGTGCTGCCGCTCACGGCCGACCGCCGCTTCGCCCTGCGCGCGCCATGGCCACAGGATCGCCTCTTGCATTTTGAACTGACAGGCCCTGGCGGCCCCTGGTTGTGGACGGTGCCCCTGTTGAGTCCGCCCCTCCCACCGATCCCGGCGGAGGATCCTGTTGTGGGGCCACCCTGGATGGCCCCTGTGCGCATTCGCCTGGACGGCACGCCGCTCTCCACGGCCCCGGATGCCAGCTACTGGATTCTGCCCCAGGGCGGCACGGAGTGGGTGGCCGACCGTCGGGAGGGCACCTGGCTGCGCTTGCCCCTGGGCAACGATCTGGCGGCCTGGGTGCCCGAAGCCCGCGTGCAGCGCCTGGGACTTGCGGTGGAGGGATTGCCCGCCCAGAGGCTCCTGGGCCCTGGTGGCGCCCTGATGCAGGACTCCAGCGGCGCCGTGACCCTCTCCTTGCCCATCACGGGGGATAGCCCGCCCTTGTGGCGGGAAGAGCTTGGGCCCGGCGGCGGCAACTGGCGTCTGCTCCTGCCCCGCACCACCGGGCGTCTGGACTGGATCGGCCTGGACACGGCTTCCGGCGTGCGCCAGCTGGACTGGGAGCCACTTCCCGGTGGCGAGCTGTCGCTGAGTGTGGCGCTGGAGGCTGGGCGCTTCGGCGGGCACGCCGTGCAGTGGGAGCCAGGGCGTCTGATGGTGCGCTTCTTTCCGCGTCCCAAGGGTCTGAAAGGTGCTCGCATCGTGCTGGACCCTGGCCACGGCGGCGTGGAGAGCGGCTGTGTGGGCGCCTCGGGCACCATGGAGAAGGATTTGGCGCTCACCTTCGCTCGCGAGCTGAAGGCCGAGCTGGAAAGGGCGGGCGCGGTGGTGCGCCTCAGCCGCGCCTCCGACAGCACCTTGAGTCTGGTCTCCCGGGTGGCTGTGGCGCGGGAGTGGCCGGCGGACCTGTTGCTGAGCCTGCACTACAACAGCGCGGGCCCTGGGGAAGACCCCTGGCGCAGCGATGGCTTCATGACCTTTTACTGGAGTCCCTGGTCGGCGGAGGCTGCCCGGCGCCTGCACGATGCCCTCGCACGGCGTCCTCTGGTACGGGATCGCGGACTGGCCTGGCGCAGCCTGGGTGTGTGCCGCCACCACGGCTGCCCTTCCCTGCTTCTGGAGGTGGGCAGCCTGGCCCAGCCGGAAGAGGAGGCGCGCCTCTTGAACCCGGTCTTCCGCCATCGGCAGGTGAAGGCGCTGCGCAGGGCCCTGGCCGAACTCTTCAAAGACCCCGCCGCACGCTGAGACGCCCATTGGGAGAGACCACCATGCCACTGCCCATCATCCGCCGCAGCTTGCGCCGCATCGCACGCCTCGCCCTGGGCCTCGCAGGTCTGGGGATGGCCCTCTCCTGCGGCCACGCGCCCACCACCCTGCACGATGAGTTGCGTCTGCGCGGCGCCGAGTCCTGGGTGGCGCCGGATCTCCAGGCGGCGTGCGCTCAATTGACAGGAGATGCCCTGCGCGACGCCGCCCGCCTGGACCTGATCGAAGGCCGGGAGGGCACGCCCCTGCCGCTGGGGGATGGCTGGCTCCTGCAGCTGCGTCGTCCCCTGCACGCCCCTGACGGCCTGCACACCAGCGCCCAGTGCCTGCTGGTGCACATGGGCACGGGGGCGCGCGCCGACCGCGTGACCTTGCTGCAGCGGGCGGACACCGTGCGGGTCCTGTCGCGGGTGAAAGAGGGCCCGCGAGCTCAATTGCTGGTGGAGGCCAGGGAGCGGCTCAAGGACGGTGGCGATGTGCGGCGTCTGGTTCAGGTGGATGTGCAGGGAAAGTCGCGCGTGCTGGCCGAGGACAGGGCCGATCTCCTGCACATCTCCCAGGGATGGCTGCTGCGCGCCACCGGGGAGGCTCCTGGTTTTGTGGAGAGCACGGGGAGCTGGCACCTGGAGACCCGGCAGGCCATTCTGCAGGAGGAGGAAGCATGGCGTTTGGGGAAGGCCATCGCGGTGGAGAGCCCCTACGCCGCCCTGGTGGACTTTCTGCAGGCGGCGCGTCAGGGCAAGTGGCGCAGGGCCAAAAACCGCTGCGATGTGCGCCGGATGCTGGCCCTGCCCGACGGCACGCACGGGCAGGACTTGAAGGGCTCGCTGCGTCTGGGTTTCCCTGACTTGCTGGATGGGGAACGGCTCCTGCAGGCACCGCCACGAGGGCCCATCCACTACCTGCGCGATGCCCAGGGGCGCCTGGGCTGGCGCGTGGAGCTTGAGAAGCGCGCTTTGCCACAGGCAGGGGAGCAGTGGGTGCTCACGCGTCTGGAGCGCGTCATTTCGGGAGAGTAGCCCACCTGGGACGGCCCCTGTTGGCTTGTCCTCCCCGTTGCAGGTGCTACTTTCACCGCGGGTTCAGCGAACCCCGCTGCCCCGGCGAGCGGGCCGCGCCAGCTGACAAGGAGCGGCTTGTGCCACTGCGCGAATGTGCACGCAAACTGCAGGAATTGAAGACCGCGCTGGGATCCGCGCGGCGCGTGCTCATCGTCACCCACGACAATCCTGATCCCGATTGCCTCGCCAGCGCCCAGGCCTTCAAGCTCATCTTCGAGCACATGGATCGCGAGTGCGAGGTCGCGTCTGGCGGTGAGCTGGGCCGCGCGGAGAATCGCGCCCTGCTTGATATTCTGGGACTTCCCATCCACCCCCTGCACGAGGTGGAGTTGAGCGCCTTCGATTTCTTCCTCTTCGTGGACAGCCAACCGGGTTCCGGCAACAACTCCTGCCGATTGCCCGAGGAGGCGCGGTACGGCATTGTGGACCACCACATCCTGGGTGAGGCCTGGCCCCACGAACCCGCTTTCCTTGACCTGCGCGAGCAGTACGGCGCCAGCGCCACCCTCGCCTACGAGTATCTGCTGGCCCGCAACCTGCGGGTGGATGTGCCGCTGGCCACCGCCCTCTATTACGCCATTCGCACGGAGACCAGCGACATGGGGCGTGGTGCGGGCAAGAGCGACCGCGCCGCCTATCTCAAGCTGCATCCCAAGATCGACTGGGAGCTGATGCACCGCATCGTGAACAGTCGCCTGCCGGTGGACTACTTCCTGCTGCTGCGCGAGGCGGTGGAGCGCGCGCAGCGCTTTGGCCGGGCCGTGGTGGTGGATCTTGGGCCCATCCGGCACCCGGATTTCGTGGCCGAGGTGGCCGACACCTTTCGTCGCCTGGAAGGCATCCACTGGGCGCTGGTTTGGGGGTGGCAGGATGAGCGCGTGGTCTTTTCCATGCGCAGCAACATCCAGGAGCCCCACATGGGACACCTTGCCCGCGAGCTGGTGTTGGGGAAGGGCAGCGCCGGGGGCCACCGCCAGATGGCGGGAGGCCAGGTGCACGCTCATGACAGCTCCCAGGAGGAAGTGCGCCTGCACTTTCGCCGTGCCATTGTGCCCGCCTTTCTGCGCGCCGTGGACCAGCCCACCCAGGATGGGCTCAGTCTCTCCCAGGAAGGCGGTGTGGCGTGAGACAAACTCCGCGTCTGTGGGCGGGCCTTGGCCTGGCGGTCGTGCTGGTGGCAAGGGCCTGGGGCGGTGAGCGCCACGGTGGGGATTTCCTGCGCGTGGAGCTGGGCGCCGCGCCGGTGGGCCGTGGTGGCAGCGGACTGCTGGGAGCCGATGTCGGCACCTGCGCCTGGTGGAATCCCGCCCAGCTGGTTTCCGCAGGGCAGGGTCTCTTCTCCTTTCAACATCAGGAGGCCTTCGCAGGTGAGCTGAGCCTGGACTGGCTGTCCTGGAGCGGCCAATGGCAGGGTCTGCCTCTTTCCGCCTTCCTCCTGCGTCAGGCCGTGCCCGAGATTCCCTTGAGCCAATTGCTGGAGGGTGGCCCCAGCCTGGAGGAGGGCGGTCGGCCCGTGGTGCGCCGGGAG
>Ga0172373_10009069_pt1 | contig 12463 bp, 10 predicted proteins | sample Lak10m_2_FD_114546 | JGI IMG/M metagenome (GOLD analysis project Ga0172373, IMG submission 114546) | Freshwater microbial communities from Kabuno Bay, South-Kivu, Congo - kab_092012_10m | ecosystem: Environmental > Aquatic > Freshwater > Lake | place: Democratic Republic of the Congo... | reverse complement strand
CTCATGCCGACTATGGAGCCGACAAAAAACCCGTTGGTAGCGCCAAGGACACCGCCGATCATGGTGCCCACCTGCATGCCGATGGTCATGCCGATCACCATTCCGATCATGTGATTGGCATTGACGTAAACATAGGAACGCAGATAGCCCAGAGTCGCTACCAGTGCAACGACACTAACGTCCAGGTAGAGAATCCACCAGCCGTAGCGATCCATGAAGGTATCGTCGTGCTGCAGATAGAAGTGGTGCACGGCCAGTTGGAGGGTGATGAGCGCAAACAGCGTGAGCAGGCTGTTCCGGAGCAGTTCGGCCAGCAGGGATTTCCCCTGACCCTCTACGACATCGACAGACTGATGTGAGGACGATTCAACTGGTAAATGCGCGTAGGCTGCTTTCGGTGCATCATCGTCATGACAGGACTCTTTCTCACTCGTGAGCGGGACGTCAACCACGACATCGTTGATACTCAGCCCAATGAACTGGCCTTTTTCGTCGAGGCGGAGACGCAGGTCGATAACACCCTTCTGGGGGGGGCTTCCGTGATGTGAGTGATCCATGCTGGAGTCTTGCGGTCTTGAAAATATCGAGTCAGTTATCGGTAATCAGGCAACGCGCCTTTCTCCGCAACCATGAAATGCCATGGCATCAAATGATCTGCGCATACCCATTAATGATAGCGCGCAGGGTTTTTCTGGGTCGTCTCCGGCGGGCGAGATCAAGCAGCCTCCTGGTTTCGTCGGCATCGCGCGGCTTGCTGTTTTCTACGGTTATCCAGTGCCCCCCGGCGTCCTGAACCTGAATGATAAGTTTGTTCATGGATTGTGAATGTCCTTTGGATCAGTAAGGGTTGCGGCTAGGTGTCGCCTTGCGCGAAATCAGTCCTTCAAACATCAATACGTAAAGACGTTCAGCCAAGCGAACTTCCCGATGCCGAAGGTGGGGATAAACGCAGCGAAGAATGGCATTGAAGGCTCGAATATCATGCTCTGTATAGGGTGAGGGGAGATGACGGCAGAACTCCATCAACTCCTCGTAACCCTCTGAATAACCGGCGGGTTGCGCTTGAATGGTCACGGATCTCCTCCTACATGGAGTCGGGCTGTCGCGAATGACGTGCCCCGACATGGTCGGTTAGGAAACAATGAAACTCCCGCTGAGAACTCGCTCGGATGTGACGGAACATGATGGGGATGACGCTGAACACGAATGGGGGTTTCTTCATAAAAATAAGCCTCAATACATCCGAACGATGGCGGGTGAACGTTCAAGTGGTCACAAATCCATCAGCGATTCGGTGTGATCGAGGCCGAGCAGAGAGAGAATCTACACACTGGTTTTTTAACACTTATCGTGCCAAAACCCGCAATATTGGGTTTGGTCAACGCAAAAGCCCGGGGTTCTGGAGCTTGCAGCCGTGCTGTTTCAAAAGAGTTTATCCAGGCGGGCCCAGGCCAGACACTGAAAGACAAGCCAGCTGTAGCTTTTGACTCACTCAGTGCGGCAAATCACACAGTTTTGTTACGTATCAACAAGAGCAAGGGAAAACACGGCCTGATGCCCCACCGGATAGTGAGGGTTATTCCCCGGCCTTCAGCCGTTCCCAGTACTTTGCGTACACCGTGATGGCCTCACCGATATCCAGACTGTACTCGGCCCCACTCAGTGCTTCTGGCGGTGGGTACATGACGGAATTATTGCGAATCTCGGCGGGCAGTTGGCGCACGGCTTCAGCATTGGGAGAGGCATAGCGGGTTTTTTCGGCGATCAGCCGAGCGATGTCCGGCCGTAGCAGGAAATTGATCATGCGTAACGCGCCTTGCCTGTTTTCCGCCCCGACCGGAATGGCCAGGTTATCCATCCACAAGCTGCAACCCTCGCGCGGATAGACGTAAACGAAATCGGGGACTTCCAACTGGGCGCGAAAGGCATTGCCACTCCAGCTCATGCCTGCATCCACTTCCCCCGTCACATACAGCATCAATGGAGCATCGGAATTGAATACCCGAACATTCGGCATCAAGGACCGCAGCTTCTCATAAGCCTGGCGTATCTGTTCCTGGTCAGTGCTGTTGCCGGAATATCCCAACACACGCAAACCGATGTGAAAGACTTCGCGCAGGTCATTTGATAACAGCAGTCGGCGCCGAAACTCTGATCGCCACAGATCGGCCCAGGCTTTCACCTGGTCGGGATCAAATTGGCGTCGATTCAGTGTGATGCCGGTGGTTCCCCAGAGATAGGGCACACTGTAACGGTTGCCGGGATCAAACGCTTTGTCGAGATGACGGCCATCCAGATAGCGGAAGTTCGGCAGCTCAGATCGGTCCAGGGCATGCAGCAAGCCCTCCTTACGCATGCGGTCGACGAAATAGGTGGAGGGAACGATCAGATCATAGCCCTTGCCACCAAGAAGCTTGAGCTTCGCATACATCGCCTCATTGCTGTCATAGGTCGAATAGCGCACCCGGATGCCGGTTTCATGGGTGAACTGCTCCAACACTTCCACCGGCAGGTAATCCGACCAGTTGAAGAAGCGCAGTTCCTCTGACCAGGCATGCTCGACCGGGATCATCAGCAACAGTAAACATAGCAGTCTGAGCTTCATCAGACCCGCCTTCCCAGCAGTCTCTGGGACATAACAACCAGCCCCAGCGATACACCGAACAGCAACGCAGCCAAAGCATTCACTTCAGGCTTTACCCCCATGCGAACCATCGAATAGATCCGCAGCGGCAGGACTTCGAAATCCGGACCGGTGACAAAGAAGCTGACCACCACATCGTCCAGGGACAAGGTAAAGCTGAGCAGCCAGCCTGCGGCAATAGCGGGCAGGGCAAGTGGCAACACTACATGGACGATGGCCTGAACCTCACTGGCACCCAAATCAAGGGCAGCATCGATCAGCCGTTGATCGAAATCCCTGAGCCGCGACAACACGGTCACGGTGACAAACGGGAGACAGAAGGTCAAATGCGCCAGCAACAAGGATCCAAACCCCAACGGCACCCTCAAGGCCAGGAACAGCACCAGCAATGAAACGCCCATGACGATCTCCGGAGACATCAGGGTGATCATCAACAAGGCCCGAAAGAGCGCCGCACGACGAAAATCATACAAATGCAGTCCCACGGCGCCTGCCGTCCCCACCATTGTGGCCAGGGACGCGGAGAGCACGGCGACAGCCACTGAATTCAGGGTTGCCTCGATCAGCAGCGGGTCATCAAGCAAGCGCCAATACCATTCGAAGCCGAGCCGATCCCAACTCAATCCATAAGCGGATTCATTGAAGGAATAGGCCAGCAGGACGGCCATCGGCAGATAGAGGAAGGCAAACACCCCCCATAGGTACAGCACTCCCAATCTAGACATCGTCCATCTGCCCCGACCCAGCCAAGCGCTGCGTCAGTCGATAAATTCCCAGCAGCACAAACAGCAACAGAATCATGATCAGGCTAGCCGCGGAGCCAAACGGCCAGTCGCGTGCTTCCAGGAACTGATCCTTCAACAATGCCCCGATCATCAGATTGTGGGCGCCCCCGAGAATATCCGTCACATAAAACAGTCCGAGTGCCGGCAGGAACACCAACAGGCAACCGGCCACGATCCCCGGCGCGGTCAGCGGCAGAATCACATGGCGAAAGATCGCCCAGCGACCCGCCCCAAGGTCCGCAGCCGCTTCTATCAATCGGCGATCCAGCTTCTCGAAACTGGAATAAAGCGGGAGGATCATGAAAGGGAGAAGGACATAGATCAGGCCAAGGCCGACGGCCCAACCCGTATAGAGCAAACGCACCGGCTCGTTGATCCACCCCTGCGCCAGCAGCACGCTGTTCAACGCCCCCTTGGCGGCAAGCAAGCTGCGGATTGCGTAAATCCTGACCAGGGAATTGGTCCAGAAGGGGACAATCACCAGCGTCAGAAGAACGGGTCGCCAGGCTTGAGTAGCCCGGGACAGGAGATAGGCAAAGGGATATGCCAGACACAGACAGGCCAGTGTCGAAAGGCCGGCCATGGTCACCGAATCGATAAAGACCCTCAAATAGACCGGATCAAGCAATCGCTGGTAATTCTCCAGGGTCACAACCGGATCAATGAAGCGAGTTTCATCTCGGGTCAGCACACTGACGACCAGCACCATCATCATGGGGATGAGGGTAAACAGGAGTAGCCAGACCGGCAACAGGCCGCGAGCCAGCCACCAAATCCCTTCAGACGGTCGCATCGTCGGACAGAACGGTCGCCAGGTTAGGTGCCCAGGTAACGGAAACGCGCCGACCCGGTGTCAATTGGTAATCACGTCCGTCAAAAAATGCACTGGCATACAGAAGGGTGCCGCTATCCAGGCGGATATGCGTATCCACGGTCATGCCCTTGTAGATCCTGTCCTCAATAATTCCGTACAGGCGTCCTTCGTCCGAAGGACTCAGAGTCGCGGGTTCCAGTTGCAGATCCTGGGGCCTCAGCAACACGTTTACTCGCTTGCCCGGGGTGACAGCCACAGAAACTGGCAGGCGGAATACCTGATTTTCCAGCAGGATATCGGCGTGATCAGCGTCTGCCTTGCGGACCACTTCCCCCTCAAGAAGATTGCTTTCACCGATGAAGCGGGCCACAAAAGCATTGACAGGGGTTTGATAAATGTCCCGTGGCGTCCCGATTTGTTGAATCACTCCATCGCGCATGATCGCTACCCGATCCGACATGGACAGGGCCTCCTCCTGATCGTGGGTGACGAAAATAAAGGTCAAACCCAGTTGCCGGTGCAAGGCTTTCAATTCTGACTGCATGGACTTGCGTAGCCGGGAATCCAGCGCACTGAGCGATTCGTCCAGCAGCAGAACCCGGGGGTGATTAATCAGGGCGCGTGCCAGCGCAATACGTTGCTGCTGCCCGCCGGAAAGCTGACCGGGTTTCTGTGAGGACAGGTCAGGCAAGCGGACCATATCCAGCGCCTCGCGCACCTGGCGACGAATTTCCGCTGGCGGAATCCGCTTCATGCGCAAGCCAAAACTGATGTTCTGCTCTACCGTCATGTGCGGGAACAACGCATAGTTTTGAAAAACGGTATTGACCGGGCGCTGTTCGGGGGGAAGCGAATGGATGACTCTGCCTTCCAAACGAATCTCACCGTCATCTGGGGTCTCGAAGCCAGCCAGCAGGCGCAACGCAGTGGTCTTGCCACAGCCAGAGGGTCCGAGCAGGGTCAGGAATTCGCCTTCATGCACGTCCATATCCAGACCGGTCAGAACGGTCCTGCCTTCGTAGGCTTTGGATACGGCACAAAATTCGACAATGGGAGAGCGCATGACGCGGGAATGTCAGGGTTGTCGTGTTAACGAATACGCTAGCACGGCCGTCTCCCTGTTGTGAATGTCACTCAAAGCGTCCGGTGCTTCCTGATCGCGCTACACTGGGGCAGAAGACAGCTTCACTGTTAAAAGATAAGAAGAAGAAAGAAATTTTGGTTGTTATAAACAAGCCATGATCCTGTAGATAACAACATTTATCCATAAATTTCATTAACCTGAGAGTTTCTTCAACTGTGGATAAGTGAGAATGGGGTGAAAGGCAATCCTGTGGATAAATGGGGGGCCTTCGGCAAGGTCGGAAGAGTCCCCGGTTTATCCACAGATCCGATCATTTTTTTCCACAACTTTTTACCGCTTCAGGAAGTGCCTGCAGAAGTTAGGCAGTCAGGGTGATGTGTTGACCGCAGAAGCCCAGCCTCTTGTCGATCTTAAAGGAGGATTTAATGAGCACACCCAACCCGTGGACGCAGTCGTTACCGTCCCGAAAACCCCCGCCCATCGGGGCAATTTTGTTGGTGCTGTTTGCGCTGACAGGTCTCTTCACGGCCTATTACACGGTACCCGCGGAATCAGAGGGAGTCGTGCTGCGGTTTGGCCGGCACCAGCTGAATGTGCCCCCTGGCTTGCATCTGAAGCTTCCCTTCGGGATTGATGAGGTCATCAAGATTCCGACTCAGCGCCAACTGAAACTGGAATTCGGCATGCGCAAACCGTCAGAAAACACCACTAACCCGGATCAGACCGGACCTGAGCCTCTCAAGGAGCGTTCCATGGTGACAGGTGACCTCAATGCCGCACTGGTCGAATGGGTTGTGCAGTACCGGATTACCGACCCCGAGGTGTTTCTGTTCGAGGTGCGCGACCCCGGCATCACGCTCCGCGATCTGTCGGAATCCGTGATGCGCGAAATCATCGGTGATCGGACTGTTGACGAGATCATCACCATCGGCCGGCAGGAAATCGAGGAAACTTCCCTCACCCGCCTGCGCGAACTGGCAGCCCGTTACCATTTGGGGGTAACGGTGAATCAGGTCCAGCTGAAGAATGTGGATCCTCCAGAGCCGGTGCAACCCTCGTTCAATGAGGTGAACCGTGCCCAGCAGGACCGGGAAAATGCCATCAATCTGGCCAACGGCGAATACAACAAGGCCGTACCGCGCGCCCGAGGTGAAGCCGATCAGGCCATCCGCGAGGCCGAGGGTTATCGCTTCAAGCGTATCAACGAGGCCGAAGGCGATGCCGCCGCGTTTACTGCGGTCCTCGGGGAGTTTGTCAAGGCTCCCGAAGTCACCCGCACCCGCATCTATCTGGAGACCCTGGGGGACGTATTGCCTCAGGCCAAACAGGGCATCATCGTCGATGAATCGGTCCAGCAGATTCTGCCCATGCTTCCCCTTCCCCAGAGTCTTCCCGGAGTCGTCAAATGAATCAGCGAAAACTCAGTCTTGCCGGCGCTGTCTTGTTGGGTCTGGTGATCCTGCTCTCGCTCTATACCGTGAGGCAAACCGAACAAGTCATCATTACCCAGTTCGGCCGGCCTGTGGGCAAACCGATCACCGAGCCAGGGCTGCATTTCAAGCTGCCCTTCGTCCAGGAGGTCAATCGCATCGACAAGCGCTATCTGGCCTGGGATGGTCCCATGGTCGAGATGTCGACCAAGGACAAGACCTACATTCAGGTCGATACCTTTGCCCGCTGGCGGATCACCGATCCCATGCAGTATTTCCTCAGGTTACGCGATGAACGCAGCGCGCAGTCTCGGCTGGAGGATATTCTGGGCAGTGAAACGCGAACGGCGGTGGCTCGGCACGAACTGATCGAGGTGGTGCGAACCGAAAAGCAGCGCAAACCCCTGCAGGACGAATCTGCGGCCCTGTCCGTTGTGGGAGCGCTGGGAGTTCTGCAACCGATTCAGTTCGGTCGGGCGGAACTGGAAAAAAGCATTTTCGAGGCTGCTGCACCCAAGCTGTCGGAATACGGAATCGAATTGCTGGATATCCGCATCAAGCGGCTTAACTACAACCCTCAGGTACTGGAGCGAATCTACCAGCGCATGATCAGCGAGCGTCTGCAGATAGCCCAGCGTTTTCGCTCCGAAGGGGAAGGAGAAGCGGCGCGCATCAGTGGCAAGAAGGAACGTGATATCAAAGAAATAGACTCCACTGCCTACAAGCGCGTGCAGGAAATTCGCGGCGAATCTGATGCCCGGGCGACGGAAATCTACGCCCGGGCCTATACCCAGAAGCCCGAGGCGGCGGAATTTTTCCGCTTCACCAAAAGCATGGAAACTTACCGCAAAATCATCGGCAGTGAGGCTACCGTGGTTCTCTCCACCAACAGCGACTTATTTTCACTACTGAAGCGAGTCGAGGCCAGGGCGCGCTGATCTCATAAATCTACGGTCCGCAGGATAACTGGGTCGGACTGACATGAATGTTGATGCGCTGGTCATGCCCGGGTACGCGGACCATTGCCCAGGGCTGGGTGATGACTTGAGTCGTCATGCAGTCCTGACCGGGGGTCACCAGGGATAGTCTGACCTCCCATCCGCCAGGGGTTTTATCGAGACCGGTGAGGGTCATGGAATAGCCTCCGGTCGGCTGATTGCCGGCAAACACTGCCGCCACGGTGCTTTCCGAGAAATCCACGTCGGGGGGCACTGGGGTGGGAGCCTCGTGAGCCGTGTGCTCCAGCCATAACATGGCGAAATCCGCCTTATCCTTCACAATCCGGTTACGTGGAGATTCGATGGCGCTCCGCGACCCTGCCGCAATCAATGCCAGGTTTGGCTCCAGCTTCGAGGCTGGCTCGTTGGCAGCCATGCCGTCTCCCGGTTTGGTCAATATGGTCATGAGGACGGCCCCGACCAGCGGCCTGATTAGTTTGTAATTCACGGATATTCTCCTTCTTCGATTCAGATCAAAGCCGCCCCTACCGACGAATCAACAGTTCGGTATCGTCGATCAGGAATCGGGTGGGGCCGGACCATTCTCACTGCCCGTCCACTGCAAGCGGATGGTCTTGCCGCGGAAGGCGGTCATATCAAAGCTCTGCAAGGCATAGGTTGCCGAACTGTCCTGGTTGGAATAGGTCGCAAGGGTTTTCAGGATCGTGCCGGAGGGTTTGCGCACGGTAAGCTTGAGCTTGTCTCGCACCGGCGCTGTTTCCGGCTCGTTGGTATCGATCCTCAGCCAGAAATTCAGCTGTGCGGAACAGATATCTGCCGGAATGGTAAGGCGCTGATAGAGCTTGCGGGTATTGCTGCGCCCCTTGCCATTCAGATTGGCCACCCAGCCCCCAGAGTGTGCCCAATCTGGATTTCTGTCGGTAATGACCCTCTTGGCTCCCTTCCAGCCCATTCTTGGCCCAAGTTCAAATTTTGGATTGGATAGCCATTGTGCTAACGATGAACAATTTTTTGTCGAAACCAAGTTCATGTTTTGAGCATCCACAGGATCAGACCGTGCGCTGTTTCCGGAAAGATCGGTGGCACCCGCAACAAAAACATGTGGGCCATTGGCGACCCCGGCAGAATCCCAAAGCAGCTCATAGGGGGCCTCGGTCACGGTGCCAACCGAGGTGTCATCGACAAAAAACTCCACTTTGGCAATGCCCGACCCGCCGACTTCATCTGCAGCATCGGCAGCCAGGCTCACCGCACCGCTCAGTCGGGCCCCTTGCGCAGGAGAGGTCATACGAATGGACGGCGCAATTGAATCCACCGAATGGGCTGGGATGAATTGATTGTTCAGAAGAAGATTGGGAGAACCAGTGCCTGGATTTACCACGATGTCCCTGATTGCCCCTGTGGCCAGCGCGGTGGAGACTTGTACCGGGGTAGCAGCAGGGTGATCCGCCAGATAAAGCGCTACCACTCCTGCCACATGCGGAGCAGCCATCGAGGTGCCGCTTTCGGCCGTATTAGCGGTATCCGAGGTATACCAGGCCGAGTTGATATTGCTGCCGGGGGCGAACAGATCCAGACAGGACCCGTAATTGGAAAAGGAACTACGAGCATCCTTTTCGTCGGTGGCGCCGACGACAATCGCGTTGATGACTCTTGAGGGGGATTTGCTGCAGGCGTCGGTTTTTTCATTACCGGCGGCAACCGTGTAAGTCACCCCGGCTTCAATCGAATTTTGAACGGCAGTGTCCATGGCGGCTGAAACACCCGCCCCTAGGCTCAGATTGGCCAACGAGGGGCCACCGACTTTTTTGTGTTGTGTGGTCACCCAATCAATACCGCTGATGACATCCGATATCGAGCCGTCGCCATTGCAGTTGAGTACCCGCACCGGAATCAGTGATACCTGTTTGGCGACACCATAGCGACTCCCCCCGATGGTGCCTGCCACATGGGTTCCATGGCCATTGCAGTCTTCCCATCCCTGGCTGTCGCTGATTGCGTTGAAACCTGGCAGGACGCGTCCGGCGAATTCCTGATGGGTTGAGCGGATGCCAGTATCGATTACGTAAGCTCGAACGCCCTCGCCGGCGTTCGGGTACTGATAGCGTCCATCCAGTGGCAAAGCGGCTTGATCGATCCGGTCCAGGCCCCACGGTGGACTCTGCTGGACGTCCCGTATGCTGACCCGTCCATCCTCCTCGACCACTGCGACATCGGAGCTTTTTGACAGTGCCAGGGCTTCGGCCTCGGACATTTCCGCGACGAAACCATTCAGTGCCTTGCGCCAGCGGTGCCCCAGCCGCACGGGCCGACCGGCCGTCAGTCGAGCGACACGGGGATCTTCGGCGATGGTCGGGTTTTGCCCCTGGAGCAGGACGATATAACGATTGACAACCGGATGCTGCGCTTTGCGGAATGTTCCGGCCTGCGCGGACGAGGCCAACGCGATTAGCAACAGGAAAATCAGCGACCAGGTGATCTTTGCTAACCCTGAGCGTTCAGGCACATTTTGGTTCATTGGCAAGCAAGCAAACCGGATAAATGTTGATTAAGTAAATGTTGTTTAGAACGGGCGGATAAGTGGGCACTAATAGTACACCCAAGTTTTTTATCAGGGTCAGATCGCTAACATTTCGGGACCATTCTTTCCTCCCACCGGGCTGGGGCTGCTGACGTAGAATCCGCTACTGAAACATCAATAACTGCTCTATGAATCCTCCGTGTCACTGACTAAACAGCTACTGGCTCACCTGAGAGGTCGTCTGCGATTTCTGGGCCTGTTGTTGTTCATTGTCGGGCTCTATGCGGCAGTTGGAGCGATCTGGCTTCCCCATCTCGCCCAGACACGATTGCTGCCGCAACTGGCGCGCCAGCACAACATAGGAATCGAAGCCAGTGACATAAGCCTCGATCCCTTTGGATTCGGGGTCTCCCTGCAGTACGTGTCAATAAAAGATCCCCAGGGTCAGCCGTTTCTCTCCGCCGATCAGATCAGTGTCGATCTGAATCTGCTGCGCACGCTCCTGCATTTCCATCCGGCGCTGACGGTCGAGTTGGATGCGCCTGCCATCCGCCTGGACCGAGATACTCAAGGTCAGTGGAATCTGGCCGGGCTATGGCCACCCAAGTCTCCCAGCCAAAGGCAGGGCATGCCTATCCTTATGACCCACTTGAGTCTGCGCCGGGGTCAGGTGGTATTTCATGATGCCAGTCAGGCCGAGCCCGTCACGACCCGATTTACCGACGTTGAGCTGGAACTTGGGGATTTCAATGCCGATGCTTTGAATCCGGTGACTTATCGGTTGGCTGGCAAGGGTTCCCAAACGGAGAGTTTCGCCAGCGAGGGGACTTTTTCCTTAAACGCGATGACCGTGGACGGTTCATTGCGGGTCAATGAGCTTTCCCTGCCGTTCTGGCTGGATGCCTTGCCGGTTGAGCTGCCATGGAAAGTGGTGGCCGGCCAGCTCAGCACCCAACTTCGATTTCATGCGCCGGCGGCCAATCCTGCCGGGGTGATGGTGGAACTCGAACATTTGTTGCTTGCCGGCCTGAATGCTGCGGAACATAAAAACCCGGCGCACTGGGTGCGCGCGGAGCGGATTGAACTGGCCCCGAGCCAATTGGGCGAGGAAGCCCCCTTGTTGAGTCTGGGCGGGTTGCAGATTTCCGACATGGAAATGAGTTGGGGCAAGTGTTGCGACTTGAAGACAGGGGCCATGACCACTGATTTCAGTGGCCCGAACACTCGTCTGCAGTCGCTGGCGCTGGAAAATGTCGAATTGCCGGATGGCAAGGTCAGTGCTGCCATGACGGGCGCCTGGGTCTATGACGCCGAAACCCGGCAGCTGCAGGTGGACCATATCAATATCCCCACGGGTGAATCGCGCCGGGGTGCATTGTCGGGACTGACGCTGGAACGGCTCAATTACCGGATGAATGAGCAGTATCAGCCCAGTCAATTCAGGCTGGACAAGCTGAGGCTGGAGGCGCTGCGACTGCCGCAGGGTCAGGCGAAAAACATCACCTCGGGCGTTATCACCTACGATGCCGCAGGCACCCGGCTGGCGCTTGATACCCTGGCTGCTACCGAACTCCAGTCCGAATGGGGAAACTTAACCACCCCGGAACTGCAGAATGTCGAATTCAGCCCGAGCCGGCAGGACCTGAGTATTCGTCAGATCAACCTGCCGGCATCTGCCACCCGTTGGGGAAGTGCCATCGGTTTATCTGTCAGCCAGCTGAATGCGAATCTCGCTAACCTATCCCTGCAGGCCGACCAGGTCCTGGCAGGCGCTATTGAAACACCTGAAGCCAAACTGGGCAGCCTGACCGGGACAGGGCTTACCGTAAAAGGTAGGGACCCTCAGCTTACTCTGGCCAGTGGCCGTCTCACCGACCTTCAGACCCACCAGATCAATACCCGCCAACTGACCTTGGAGGCGCTGGATTACCAGCATGGCGGCAAACGGTTCAAGCTGAAGACCGCCGAACTGACGGATGCGGTAGCTCAGGGTTTCATTGAAAACGAAGCGGTGGCCATCCTCGCCCCGACCGAGGCGAATACCCATTCCAGCAAGGCCAAGCCGGAGCCCTCCGCGCAGACCTATCCGCGGCGTGCCCGTCTCGGGAACCTGCGAATCGAGGAGGCCAGGGGAGATCTTGAAGGCCGCTTGTTTGCCGCCCATCTGATCAGTACCGGCAAGACCGAGCTGGACATCATTCGGCGAAAAAATGGAAATCTGGAAAT
>Ga0172373_10009067_pt1 | contig 12465 bp, 13 predicted proteins | sample Lak10m_2_FD_114546 | JGI IMG/M metagenome (GOLD analysis project Ga0172373, IMG submission 114546) | Freshwater microbial communities from Kabuno Bay, South-Kivu, Congo - kab_092012_10m | ecosystem: Environmental > Aquatic > Freshwater > Lake | place: Democratic Republic of the Congo... | reverse complement strand
TCTGACCTGCTGTTTCAGGGCTTTTATCAGGGTGTGCTGATGGGCGCCCTGACCATGTTCTCGCTCGGGCGTTCGACCATGCTGCTTGGCGCGCCGGCAGCGGCGATGAGCCTTGCCTTGCTGCCGGTGGCAAGCTTTCTGCTCGCTTTCTTCATCCTCGGCGAAGTGCCGAGTCTGTTCGAAATCCTGGGCGCTATCGCGATCAGTGTGGGCGCCTTTCTGGCAGCTCTATCGGCGCGTGCGCCCAAAGCCGCAAGGTAAATCAGTTCAGCCCAAGCGCGGCGAGATCGAGCACCCAAGGCAGATCCGTATCACCCGTCGCGGCACCCGCGCGTGTCATCAGCGCATGCGCCTGACCGCGATGATGCGTCTGGTGATTGAAGAAATGCCCGACCGTGATCCAAAACGGCATGCTGACTTCACGCGCGACAATGCCGGAATACCAAGTGAGCGGCCCGGCCAGGCGTTCAGGCGAGAGGCGCGCTGCCCAGGCTTCGATCTTCGCATCCGCAGCCACGCGGCGGGATTTCATCTCCGCCCAATCCGTGATCATGACAGGGCTTTGCTTCATGCCGGCAGCGGGCTTTTCCCAGCCGTCAAAGCGGCTCATCCAGGTGGTATCGCCCCAGAGCAGATGGCAAAGCGTGCCCTGAATGCTGCCCCAAAATGCGCCGCCATCGGCCTGCCGTGCGCTGGCATCCAGCCCATCCGCAGCGGCGTAAAGCCGACGATTCATCTCAGTGTTATAGGCCGCCATCATGCGGCACCAATCGGGCGAGATCATGGGTCACCTATCTGCTTGTAGAAGAAAATAGTCGCGGCTGCGCTGCCATCCGCATTCAGCGCAAAACCCGGAATGCGCCCGGCTTCCTGCCAGCCAAGGCTGCGATACAAAGCCTCACCGGCATCATCGGCGCGTGTGTCAAGCGTCAGCAGGCGCCGCCCGCGCTGCGTGGCTTCCGCTTCCAAAGCCGCCATCAGCGCCTGCCCCACCCCGCGCCGACGCGCTGCCGGGTGCACCAAAAGCTTCGCCACCTCCGCGCGATGCGGCTGATTGGGTGGCATGGCGAGATCAAGCGTAACAGTGCCCACCAGCACGCCATCCGCCCAGGCGACCCAGATGGCTTTCCGATCCAACGCGATATCGGCGAGGCTGCGCCGCCAGAAACCCTGCGCTGCCTCAGCACTCAAAGGCGGCAGGAAGGACACCGAGGCACCAGCGGCGACACAGGCAATCAGAATATCCGCCAAGGGTCTTTCGGCGTGTTCGGCGGCGGAGGCATCCAGCATATGCACCGCGACACCACGCGCCGGCTTGAAGAAGGGAAATTCCAGCGAATTGGAAAGATCATTCAAGACCCGGATCGGTCCCTGCCGCACATAACCTAGCTTCGCGTAGAAGCCATGCGCGCGGTTGAAGCGTGTATCGGACCAAAGCCGGATAACCTCCGCCCCCGCATCCCGCGCATGGGCTTCCGCCGTTGCCATCAGCGTCACCGCAATGCCGGTGCCACGCTGATTGGCCGCGACATAGACGCGGCAAATTTCCCAATCAGGCGTGTCGGGCAGAGGATGCACAGCGGCCATGCCGACCACCGCGCCCGACTCTTCTGCGACCCACAACGCGCCATCCTGTTCGGCAAAATAGCTGGCCAGCGCACGGAGTTCTGGAAGTTCCCCATCCAGATCGAAAACGCAGCCCGGATATTCCGCCCAGCAATCGCGAATCAGCGTAATGAAGCCCGCAGCATCCGAATCGCGCCCGGCGCGCAGCATGCGCGGTCAGCTCAATTCGCGGCAGAATTCCTGAATGCGGCCACAGGCTTCGCGCAGGTTTTCCGTATTGGTGGCATAGGAAATCCGCAAATAGGGCGACATGCCATAGGCGGTGCCCTGCACGGTCGCGACAAATTTTTCTTCGAGCAGTGCCATGGCAAAATCCGTATCGGTTTCGATCTTGCGCCCGCCCTTGCTGGTCTTGCCGATGCAGCCAGCGATATTCGGGAAAACGTAAAACGCGCCTTCCGGCTTGTGGCAGGAAATCCCCGGCGCCGCATTCAGCATATCCACCACCAGATCGCGGCGCTGGCGATATTCTTCTGCCCTTTCGCGCACCAGATCCTGCGGCCCATCCAAGGCAGCGGCAACCGCAGCTTGGGAGATGGTGGAAACTCCGGCCGTCGCCTGGCCTTGCATATTCATCATGCCCTTGATCAGCGCCTTGGGCCCGCCGCAGAAACCCACGCGCCAGCCGGTCATGGCATAGGTTTTCGACGCACCATTCACCGTGAGCGTGCGGTCCTTCAGGCGCGGTTCCACATCAGCGATGGTGCAGAATTCGAACCCGTCATAGATCAGGTGTTCATACATATCATCGGTCATGATCCAGACATGCGGGTGCTTCATCAGCACCGCCGCAATCGCCTGCATCTCGGCGCGCGAACAGGCGGCCCCCGTTGGATTATTCGGGAAATTGATCATCACCCATTTGGTCTTGGGCGTGATGGCGGCATCCAAATCCTCGGGCCGCAGCTTGAAGCCGTTATTCTGCGGGCAATTGATGGTCACCGGCACGCCGCCCGCAACCTTCGCCATTTCGGCATAGGAAACCCAATAGGGGGCAGGGATCAGTACCTCATCGCCCGGATCAGCCGTCGCCATGAAGGCGTTGAAGATGCTCTGCTTGCCACCATTGGTGACCATGATCTCATCCAAGGCGTAATCCAGATTATTGTCGCGCTTGAATTTCCGCTGCACCGCTTCCTTGAGCCGCTTGGTGCCATCCTGCGGTGGGTATTTCGTATCCCCCGCAAGTGCGGCCTTGTGTGCCGCTTCAATCGCATGCGGTGGCGACGGAAAATCGGGCTCACCGGATGCCAGGCTGATCACCTTGATGCCCTGCGCGGCCAATTCCCGCGCCTTGATCGTCATGATCACGGAAGCGGAGATGGAAACGCGGTTCAAACGTTCGGCAAGGGCGGGCATCGACAAGCATTCCTATTTGAGAAAGGGTTAGATTACGGTGCTCCTGCCGCTTCGCCAAGCGGCGCCGGCCGTTCCAGCAAAAGGTCAAACGCCTCCTCGCCATGCTTGCCAAAACCTTGCCGCTGCCAAAAGCCCAAAGCCGTGCTGCCCTTCAGTACCTCGATCCTGACGGGCAGGCTGGGGTATTGCCCCGTCACTTCCGCCAACACTGCCGCCCCAAGCCCGCGCCCCTGACATTCGGGCTGCACGTAAAAGCCATGGATGTGCAGATGATCAGCGCGCGGTTCAGCACCGATACACCCAACGCATTCCCCAGCGACCTCAATCACCGAAAGCGTCGCGGGATGGAAAACCGCACGAAACCGCTCGCGCCGCAGTTCCGGCCTGAAGCGGCCAAGCCGTTCGAGATCCACGCGCAAAACGCGGATACTCAGGGTCAGCAAGGGCTCGAAATCCGCCTCCGCAACGGGGCGCAGGCGGAAATCAGGCGTCACTTCATGCCTGCGCAGAATTTCTGAATGCGCGTGCAGGCTTCGCTCAACGCCGCATCAGACGTCGCATAGGAAATGCGGAAATGCCCCGGGCTCAGGAAGGCCGCGCCATGCACCGTGGCAACGCCGGTTTCTTCGAGCAGCGCGATGGTGAAATCCTCATCAGTTGCAATCTTCTTGCCGCCCGCCGTGGTCTTGCCAATGCAGCCGCGCATATCCGGGAAAACGTAGAACGCGCCTTCCGGCTTATGGCAGCGCAAGCCCGGCGCCGCGTTCAGCATATCCACCACCATATTGCGCCGGCGTTCATAGACCTTGCGCATATCCTCAATGCTTTCCTGCGGCCCGGTCAGCGCTTCCACCGCCGCCGCCTGAGACACGGATGACGTATTGGAGGTTGACTGGCTTTGCAGCTTGTCCATGGCCTTGATCAGGGAAATTGGCGCGCCGGCAAAGCCGATGCGCCAGCCGGTCATGGCATAGGCTTTCGAACAGCCATTCATGGTGACTGTGCGGTCCTTGAGCCGCGGTTCCACTTCCAAAACCGTCGCCGGCTTGAAGCCGTCATAAGCCAGCTTTTCGTAGATATCATCAGTGAAGACCCAAACATGCGGATGGCGCATCAACACATCCGTCAGCGCCTTCAATTCGGCGGCGTTATAAGCTGCGCCGGTTGGGTTGCAGGGGTTGTTCAGGATCAGCCATTTGGTGCGCGGCGTGATCGCGGCTTCCAACTGCTCACCGGTCATTTTGAAGCCGGAATTCTGGCCGCATTGCACAATCACCGGTGTGCCTTCCGCGAGCGCCACGATATCCGGGTAGGAAACCCAGCAGGGGGCGGGGATGATCGCCTCATCGCCTGGATTGATGGTGGCGACCAGCGCATCAAAGATCACCTGCTTGCCGCCGGTCGCGACCAGGATTTCCTCGGGCGTATATTCAATGCCCGAATCGCGCTTGAACTTGGTGCAGATCGCGCGGCGGAGCTCAACCGTGCCGGCGACATCGGTGTATTTCGTCTCACCACGTTCAATCGCCGCAATCGCCGCATCCTTCACATTGCGTGGCGTGTCGAAATCCGGCTCCCCGGATGACAGGCCAATGATATCCTTGCCCGCGGCCTTCAGCGCGCGCGCCTTGGCGGTCATGGCAATGGTGAGAGAGGGCGAAATACGATCGAGACGATCAGCGATGAGCTTCATGTGGGACAAAACCTTTGCAAACAGCGGCGCAAGCTAGTCCCGCGCTCCGGTCGTATCAACCCGGGAATGCTCAAAAAAGCCGCAGCGGGCGTAGCCCCTTATAGGTAAAGCCCTGCTCCGCCAGGCATTTGGCGCGGGCTTCCTGGCGAATGGGGATATTCACATCCACCCAATCATAGATCGGCGGGCGGAGCCGCGGCGGGCGGCGGGTGCAACGCGTCATGCCATTGGGGCTGGTCCAGCAGCGGGTCTCGCCTGGTTCCCAATAGGCGGGCTGGACCTGCATCCAAACCATGGCGGGCTTGATCTCCTCGGCCGCCTGGGCGGTGCAGGTGGCTTGCGCCGCATCCGAATCGGCCTCGGTCGCGCCGGGCTTTTCCCAGCGCTCGGCACAGGCGGTCAGCAGCAGCAAAAGGGCAAGGGGCAACGCGCGCATAAGGGTCTTATACCCCAAAAGCCAGGGCCGAATCATGGCGGGCCCTCATGCCCGGCGCCCCAGCAGCCAGAGCGCGATGGCCAACATGCTGCCCACCCCGAGCACCACGAGCGCGCCGAGCGCATTCACCTCCGGCGTCAGCCCAAGGCGCAGCATGGAAAACAGCGCAATCGGCAGCGTGGTCCCCGCCGGGCCTGAGACGAAGGACGCGATCACCACATCATCCAGCGACAGCGTGAAGGCGAGCAACCAGCCCGCCACCAGGGCGGGTGCGATCAAGGGCAGGGTGATGGTGCGGAAGGCGATAAGGGGTGTAGCGCCCAAATCCATCGCGGCTTCCTCCAGGCTGCGCTCGGCCTCGGCCAGGCGCGCCTGCACCACCACCGCGACATAGGCAGCGCCGAAGCCGGCATGGGCCAGCAGGATGGTGAAGGCGCCGCGCCCGGCGGGCCAGCCGATCAGCCCTTCCAAGGCGACAAACAGCAGCAGAAGCGACAGGCCGATCACGACTTCTGGCAGCACCAGCGGCGCGCCAACCAGGCCGCCAAACAGTGCCCGCCCGCGAAAACGCCCAAACCGCGCCAGCGCAAAGGCAATGCCGCCGCCGGCCAGCACTGCGAGCGTCGCGCTGGCAGCAGCAATGCGAAGCGACAGAAAGGTCGCTTCCAGCAGCCTTTCATTGGTGGCCAGCGCGCCGAACCAGCGCAGCGAAAACCCGCCCCATTGGAAGGGGATGCGATCCGCGCTGAAGGCAAAGCCCACCAGCAGCAGGATGGGCAGCCACAGGAACAGAAAGCCCGCCAGCATCACTGCCCGCACCAACCCCCCTGGCTTCATGCCCCTGCCCCCAGCCTTTGGAACCAGCGAATGGGCAGGATCAGCAGCGCGAGCAAAGCCAGCGCCAGCGCCGCCGCCAAGGGCCAATCGCGATTCTGAAAAAATTCCTGCCAGAGCACCCGGCCAATCACCTGCGCCTCGGGCGGGCCGAGCAATTCAGGGATGACGAATTCCCCCGCCGCCGGGATGAAGACCAGCAGAAACCCCGCCGCGGTTGCGGGCAATGTCAGCGGCAAGGTGACGCTGAAAAACACCCGCGCTGGCCGCGCACCAAGATCAGCCGCGGCTTCCAACAAGGCTGGATCAAGCCGGATGAGCGCGGTGAAAATCGGCAGCACCGCGAAGGGCAGATAGGCATGCACCATGCCGGCCAGCATCGCGCCTTCGGTATAGAGCAAAGGCAAGGGCGCATCCGTGATCCCGAGGCTGCGCAACAAATGATTGATGAGGCCCTCATCGCGCAGCAACCCGATCCAGGCACCAAGACGCAGCAGAAATCCAGTCCAAAACGGCAGCATCAGCAAGGCGAGCAACGGCAAGCGCCAGCGCGGCCGCACACCTGCCATGCCAAGCGCCATGGGGTAGGCGATCAAAAGGCAAAGCCCCGCTGTGGTGGCGGCCAGGCGCAAGGCGGCAAGCAAGGCATCGGCGTAATAGAAATCCTGCACCAGCATGGCGAAGGCAGCCAAGTGCAAACCAAGCGTGAAGGGCGGCACGCCATCGGCGGGTGTCGCAAAGGCCATCACCACCAGAATCAGCACTGGGGCGGCGACCAGCAGCAGCAGCCAGGCCCATAAGGGCGCAAGCAGAATACCCCGCAACATCAGGCAAAAAGCGGCACCACCGCGCCTGCCTCCCACATCAAACCAACAACGCTGCCTTGCGCTGGCGGCGGCACGCTATGCACCACACGCAGCCGCGCCCCGCCCTGGAGGCGAATGATCAACAGCCAATCATCGCCGCGAAACGCCGCATCCTCCAGAATGCCCGTGACGCAGGGCGCTTCATCCGCGCCCGTCAGCCTGATCTGTTCCGCACGCAAGGCAATGGCGATGGTCTCCGCCGGCAAGCCTGACGCAATCACGCCGCCCGCCTCGGCGCTTTCAAACCCGCCATCTTGCATGCGCCCTTCCAGCACATTCGCCGCGCCCAGAAACCGCGCGACGAAACGTGTCGCCGGCCGCGCATAAACTTCCTGCGGCGGGTCGATTTGCGCCACGCGCCCGGCTTCCAACACGGCGATCCGATCCGCTAACGCAAGCGCTTCCTGCTGGTCATGCGTGACCATGATGAAGGCGGCGCCGGTCTTGCGTTGCAGGGCGCGCAGTTCAAGCCCGGTGCGTTCGCGCAAACCCGCATCCAAAGCTGCCATGGGTTCATCCAGCAACAGCAAGCGCGGGCGCATCACCAGGCTGCGCGCCAACGCCACGCGCTGCTTCTGCCCGCCAGAAAGCTGCTGCGGCTTGCGCGCTTGCAGCCCTTGCAAGCCCACCAGATCAAGCGCTGCTGCAATGCGGCTGCGCCGTTCCTCACTCGCCACACCGGCGCGCTTCAAGCCATAGGCGATGTTCTCGGCCACATTCATATGCGGAAACAGCGCATAGGATTGGAACATCATATTGATCGGTCGCGCCCAGGGCGGCACGGGCAGCAAATCCTGCCCATCGAGTGTCAGCGCACCAGCATCCGGCGCCTCAAACCCAGCCAGCACACGGAGCAGCGTTGATTTCCCGGAGCCAGATCCGCCAAGCAGCGCAAAGAACTCGCCAGCATTGATCGCGAGATCAAGGCCCGCCAGCGCGCGCACCGCGCCAAAGCGCTTTTCCAGCGCGGTCGCGATAAGCACCGCTTCAGCGGCCCGCCTTGAAGCGCGACCATAACCGGCTGCGCGCACGCTCAATCTCACGCGGCGGCGTGCCGGCAACAAAACTCGCCGCCAGCATCGCCTCATCCGGATAGACATTGCGGTCTTCGCGCACCGCGACATCCACGGCATTGAGCGAGGCGGGAATGGCATTGGGATAGCGCACCTGATTGGTGATGCCCGCCATTACATCAGGCCGCAGCAGGAAATTGATGAAGTCATGCGCCGCTTCCTTGTTCGGCGCATCGGCGGGGATTGCCAGCATGTCAAACCAAAGCTGCGCGCCCTGGCGTGGTGCGACATAACCAATTTCAACGCCCCGCCCGGCTTCCTGCGCGCGCGCCTGCGCCTGGATGACATCGCCGGAATAGGTCAGTGCGACGCAGGCTTCTCCATTCGCCAGCGCATCCAAAATGGCACCTGAAGGGATAATTGCGCGCACATGCCGACGAATACTCATCAGCGCCTGTTCGGCCACGCGCAAATCCTCAAGACTATGCGCATTGGGATCACGCCCCGCCCAGCGCAGGACGGAAGGCAGCACATCGGTTGGGCTATCCATCACCATAATGCCGCAGCGCGCGAGCCGCGCGGCGTTTCCCGGCTTGAACAAGACATCAAAGCCATCCAGCGCCATGTCAGGCGCAATAGCCCTGATGCGATCAAGCCGAAGCCCCAGCCCCACCGTGCCCCACAGATAAATCGCGCCATGGCGATTGCCCGGATCAATCTCCGCCACCCGCGCCATCAGTGTTGGATCAAGATTGCGCCAATTCGGAATGCGTGCGCGATCAAGCGGCGCAAGCGCCCCGGCGCGCAACAGCCGCGCGAAGCTTGGTTCACTGGTCGGCACAATCACGTCATAGCCTGAACGCCCGGCGGAAAGCTTGCCTTCCAGCGTTTCAAGACTGTCATAGACATCATAACGCACGCGAATGCCGGTTTCGCGCGTGAAGCGCTGCACCGCATAGGGGTCAATGTAATCCGACCAATTATAGACATTCACCACGCGTTCCTGCGCGGCGGCGATGCCTGGCAGCAGCAGGGCAAGGAAGGCAATCAGGCGCAGGATCATGGGCAGGGGCTCCGCAGGCGAAGGGCTTCTTGTAGCGGAATTCGGCGCGATCTTGAGAGAAGGAAGATATTTTGCTGGCCCCGCAATTTTTCCTTGACAATAGGCTTTTGTTCCTTTATCTGATCCCCCATCAAGGGCCGAATTGCGCCCAAAGCTCCCCTCCCTCCCTGAACCTTCACCCCAAGCTTGCCACCAGCCTGGCGCGCGCCCGGCTGCATGGCAGCGTGCAGGAGCGCCCATGCCCTTTATCGCCACCAATCTCTCGGTGCTCAGCGCCGCGAATGGCTTCACGCTATGGCATTACCGCACTACGGATACCCGTGCCCAGACAGAGGCCGCCGGCTATTTCGCGCCCGCCGCTGACCGGCTGCGCATTGGTGATATCATCCTGGTGCAGGCCAGTGACGGCACGACCATGTTGCCGGTACGCGCAGGTAATCTGACCGGTGCCGCAATCGTGCTGGACTCGCTTGGAGCGCCGCCAGAAATTCCGCGTTCGGGCTTTTTGCCTTTCAGTGTCACTCTGTCGGCTTCGGCGGAAGCAAGAGCCATCACGCTTGATCCCATGCCCAATGCCATCGAATCTGGCGCTTCCATTCCGGTTGGTGCCACGATCCTGGGCAGCATCACCAATATCACCTTCCAGCTCCGTAACGCAGCCGGAACCGTCATTGCCACACAATCTTCGCCGGTTACCAATAGCCGCGCCACCACCTTGTTTCCAGCGCAGGCCTCGGGTGGCGGTTATCGCATCCTGGCGCGCAACACGGCGGATACCAATCATTCCAGCCTCTCCGCGCCTTTTGCGATCGGTATGCCGCCGCGACTGTTGAATGAAGAAGGCGGCGTTCTGCTGCTCGAAGAAGGCGGCCAATTGCTGCTGTTTTGAACGCACTCTTCCCGCAAACCCCACGACTGCCTCGCTTCGGTTCGGAAGACCCGAAGCGCTTGGCCATAACCAGGAAAAGGTAACCCATGTCAGACACCAAGATCAGTGCGCTTCCAAGCGTCTCCAACACCGATGATGCGGATATGCTGCCCGTTGTGCAGACAAATGGTGCAACGGTTGCAACGCGTCGCGCAAGCCTTGCGCAGCTGCGCAGCGGCCTGTTCGTGCAACGGCCCTTTCACGTGCGTGACTATGGCGCTGTCGGCAATGGTGTTGCTGATGATGGTCCGGCGATCCAGGCTGCGATCAATGCGCTCAAGCTTGTGGGCGGCGGCGTGCTGCAATTCGGCCCACGCATCTATCGCATTGCGAGCCCTGTCGTGATCAATGGCGTCACGGTCATTCTGCAGGGTGCTGGCTTTACCGAAGGCCCGAGCGAGGCGAATGGAACCTGGATACGCATTGATCAGACTGGCTTCACGCCTTTCACCTTCTCCGGCACCATGGCGCGCGGTTCGATTGTGCGCGACATTGCCGTACGGCAATTTCATCCGAACTCAAGTGCCTCCTGGGCGCCAACCGATTATGATTACGTCTTTCGTGTGCAGGATTGCCTGGGCGCTGTGGATTTCGAGAATGTCTTCCTGGTTGCGGTCAATCGCGGCATCTGGTGCGATAATTCGGGCCGAATGAGCATCAAGCGCCTGCGCGGCCAAGTCTATACCCGCGGCGTTGAAGTTGATCGCTGCCTTGATATTTGTCGTCTGGAACATGTCCATTTCTGGACCTTCCATACGAATGACACGAATATCACGGGGTGGCAGCAGAGCAATCAGGATGCATTGGTTTTTCGGAAGGTGGATGGCGTCTTCCTGGACAATATCTTCGTGCTGGGTGCCCGGTCCACGCTGCGCTTCAGCTCATCATCATCCGGTGTCACAACAAAATTCTACGCCAGCAACATCTATTCGGATTTCGCCCAGTACGGAATCTGGATCGATGGCAATGGCGTCGAAGGACGCATCGCCAATATGACGACCCAAGGTGAGCTGCTGGGTGCTGGTGGCCCCATTCCGGTGGCCGGCGCGGCCGGAATCCAGATTGATGCGAATAATGTTCGGGTACAGATCGGCAATCTTCGTGTGGATGTCGCCGAAAGCAATTCCATTCGCGTCAATGGCAACAACAACCGGCTGGATATCTTTGCCTTCCGCGCGGAACGTTATAATCGCCTGAATGACGGGTCATCGGCAATTCACCTGGCCAATGTCGTGAGCGGCACGCCCAATGAGGTCTATCTTGGATCCCCGGCCTTGCTCGGCAATGGCAATGCCGGGCCGCTCATCAATGCCAGCACCAATGGTTTCATTGCCTCGGCCGCCCCGGCAGGGCGCCAAGACAGACCAGGCGTCATGGTGGGGTCGCAGGATGCGGGCCTTTACCAGCCAAACGCCACAAGCCTTGCCCTGAGCGCCGGCGGTGCTGAGCTGATGCGCCTTGCCGCCGGTACCATCACCCTCGGTGCCGCCCCCAATGGCCATGGCCTCGCGGTCACGACACCCGCAAATACTGTCAACCAGGTAACGGTGAGCGGCAGTTCAGCGGGCGGCACACCGACCCTTGCCGCAAGTGGCACGAGTGCGAATATCCCCCTTGCGCTATCGGCCAAGAATGTCGCGCCAGTACGCCTGAACAGCCGCGGCAATATCGCGCTTGAGGTGAACGCCGTCGCCACGCCGGTGAATTTCGTGCGCATCAATGGGTCGGGCGCTGCCGCGCCGCCGCAAATCACCGCGCAGGGCGTTGACACCAACGTCAATCTGCTGCTGCTCGGCAAGGGCACTGGTGCCGTGCAGGCTGGGTCACCACTGCAATTGCCATCCTTTACCGTGGCGACATTGCCGGCGGCGGCGACCTACCCGCGCTGCCTGATTTATGTTGCGGACGGCACGGCCAATAAGCGCTTCGCGGTGAGTGACGGCACAAGCTGGCGCTGGCCCGATGGCGCGGTTGTTGCCTGATCTTCAAAGCCAGCTTTTGTGCCTGATCCGCCATGGCATGTTTGCGCGGATCAGGCGCCAACCGAAACTGATCCATTCAGGAAAAACAACATGACCTCCATGACCGATTACGCGAAGAATCTGCTCGGCCGATCCGTGGTTGGCCGGCGTCCAGCGCTGCCAGCTGCCGTCTTCATCGCACTCGGCACGGGTGGATCGGATGCCAGCGGCATTTCCGGTGAACCTAACGGCACAGGCTATGCCCGCCAGGCCGTGACCTTTTTTGGTACGGGCCTGCAATACAACATATCGCAAGTACGCTTCAGTTTTACCAGCGGCCCCGGTACGCTTACCCACATCGGCGTGTTTGACGCGCTGACCGCAGGTAATGCGCTGCTATGGGCGCCACTGGCGACGCCTGTGACGCTGACGGTACCGGGTATTGTGAACATCCCCGTCAATAGCTTGAGCGTTGTTGGCGACTGACAATAACCCGCGCCTTTCAGCCGAAGTGCAATTGAAGCGCGCTCTGCAATTCGGCCAAGACCCCAGGCCAATCCCCCATACGCTTTTGTCGAAAAAGCCGTAAGGAAGCATACCAGGGACTATCTTGCCGATCGAGCAGCCAGCGCCAATCCGGATTGAAAGGCAGCATGACCCAGCATTCGCGACCCATGCTGCCGGCG
>Ga0172373_10009066_pt1 | contig 12465 bp, 11 predicted proteins | sample Lak10m_2_FD_114546 | JGI IMG/M metagenome (GOLD analysis project Ga0172373, IMG submission 114546) | Freshwater microbial communities from Kabuno Bay, South-Kivu, Congo - kab_092012_10m | ecosystem: Environmental > Aquatic > Freshwater > Lake | place: Democratic Republic of the Congo... | reverse complement strand
GGGTCGGCATCTGCCAGTCAACATGACACTAATCCATAACCACCAGTGTCTGTTTTTGGAAAATTTAATTCTAGCCAGTTTGATTTTAATGGTCAGCGATGATGCAAATTAGTGGTCATTGAAGATTGGTAAATCTGTTCAATTTGGTGAGAATATCCACAAATTATCAATGACTGGTTTTTTATAATCTCTTGTGACCTTTTTGATTGGAAGACTCAACTAGAACTATCAACAGGTGACAGGGGGTATAGCTTAATTGTCTTCATAAAATGTTTTTTGTCCATTGCACGTTGCTCGCAATCATCTGCGGCCGTCATAAGCGCAGTGGCAAGAGCCCTCATTTGCGCCGGTGTCATCTCGGTACCGTTGCCAGGTAGATTTAGCAATTCCGCCAAAGGTTGGTTATGGGTAAACGTCCAGCCAATCCACCTACGCAAACCTGATAGGAAATGTCATCCTTGCCCTTTTTGATGGGGAATACCGATGGCGTTATCAAAGAAGTGGATTGGGCATATTGAAGCATGGCAGGCCAGCGGCCTGGCGCAAGCGGATTATTGCCGGCAACAGCAGTTAAACCCCAAAACTTTTGCGGCGCGTTTATGCGAATATCGCCGGGAGCAACCGGAATTGCCGCCGTCTCCGGCACTCATTCCGGTACAAGTCCAAGCGGCGGCATCCAATCCCTTGGTGCTGCGGCACGCGGGCGGCCACCAGCTTGAGCTGCCGCCGGGCATATCGGCGGCATGGCTGGCGGAGCTGTGGCGATGCTTGGGCTGATCGTCAGCCCGCCGCAGATTTGGTTGGCGGTGTCGCCCGTGGACATGCGCAAGGGCGCTGACGGCCTGTCGGCCATCGTCCAGCAGGCGTTGGGGCATCCGCCTTGCGCGGGCTCCGCGTTTGTGTTCCGCAACCGGGCGGGCAACCGCCTGAAGCTGTTGCTGTGGGATGGCAATGGCGTCTGGCTGTGCCAACGCCGTTTGCACCGGGGCGGTTTCGTCTGGCCGGCGGCGGGCGACACGGTTTTCCAGGTCACGGAGGCGCAATGGCACTGGCTGGTGGCCGGGGTGGATTGGCAGCGTTTGTCGGCGCTTCCCCCGGCCCATTGGCAGGCCTGAGCAAGCCGGTTCCTGTGCCCCAAAAACACACCGGAAATTTTGGTGAAACCCAGTATTGGCAAGGCATACGGGCGTTTATTTAGGTATAATATGGCCTATGGACACACTCGCCGAACTGGACAACTTAGACCTCGACCCCATTGCCAAAAGCCAAGTGGCGGGCATGATTCGGGCGTTGCTTGAGCAAACTGTACATGATGCGGAGCTGTTGCGTCTCAAAGACGCGCAAATCCAGGCCAAAGACCTCAAAATCGAAGCCCTGACCCACGAGCTCGCGCATATCCGGCGCATCCGTTTCGGCGTCAAAAGCGAAACCTTGTCCCCGCTGCAGCGCGACGTTTTCGAGGAAACCCGGAACACCGACCTGTCCGCCATTGAGGCGGAAGTGGAACAGCTTCAAGACGGCCGGCCCGGTGACACCGTGGTGAAACCCAAGCGCCCCCGTGCCGGACGCCAACCCTTACCGGGCCATCTGCCCCGTGTCGAACACCGCCATGAGCCGGCATCCTGCACCTGCGGCCGCTACGGCAAGGATCTGGTCAAAATCGGTGAAGACATTACCGAACAACTGGATGTACCCACAGGGCATGAATCGAACCGGCCAAGTTCTTTGTCCACCGGCATTTATGCCCTGCGGGTACATCCGTCCCCAATATGCCTGCCGCGCGTGCGAAATACCCACAGGGCACAAGACCGTCACGGCGGCACCGATTCCGCCGGCAGTGATTGATGGCGGCATACCCTCTGGGGCACAAGTGGCCGCGGTCGGTTTGCTGGCTTGGGTCATGGTCAGCAAATACCAAGACCACCTGCCGCTGTACCGTCTCGAACAAATCGCCGCCCGCGACAACGTCATCTTGTCCCGGTCAACCCTGGCCGATTGGGTCGGACGCGTCGGTGTACCCACAGGGCATAAATGGCGTTGCAACCGTTAGTGGATCGTCTGGCTTGGCATCTGCTACAAGGCAATACCTTACATGCCGACGAAACGCCGGTGGCGCAACTTGACCCCGGCAGCGGCAAAACCCGGAAAGCCTATCTTTGGGCATACCGCAGCAACGACCTGGCGGAGGCCGGGCCGCGGCTGATTGTCTTCGATTACCAAAAAGTCCGGGGCGGCGAACACGCCCGCCAGTTTTTGGGAAGTTGGAAAGGCCACCTGATGGTTGACGACTATGCCGGTTACAAAGCCCTGTTCACGGACACCGGCAACTGCATCGAGCTGGCCTGCCTGGCCCATGCGCGGCGCAAGTTCTTCGACTTGCATAAAGCCAACCAATACCCTCAGGGGCACAAGAGCCCCATGGCGTGGGAAGCGTTACAACGCATCAGCGTGCTCTATGCCATCGAAACGGAAGGCAAAGACTTGGAAATTGCGGCACGCCAACAACTGCGGGCGGAAAAAAGCCAGCCCGAACTGCACGCCCTCCATGACTGGCTCGTGCAAACCCGTAGCGGCACCGCTTCCGGCGGCGCTTCCGCCAAAGCCCTGGATTACAGCTTAAAACGGTGGCCCGCCCTGGTCCGTTATGCGGAAACCGGACATCTGCCGATTGACAACAACCCCGTGGAAAACTGCATCCGCCCGATTGCCGTCGGCAAGAAAAACGGGTTGTTTGTCGGTTCCGAACGTGCCGGGCAACGTGCCGCCGCCATCCAGACCTTACTGGGGACGGCCAAGCTCAACGGGCTAAACCCCGCCGCATGGCTGAAAGACACCTTGGAAAAGCTGCCCATCTGGCCTAACAGCCGCATTGACGAACTGCTGCCCCTGGATCCGGCATTTCTTGAAACCGTTAAACATAACAAGCTCTAAGCATCAACGCGGTCGGGTTGTACGCTTACCATGTTCCGGTAATCAGCGCCACCGCGTTGTAGGGGCCGCCGGGCAATACTGCGGTTGTGTCAGGCCGCTACTTCGGCCCGTTGCCGGGCGAATTACGTATTGACGGCAATCCGGTTGCTACTACGGACTGGAACGATACCTTTATCCGCTACGCCATCCCCGATCTGTCGCCGGGCAATCATACGCTGACAGTTAGCACGGCGTTCGGCGAAGCGTCCAAGCCGTTACAGGTGTTATCGGCGCAGCCGGTGATGACTACGCTGCTGCCCGGCAATGGCGCGGTAGGTTCTACCGTGGTGATCGACGGTTACAATTTCGGCGCTCAACAGAATAGCGGCACAATTACCGTAGGCGGCATAGACGCGTCGGTGCTGTTTTGGAGCGATCAACGGCTGAAAATTAAAATCCCAACGCTTTCAACCGGTATCCGCTATCCGGTGCAGGTCACTACCGCCAACGGGCAAGCGGCGAAGATGCTGCTGGTGCGTAATCTGTTATTGACCACGCAATATGGCGATTGCGACAACGGTGTGTTGGCGATTTGTCCGCCAGTGATATTGTCTATCGACAAGCAGAGCGCGGACGGCAAGACGGTCGATATTGTGCTGGAAAATCTTTATAACCGCTGGTACGAGTTGACGGTTACGCCGACCCTCGCGACGATTCCCAATGCCTTGCCGCGCTTTATCGGGCCGAAACAGAAAATCAAGATCAGCAACGTGGCTATCGAACCCGGCGCGAACATCGGCTTTTTCGCCGATGCCACCAGTAATGTGGGCATGACGGCGGTTGCATTCGATATGCTGCACATGGTCGCGGCGGGCGGACATTTGTCGTTGATCGATATGGATTTGGCTTTGGATGAATTTTCCCTTCTGGCCCCAGATGCGAAGCTGGCGGTATTTTTCGTCAAGCTAGTCGATAACCTGAATAACAAGGATATTGGCGCGATCATCAAGCAAATTGTAGAACTGCCCAAGTTGGCAAGTGATCCGGCGGCGCAGTTTTTCCTGATCGGTTCGTTGAAGTTATCGGCCACCCAATTGGATAAATTGGCTTCATGGGGACAGGTCGTGCATGTCGCCAGCGTGGTAACCGATATGGTGGAGCAATTGCTTTTGCCACGTTATGCGGCTTCGTCGCTGGTGGCGAAATAGGGCGTGCCGTGCGCGCCTTCTCCTTGGCTAGTAAAAACACCTATGCTTTGAACGTGACGGGGATTCCTGAGTGGGACGGGGGTTTGTAACCCTTACAAGTGTAGATTTTTTCTTGAGCCGGACGGGTTTTGCAAACCCGTCCGCAACATTTCTGCTAAGCCAAATGATTGAAACTAATCCAACGCCATTTTGAAACCTTAAGGATGGAGTTACAAACTCCGTCCTGCACGGACAGCCGTTATCGGGTGACACTGCCCAAAAAGTGCAGGTATTAGACCCGACTTGAACAGAGGCTTACCGCTAAAATACGGTTTTGTCCTTCCCCACTGACGGTGCAATAACCGATGAAAAGCCTACTGATTGTGCTGCTGATTTTGCTGTTGCCACCCGCCGCCCAAGCCGGGTTGGATGAGGAAATAGGGGCGTTGTTTACCGACATGCTCAATGCGACACCGGGCGGCTATTATGAATCGCAACGGCGTGGGGTGATTACCGGGGGCAATCTGGCGATGCGCAACAAGGTGACGCACCCGAACCTGGTCTCGTTTGTGCCGCCCAGTTTTAAAGGCGGCTGCGGGGGCATTGATTTGTTCGGGGGCTCCTTTTCCTATATTAACGGCACGCAGATCACCCAGTTGTTGCGCAGCATTTCCCAGGGGGCCGTGGGCTATGCGTTCCAGTTGGCGATTGAGGGGATGTGCCCGACCTGTTCCCAGGTCATGACCAAACTGCAAAAGGACATTGCCCAAATTAATGCCATTATGAAAAACTCCTGTGAGGCTTCCAAATCGGTGGTCAATGCCACTGGCTTGAACGCCTGGCACGACAAGCGCCTGAACGATGCGGCTGATTTGGACACCAGTAGAGGTTTTTTGCCGGATTTCCATGAAGCCAAAGAATCCAAAAACCCTAACCAAGTGGCTATAGCAAGTGGCGCCGCCGATGAAATTACCGGCAATGTCGTTCACGAGGCCCTGAATGACGCATCGGCCATGAACTGGTTTGTCAATGGCGATGACCAGTTGAAACGGGTGTTGATGAGCCTGACCGGCACGATGGTCACCGGCAAAAAGGATGACAATTCGGATGTGAAATGGGGTACGACAACGATTCCTTCATTTTCGGGCCATAAGGCCTGACGATTATGTCCATAAGTCGTAAAGCAGTTCGGGTGGCTGTTTTTCCATATCCAAATCGTACCGGCCAAAGCGATTGATATGCCAAGTCAGGTAGGGGCTAAGTGCAGCTATCTGCCAGGCTTCCAGCGGATAATTCTCGCGCTGTAGATCTTGTAAGACCCGACTGATAGAGAACACATTGTGGAAAATTAAGCAGTTGGCTACGAGATGGTTGTACTTGATGATCTTGCGCTGCTCGTCACGGTCATTGGTTGCTATTGTCCCATCTCCCCCGAAAGCTAGCCACTGTGAAAACCCATTAAATGCCTCACTTTTGTTGGTTGCCGCTTGGATAAGCACCCGCAATTCAGAGTTACTAATGTATTTCAACAAAAATTCGGTTCGGGTAACGCATCCCAGTTCGCGGAACGCTTGATATAGCCGATTTTTCTTGCTGTAAGTCCCCAGCTTTCGCAACAGTGTCGAGGCAGTAATCCTACCGGCCTTGATAGAAAGCACCACCCGTAACATATCCGGCAAATGCGTTTGGATTAATTTCCAGTCAATCGTATCCGAAAATAGCGTGTCGATGTGGGTGTAAGCGCTATTTTTATCCGGCCGATACAATTTCAAATCTTTCCAGTTGCGGATTCTGGGCATTAAGGAAATTCCCAGAAGCGCGGCCAGGCCAAAGACAGGGGTGCTTTGCGCCTGGGTATCGCCGTGAATCGTATCGGGCTGAATATCGGAAAAGTTTTTGAGCAAACCATCGAGCAGATAAACTGCTTCCCAAACTCCACAGGGAATGAAGTTTGAAAACAGCGCGATGTAAGTGTCGGAAACATGATAGTAGCCAATTCCGCCGTAGCCTCCATAGCGGATATGGTATTCTGATAACAGGTTCTGTTCATAAAGATCCCACTTGGTGCCATCGACGGAAGCATTTTTGCCTGTCCCCCATTGTTTGGGCAGGGCAAAACGGTGATAGGCATTGATAATCTCCCGGATGGCTTTTTCAAGGCTTTCCTCCGTTATATGCCGCCAATGGACCCAGGAAAGTTGGCGTCTGTCGGCGTTGCTCAGGGAACGTGCTGCCTGTGCCGGCCCAAGCTGGCAACCATAGCAGAATGTGGTGGTCAGGTAACGTGAAACGGGATTGTCGAGCTTAGTGTCGTGGCCGGAAATAGGGCCAAAAAATCGCGTCCAGTTCAACCAATGTTCGGTGTCACGCAACACATCCAATAAATGCGTGGGTTCCAATCGGTCGGCAATGAGTTGCTCAAAGTTGCGTAATCCAGCGGGAGTCACCGCCTTTGCCGGCCGACGTAGGACAGGTTCACCATTTTCAATGCGCAAATCAGCATTGTCGGGAAAAGCTTGGTCAGTTTTTTGGGCAACGGCTGCTAATTGGGCCTGCAGGTGCGCTACAAAAACACCGCCTTCTGTAGGCAACCCGATCATTTCACCATAGCCAGCGATGTTGCGGTGATATTCCTCCCAGGAAATGAGCTGATCACGGTAGTCAGCGTAATGGTTACTTCCGGGTATACATAAATCGCCCGACTTCAGTTCCATCATCAGTTGCGAAAAGACGCATAGTTCGAAATAGCGACGGTGCAAACGTTTTGGTGCCTCATCATGATTGCGCAGCTCGGTCACTAATCGCCACCAAGCTTCCGACATCCAGGAGAGATCTAAACAAGGTTTTTTTGGAGCGTTCAGCCATTCGCCGGTCTTATGTCCGTTTTCCCGCAGAAAATCCAGTGCCGCCACAAAGCTTGTGTCTTGGGTGGTGGTGCGCACTGTGATACGCCTAAGCAGGTGAAAAAGTGTCGAGCGATGGCTTTTGTAGAATCGCCAAAGAAAAGCGAAGTAATTGTCGCCCGCATGAGCGATATGATCCTCACAACACTGAAGAATAACATCCGTTTGATCAGCCAATAAGACCTCAATCGCCGAGATCTTATCCTGGGCGGAGCCTTCGGCACGGTAAGCGATAACCAAATCATGTAATGTTTGCACCAGTTCGTCGGCACGTCGCTGATGACTGGCATGATATTCCGCCAGCGCCTCTTTGCCCTTTTGATGAATGGCCGACATGCGTTTGATGAACATGTCCGCCAAATCGTCCAAAACTCGGTTCGATTGCACTTTCAGCAACGAAACCGCCAGGGTCAAACGTTTTTGTGGTTCGATTTCCAACATTCTGGCGGCATCCAACGTTCTTGCTTCGGCCGCAAAATGTTGGATTTTCACATCAGGGATTTCAGCAAGCGTCTGTTGCCCGATTTGATACCCAGCCAACCAGGCTTGCCGATCTAACCAGATTTTGAGATGCGTCAGGGTTGGGCTGCCTGGTTCCTGCTTAAGCGTGTTCCAGGGCGTAAAACGGGATTCCGGTTCAGCAATAAAGAGCGTTCCGATGCGCTTTTTTTCTTCGTCGCCCAGCTTGGCATCCACCTGCTGATAAAACTGCCGATAGAGAACGGCGCGTGCATGGCGTGCTCCGCGAACCAATGTATCGAAGGCGGGAAGCTCATATTTTTTATGTACCAATTCTTCAATGCCGACATTAATGAGATCAGCCAATTCTTCTTTTGTCCTGGCCGCTTGGCTCATCGCCAACATGAGGATATGTCGGGCATCCTTGCCATAGCCATTGATATGGAGTGTCTGGCGTATAATGAGTAAATGGCGTTTGCGTGTTCCGGACAAATCATAGCCAGCCAAATCAGTAATGACGGGCTGAACTTGGGCTACCCCAGCGATATGTTCGATGATGGCGATTGGCACCTGGTTGATCGGCACAAAATATCCCAGACGTTGAAAGCTCTTCAAAAGAATCAGGAACCCTAAATGGGCGACCGTTCCACGAGTTACCTGTTTAGCCAAGGCCAACTCATCCTCGCTAGGTGTATAAATCTCGGCCAGATCGCGGGCCGAAACCTGATGCTTGAGCCGTGGGTTGGCCGTTTCTTGAATCGTTGGCAAAGAGGAAAAACCTCATGAAAGGCTAAAGGGATAAGATGAATAGGCCGACAACCTATCCCATAAAATCGGTCGTTTTTATGGTACAGTGACTTAAACGCGTAAAACGCCAAAATTAAGCCGATTTAATAATCAATTTTATACCATAAAACCCATATACTAAATCAACGTACCAATATTTTTATATGAGTTGAGTTTCATGGTACAAACTGCCTATTGAAAAGGAGCCGCTTTTATGTTCGTTGGCTATGCCAGGGTTTCAACTGCCGACCAAAATCTTGATCTTCAGCAAGATGCACTCTTAGCGGCAAAGTGTGGCCGCATTTTTACCGATACTGCCAGTGGTGCCAAAGCGCAACGACCAGGATTAATTGAAGCGCTTCAATGTTGCCGACCAGGAGACACGCTGGTTGTTTGGAAACTTGATCGGTTGGGACGCTCCCTTCCACACTTGGTGGAGACGGTACGTGATCTTATTGCCAGAGAGGTCGGATTCAAAAGCTTGCAAGAAAATATCGATACTACCACTTCCGGTGGTAAGCTTATTTTTCATATTTTCGCTTCGTTGGCCGAGTTTGAGCGGGACATCATCCGCGAGAGAACCCACGCAGGGCTTTCGTCTGCACGGGCACGCGGCAGAAAAGGCGGCAGGCCAAAAGGGGTGGATGAAAAAAAACGTAAAGCAGCACTGGCATTAAAGAAAGATCCAGGTCGGAGCGTTAAGGAAATTTGCGATATCCTGGGTATTTCTCGCAACACCTATTACAAATATACGCAGTCAGAGAACAAATTAGCAGAGGCACCGCAGAAAATACAACAGTCAGAGGATAGCGCGAACACAAATATCACTAAAGTAATGAAAGTCGAATTATGTTTGCAGATTGAAAACAATAGTAAGTTTGTGCGCGGAAAAGGCAAGGTACGGAATGAAATTGAACAGTTCATTCTTAGCCGGTTTGCCATGGAAAAATTGGATAAGCATAGCTGTCGATATATTCTTTCGATCCCCTATACCTCAGATGAAGAGCTCGACAGTATTATTTACGATGAAATAATGGCTGAAGCCGAACACACAGCTGACATGCGTCATTGTTTTATAGAGGCGGATATTTTTTCTGTGGACAATCCAGAACGAAGCTGGTGATGGTCTCTTGAGTCTAAAATTATATCATTGCAACCTTATGGCCCGAAATTGAAGGAATCGTTGTCGTACCCCTTATCCGCTTTACCCGTCTTCGCTTTTCTCAATTCAGAAACAATATTGGTGTCCAGCAAGTACATGATCATTAAGAGAAGTCCGCTGGCCTGAAAAGCGGTTTTTTTAGACGTAGGGGTTCAAAATCAATGTCGGCAACGTCCGGCATTGCCAGTAACTCGACAATACTTTCTTTCTTGTCTGTGATTTTTTGATAGTCTTCGATGGTCATTAAAACATGCGACGGATGGCCCCGGTCGGTAATAAATACCGGCCCATTCAAAGCAACCCGTTTTACCCTGCTCACATCTTGATTAAACTCCCTGCTGGAAACTGTTGTTATACCCATTACAACTCCCCTTTATGTAAATTGTAGTTATGTTGCTACATAACTACAATTTAAGCAATTAAAATTTCCATCCTATCAAAAGACACGTTTTTTCGCTGTCTATCGTACTTTCAAGTCTTTGTATTTAATTGGTAATATAGTGTTTTACGAGGGATTTTTATCTCTCCCACCTAGACCGATAGGGCTGTGTCGTCATGAAAAAAGCAGTTATCACTAAAATCCGTATTTTCATATTTGGTTTTATCTTTCTCCTTATTGGTCAAGGACACGCTCTGGCAAATATTGGTATCTATCAATCGGGCATGTATACAGACAGAATCAGTATTACATGGTCTTCTGGATTTCCAGGTGCAAATTATTACGAACTACATTCCTCCCCTTCGGGTGCTTTAATTTACACTACAACTGGAAATTCTTTTACTCACTCTGGATTGCAGCCTGCAGGCGGATATTTATATTATGTTATTTCTAAAAATTCATCAGGTGTTGTCGATGTAAGCCAAAATAGTTCTCCCCTTTACACCAGTCCAGTAACACCTACAAACGTGTCTGCCACACAAGGCACTGTTCTTGGTAAATCTGCACTGTCGTGGGTTAGTATCCCTAACTCCTACAGATACGATATTTACCGTTCAACAGTCTCCGGTAGCAAAGGTACGGTTATTGCGACAATAAGTACTACTACCTATAATGATATAACGGTCTCAGGTTCAAGCCATTATTTCTATACGGTAGTAGGACAAAGTTCTGTTGGGTACTATAGTGGCGACTCTATTCAAGTTGAGGGATGGGGCGGTGTGTTTTCTGCTGTTAGCGGCGTAACAGCGACGCAGGGTACCGTTACCGGCAAAGCCACAGTATCCTGGGCCACCAATCCGGATGCAGTGAACTACGATATTTACCGTTCAACAACCTCCGGTAACCAGGGCAGCGTCATTGCATCAAATGTCACTGCGACCACCTATGACGATACCAGCGTCACAGCCGGAACTCATTACTTTTACACGATCATTGCCAAAAATTCAGGTGCTAGCAGCCCCGCCTCCAGCCAAACTGAAGGCTGGGCTAAAATTTTTGCGACAACCAGTGGCGTAACGGCCACGCAGGGTACGGTCTACGGCAAGTCCACAGTATCCTGGACCGCCAATCCGGACGCGGCAAGCTACGATATTTATCGCTCGACAGTTTCCGGTAGTCAAGGCAGCACGATTGCGACCGACATAACCACTGCATCGTATAGCGATGCGACGGTTTCCAGTTCGACACACTATTTTTACACGATTGTTGCCAAAAATTCGATAGGCACCGCCCCAGCCTCAAATCAAGCAGAAGGCTGGGCTAAAATTTTTGCGACAACCAGTGGCGTAACGGCCACGCAGGGCACGGTCTACGGCAAGTCCACAGTGTCCTGGACCGCCAATCCGGACGCAACAAGCTACGATATTTATCGCTCGACAGTTTCCGGTACCCAGGGCGGCGTCATTGTCTCGAACGTCACCGCTACGAGCTATGACGACACCACAGTCACTGCGGGGACGCATTACTTTTATACGGTTATTGCTAAAAATGGAACGGCTAGCGCTCCGGTCTCCAACCAAGCGGAAGGTTGGGGCGCTGCGCTCACGATGGTCACCAATGTGAACGCTACCCAAGGAACTATCTTTAGCAGCATTAAAATATCTTTTTCGTACCATCCCAGCGCATCGGGATACGACATCTATCGTTCAACAACAGCCGGCAGCCAAGGCAGCGTTATTGGTACAGTTTGCGGCGGCAACACGGTTGCTTGCCAGATGTACAATGACACGACGGTATCAGGCTCGACTCATTACTTTTATACGGTTATAGCCAAAAATGGCTCTGGCGGCACCAGTCCGCCGTCCAATCAGGTGGAAGGCTGGGCTAAAGTTTTTGCGACAACCAGCGGCGTGACCGCCACGCAGGGTACGGTCTACGGCAAGTCCACAGTATCCTGGACCGCCAATCCGGACGCGGCAAGCTACGATATTTATCGCTCGACAGTTTCCGGTACCCAAGGCGGCGTCATTGCCTCGAACGTCACCGCTACGAGCTATGACGACACCACAGTCACTGCGGGGACGCATTACTTTTATACGGTAGTCGCCAAGAACGGCACGGACAGCGCCCCTGCCTCCAGTCAGGCTCAAGGCTGGAGCAAGGTACTGGGCGCCGTTACCGGCCTATCCGCCACGCAGGGCACTCAAACCGGTAAAATCACCCTCGCATGGACAGCCGACTCCGGCGCAGATAGCTATGAAGTCTGGCGATCTACTTCGGCTGGGAGCACGACTACTAAAATCACGACCATCACAGCACCGACTGCCACGTTTGACGACGCAACCGTATCGGGCGTGGCATCCTATTTTTACACCGTCAAAATGAAAGCCGGTGCGTTAGTTTCACCCGCCAGCAATGAAGTAGAGGGCTGGGCCAATGCCGCACCGACCAGCGCAGCCGTCAGTTTAACGGCCGGCTCACTCAGCGCCAGCCCGGCCACGCCGCCCACTATCACAGATCCCAATATCACGGCCGGGAAAACCGAAACGTTTACGTTATACTCCGCCCGGTCAAATTTGCGGAAAATATAGAGGGTATAATACCCAAATTTAAACACAAAACCTGACATGATAAAGATCGACTTTACCGAAAAAGCCATTGACGAAGTGTATCAACAAT